>Ga0268262_10007056_pt1 | contig 10587 bp, 7 predicted proteins | sample TergutNc150P3_FD_190354 | JGI IMG/M metagenome (GOLD analysis project Ga0268262, IMG submission 190354) | Nasutitermes corniger P3 segment gut microbial community from laboratory colony in Florida, USA - Nc150 P3 (SPAdes) (version 2) | ecosystem: Host-associated > Arthropoda: Insects > Digestive...
GTTGAAAAATGAAGAATTTGACGAGGAAGAGTATTGTCTTGGGCGCGGCGATGGCACTGACCTTGTTTACATTGGCCTGTGGCGGTGGCGGTGGCGACGGCGGCGGTTCTGTCTGGACAGCCGTAGCGAACAGCACATTCGGCACAGGCTACATCAGCGCAATCGCTTGGGGTAACGGCAAGTTTGTCGCTGGGAGCGACAATGGCAAAATGGCATATTCGTCTGACGGTATCACCTGGACAGCCGTAGCGAACAGCACATTCGGCACAGACTCCATCAGCGCAATCGTCTGGGGTAACAACAAGTTTGTCGCTATGGGGGGGAATACCGCAATCAAATTGGCATATTCGTCAGACGGCATCAACTGGACTGCCACAACGAACAACAACAACGTATTCTACTACATAACCTGGGGCAACGACAAGTTTATCAGTGGGGGGAGCAACGGCCAAATGTCATATTCGTCTGACGGTATCACATGGACAGCCGTAACGAACAGCCCATTCACTGGCATTAACAACCACATCCAGAGAATCGCTTGGGGTAACGGCAAGTTTGTCGCTTGGGCGATGAACGGCAAAATATCATATTCGTCTGACGGCATTAACTGGACAGCCGGAACGGACAGCCCATTGGACAGTTTCTTATCGAACCTTGTAATCGCTTGGGGTAACGGTAAGTTCGTCGCTTGGGCGGGCGATGGCACAATGGCATATTCGTCTGACGGCAGCACCTGGACAGCCGTAACGTCGTACAGCACAGACGAACATTTCATGAACAGCAGGGCAATCGCCTGGGGTAACAACAAGTTTGTTGTTGGAGGGATTGACGGCCATATGTCATATTCGTCTAACGGCATCAACTGGACAGCCGCAACGAACAGTACATTCGGCATGGACAACATCCGGGCAATCGCCTATGGAAACGGCAAGTTTGTCGCTGGGGGGAGAGGAGGCAAAATAGCGTATTGGTCAGGGGATTAAATAAGGAAAATAGACCGCTTGCCGTAACAGGCAGGCGGTCTGGTGTTTTGTGGGGATGCGCGGAGTCGGCCCGGAGTGCCTGACACCGGAATCGCCTAGTGTAGTTAGGTGTAACTGTAAGCTATAGGTAGTGTAGGATGGTAGGTAACAGATAACAGGTAATAAATAACATAACAAAGGAAGAAAGCGAGGTTAGCATTGCGGATTGACAACCCACAATGCTTACTCATCTCTTTCTTTGTTATCTGTTAACTGTTATTTGTTATTTGTTCAATAGAAAGACCGGTAACGGCTTGTATCTGTTCCGCCGGAAAACCCATTCCCTTCATCTTTTGGGCAATGTCAAGGCTGGCTTCATTGCGGCCTTCCCTAAGCCCTTCACGCTTGGCATCATTCATGCTGCTCCGCCAATCAAGTTCGCCTTTCATAAGGCTGGTAATACGGGCGTATTCTTCCTCATCCGCTGTAACTTGACATAAGGTACTCATCGCCATAGCTATTCCCTCCTCGCGGTCTATTATGTCATTTATTTTCTCTCTTTTTGCCTCGTCTGTCAAATACTGAAATCTATCCAAAGAAATTTCACACAAAGATCACAAAGGTACAAAGAACACAAAGAGAGGGAGAAGGAATTTAATCTAGAGTTCCATTAATTATCCTAAATATGCCATCTTTCATTATTCCTGCTCCAAAATTCAGGAAGTCCTTTTTGGGCAAGTAATTTCGATAAAATGACTTCATAAACACTTTCAAATAGTCCAGATCCAAGCTTTTTGTGTAAATTTATAGCAGTATCTACGATTATTAGACCGATTTGATTTTCATTCATCCTTGCCCTCTTTTTCCTCTTTGTGTTCTTCTCTTTCTTCGTGTTCTTTGTGTGAAGCTTTACAAATAAACTTCCTTGTCCCCAAACGGGAAAGGTCCCCACCCATACTGAGCAGGATTTTGAATTTCTGTTTTCATCATTTAAGTCTCCTTGCACTATATAGGGTGAGAAGTTACAAAAAGCTTTAGTCAAGGTGGAATTTTTTTGAAGAAATTTTCTCATGTAATCTTTGTCTTCTTGGTGTTCTTTGTGTGAAATCTTTAGGTAAACCCCGCCTACTTCGCCATCACCACACCCGGCAGCGGGCGGAACGCCCGGAAAGTCAAATGCTTAAACGGGTGAATGTCCAAAGCATTGGGGAACCATATGCGTTAAATTAGAAGTAAAAATTAGTTGATATGTTACATCTGTTCAATGGTTTCCAGGGGGAGGCCGGTTATGGTATGTATCTTTTCGATGGAATCACCCATTTCCTTCATTTTTTGGGCAATTTCAAGTCTGGCTTTGTCATGCCCTCTGGTAAATCCTTCCCTAAGTCCTTTACGCCGAGCTCCTACCATTCCGCTTTGATAATCAAGTTCGCTTTTTAACAGAGTAGACATACGCGCGTATTCTACTTCGTCCTGGGTGATGTTTACCAAAGTGTCTAACGCCATCGCTATGCCCTCCTCTCGATTGATTATTTCAATTATTTTACCTCGTTTCTCCTCGTCTGTCAAATATTGAAAGAATACCGCCCATAGTTCCGCGTTGGTCATCTCTTCAATGGGCTTGTCTACTACCGGTTCCGTTTTTACCAGTTCTACGGTGATTATCCTGGTTCTTCCGCCGAGTGAGATGTGAGCGTTGGGATCATAATACAGAAAATTGTGTGTTAAGTTTTCATCGGGGAAGAATCTTTCCTTTGCCAGAATAGCGATTTGATAGGTTTCTTTCAAATCGTCATAATTTTTATCTTTCCCGTGAATTTCCTGTCCTACGAACAACCGTGCCGTGTGGTACTCAAGACGCACCGGTTCGCTTGCGTCCGGGTTGAACGACATTTCAACATTGACAGGTTCTCCTTTTCCGGTTTTGTAGGCTACGTCAAAACGCAGGTATCGTTGTCTGAGATCGTCAATAGGCGGTTCATTGGCGATGATTGTTTCTACCGTAACAGTACGCTCTATCAGCGCTGAAATCAGTCTCGACAACGCGATTCTTGATTCCGTTGTTTCTTTGGTGAATACCGCTTTGAATACCGGGTCATAGCGGATGTCCATGATGGCCTTATCCCCGAAAGGGAAGGGTCCCCACTCATATTGAGCAGGATTTTCAATTCTAGTTTTCATATTTGAATCTCCTACACTATATAGGGCGCAAATATGCAAAAAGCTTTATTCAAAACGGAATTTTTTTGAAGAAATTTTCTCATGTGATCTTTGTCTTCTTGGTGTTCTTTGTGTGAAATCTTTAGGTAAAGGTAAACCCCGCCTACTTCGCCATCACCACACCCGGCAGCGGGCGGAACGCCCGGAAAGTCAAATGCTTAAACGGGTGAATATCCAAAGCGTTGGGGAACCAGCCGCCCAACTCGCCGATGTCCACTATGTTAACGGCCGGGCTGTAGGAGATGGGAAGCACCGAGCCGCGCTCAAGGAGCAGTTTTTCCGCGTCGGCGAGGGTGGCCCAGCGGGTTTGGCCTTCTTCAAGCATGGATTTTTCTATGAGCGTTTCATAATCTTCATCATTGTGGTGAGCGTCATTGAGGTTGGAATCCTTGCGCCACATTTGCAAAAAAGTATAGGGATCGGCAAAGTCGCCAATCCAGGTAGAAAAACCGACGGTGTAGTCGTTGTCTTTTAACATCTGAAAATAGCGGTTTTGGGGAACCACTTCTACCCGCACCGGAACTCCCAGCTTCTCTTTCCAGGCGCTCGCCATAAGGCCGCCGATACGGGCCGCTTCTGACGAAGGGGTAATGCGTATCACCAGATCGGGAAGGCCTTTGCCGCGGGGAAAGCCGGCTTCGGCAAGGAGGGCGGCCGCTTCTTCAATATTGGTATCGGAAAGCCCTTCAACTTTGGGATAGCCGGGCAGGGGGTAGATCAATGTCTTGGCGGGGAGAAAATGTCCGGCGCGAATTTCGTCCCAGGGCAGCGCCAGAACAAGGGCGCGGCGGATGCGGTAATCGTTCCAGGGCTTTTCTCCGGATCGGATGAAATAATAATGAGTGGCAAACATGGCGTTAACCTGAATGCCGCTCCGGTCGGTCAGCGATTCAAAATTCACATCGCCGGAAATCCAGCGGGCCTCGCCCGAGTTCCAGAGGCTGCTTGCCTCATCGCCGCTTTCGGTGTATTTAAGGGTAATTTTTTTCAGAGAAATCGCGGAGGCGTCCCAATAGGCGTTGGTTTTAACCACGACAATTTTATTTTCATCCATTTCGGTAATGTAGAACGGCCCATTGGAAATCGGAGGTTTTTTTGACCAATCCTCATTGTTGATCATGGATGGATGAATAGGGCTGAATGAATGATGGCAGAGCATGGCCGGGAAAAAAAACGCGGGGGCATTCAGTTTGACTACCAGCGTTTTTGGCCCTGACGCAATAATGCCTACTTTCTCATCGTTATGCGCTGCTCCTGTGCGGTATTCTTTCGCCCCCTCAATAATATCAAACAGGCTTGAATAGGGAGCGTCGCGCTGCGGCGACAATATCGAAAGCCACGCGGCGCGAAAATCTTCCGCCCTTACCGGATCTCCGTTCCAGAATTTCGCTTCCTGTCTTATGGTAAAAGTCCACTGTTTTTTATCTTCTGAAAGCTCCCATTTTTCCGCCGCGGCGGGAATAGGTTCCATGGTAAAAGGATGGTATGAAAAAAGTCCTTCGTAGATCGCGGTGTATAACTGCGCCTCGCTTGCCAGATACGATTTACGGAAATCCAGTTCTACCTCGCTTTTGGAAAAGGTAACGGTAAGCTCGTCGCGGGTTTCTACATGGGGGCGGCTTTCGGCAAATTCCGGCCCTGAGGAAGAATCAGAAGCGCCTGTTTCAGCCTGCCGAGGCGCTGATTTTACGGACGCACAACCGGAAAAAATGACAACGCAGAGAAAAATACCGTATACAAATCTTTTGGGAGTTTTCCGGCATTGATCCATAACTGGCAAACTCCTCAGGCATTGGTGGGATTAATACCCAATTTTTTCATTTGTTCTTCTTCTTCTTTTTGAGCGCTGTAATCGTGCCGAATCTGATTTGCCTTTATATAACAATTTTTGACGGAAGCCAACTCAGGTTTAATTCCCTTTATCTGGTCGCGTTCTTCTCTCACTACGCTGCTTTTAAAATATTCATCAAGAGCGGTCAATGTCCGGTGGAGAGACTGTAAATCCTTAATGGCCCGTTCAAGATATTCCAATATCTGTTCCTCGGCCATGTTTTTTAGTTTTGTCATGAACGGCCCTTGTCCGCTCATACCTGTATAAATCTTAATCTTTCTGTCCAGCTCAATACGAAACTGACCAAAGTTGAGATGTTCCCATGTCTCGGTTCCCTTTGTCTGGTCAAGGTATTGCAGTTCATAAATTACCTCATCGGGATCGGCATTGGTCATCGACTTGAATAACAGCCTTACTTTTTCCCAAAATCCTTTCTTCCGGTTTTCCAGAATTGTCTGGTTCGCGTCGAGTTTCTGAACAATTTCAGTCATCACGGCCGCGGCGGCCCCGATAGCCTGAATCCCGGTCAGCAAAACATCTTTGTACGATGCTTTTGGCTTGGCATTCTTTGGCTTGTCCTCCGCTACTTTCAGCGAAGCGAGAATCGCTTCTTTCATGGCCGGGCCGTCTTTGGAATAATCTTCTTTGATGAGTTCTTCGACAAATTCCTGATAAAACGGCGTACCGGGCATCGCGGAGCTTACTTTTCTCTTGATATTGGCGGGGGTTGCTTCCGAAGCCTGCATACCGGCAATCGCGTTGCGGACATTAAGCTTGTACGCTTCCTTGTAGTAGCCAATAAGGTTGCGTAAGATCCCCATGGTTGAGGAAGTACATTTTGGCAGTCTGGTGAGAGATTCACCGATAATGCTGAGGGTTAAAGAATCCCCTCCCGATTTGGCGTTGCTGGTAAGCTCGGCGACAACTTTGGTATTGGGTGATTTGGAGTCCGGCGAAAAATTTACCCAGTCTATAAAACGCACCAGTCCCACAATCTTCCGTATCCGTTCCAGATTCAAGAAATCAATCCCGAATTGATAAAAATTGACCAAGAAGTCAAGCTGGCTGTCATAGCTGGCCAGTCTGAGTGAAACCTGTTCCAGCCGTTTTGCCTCATTTAAGGGCCCTGATTCGGGGACTTCAAGCTCGCTAATTTTGGTTTCCTGCTTGTAAGGATCCTCATTTATCAGCTTTTTCTTGAGGAACATATTATAAAGGACTGAATATGATATCTGAAAGACGCGCAACTCTTCCTTGAGCTTGGTAACTTCCGATTTTTCGAGCCAATCCTTTCGCGCCTCAAGCGCCTGCGCGAGAACAGTGGTATAATTGGACGGAGCAGCATCAGCCATTATCTTAAGTATGTAATAAAAAAATGAAAAATGCAAGGTATTACGGGCAAAAGCATGTACCATTACGGGAAAAGCCAGCCAGAGAGGGCCTTGCTGGTGAATTTTGTTCCTTTTTGCTAGAATGTGCCCATGACGGCACGGGAAAAGCTGAACGCCATTGCGTCGCGGCGCATGCTCATCCTCGACGGCGCTATGGGTTCAATGATTCAGAACCTTAAACTAGGCGAAGCGGACTTCCGCGGCGCGCGTTTTGCGAACCATAAAACGCCGCTCCTGGGCTGTAATGACCTGCTCTGCTTAAGCAAGCCGGAGGCAATCGGCGCCATTCACCGGGCCTACCTTGAAGCCGGGGCGGACATTATCGAAACGTGCAGTTTTAACGCAACCGCGGTATCGTTGTCCGAGTACGGACTTGCCGAGTACGGCATTGGTGAATTGGCTTACGAGATCAGCAAGGCGGCGGCAAGCGTCGCGCGGGAAGCGGCGGACGCGTTTGCGGCCGCGGAAAAACCCCGCTTTGTCGCGGGAAGCATGGGGCCTACCGGCAAAAGCGCCAGCCTGTCACCGGATATTAATGATCCCGCCAAACGCGATATTTACTGGGATGAGCTTGAGGCGGCTTACTATGACAACGCGCGGGGGCTGCTGGACGGCGGCGCGGATATCTTGCTGGTAGAAACCATTTTTGACACGCTTAACGCCAAAGCCGCCCTGTTCGCCATAACAAGGCTGCTGGAAGAAAAGAATATTGATGTTCCCGTTATGGTTTCCGCCACGGTTTCAGGCGATTCGGGCAGGCTGCTTTCCGGTCAAACGCTGGAAGCGTTGTGCGCGTCCATACTCCACGCAAAACCCTGGGCCGTGGGCTTGAACTGTTCCTTTGGCGCGGAAAAACTGCTGCCCTATGTCCGCCTGGTATCCGGTATTGTTCCCTGTCTGGTCAGCGCCCACCCCAACGCGGGACTGCCCAACCAGCTTGGCGGCTACGATGAAACCCCTGAAACAATGGCGTCTCACATTGAGACTTATTTGAAGGAAGGACTTGTTAATATCGTGGGCGGCTGCTGCGGTTCCACACCGGCGCATATCGCGGCTATCGCGAAAAAGGCGGCATTATACAAACCCCTCGTACCGCCGCAGATAACGCGGCCATCCTGTTTGGCGGGGCTTGAATTGCTTACCCTTAACAATTCCTCTTCCCTCACCCTCATCGGCGAACGGACCAACGTTGCGGGGAGCCGCAAATTCCTGCGTCTTGTCAGCGAAGGCAAGTTTGAAGACGCGGCGGGTTTCGCGCGGGATATGGTTGAAGACGGCGCGGCTATTATCGGCGTGGGCATGGATGACGCCATGCTGGACGCGGAAAAAGCAATGACGGCGTTTCTGGGAGCCGCCCTTTTTGATCCGTACATTGCCAAAGTCCCCGTTATGATCGACAGCTCCCGCTGGAACGTCATTGAAGCGGGCCTGAAGCGCTTGCAGGGAAAAGGGTTGGTCAATTCAATAAACCTGAAAGACGGCGAAGCGGAATTTCTGCGCCGGGCGTCGCTGGTTAAGCGCTACGGCGCGGCGGTGGTGGTGATGCTCATTGACGAGCAGGGACAGGCGGTCAGTTATGATCGGAAAATTGAAATAGCCGGACGCGCCTACCGCCTGCTGGTTAAAAGCGGTTTTCCGCCTGAAAATATCGTGTTTGATCCCAACGTACTCGCCGTCGCGACCGGAATCAGCGAAAGCGATTCCTGTGCGATTGATTTTATCCGCGCCTGTTCATGGATTCGGGACAACTGCCCCCGCGTTCAGATTTCCGGCGGCATCTCTAATCTTTCGTACAGTTTCCGGGGAAATAACGCCGTGCGGGAAGCCATGCACAGCGTTTTTCTTTTCCATGCCGGAGCCGCCGGCCTGACTATGGCTATTGTAAATCCGGCGGCGCTCATTGCGTATAACGACATTGAGGAAAATCTCCGCAATGCCGTTGAAGATGTAATTCTTAACCGCAGCCCGGGCGCGGCGGATCGCCTCATTAATCTTGCCGAAAAAAAGAGCGATCTATCCACCCCTTCAACCTCACACTCCCCACAGGCCAATAACTGGCGAAATGAGTCAGCCGAAGCCCGTATCATTCACGCGCTGGTAAAAGGCATTGACAGTTTTATCGAGGCGGATGTGCTGGAACTGATGGAGAACAAGGGCGGTTCAACCGGCAAGACAGCGCTGGAAATTGTTGAAGGCCCGCTGATGGACGGCATGAAAGAAGTGGGAAAACGCTTTGATGAAGGGACAATGTATCTTCCCCAGATGATCCGCAGCGCGCAGGTAATGAAAAAAGCCGCCGCCGCGCTTGAACCGCACATGGAAAAAAGAAACGACGCGCTTTCACCAAAAATTATTCTTGCAACGGTAAAGGGCGACGTTCACGATATTGGCAAAAACATTGTAGGCGTGGTTCTGGCGTGTAACGGCTATCAGGTTATTGATTTGGGAGTGATGGTTCCCGCTGAGCGGATAATCGAAATTGCGGAAAAAGAACAGGCGGCCATAATCGGGCTTTCTGGCCTTATCTCGCCGTCGCTGGACGAGATGGTGCGTATCGCGCGGGAAATGGAACAGCGCCGCATGAAAATTCCCCTGCTCATCGGAGGCGCCGCGGCAAGCCTTGTTCACACCAGCCTGCGCCTTGCCCCGGAATATTCCGGCCCGGTGGTCTATGTCCCCAACGCGGGAAAAGCCGCCGGGACTGTTCATGCCTTGCTTTCCATCGCGGAGCGCCCCCGCTTTCTCCAGGACCTTGAACAGAGTTACCATAACGCTTCCCTCCGGCACGAGGCGATTCAATCCCGCATTGAAATTATCCCGCTTGAGTCCGCGCGGGCCAATAAAGCGCCGGCGACCGTAAAAAATCCGTCCGCGCCGAAAACCACCGGCATTATTGACCTTAACGATTACCCGTTGGATCGCGTCATCCCCTATATTGACTGGAATGCCTTTCTGGTTCCGGTCACCATTTCAGACGCGCAGGCGCTGCTGGAGCGGGTTAAAACCGAAGGTTTGCTGAAACTGCGCGGCGTTGCGGGAATCTTCCCCGCCGCCGCCACCGGCGATGATGTTCTCATCGGCGGCAATCGCCGTTTTTGTTTTTTACGCAGTCAGAACAAAAAACCCGCCGGAAAGTTCAATACCTGTCTGGCGGATTTTATCGCGCCGGCGGACGGCGGGCGGATGGCTGAAAAGCCCGTTGACTGGGTGGGGCTGTATGCCCTGAGCGCCGGTTTTGGCATCGAACATGCCAAGCTTGATGACAACTACCACACGCTGCTGCTGGCAAGTTTGGCAAACGCGCTGACGGAGGCCTTTATCGAAGAAGTTCACCTCCGTATCCGGCGGGAATGGTGGGGCTACGCGCCGGATGAATCCCTCTCCATCGAAGAAGTCCTGAAAGGCGGCTATACGGGCATACGGCCCGCCTTCGGGTATCCCTCCTGCCCGGATCACGAGGATAAACGCATCGTCTTTGATGTGCTTGAAGCGGAAAAACGCTGCGGCCTGAAACTCACCGACACCGCGATGATTATTCCCGCCGCATCGGTATGCGGAATGTTTTTTGCCAGCCCCGCGGCGTATTACTTCGGCGTTGGAACCATAGGCGAAGACCAACTGGCTGATTGGGCGGGGCGCAAAGGAATCAGCGTTGAAGAAGCCCGGAGGCGGACCGTTTAGCCGCCGCTTGCTCCCAGGCGGTAATTCAATACCAAAACCGCGCGATAAAACGCAAAGGTTCGGGGATTGCCGAAGTCCAGATCACGGTACCGGTAATAAAGATCGTCTTTGTCACCGTAGGCATAATTGGTGTAATTACGCAAGGTTCTAAACTGCGCAAACAACGCGCAGCTCAATTTTTCGGAAAGCGTAAAATTCGTCAACAGGCCAAAAGTCCACCGCCCCAGAGAATCCCCCCATCTATCGCCGCCCGGCGTGTTGTACAGGTATTTCTCAATCTCGGCGAGCAGGGCGACAGTATCCAGAACAATCGGCATACGGTAACCGGCAAGGTAACTGGCGTAATAATTCCAGCCGTTTTGATTTTCGCCGTCATCATTTTCAAAAAACCACGGTATATCCTTTTCGGCGCGGTTGTACATCTTGTATCCGATTTCATGATATGAACGGAAAACCACATGATTCCATTCGCCGGGAATGATTGCCGCCAGATCAAACTGCA
>Ga0268262_10007057_pt1 | contig 10587 bp, 10 predicted proteins | sample TergutNc150P3_FD_190354 | JGI IMG/M metagenome (GOLD analysis project Ga0268262, IMG submission 190354) | Nasutitermes corniger P3 segment gut microbial community from laboratory colony in Florida, USA - Nc150 P3 (SPAdes) (version 2) | ecosystem: Host-associated > Arthropoda: Insects >...
ATTTCTGTTGTTTTCGTCAACTACAAGTTTTATTTCTGGCAATAGCATTGGTGCTTTTTGTACTTCGTCTATAATCATTGTTTGTGAATTGCTTTTTATAAAACCTTTTGGGTCTTCCAATGCACCTCTTAAAAGTGATGTATCATCTAGGGACCTATAGATGCAATTTTTATTTGAAATTTGCTTAGAAAGCGTTGTTTTGCCGGTTTGTCTTGCGCCAGAGATAAGGACAATTCGCCTGCTGCGTAAGGCTTGCCTAACATTTTCGCTCAAAAATCTGCTATATTCTCTGCTCATAAGCATAAATATAGCAAAAATCCGCGAAAAGCAAAATAGAACTCCCGCGAAAAGTAAAACGGAACCCCCGCGAAAAGCAAAGTAGAACGCTTATAGAAATAAATAAACCGTTTGTCAAGGGGATGCTCAAGTTTTATCATTTGCTACCGTCTAATAGTTCATACTCGTACAGAAAACGCAAAGCGTATTGCTGTATTCCCTCAAAATAGTTATCTATAAAGCTGGCACAGTCTAAACCGATATAACGGTAATGCCAACTTTCCCATTTATATCCGGTAGATGATTCGTAACCCTTTGGGAAGGAAATTGACCAACCGAAGCGCGAAGCGTTTGCCGCAAGCCAGCGACCCGCCTTTGTACTCGCAAATGAGTCGCTAACGGGGTAAAAATCCACAGCCAAGCCAGTTTGGTGCTGGCTAAAGCCGGGTTGAGCGGATTCGCGGTCAGCGATTTTTTTGCCCAAATCCCGCACATTGCGATTGTAAACCTTAACTTGATAATCGTAAGAACGGTACGCCGATGAAATGACTAATGTTACTCCATCTGCACGGGCCGCAGCAGCCATTTCATTTAGCGATTCTGCGGCAGTCCGGCGGAGAGGCTCTGCCCTTATAAGCTGATAATTTCCCTCCTTAAGCATTACTAGGTCATTGGGGGTATAATTTTGTGGCAGGGGATGTTGTTTGTCCACCAGTTCACGTAAATATCTTTCGCCGCTAAGGCAGGTGAGCATATCCGCGATAAAAGCGGAGTTTTCCGTTGATGCGGTTTCTATTATCTTCTTTGCTAATTTATCAGGCAGTTCCGCATTGCGTGTAACCGTAGAGATTAATTTTTCCACAGTCATATCTTCGCTTGCGGTTACAGTGCTAGCTATGAGTATGGCTATGATAATGAGTGGCATATGTGAATATCTCCAGCAGAAATTTAGCAAAAAATCTAGAAAAATCGCCGTTTTTATCTTGTGCTTACTTTTACTTACTATATTACTTCCGATGAATCTGCACGGCAAAAAAATTTTGCTTGGAATAACTGGTAGCATAGCGGCTTACAAAGCTTGCGAGTTGCTTCGCGTTTTGCAAAAAAGAGGCGCAGAAGTTCGCGTGGCTATGACAAACGAGGCAGCTAAATTCGTTGGGCAAACGACTTTTGCCGCTCTTTCTAATTTCCCCGTTTTAGAAGCCTCCACGGATTCAAAACCATTTCAGCACATAGAGTACCCCCGTTGGGCAGATATTTATATGGTTGCTCCTTGTTCTGCCACCAGCATTGCTCGCTTTGCGCACGGCACTGGAGAAGAACCTGTGTCTCTTTGCTTTTTGGCTATGCAGAGAGAAAAATGGGTTGTTCCGGCTATGAATTTTGCTATGTACAATTCGCCAGCGGTGCAGAAAAACCTGGAAATTCTCCGTTCTTACGGAGTTAAAGTTATAGAGCCTGCAACTGGGCATTTGGCTTGCGGAGAAGAAGGCACGGGAAAATTCCCCGAACCGGAAGATATAGCAGATGAGCTTGAATTTGGCTCGGCAAGCACGAGCAAAACTCTGCTTATAACAATTGGGCGCACGCAAGAAGCGATAGACCCTGTTCGCTATATATCAAATAGCTCAAGCGGAAAAACTGGTGTTGCGATAGCAAAGGAATTTTTGCGCAACGGCTGGCGAGTTACAGCGATTTGCGGGCAGATGGAAGCAAAACTCCCAAAACAGTGCAAAAAAATAGAAGTCAAAAGCGTGGAAGATATGAACGATGCGGTACTTAAAATGCAGGCACAGGCAAATGTTGTGGCGCATTCTGCGGCGGTCGCGGACTACCGCCCTAAACAGATAGCGGCTGGGAAGATAAAAAACAGCAAAACTATGCAAGAATTGGAATTAGAAGAAACACCGAATATTTTAAAAAACACAATAAAAAATAAAGCCGCAACGCAAAAAATAGTTTCCTTTGCGCTGGAAACAGAAAATGCTTCGCAGAATGCGCAAAAAAAGTTTGATGAAGGCGGAATTGATATTTTGGTGGTGAATACAGCGGCAAGCGGCAATGGCGGTTTTGGAAAAGATTCTGTTGAATATGGCTTGTTGAGCAAAAATGACCGCAACGTAACCTTAACCTATGGCAGCAAAGAGGAATTAGCCTCGCAGCTATTTATAAAAGCAAATGACTAGATTTTTTTTAATGCTCGTTTTGCCTATGCTATTTGCCATTTTCGCTTGCGAAAAAAGCGATAGCGATTTGGACAGGAATTTTGCCGTTGCTTATGCGGAGCTGCGAATTGCAGAACGGGAATATGGTGAAACAGAAAATGGCAAAGTAGTTCGTTTTGAAATTTTACAGAGATACGATATGGATGCGGATATTTTTGAAGAAAAGATAAATGAGATAAAAAATAAGCCTGAAAAATGGCAGAAATTTCAAAATATGTTTATAGTAATTTTGGATTCCATTGAAAATTCTATCAACGCAGAATTAGATTCCATTGCGAAAAGCACCGAAACTGAGGGAAAAATATGAAAACTCTATTCTCTATTTTAGCAATTTGCGTATGTTTTGGATTTGCCGCCGAAACAAAAATGGGGGTGTCTTACATAAAAGCTATTGAAGGCAGCAAAAAAGACGGCAAGCCTATTTTGGTTGAGTTTTATGCCAAATGGTGTTTGCCATGCCTTGAAATGGAAAAAACTGTTTTTAAAGACCCTGCGGTTATAAAAGAACTCAGTAATTTTTATTTTGTTCGCATTGATGCCGATAAAAACGAGCAATTTTTTTGCGAAGGCAAAACGTTGCGCACTGCCGATTGCATTGAGCTTTGGGAGGTTGATGGTTTGCCAGCTTTTGGAATTATGGACATCAATGGAAGTTTAAAATATCTAACCGTAGGTTCATTTGAAAAAAGCACATTTTTAGTTTTTTTAAAAGCTGTAAGAGCAAAATGAGAATTATTCACAGGATGTCTGCAACGGAGGCAGTTTGAATTTTTCTGTTCTTATGTCAGTTTATGCAAAAGAAAATCCACGTTATTTAGACGAAGCGTTATGCAGTATTTGGGATCAGCAAACTTTGAAGCCGGAGCAGATAGTTTTGGTAAAAGACGGTATTCTTACGGAAGAATTGGATGTTTGCATAAATATTTGGAAGCAAAAATTAGGCGAAGTTTTAACGCTGGTTGAATTGCCGCAAAATCTTGGATTAGGTGCGGCTCTTAATAGCGGCCTACAGCAATGCCGTTATGAATTGGTTGCAAGAATGGATTCAGATGATGTTTCAACCCCTGAAAGATTTGAGAAGCAAATTCAATTTTTAAAAATAAATCCTGATGTTGCTTTATTATCAGGATATATAAATGAATTTAAAGAAAAGCCGGGTGATATAAATAATATTCGAAAAGTTCCACTTGATAATAATGAGATTGGAAAATATTTAAAATGGCGGAACGCTTTTAATCACATGACTGTAGTATTTAAGAAGTCAGTTGTTATTTCTGCCGGCGGTTATAATACAAATGTCACTTATTTTGAGGATTATGATTTATGGACAAGATTATTTCAGGCTCAATATAAAGTTAATAATATCTCGGAAATATTAGTATATGTTCGTATTGGTAATAATATGATAAACCGCCGGCATGGTTTTGATTATGTTAAAAAAGAATTATCCTTTCTTAATTTGCAAAAAAAAAGAAAATTTATATCTGGCAGTGAATATTGCTTATTGTTACTTACAAGGATACCTTTAAGATTAGCTCCAAAAAGCATACTTGCTTGTTTTTATAAATTATTAAGAAACTCAAAAATGAAATCCAGCTTCTACGCTTAAACCCTTGTTAAATAATGGTTGCATAACAAAATACGCAGGGCTGTCAAAATCGTGAAGCATAGCGTCAACAGCGGCATCGGCCATAGAGTATATGTAAAACAGAGTTATTGCCCAAACATACTGATTGCGCTTTTTTCTGAAAAACAGAACATTTTCATTTGTTGCTGAAATGTCTTGATAGTTTCCTTCTTCCCTTGCAAGCCTCAATTCTTTCAAATGATATTCCACCATTTGCTGCCGCGACCAAAGGCTAACCGCGCTCCCCAGCAAGCCCATATATAGCAAACCTGCTTTGCCATATTCGTGGTTGTAAATTTGCCCCCAGCCCGGAAATACAATAGCTCGCCAAAGGGCGGAAGTCGCGGAATGCGTTTCTGTGTTGCGGCCTTGATTGTTTTTCCAAATCCCGTAAGCGTCAAAAAGCCCGTAAATATGCAACCCAGCAAGCCACGCGAATTCAGACGTCCATAAATCTTTTGAAGCTCTTTTTTTAGATTGTTCTTTTGATAAGAGCCTTTCTTGCTTTCTCCTGCTTTGTTCCCAAGCGAGAGAATCGTAAGAATCGTAAGGCTCATCAGAGGAGAGCAATTCTTGATAAAAAGCAATTGAGTCCCTATATTTTCTTATGTTTTGGTTAAAAATCCTATTCTGCCTGAATTTATTGAAAAAAGTTTCATAAATCAAAGCTCCTTCAAATGCAAGCAAAAAGCCACCTCTAACATAATGCCCTGTATAAAATTGCCCACCGCCGGGGAAAATCAAAGCAAATCCCATAGTTGCCGCCAGAGAATTCCGTTCAGTTTCAATATCCCAATCATATCTTTTTAAAGTATCTATCGCAGAAATACCTGTGTTGTTCTGAGCAAAAGCGAATGCCACAAGGAATAGTATAATTAAAGGCATTAAAGCAACTCTTCAATTTTTGAACACAAGGTTTCCGCTTCTTCCGCAGATGGGGCTTCGGCGATAATTCTGATTACCGGTTCGGTGTTGGAGGCTCTTAAATGCACAAAACTTTTGCCCTTGCCAAGCCACAAGCCATCTCGCTCGTCTGCGTTCCAATCCGAGAAAGTTTTTTTTGCTTTTTCCATTGCAACGGAAACCGGATTTTTCATTTCAAACTTCTTTTTGAGCATCGCGTATGAAGGGTGATTTTTTACCCAGTCGGAGACTTTTATTCCGTGCCTTGCGAGCAAATCCAAAACCAAAGCAGCGGAGACCAAGGAATCCCTCCCGTAATGCAAAGCGGGCAGAATAACTCCTCCATTGCCCTCACCGCCTACGATGCAACTGTGTTCCATCATATCCAAGCTGACATTTATTTCGCCAACGGCGGTTCGGTAGCATTTCACCCCGAATTTCTCTGCCAAATCTTCGCACATTCTGGATGTTGATAAATTTATTGAAAGCGATTTTGCGTCTCGCTCCAAAACGGTTTCCGCGGCTATTGCAAGCGTATATTCCTCGCCTATGGGTAAGCCATTTTCGTCCACTATTGCACAGCGGTCTGCATCTGGGTCCAGCGCAAAGCCTATATCGCATTTATTTTCTTTGACCGCTTTGCTTAAATCTCCTAAATTCTCTTGCAGGGGTTCTGCTCCCCTTGGGAAAATCCCATTAGGCTCGCAGTGAATTTTAACAACTTCGCAACCGAGATTTTCCAGCAGCTTTGGCAAGGCAAAAGAGCCTGCTCCATTCACTGCATCCAATGCTACCTTAAATTTACGCCCCTTTATCTTTTGCTCATCCACAAAGGGCAAGGCAATGGTCGCTTTTATGTGCATTTCATCGCCATTGGAGATGCTTTCTTTTTTTTCAAGGGCATCTGCTTTTGCAAAAAGTTCTTTTACCTCGTCTGGGCCTAAAAACATTCCCTTGCTGTTCAAAAATTTCAAAGCGTTCCATTCAATGGGGTTATGGCTCGCTGTCACTATTATCCCGCCATCGGCTTTGAGCTGTTCAACCAAAAGCTCCACCGTTGGAGTGGTAGCAAGCCCAGCGTCTGCAACTTCAACACCGCACAAATTGCAAACTCCGCAAACCATTTCGGTTATATTGCCACCTGTTGGGCGAGAATCCCTGCCTATAACTATTTTTTTCGCTTTGAGTAAATCTAAGAAAGCCTTAGTGTGGCTTATCACCACTTGAGGAGTTAGAGTTTTCCCAACTATCCCGCGTATTCCTGAAATTGAACGCATTAGTTTCATAGTAAGAAATTAGAAAGTTTGCAGAAATTTACTGATTCTATGCTTATACAAATGCTCCTTCATAATGTGTTCCATCGCATTATTTATAATCGCATTTTTTGCGCTTGTGTTTTTTAGATAAAATTTTGCAAGTTCTGCATATTCTTCTGGAGAATTAGCGGCGCAAATTGCATTTTTCGGAAACAGCTCTAATAAATCGCTTTGGGCATCGCTAATCACAAAACGCTTGCAAAGAGGAATATCAAAAACTCTTTGATTAACTGCGCCCGGCATTTGGCAACTGGTTACGTTTATATGGATATTCCCCAAAGAATAATGAGAATTCAAACCCTTGCGGTAATCTATATCCGGTAATGTTTTTATCGCCTGCCCAAACATCATTTTCCATCCTTGCTGGTCGCCTGCGAACTGCAAACCCAAAGGCAGCAATGCTTCCAAACACAAACGCCGTTTTTCATTGCTCGCCAGATGAATGCAATAACTCGCAAACCAAGCTTCGTCTCTGGTGTTTCCCGGTATTTGTTCTGCGCTAATTTTTCCCGTTAAAATGTTGAAGGCTGCATCCCGTGCTATTGGCAGAGCTTCTTCTTTATCGTATTGAACTCGTTCCCATATCTTGTCTAAAAAATTACCAGCCATTGCAGAACCGGTGAAAAGCAAATCATAAATAGGTTCTCTGCTTTGCGGATAAAATAGATGTGGGTCTCCGGCTAAGGGTAGCCACCGGGCATCGGCAAAGCCTTTCTCCTTTAGCCACTGGATATAAGCCTTTTCCCAAGTCCACGCGAATATGTTTTCGCACTGAAATTTGTTCAGCGAGCAAGCTATAGGGCGTGGGTCGTCCACAAACCAAATATGCACAGGTACGGAAAATCTTTTGCACACACTGAGCAAAATACCTTCGGAATCCAAGCCTTTTGCATTTACGCAAAGAACAAGCCGGGGAGTGTTTTTTTGAAAAAGCTCCATAAGCTCGGACTCTTGCACGGAAGGGTTTTCATTTTCCTGTTGCAAGATTATGTGCTGAATTTGCAATTCATTTAAGGCGTTTAAGATTTCCTGTTGCAAGAAGTGAGTGCCAAAGGGGAGGGCTATGGTCTTGCACCCCGCTTCTAGCGGGGTGGCAGCGAAGCTGACGGAGTGTGCCATAGCTAAAATGCTTTTTAACGTTGATTCGGCTTGGTCGGCGCAATACCTTGCAGCGGCAGGGTGGCGAATTACCGTTATGTGATTGTTTCTTAAAATATCTGCGAATTGCGATAAACCATCGCTGAACAAAGCGATATTCAGGCCTGCGAGCTTTTCTCTTACAATTTTAAGATTTTCGGGGAAAGCATCGCACAGCACAACGAGCTGAATTTTGCCTTGGGGCAAATCGTTTAAGAATTCCAAATGGTAGCCGAGTCCAGTGCCAAAAGCAAACACAACTTTGGAAATATTTTGCGGCCTGAACCAGTTTTTTTCCTGTTCCGGGTCTATGCCGCTGTGCAAGAGCCTTTCAAAGGAATCGCTGTGAATACGCACACTTAAAGCCCCAGAAGAAGCTCTAAAATGTTCGCAGGCCAAAGGCATTTATTTAAAAGCTTCTGCTGTTGGAACGCTTTTGTGGTCGCTTGCTTTTTCGTGATGCTTTGCAAGCTGCGTTCTAATTTTTGAAATAGCTACATCCAAAGCTTTGCCAAAATTTTCTTCTTCTGCAGTAGCGGTAAAAGTATTGCCCTTTGCGTTTGCATTAATGTCAACCTTGCGCCTAAGTTCAACGCCATTTACAATTTTGGATATGCCCTCTACCACAATTGAAAAATCGGTGATATTGTGAAAATATATTTCCAATTTGCCAATTTCATCTTGGATAACAGGTTGAAATTTTGACGCAGGCTCATTTAAGTGCCTGACGGTAATATGAATAGGGATATTGTTCATAGGGAGAATATAGTAAAATATAAATTAACACCGTAGCAAATATCCACCCTTCTCGCCGCCTTCGGGTCCTAATTCAATCTCATAGTCTGCCAATTTAATCATATCGGAGTGGTGCTCCACAAAAACAACGGCGTGCCCAGCGTTGGAAAGTTCGCGTAGGTGATTCCACAGAGGTTGAATATCTTGCAAATGCAATCCGGTGGTTGGTTCGTCTAAGAGAAAAATTGTCTTTGAGGAATTTGCTCTGTAAAGTTCGGCGGCGAGCTTTAAGCGTTGGATTTCGCCGCCACTCATCGTTGTGGTTGCCTGCCCAAGCCGCAAATAGCCAAGCCCTATGCTCTTTAGGATTTGCAATGGTCTTTCTATTTTTGCTATGTTTTTGAAAAAGTCGCAAGCTATTTCTATCCTCATATCCAAAATATCCGCTATGCTTTTTCCCCTCCACAAAATTTTCAAAGTTTCTTTGTTGTATCTTTTGCCTTTGCATTCATCGCAAAGCTCCCAGACGTCGGAGAGAAAGTGCATCTCTATCAACTGATAACCCCTGCCTTCGCACACTTCGCAACGCCCACCTTCCTTATTGTAGGCAAAACGCCCAATATCGTAACCGCGCATTTTGCTTTCCGGCAGCTTGGAGAATAAATCCCTCAATTTTTCCAAAATGCTCATATAGCTCACAGGCGTGGAGCGAGGGCTTGAATTTATGGGAGTTTGGTCTATAAAGCAAACGGGCTTTTTCTTTTTTGTTGCATAGTCGTAAATGCACTCCATAAGGGTGCTTTTGCCAGAACCGCTAACCCCCGAAATAGCTGTAATAGCCCCAAACGGAATTTTCACGGAAATATTTTTGAGATTATTTTTTGCAAGGTTATTCAGTTCAAAAAAACTGTTCCCTTGTGTTTTATGTTCCGTATCGCAAAGAGTTTTTTTCCCTGCCAAGAAAGGGATTGTCAAGCTATGCGGGAATTTAGCGGTTGCATTTGATAATTCTTTTGGTGTTCCGGTTGCTACAACATCTCCACCGAATTCTCCAGCTCTTGGACCCAAATCCACAATATAATCGCTTGCCCTGATAAATTCCAAATCGTGCTCAACAACTACTATAGTGTTCCCTAAATCGCGCAATTTGTAAAGTGAATCCAAAAGTTTTTTGGTGTCGCTTTGGTGCAAGCCTATAGTCGGTTCGTCCAGAACGTAAAGAACGCCTTCCAAGCCACTGCCTATTTGTCCAGCTAGCCGCAATCTCTGCGCCTCTCCGCCGCTCAGGGAATCCCCTCTCCTGTTCAAGCTCAAATATGAAATTCCGACATTTGTTATAAATTCCATTCTGCCCAGAATTTCCTTTAGCAACGGGTCTGCTATTATTTTTTGCGTTTTGTCAAAAGGGATATTGCTAAACCATTCGTAGGCTGCGCTTATGGAAAGTTTGCAGGCTTCGCTTATGGATTTTCCATCTATTTTCACCGCCAAAAATTCCGGCTTTAATCGCTCGCCTTTGCATTTTGGGCAAATCTTATTATAAATATCACCAATGCCTTGGCAAGTTTCGCAAGCACCAAAATGGCTGTTGAAGCTGAAATTTTTTGGGTCTAATTCTCTTTTTAAGCTAAAGTCGCAATTCGGGCAGCTTGGGAAATTTGAATAGCTCGCTGTGTTATTCCCTGTTTTGATTTTTATTTTTCCGCCGCTTTCTGCGTAGGCTTTTTCTATGGAATCCATAAGCCTTGTTTTATTTTTCTCCGTTAATGGAACTCTGTCCAGAACTTCATTCTTTGAATAGATTATCGCCAAGTCTTTGCCTTTTTCGTATAGAAGCCGCGTCAATTCTGCGGGGTTGTATTTTTGCAGGGCCTTGTTGTGAGCGGGGCAGTGCGGAACTCCCATGCGTGCCCACATTATGCGAAAGTAATCGTAAATTTCCGTTAGGGTTGCAACGGTGCTTCTTGGGCTTTTGGAGGCGTTTTGCTGGTCTATTGCGATGGCTGGTGCAAGCCCCTGAATGGAGTCAACGCTGCCCCTATCTATTTTTCCCAAAAATCTGCGAGCGTAGGTGGAGAGGCTCTCTAAAAATCTGCGTTGCCCTTCTGCAAAGAGCGTGTCAAAAGCCAAGCTACTTTTGCCCGCGCCGCTGACGCCCGTTATCACCGTTATTTTGTGGCGTGGAATGCGAACGGTTATGTTTTTTAGGTTGTGTTTGCGCGCACCGGTTATTATGATGTCTAGGGAGGGGGTTGGCATTATCTAACCACCCAATAACCGCTCTTATCCGAGCCAACTCTTTCAATAATTCCGGCAGCTTTTAGTTTTTCCATATTTCTGTAAATTGTCCTCTCATCAACGCCTAAAA
>Ga0268262_10007058_pt1 | contig 10586 bp, 6 predicted proteins | sample TergutNc150P3_FD_190354 | JGI IMG/M metagenome (GOLD analysis project Ga0268262, IMG submission 190354) | Nasutitermes corniger P3 segment gut microbial community from laboratory colony in Florida, USA - Nc150 P3 (SPAdes) (version 2) | ecosystem: Host-associated > Arthropoda: Insects > Digestive...
TCCAGTCAAATATTTTTTTTAATTCTTTTAACGCGGCAAGGCGGATTGCCTTGATCATCTCGCCGCCCTTGCCGACTACCATGCCTTTCTGCGATTCGCGCTCTACGATGATAAACGACCTTACCCAAAGTTTTTCATCTTTAAATTCCATGTCGGCAATATCGACGTAAAGCGAATGAGGCAGCTCTTGGCGCAGACGGTTGATTGCCTGCTCGCGGATAATTTCCGCTATGCGAAAACCTGTGTCCTGATCCGTGTAGTATTCATCGCCGTATAGGGGCTGTCCTTCGGGGGCAAGAGCGAATAGGGCGCGAAGAAGATCGTCTATTCCCGAACCTGTTTCGGCGGAAACAGCGAAAATACGTTCGCTTGCGAGGGACGGCATATGCTGAGCCAAAAATTCTTTTGCGCGGTTAAAGTCCGCGCCGTTAGCGTCCATTTTGTTTACGGCGATGACGGTTTTTTCAGCTAACGGGGCAAGAAGGGCGGCGATTTCTTCTTCTTCCGCCCCCGGAGCGCGAACGGCGTCTAAAACATACAGAACAAGATCGCTCTCCGTTAAAGCGCGGGTGGAAACTTCCATGAGTTTTTTGTTCATTTTCTTTTCGCTTGAGTGCCGCCCGGGAGTGTCAACAAAAATGAGCTGCCCTTCTTCGCGGTTCACTATTCCGCGGATAGCGTTACGCGTCGTTTGCGGCACTTTGCTTACAATGGCGACTTTTTCGCCGCACATTTTGTTTAGAAGCGTGGATTTTCCTACGCTTGGACGTCCGATAATCGCGGTAAACGCGCAGTGGTTACGTTTTGTATTGTCGCTTTCAGGCATTATTTTACAACCATTATTTTTCTGATTTCATCGATATCGGGACCGACAACGCGGACAAAGTACATACCGCGCGCTACCGCCCTTCCTCCGTTATTGGAGCCGTCCCATGTGTCAATATAAGCGCCCGGCTCGCGGTTTTCATTTCGTCTGATGGACTTAACCACTGTTCCGTCCAAAGTGTAAATTTGAACCGTTACTCTGCCCGCGCGCGGAAGATCATAACGGATATAGGCTGTTTCTTTGTTATCCGAGTTGATGACATTGTTAAGAATTGTAACGCCGCCGCGCTGATAGCGTATGCCTTGAATATTAAAACTGAACGGACGGACAAGCGTATACCAGTTATTTGGAATTACACCAGTCGGCGCGTCAAGACGAGCGATAAACATATCGGAATCGTTTGAAGAACGGAAAATAAATTCGAATTTCGCGCCGCTGTTCGCAAGATCGTTAGCAGGTATATCATAGTTAAACAATGGCGAAATATTACTAACAAGCGCTGTTTTAATTCCGCTTGATAAAGGAACATAATAATACAACGGATTTGTCAGCGCATTTGGCAGCCATAATCCGCCGATTTTTTTGGCGTCGCTTGCTTCTTTTGGATTCCGCATGTTAGCCGGAATATCCGCCATTGTCCAGAAAAGCTGAGGTGTTATCGCAAGGTTATTACTTATACGCGCCTGTAACTCTATACCGCTTTTTTCGATTGGGTCTTTCTCAAGATATTTAGAGCCGTCAAATTCCATAATACTGATGTTGTCGCTTGACGGTTTTGCCCATACCGGCAGCGCGAAATAATTATTTGGAGACAATGAAACCAGCACATCGGTAACACGGCGCGCGGGATTGCTGTTCGGGTTAAACATAACGCCTATTAATTTATTAGGCGGAACAAGACCGTTACTATCTGCATACACCGAATAACTCCAGTCAAGAGGATATTTGGGCGGATAATTAGGATCTATTTCACTTGGTTCCGGTTTCTTTCCTTTGTCAACTATATTGTTCATTTGGAAATAACCAATGCTATTTGCTGTGGAATCAATATCGGTTAACTTCGCAAGATCTTCTGTTTTATAAGATGTCGAATAATCAAAAAGATATTCAATCCCAGACTCTATTTCTTTGACTGCGGTAACAGTCCTGCCGTTAAATGCAATATCTCCGGCGGATATATTCCCGCCTGAAAGGGTCTGAACAGGTTCGGATAATTGCACATAAGTCTGCGGATGCCCAGGAAGGGTAAGGGTATAGACTATGCGCGGGGGAATGGTGTCGATGTATTTCATTTCTGTTTGATCAACCATCGGGTTATGCGTTGCGTCTATAAGCGAAGTATTTTTGGTAATACTCCATTTCGGAGTCTTGTCGCCGTCAAATTCAGCTTTCTCTTCCAGATAAATATAAAAGGAATCATCATTATTATTGACAATCTCAAATCCGCTAACCTTATACCCACCACCATCTACACTAACTTCAAAGTTGTCAAAATTTCCCAATAACTCTTTATTGGTCTGTACCCTTATCCTGTCCAACTTACCGTTTCCATTTGAATCCTCGGTAAAACTGTAGAGTATTTTTCCAACTACCATAAAATGCTGATGCCAGCGGGCGTTAGGCGTACCAACAGGATCATCTTCAGTACCGTCGACAACGCCATTGGTATCCAACCATTTTTTATTTAGATGTAAACAAAGCTGCCCACCTGTCCCACCGGGAACAATAGATTCTGGCGTTGTCGTTGTAACAGTAAAATTATCAGCAACAATATAAATCGCCGCATTATCGCCTTCATTTCCTGTGTTTGATGAATCTATGTTAATCGCGTTAACTGATACAATACCTTTTGATGTTGAGGCTTTTGCTATTAACTGTTTAGCGGTTACTTGTCCGGTAATGGTGATATTTCCTTTTTCGACTAACAACTTAATTACGTTTAATGAATTTAATATACCGCTAAATTCAATATTACCGTTATTTGAGGTTATTACCCGTTCACCGGAGCCGCCTAAAGTTGCCGCATCCCTATATATTTGACTTCCGGTAGTGGTAATATTTCCGGCTATGTTACTTTTTCCGGTTATATCAACTGCCGCCGCGTTTAATGTACCGCTTGTCAAACTAAAATCTCCGCTGACAGTTAAAATGTTAATACCGCTTCCGCCGTTTAATACGCCGATACCCGTTATTGTTAATGATTTTCCGCTTCCGGTAATAGCCCCAAGCGCTACCGATCCGGCGGTTGAGGTTAATGTTACATCGCCGCCAAGCGTCACTTCTTTTGTATATGTTTGCGCTCCTGCAGCGGCAATATCTTTATTAATAACAGTAGTTCCGCTAACTGATAAAATATTAATATTGGTTCCGCCGTTTAATACGCCGTTACCGTCTATTGCTAATGATTTTGAGTTTCCGGTAATAGCCCCAAGCGTTACCGATCCGGCGGTTGAGGTTAATGTTACACCGCCGCCAAGCGTCACTTCTTTTGTATATGTTTGCGCTCCTGCGGCGGTAATATCCTCATTAATAATAGTAGTTCCGCTAACATATAAAATGTTAATATCGGTTCCGCCGTTTAATACGCCGTTACCGGTTACTGTTAATGAGTTTCCGTTTCCGGTAATAGCCCTTCCAAGCGTTACCGATCCGGCAGTTGAGGTTAATATTACGTCACTGTCAAGCGTCACTTCTTTTGTATATGTTTGATCTCCTGCAGTGGTAATATTTCCGGCTATGTCGCTTGTTCCGCTTACATTAACTGTCGCCGCGCTTAATGCACCGATTACCAAACTGAAATCTTCGGTAACGGATAAATCTTCAATACCGCTTCCGCCATTTAAGACGCCTTTACCGTCTATTTTTAATGATTTTCCGTTTCCAGTAATAGCTCTTTCAAGCGTTACAGTTGTACCCTTTAATGTTATCAGAGGATCTGAACCGCCAAGGGTTACCGCTCCTTTATATTCTTGCGTTCCTGTTGTCGTAATACTCTGATGAATATTAATTTTACTTGCACCTGTTTCTACCGTAATATTGTCTAAGTGATCTATATTTTCAAGAGTAATATCCGTTTGTGTTTCAATCTCAAGGTTTGTAAATTTATTTGATCCAAAGAACCGAATAGTTCCTGAACCGCCGGTTTTAAATCTCAAACCGTCGATATTTTCAGAAGTAATGTCTGCATCGCATATGTAGACATCATAACCGTTTTCAAGAAAAAATTTTGTTTCACTATGATGATGTGAAACAAGAATATATTCCTCCGGATCCAAACCGAAACCTGTTGGCGTTGATCCATCTCCATAAACCAGATTCATTCCATGTAAATCAATAAAATACTGATGCCAGCGGGCTCCGGATACTGTACCCGGTGGAATTTTATCTTGAGAACCGGTAACAACATCATTGGGATTTGTCCATTTTACATTTAAATTTAAACAAAGTTGTCCTCCTGGTTCACCCGGAACAATGGAATTTGATACCTGTGGCGTTACAATAAAATTGGCAGCTTCAATATAAATTGCCGCTTCTTTGTATTTATATCCGGTGTTAAGTAAAATTTCTATTTCTGTAACTGTTACATTACCGGATGCTATCGCAATCAGCTGATACGCGGTTATCTTGTCGGTAACAGTTATAACTCCGCCTGCTTCCAGCGTTACCTTATTATTTGTGTTAATAGTACCGCTAAAAGATATAGCATCGGTAACGGTTATATCTCCACCCGCTTCCATTGTTATAAAACCCGAAACAGTTATTTCTTTGGTTTCTATATCGGTATTTGCTTTTAGATCAATATTGGCGCCTGAAATAATTTGATCAACCTCAAGCCCGCCTGATTCTTCCGTTATCGTTACATTTCCGGTGGTATTTACTGCAACAGCAAGATTATCTTCGCTTCCGATGTCGTTAACAAATTCAATATTTCCGGTACTTGTAAAATCAACAGACGCCGTTACATTGTTTGTCGAATTAAACGTAATACTCGCGCTGTTTACAACTGTCAGAGCGCCTGCTTCTATTTTCTTTGCCGGCATTTGAGTAATACTCCCTGCCGCGTCAAGAGACACAGCCTTACCGACGGCGTCAATTTCGCCAACAACAAGTCCTCCGTTATTTTCCTTGATTGTTACATCTCCGTTATTTGCAACGGCTGTAACATTAAGATTCCCCGCGCCCCCGTGGGTATTAACAAAATTAATATCTCCCGACGTATTTGTTAAATCAACAGACGTTGTCACCGCATTTGTTGAATCAGGAAGCATAATACCGGTTTCAGCTTCCACTGTCATGCTGCTTGTTGTTATCGCGCCTGTCTGAGTTACCTCTCCGGTAACTTTTATGGAAATACTGCCGCTTGCGCCTGTTTGCAGTAAATCTATTTGTAAATCTCCTGTTTGCTTAATTGTTATCTTTCCGTTTGCGGTATTATTTTTTGCCGTTAAACCATTTAGCGCTGAAGTATTTGTAAAAACAATATCTCCGCCGGCGGTTCCTGTTTGAGTATTATCAAGCGTTATATCTCCATCCAGCGCATTTGCGGCATTTGTCAGAAATATTCCATGCAATGCGTTAACTGTAACATCCGTACCGGTTACTTTACCGCCGGCGGTAATACTGCCGCCTTTACCGGTTAAAGTTGTTGTTCCGGTTAGCGTTATAGTTCCGTTTCCGTAATCTTGATTTCCGTTAGTGGTAATGTTTGTTGCGTCAATATTAATAATACCGGCGTTTGTTACATCAATACTGTCCGCGTCTATATTCACAGCTTTTATACTGCTTGCGCCGGAACCATCCAGCGTTAATTTTGTATTTTTTATGTCAAAATCTCCGGTAAGGTTTATATCAACATCGCCAACCTGTACAGCACCGGTTCCCGTATTAATAATGGTAAAGTCTTCAGCTGAAAAATCACCGTTAATTGTTATGGAATCGGTTGGGTGATCTATCGTAATAGTTACATCATCATTAGCCGTTACACCGACTACTTCAAGGGCAGCGTTATTTGTAAACTCTACCGCTCCGTCCGCTTTGGTTATTTCCAGTTTTGCTACTTCATTGGCTTCCGTCAGTTTTATCGTTCCTTCCGCGTTCAATGATAAGTTCCCCGGAGTTTTTATAACTGTCGATGGAATCTGCGTTACTTCTCCTCCGCCGCCGCTTTGTGTAACATTAATGTCCCTTGAATCCAAATCCAAATTGCCGCATACAATATTAGTTCCCGTAATGTTTACAACATTTAAAATAATCGCAAGAACGCCGTCGCCTGAGGAAAAAATAATTGTATCGTTTAACATGGACGAATCGTCAATAGTTATATTTTTCGCAATTAAATCGCCTGTTAAGACGGCTCCATTTATAAGACTTAAACTGTTTACCGTAAGTGAAAAACCATCCAAGTCAAAGTTTGCATTATCATCAACTGTAAGACTATCTAATTCGAGATCATCTACATTAAGGATAACGGTAGCGTTACCATTTATAATTACAATATCATTTGGGTTCTCGCCGGGATAATTAATACCATTGTATGGGACATAATTACATAACCAGTTATTCGGCTTATCCCAATCGGTATCACCACCTGTACCTGTCCATGTAAATATTGCCTGCCCACACACAAAACTTGCGAAAAATAGAAATAAAATTAAAAAAAATGCGGCTTTCTTCATCAATATTCAGGGATTCCCAATTTTATATTAAAATTATCGGTCATTTTTTCTACCTTCTATATTATAGCACAATATAATGGGAAATTCCCACATGCCCGTTAAGCCTACTTGACATATATCCGTAATAAAAACAACATTAATCAACATAAATAACAGGAGAAACAATGAAAGTTCTTTTTATCGGCGGAACCGGCACTATTTCAAGCGCGATCACAAGAAGGGCGGCGCAGTTGGGCTGGGAAATCTATCTGCTTAACCGGGGAAACCGCAAGAATGATTTTAAGGGACTGGAAATAAAACATATTCCCTGCGATATAAGAACGGAAGAAACGCCTGTTATCCGTGAAAAGCTGGAAAAGGCTATAGGCAAGGGAAACAAATTCGATGTCGCCGCCGATTTTTTCGCCTTTGTTCCCGATCACGTCCAAAAAGACTTTGACATTTTTAACGGTCTTTGCAATCAGTACATTTTTATTTCTTCGGCTTCCGTTTATCAAAAACCGCTCTCATCGTACCTTATTACCGAAAGCACTCCCCTCGCGAATCCGTTGTGGGGTTATTCAAGAGACAAAATCGCTTGCGAAGAATTTTTAACGCAAAAATACCGCGAATGCGGCTTTCCAATAACGATTGTCCGTCCCAGCCACACTTACGACGAGCGAAACGTCCCCCTTGGCGTTCACGGCTCCAAGGGCAGTTGGCAGGTATTAAAAAGAATGTTAGACGGCAAACCCGTTATTATTCACGGCGACGGTACAAGCCTGTGGACATTAACCCACAACAGCGATTTTGCCCGCGCCTTTGTCCGTATCATGGGAAATATCCACGCCATAGGAGAGGCGGTAAATATCACTTCAGAGGAAAGCGTAACATGGAACCAGATTTATCAAATTATCGCTGACACGCTGAACGTCCAATTAAAAGCGGTGCATGTATCAAGCGAATTTTTGGACGAATGTTCGCAGGGTCGTTATGATTTTAAAGGAAGCCTTTTAGGCGATAAAGCCAATACGGTTGTTTTTGACAATACCAAACTTAAACGGCTTGCGCCCGGTTTTAACGCTAAAACAAGAGCGGACGAAGGCATTAAAATGACGATTGAAAATGTTCTTGCCAACAGCGATTTACAGCAGGAAGATCCGGAATTTGACGAATGGTGCGATAAGGTCATAGCCGCCCTTGAAACGGCGAAAAAATTACCAATCTGAAACAGGTTTGGAGAGATTATCAATGCCGTCTGTTTTCGGCTTGTTTTTCTTTTGTTCCCTCATAGCGGCAATAGCGATAAATACAAATATCGCAATAGCAAAAATAATGACAAAAGCAATGGGGACTGATTTATTTTTTACGTCCTTTGTCGCCGGCGGAGCGCCTACAATCAATACGGACGGGTCTACGGGTACGGTATTATCGGTAAGAATAACTATTGTACAAATTACTAAAGCAATAAACATCAGGGCAATAGCGCCAAGGCTTGCCAAACGTATAATTAAGGTCGATTTCTTATCAATGGCAAGATAAATCATAGCCGCCAGAATAACTACGCCGATTATTATACCCGCAAAAATCATACTATATTTTCGGTATATTTTGACTTGCCATATAGCATAAGATATGGTATTCTTAGATAAGTCTAAATAATAGCGAGGTATAATATGGCTCATAAAATCAGCGATGCTTGCGTAAGCTGCGGCTCCTGCGCCGCCGAATGCCCATCGAGCGCAATTTCCGAACAAGGCGGTCAATACCAGATTGACCCGGCTAAATGCACGGATTGCGGCACTTGTGTCAGCGCTTGCCCCACAGAAGCAATTTCCGAAGGGTGAGATTTGTCAAAATCAATAACTGGCAAGGGCATATCCCTTGCCTTTTTTTTAATATTTTTAAATTTTTCTGTTTTTTGCGATGATTTTCCGGTAATTAAACGGCTTGACCCCGGCGATACCTTGTTCAAGCAGTTTATCAACGATGTCGAGGGCAACAGAAGACGCGTCTTCAACACCCAAAACCGTCTTTCTCCCGAAGAAATTACGCAGCATTTGACTATTTACCAATACACAGTCCGGCAAAGTGATGACATTCTATCCCTTGCCGCCCGGTTTAATCTCCCATATTCATCTTTAACAACCTTAAACAGGCTTAACAACCCGTCGGCGCTGGTTGCGGGAAAACCTCTCCTTCTGCCGTCCTGCCCGGGAATCTTTATTCCGTCGGTTTTACAGACCGATCTGGAAAAAATAGCGGGGGCGGCAAGGAAAAACGCGCAAGGTTCAGTTGAACTGAAAATAAGAATTGGGGAAAAACAGGAAACTTTTTTATTCTTTCCCGGCGCGGATTTTTCCGCCACGGAAAGGGCGTTCTTTCTTAATTCGGGTTTCAGGTTTCCGTTACGGCAATACCGCGTTACCAGCCGCTACGGTATCAGGGAAGACCCTATAACCGGCAATATTTCGATGCATCAGGGGATAGACCTTGCCGCGCCGGAAGGAACGGAGGTTTTTGCCGTGGCGGACGGAGTCGTGACAGCGACAGGGTCTGATCCTGTGTACGGAAATTATATTATTATCAGCCACAATAATAACTGGAAAAGCCTTTACGGGCATTTATCGTCAGTTGATACGGTCTTGCGATCCGATGTAAAATCAGGTAACCTTATAGGAAGAGTAGGGTCGACAGGTCAATCAACAGGACCGCATCTTCATTTTGAATTGCGGCAGGACGGAAAAGCATTTGATCCGGCGGGAAGGCTCCGTCCCTGAATATTGACGGATTAAAAAACAAAAAACGGATGGTGTATGCCCAGAGCAAAAATATCCCTCGCGATTTTTCTGCTTTTCTCTATCTATTACCGTTTGCAGGCGGAATCTTTCCGCACAGTTGTAAACGGATCGGTCGACGTGTCTGCAGGGCAGACGGACACTGTAATTCCCATCGGCATTAACAGCGCAGTAATAATCAATCTAAGCGGAGACACGCGTTTTTTAAGAGGCATCGAAATTGAAATTTCCGCTCCCCAAAGCTGGCTGCCGTACCGCGGCTCTCTGGTCATGATCATGTACAATAAAATTAATCCCCAAACCGCCGACGGAATAACAGACATGGACGGCAGCCGTATCGCCTTTGAGCCGCTGCCCTCAAGACTAAGGATCATCTACCATATTCCCATTCGCCAACAGCACGGGTTAAGAACAACTACCTCGGTTACCGTTCCCACAAATATCATTCAACCGGCTTCGTTTCCGATTGTTTTCAGGCTGATGCAGATCTCCAAGGGGCTTCCCGATGATTTTGAAAATATAACCTTCAATTTTACCGCAAGACCCATTATAAGCGACGAAGGGGCGGTAAGAATTATCCCCCGCTACCCTTCCCAACTCAGAAATAAGCCCTTTACAGTCCTTATTGACGATAATGTCATCCCAAACATCTCGGAACAGGTGTTTTTACGCGAAGGAGAGCATCATCTTGTCGTTCTTTCGGAAGATTACCGCAACGAAAGCCGCCGTTTTGTCGTAGAAAGGGCAAAAGTCATCGATTTGACGATTGAATTGCAGGATACAAGCCCGATTATTGTCTTTGAAGGACCTCAAAACGCCCAAATTTATCTGAATAACAACCTGATTCCCCGCGGACGCGACTCCGTAACCGTAGAACCGGGTCAGCATGAGGTTAAATTCAATGTCGGCGACTATACAATAACCAGAACTTTAAACATCCAGCGCGGCAAAACTTACCGCGTGTCTCTCGCCGTAGACCTAACCGTCCAGGAAGATGACTGATTTTTTCCAAAAGACTCACACAAAGGACACAAAGGGACAAAGAACACAAAGAGGGATAAGAGGTTATTGTTCGTAAGCTTATCGTGAAGCTCAAGCTAACCGTCAGACAAAAACCCTAAATTCCTCTTTGTGATCTTCTCTTACTTTGTGTTCTTTGTGTGAGTCTTTGTGGTATAAAATTCCTAAAAATAAGGTTCATGAAAAACCACCCCGTAACCGATACTTTTAATGTCGGGATTATAGTTCCCCTCCCAAATCACTATAGTTCCGATATGCCTCAAGGGCATGGAGCTGTCCGAAAACAAA
>Ga0268262_10007059_pt1 | contig 10586 bp, 16 predicted proteins | sample TergutNc150P3_FD_190354 | JGI IMG/M metagenome (GOLD analysis project Ga0268262, IMG submission 190354) | Nasutitermes corniger P3 segment gut microbial community from laboratory colony in Florida, USA - Nc150 P3 (SPAdes) (version 2) | ecosystem: Host-associated > Arthropoda: Insects >...
GGATTATCAACGCCATCGGAAGCCATCACAACGACATTGAGCCGACCTGCATAGAGGCGGTTCTTGTACAAATAGCCGACGCAATTTCGGCGGCAAGACCCGGAGCGAGAAAAGAAACGCTGGACAACTACATCAAGCGTCTTGAAAACCTTGAAAACATCGCCACAGGCTTTAGCGGCGTAGACAAATCGTTCGCCATACAGGCAGGTCGTGAACTTCGCATACTTGTAAACAACGAAGCGGTCAACGACGAGCAAACCAGAGAAATGGCAAAAGAAATCGCCAAAAAGATCGAGAACGATCTCCGCTACCCGGGACGCATCAAGGTTACAATGATCAGAGAGACTAGGATTACGGAGTATGCACGATAAGGGTTGAATTAAAGAGCGAATTGTAAGACGGCGCATGGGGTTCTATGCGTCGTTTTTTGAGAAACAAAGTCTACTCTGCCTACAGAACAAAATATTCAGACATACATTATACTATTCGGGCTTATAATTTTCCCAATAATCTTTTGGGGTTACAATTTTGGTTTGCTTGTACAAAGGAAAATTAAAATCATTGGTATTTCCGGTTATAACAAAATCTGCGCCGCATTCATCAGCAAGTTCCAGTATCTTGTTGTCATCTTTGTCTGAAACCAGATGAAGGGTTACCTTGGGATTATAACGTATTGCTTTTATTTCAATGTTAGCTAGAACAGCTTTTGCTTTTATTGTAAATTCTTGAAATTGCGCAAATTTTGGACGTTCCAATACAGCATAGTATTCTGCCATAAGCGGCGGTGAAATACATAGACATATTTTGTCCTCAATAAAAAGATCAAAAATTATACGATAAGGATAACTCTTTTGAATGAGTGAAGAAACTATTACGTTGGTATCAATTATAATTTTTTGCATTTCTGCGGACAGCCTGAACTTCTGATGTAATATCTTCCGTCGTCATGGAAGAAATGCCGCAAATATCCGCTTGGGTAATTGCAGAGTTTATATTTTCTCTCATTATTTCCTTGCTGACAATGTCAACAAAATCCGAGAAAGACAATACATTATTGGTTAAGCCAAACTTGGTATACTCTACGTCGGATATGGCAATATTAAGAGTTTTCATACATAGAATATAATATAAATATTATTTCTTTTCAAGAATATAACGGTAATAAATTCTTAAAATAGTCCGTAAATCAAATCAACCGCAACGCCGCTGACAAACGCAAATACTACCGTGAACAAAAGGTAGAAAAAAAAGTGTTTTACGCCTAGGACGATTTTTAACGCTCCTAGGTTTGTTATTTTAGTGGCGGGTCCTGTTATCATAAATGCGGCGGCGCTGCCCATGCTCATGCCGTTGCGAAGCCATGTTTGAAGAAGCGGTATTGTTCCGCCGCCGCACATGTACAGGGGGACGCCTATGGTAGCGGACATTAATACGGCAAAGCCTCGCCCTGCGGGGGTACTGCCGCCGAAGAGTCTTGCAAATCCTTCTTGCGGAACGTAGCGCTGAAAAAGAGCGGATAGTAATACGCCGATTAAAAAATATACGGCGGTTGCTTTTATGTTGCGTGCGAAATTTTTTAGAAAGCGTAATACAGGGTTTGGATCGGTGTCTTTGTTTGCGGGGGCGGCAAGACCGGAGAAATTAAAAAATTGTTTGTTTTTGAAAAAGAGTCTTATGACCGCCCCCGCGGCAATTCCGCACAAAAAGCAAACTACAAAACGTATTACCAGAGCGTCCGCCCCAAGAGCGGCGCTGTAAAAAAGCAGTTGTGGGTTTAGCAGAATGGAACTCATCATGAAGGCGGCGAGCCAGTCTTCTTCCATTCCCTTTTCGGCGAATGATGCCGCTATCGGGATTGTTCCGTACATGCACAGGGGGGAGGCTATCCCCAAGAGCGAAGCCGGTATAACGCCGAGGAAGCCGAGTTTTTTCTCACGGAGATGGGAAAACATTTCGTGGATTTTTTCTTTGCCGAATACGGAAATAAAAGAGCCGAGCGCCATTCCAATCGCCCAGTATCCGAAAATCTGCTCAAACTGTATCGAGAAAAAATACCAAATATAAATAAATTCACGGGTTAAAACTTCAACCATCAATACGAACTAACCTGTACGTTTTGGTTCCCAGTCCAATTTCTTCCGCGTGATTAATCGTTAAAAGACCGTTTCTTGATTCTATGCGGGCAATAAGGTCTTTGCTGTCTTTTGCCTTGTACACAAGATCAACGCAAGCCTGATCAAGAGCAACAGGGTCAAGCGAGGCGAGTATGCCGATGTCAGCCATTGTCGGAGCGGCTGGTCTGCTGCTGCAATCGCAGTCAACGGAAAGGTTATTCATCACGTTGATGTAGAGCATTCTTCCCTTGTTTGCGTCGGCGACCGCTTTTGCGGCTTCCGCCATCGATTCCAGAAAATCATTTTGCGCTCCGCTGTAACCGCTCTTGCTTTTTCCCGCCGTATGTATCCACGATTTGCCGGCTGATGACGCGTAACCAATGGACATATTTTTAAGCGCGCCGCCAAAGCCGCCCATTGGATGTCCCTTAAAATGAGACAGCACAATGTGAAAATTAAACTCCTTAAAACGCGCGCCTACAATATCTTCTTTTAAATGTTTTCCGCCTGTAACGGGAATACTAATCTCCGATTTTTCATCCATAATCACAACAGGCGCGATTGCCGTAAAACCATGCTCTTTCGCCACCTGATAATGAGCGGCGGCGTTTGCTCGTCTTCCGCCGTAAACGGTATTGCACTCAACAATAGTGCCGTTCACTTTCTGCACAAGATTTTTTATCAGCGAAGCGGCAAGAAAGTTAGGATTGCCCGGTTCTCCCGTGCTTATTTTAACCGCCACTTTTCCGTTTGCTTCCAATCCAAGGGCGTTATAAACGGCAAGCAATCCTTCAGGGGTAATTTTGTTTGTCATGTAGACGACTGCGCCTTGCGCTGCGCCCTGCGTTGCGCTCTGCGCCGGAGTCGGCGGCGTAATCTTCGGCTGATTAGCAGGCTGCGCTTCCGCGCGGACTGAACAGCCCGTAACTAAAACCGCGCATAAAACCACGGCGGTTAAAAACAACTCCGCTATTTTTTTACTTTTCATAATACCCTCCGTTTTGGAAAGAGATTATTTTTTCTTGATAATTCTGATTACTATTTTAGAAGAATGTTTGGACGCTATGGGAAGAAATTCATCAAAACTTACAGGCGACTGCGTTCCGGCAATATCAGAGAGCGCGCGGATTACCAAAAAGGGAACGGAGAAAAGACAACAGGCTTGCGCTATCGCGGCTCCTTCCATTTCTACCGCGTCTACATCGGGGAAAATGCGGCGCACAGCGTTTATACGTTCCGGCTCATGCATAAAAATATCGCCTGAGCCGATTATGCCGCGGCGGTGGGTAAAATCAGCGGGAAGAACTTTTTCCGCTTTTAACTCATCAACAGCGTCCTCGGCGATTTTTACAAGTTTTTCGTCCGCCTTAAAAACTTGTGGCTGCCCCGGAAGCTGACCGGGTAAGTACTTAAACGCGGTAACATCCACATCGTGGTAAAGAAGCCCCGTAGAAATAACGGCGTCGCCGACTTTTAGCTTGGAATTAATGCCGCCGGCGGAACCGGTATTTATTATACACTCAGGGGAAAATTTTTGAATGAGCAGGGCGCACCCAACTGCGGCGTTCACTTTGCCGATACCGCAGCGCAGAATTGTTACGTCCTTCCCTTCAATTTTTCCGGTGAAAAATTCAAAGACTCCGATTTTTTCTTTGGTGAACTTTCCCATAGCTTCGCACAGAAAAGTCACTTCTTCTTCCATCGCTCCGATAATACCTATCATAACATCTCCACTGTGTGATCTATAAATTTGATTTTCTCTATTGAACACGCCTCATCCGGATGCGGGTCAATAATTCCCGGGTTCCACAAGGTACTGCGGTTTCTGCCGCGTTCTTTGGAAATATAAAGCGCTTCGTCGGCTTTACGAATAATGTCGTTTACATCATTGCCGGCATCCTGATCAAAAGTATATATTCCCAAACTGATTGTAACCTGCTGCAGAGGAACTTCCCATTCCACCTTCATTTCGGCGGTGCTTGTTCTTAAGCGTTCAGTAATATTCCACGCGGTGGCTTTATCGGTATGAGGCAAAAGTATGGTAAACTCCTCGCCGCCGAAACGGGATGTAATGTCTCCGTCGCGCACGCCGCGTCTTATCACTTGTGCAAGCTGTTCAAGAACTCTATCCCCCGCAAGGTGACCGTAGTTATCATTAAAATTTTTAAACTTGTCCACGTCAATTACCACAAGCGAAGATTGATACCCGCCGCGTTTAACGCGGGAAACTTCTTCGGTAAGACGGGACATGAAAAAGCCGTGGTTGTAAAGACCGGTTTTTACATCGTGCAACGAGTGTTCGTAGTGTAAATGGTTTTTAATCGCCTGCGAAACAAAACACATGAGCTGTTGAAGAAAAAATAATTCTTCGCGGCTGTATCCGGCATCGACAACTTTTTTGCCGATAAGAACAATTCCGTATAAACCAAACGGTCCCAGAATAGGAACGGCAATTTCCGTATCAATATCCAGATACGGTTTTACAGCTTCATCGTTATTTAATTGAAAAGCCAAAAGCTCAAAATTAATCGGCTTGGGATACTTCTTGAAAAAAGCCTCAAACGGAGTAATGCAATCAACATGAAGCTTAATATCGACGGGCTTGTAATTCTTGTAGGCTTTTATTGTTATGTCTTCCCTTGTCTGTATAGGTTTCCAAACAAAAGCGATAAACGAAGGCACAAATTGATCGGAAATTTGATAAACAGTAGCGTCCATTATTTTATCAATACTGGTATGGTTAAAAATATCCAATCCTCTTGCCAAAAAACTTCTGTAATTGCGAATATCGCGGCTTAAATTCTCGATATGATCTATTACGCCGATTTCCTGCAGAAGAGCGTAGTTTTGTTTTATGGCGGGAGAAGAAAGAAATTTTATATTTTCATCGTCTTCATCTTCTTCCAGAAGAACTTCTTCCATATTTTTAATTTTCCCCTTTTATGTAATCGAAAAATATTCGCTTATTGGACGCCGCCATTCACTGACAACGTCTTTGACTTCCCACTCAAAAACTTTTTTTATGGTGAAACCCTTTGTTTCCGGCGGATTGCTATAATGTATTATCCCAAAACGTCCGCCGCCAATGTAACAAACACTGTCGTTTGCTTCCAGTTTTTCCGTTTCCGCAATCCGCGCAAGCACACAATCAAAATGTACGGGAAGACCCGTATCCTTATCTGAAATTGAAGTTGTAATATCGTTGATCTTTTTTCCGCACCAAGGACAATCGGGAGTGGTAATTGGATTTGCGGGCAGTTCAGGAGTCGTCCATTTCGGACGCTCATACATACTCAATTTATTTTTTTCAGTTTTTCCTTCAAAAAATAAATCTTCGTGATTATTTGCCTGATTATATTTTTTTGCATGTTTCTGAGAATCATCTCTCCGCCCGGAGAAACGCTGTCGGTTTTTTCGGTTATTTCCGCCTTTTCCGCTGCCGCTCATGACGTCCGCCTTCCTGTGTAACATCAATAATTTCATTGCTCAATACAAGAGCCAGCCTTTGGATTGCGGCGTGCAGGTAGTCTTCATCGTTAATACGCCGCCTAATCAATTCCAGCCTAACATCAGGATCATTGGAATTCAAAGCCTGTTCTAACATCATACACTCTCCGTGAAGGCTGACGCAAGATGGGTAAGCTGGAATCTATTAGATTCCTTGAATCCGTCAGATTCCTGGAATCCGCTAGATTCCTGAAATCCGCCGGATCCTTTGTTATTATTGACAAAAACAACATCAAAACGAACTGCCATATTACTATATTTTCGATTTTCTAAGAGGAAAAAATTAGCGGTTTTAATGATTTTCTGCTTTTTTTTGCTATCTAAACTGTATTGCAGGTCTTCCATGCCATAAACAGACCATGCTTTTACTTCTATAAAAACGATTGTTTCTCCGTCAATGGCGATAATATCGATTTCTCCGGTTTTTGACCGATAATTTCTGCCTATTATCTTCATTCCTGCGGCTTCAAGAGCGGCGGCGGCTTTTTCCTCCCCTTCTTTTCCTAAACCGGATGTATTAGGCATAATTTACCGGGTCAATCGCTTCTTTAATAAAAAGTTTTCTCGTTTCCAAAAGATCGACAACGGGCATATTTCCAGCGCTTAGAGCGTTGCCCATGTTGTCCGTTAACATCTGAACATTCGGACGCATAGGGGCGTCTATGTGCAAACTTACAACCCGCGCCAAAGAGCCGTCATTAAGACGAACAATTGAACCGATGGGATAAATCCCCATTATTTTTGTAAACGCGATAATTACGGCAGGGTCAAAACGACGCTCATTATCTGAGAGCAAATTCTTTATCGCCTGATAACCAATTATAGAATCTCTGTATGATTTTTTACTGACCATGGCTTCAAACGCGTCCGCCACCGATACAATCCTTGCTCCAATATCAATAGCCCCGCCTCTAAGTTTATCGGGATACCCCTGACCGTCCCATCTTTCATGGTGCTGTAACGCGATAAGATTTACTTCGTGAGGACCGAATAATTCTTTGGTAACAATTTTTGATGTGTGTAAAGGATGGCTTTTTATCTGTTCAAGTTCCGCTTCGGAAAGACCGCCTTTCTTTTCTGTAATACCTTTGGATAACCTGAGCATACCAACGTCATGGAGCAGCGCTCCCGCGACAATATTATTTATTTTATGATTTGGCAGTCTAAGTTCCTGCGCGGTTAACGCGGAAAGGATCGCGGTATTAACGGAGCTCTTTGCTAATTCATGACCGGAAACTTCTCCGCCAAGAATAAATTCCACAAAGTTATCCGGGTTTTCACGCAAATCCTGAAGTAATTGTACGCAGATATTATTAATAGAACGCATATCTATATCCGATCCGGATTTTAATCCATTAAATAATGAATTTACTTTTTCAATAAGACTTTTATATTTTCTGTAAGGACTGGAATTTTGGCGGACATCGGTTATGGAAAATTTGATTGCCGCTTTTTCCGGAGATTCTTCTGCTTTCTTTTCTTTTTTAACTTCAGGAAGCTCTTCCGGTTCTTCTATTGCGTTTCTTATTTGTTCTTCTAACGCTTTTAAAATTTGCTCGCTTGATTCAATGGGTATATTTTGTTTCGGCTTATTTGTTTCTATTATTTCTCCGTCCGTTCTTACATATTCAATGCCCCAAGTATTTAACACGTCAATATCTCTTTGGCGCAGGGGAACATTGGCGGACACCAGCATATATTCACTTTCTGAATATACAGGCTCCGAGAAAATCTGCCCTGGTCTGAGATCGCTCGTATTTACAACATTCATTTTTCTTTCCTTGGGGAGTTAAATTAAATAAAATTAACTTTTCCCCATTCAAATATCGGCATAAAAAGAGGAAGTGTTAAGAAAATTCCAATTAACGGCTATTCGGAATCGGCAGCAGCGGCTGTACCGGTAGTAGGCACATAAGCGCCTTTAGCGCCTTTAGCGCCTTTCTTGACGATAAGTTCTTTGATTTTCGCGCCTTTTCCGATCTTCTCGCGGATATAGTAGAGTTTTGCCCGTCTGACTTTGCCGGGGCGCACTACTTCAACCTTGGCGATACGCGGCGAATGAAGCGGGAATACCCTCTCTACGCCCACGCCGTAGGAAATTTTCCGCACGGTAAAAGTTTTTCCAACCTTGGAATTTTTCATTGCGATAACAAGACCCTCGTATATCTGAACGCGCTCAGTTTTACCTTCAATAATTTTAAAGTGAACCTTAACTGTATCCCCAACTTTAAATTGGTCGAGTTCTTTTTTCATTTGTTCGGCTTCAATTGCCTTAATCTCGTTCATCTCTCTCTCCTTAGCAACATACTTGTTGCAAGCAACTTATTAGTTGCAAAATTCCCGCTTAACCGTATGATTGAGCGGTCAATCGGTCTATTATTTTAATAATTTCATCGCTGAAAACTCTGCTTCCATCAGGAGCGGTTTCTCTGCCTCGCTGTATCAAGTCCGGTCTTTCTCGCATGGTTTTTTCAACCCGCTTTTCCAACCGCCAAAGACGTATCTGCTCATGATGACCGGACAACAACACTTCAGGGACTTTCATTGTATCAAAAACCTCGGGGCGTGTAAACTGGGGGTACTCCAAAAGTCCGCCGGAAAAGCTTTCTTCATCCAGTGATTCCGCGCAGATTACGCTGTCCACAAGACGGTAGGTTGCGTCGATTACCGCCAGCGCCGCCACTTCGCCTGAAGAAAGAACATAATCGCCCACGGAGATTTCATCGTCCACATAGCGGTCGATTATACGTTGATCGATACCCTCGTAACGTCCGCAGATGAGGAGCAATTCCTTTTCGGCGGCTAATTCGCGGGCAAATTCCTGATTAAATGGTTTGCCTGAGGGGGAAAGATAGATAACGCGCGGTTTTTCGGCGGTGTTTTCGTCCGGTAGTACGCTTTTTATTGCCAAATCCAGCGGTTCGGGTAGCATTAGCATACCGGGACCGCCGCCGTAGGGGGCGTCGTCGCAGGTTTTATGCTTGTCGGCGGCGAAATCGCGGATATTTACCGCCTGATACTCGATAATTCCACGTTTTATAGCCTTTGCCATGATGGAATTGGCAAAAAAAGCATCGGTGATTTCGGGGAATAGCGTTAAAACTGTATATTTCATTCTAAAATCCAAAGATGAGGAAGTATCCTACGCCGTAGTTACCTTTTATTAGCAGCAAGAGAAACCTTCAATGTAGATCTCGCGCTCGAAACAGAATCTGCCACTGTCCGCTGGCGTGATTTTTTGGTCACTTTTAAAGCTTTTGGTTTGGTATTAGATTTTGGTTTAGCTTTGGCTTTTGTTCGCAGTTCTGTAAAATAGCCTTTTGTTTCCATTTTTTCAAATGCTTTGGCAAATACTTCTTCATCTCTTTTCGTCATTGTTGTTCCTTTATTATAGAACGGGTAAAAGCGTCTAATAAGCTTTGGCTTATTCGCCCTCTCGGTTTTATAGTATAAACCGTATTATGTATATCACCCTGATGATTGTATGTCAATAAAAATCATCTTTCATTCTAAAATCCAAAGATTTTTTAGGACTACCCTGCCCTCTTGCGGCGAAATCTCAGAAAAAAACTCTTTTCTGAACGGAACCAGCCGTTTTTCACCGTTGGAAATTTTAATTTCCGCCAGTTCTCCGCCGCCGCCTTCGATTATATCGATAATAACGCCGATTGCCTCGCCGTTTTCCGCGGTTACCGGTAACCCTTTTAAGTCCTCAATGTAAAATTCGCCGTCACTCAAAGGAGCGGCTTGATCCCGCCCCGCGATTAACTGCGATCCTGTCAAAGTTTTCGCTTTTTCGGGGCTGTCGATACCGGCAAAACGCATCAGCACATTGGGCGCGGCGGGAGTAATTTCTTCTATTTGAAGCGTCTGCTCTCTGCCGTCCTTGCTTACAACTATCGATTTTAAATTTAAAAGATGATCGGGTTCCCCTGAACAGGGAGCTACTTTTACAAAACCCTTAACGCCGAAAGGAGCCCCAACCAGTCCAATAATGAACTTTTCGGTCATTTAACAGGTTCAGTCCAGTATTTCCAGCACTGTATGTTTACCGGTTCTTGCGCTTGCCGCCTGCAGTACAGTCCTTATTGCCTTCGCAATCCGTCCGTGTTTGCCGATTACTTTTCCAATATCGTTTTCCGCTACCCGCAGTTCCAAAATTGTGGATTTTTCGCCTTCTACAATATTTACCTGCACTTGCGAAGGATCGTCCACAAGGGACTTCGCAAGATATTCAATTAAATCTTTTTCCATTGTATTGCCTTGTTATTTTACGGAAATATTCTTTTTATTGAAAAGTCTGCGCACTGTGTCGGAAACAATCGCGCCTTTTGCAAGCCAAGCTTTGGCTTTTTCCGCGTCAAAAACAATCTGCTTTTCTTCCGCTTCGATGGGGTGATAATAGCCAAGTTCCTCAATGGTTTTTCCGTCTCGTGGCGCTTGTTTATCCATAACAACAATGCGGAAATATGGCCGCTTCTTTGTTCCAAATCTTTTGAGCCGTATAGTGGCGCTCATAAAAAGTCCTCCATGGTCTGACAATTTGAATTGACACGGCAGCTCAGACATACTGCCAATGTAAGTGAAGTTTAGTGATTTTACGCATGTTTGTCTAGGGGCGGTAAAACATTTATTTCCAAAAAATACGTAGAATTGCGGGAAGCACGCCAATGTCGCCGTTATGTCTTTCCGCACCCGCTCGTGTAATTTATTCATTAATTAGTGAATGTTTTTAACTGTGAGATAGCGGGTATTTGTTACCTTGACAAAAATCCCAAAAAAGTTTAAAATAACCGTAATAATCAAAGAAACTGCCATGATTAACAAAAAAGACTAAACGGCGTGACGTTGCAAGTGAGGGGTTTTATTCGTGATTAATTACTTTTCAAAAAAGTGTAACATACCTTGCTTTGACCGCAGTACAGACGGCGTGATATTATACCCCCCCCCCCCCCCCCCCCCCCC
>Ga0268262_10007060_pt1 | contig 10585 bp, 8 predicted proteins | sample TergutNc150P3_FD_190354 | JGI IMG/M metagenome (GOLD analysis project Ga0268262, IMG submission 190354) | Nasutitermes corniger P3 segment gut microbial community from laboratory colony in Florida, USA - Nc150 P3 (SPAdes) (version 2) | ecosystem: Host-associated > Arthropoda: Insects > Digestive...
TCTTTCGTCATGGCTCGCCCAGCGTCCGGGACCGGCTGCCATTGTTTTTGGAAACGAAAGAACCGGATTAGAAGCCTCTGAATTGGACATTTGCAATTTTGCCTCACATATCCCTGTTTCCGGCGAGCAACCCTCTCTTAATCTTTCCCATGCTGTGCAAATTTATGCCTACGAGTTGTTTTTGGCGCTTGAAGCGCAAAATCCGGTTAAGGGGGACTGGCAGCCCATGAATCAGACTGAGATTTTTGCGCTTGTAAAATCGATCACGGACGCTCTTGCGGATTTGGGGTTTTACTATAAACCCGGCAGGGAAGCGCAGGAAATTTTTTTGCGCGACGTTTTTTCCCGCGCCGGACTTATGGATCGCGAAGGCGCGTATTTAAAAGATATTTTTATAAAAGCGGCGCGTCTTGGAAGTATGCTGTAGCGACATTTTTTTTTTCATGTTATATTAAATAGCAGGAGAAAAATATGAGTGAAATTTTAAGTATTGAAACAAAGAAAAAATTGATAGAGGCCAACTGGCGCATGGAAGACCTTAGCGAAGTACCTTTTTCGATAGAAGTCGGTCCTATGCACATGGGGACTAAAAAATTTTACAACAACCCCGATGCGGAAATTGAATGGTCTGAAGATCACGCCAAAAAGAGAGAGGGGGTGTATGACTACGGTTTTTCCAATATCAAGCCCAATCAGGGAATCAATGTCGTCGCCGGCGCTTTTGGCTGCGAGTGCAAGGTTAACGACGAGGCTGACCCCTGGGTTACCTGCCTTATCCGCGAGGAAAATGTCGATGATGTTCATAAATTGAAAGTTCCCGATCCGGTTAACAACCCCTACTTTGAACAGGCATGGAAACATGTCGAGGCGTTGCAGGCGAAATCTAAACTTCCGTTAAGGGTTATAAATGTTCCGTCCCCGCTTGTTACCGCTTCCCTTATCTGGGAATACACTTCTTTTATAGAGGCTACGCTGGTCTACCCTGATGAGGTTCACGTGCTTTTGGAAAAAATCACGGAAGCGACTATCGGCTATGTAAAAGAGATGTTTAAACGGATAACGAACCTTTACGGAGTAAGCCACGAGTTCTGGTATGTACCCAAGTCAATGGGTATCCGCGTAAGTGACGATACTGCGGCGCTTCTTTCTCCTAACCTGTACAGGGAGTTCGGCGTTAAGTACAACTCCATGATAGCGAAGGAATTCGGCGGCATTGTGGTTCATTCATGCGGCGACGTTTCAAATGTCGCGGAGCCTATGACGGAAATACCCGGATTAAAAGGTCTTGACTTTACCATTCCGCAGGTGCAAAACTGGGAAAAAGTCCGTGACGCCGTAGCGGGGAAAACCGTCCTTTGCCTGCGTCATTTTTACTGGGATCACATTGACGACGGCGTGTCCGGCGTAGCGGGTCTGACGGACTACACAAAAAAATTAATCGACTTCTTCGGGCGCAAGGGCGTGTTTATTCAAACATCGACACCAACTCCGCAAGAAGCGGTTGAGTTAGGTGAAAACCTGCACAAGTTATTGTCAAAATAGGGTCAAACAGGGTTTGAACCCTGTTATATAAATTTTTAATAAGGAGGCCGTTATGGCACAACATCAATTTCAGACAGAAGTCAGCCGTCTTCTGCACCTTATTATTCACTCCCTTTATTCAAACAGGGAGATTTTTCTGCGGGAGCTTGTCTCTAACGCGTCGGACGCGCTGGACAAGCTCAAATATTTAACTGTGGCGGATGAGGCGTACAAGTCAGTCAGTTTCGATCCGCGCATTGATATTTCCTTTGATAAAGACGCGAAAACCCTGACCGTTTCCGACAACGGAATCGGCATGAACGAGTCGGACTTGATTGAATCGCTTGGAACTATCGCGCGTTCGGGGACAAGGGCGTTCCTTGAAAAGCTTGCCGAAGACGCAAAAAAAGATTCTAATTTGATAGGGCAGTTCGGGGTGGGATTTTATTCCGCTTTTATGGTCGCGGATAAAATTGAAGTGATAAGCCGCAAGGCAAACGAAAACGCTGCTTGGAAATGGATAAGCGACGGCAAAGAAGGTTTTGAGATTGAGGGCGCGGAGCGGGCTGGTCAGGGAACGACAGTTCTTCTTCATTTGACGGAAGAGGGAACAGAGTACACCAATCGCTGGTCTATAGAAGACATTATCAAGCGTTACTCCAACCACGTAGCATTTCCGATCTTCCTTACATACGATGAAAAAGAGTATGACGACAAGGGAAAAGAGAAGGGAAATAAGACCAAAACCGACAGGATAAATTCGGGAACCGCGCTTTGGCGGCGCGCAAAGAACGAGCTTAAGCCCGAAGATTACAACGAATTTTACAAACAGCTTGGGCATGACAGCGACGAGCCGTTACACTACATTCATACCAAAGCCGAAGGAACGCTTGAATACTCAACATTGTTTTACATTCCAAAAAAAGCGCCGTTTGATTTGTACAATGTAGACTACAAGCCCGGCGTGAAATTGTATGTAAAGCGCGTCTTTATTACCGACGACGACAAAGAGCTTATGCCGACCTACCTGCGTTTTGTGCGCGGCGTAATTGACTCCGAAGATCTGCCCTTGAATGTTAGCCGCGAAATTTTGCAGCAGAACAAGGTTTTGCTCAACATTAAAAACGCTTCCGTAAAAAAACTGCTTTCCGAGTTTAAACAAATGGCGGATAACGCAGTTTCCGGTTCTGACGAGGCAAAGCAAAAGTGGGAAACATTTGTTTTCCAGTTCAACCGCCCGCTTAAAGAGGGGCTTTATCAGGATTTTGCCAACCGCGAGGCGATACAGGAGCTTGTCCGCTTTAAGAGCAGTACGGTTGAAGGCTGGACAAGTTTCGCAGATTATGTCTCTCGCATGAAAAGCGACCAAAAGCATATCTACTACATTACAGGCGGCGATGAGAAAACCCTGCGATCCTCTCCGCTATTAGAAGCCTACCGCGCAAAAGAGATTGAAGTCCTTATTATGGACGATGATATCGACGACATTGTAATTCCAAGCCTTCACAGTTACCGTAAGGAAACGCCCGGCGCTGATGGGAAGACAGAGAGCCAGACGTGGGAATTGAAGGCGGTAAACCGCGCGGGCGCAGACGAGGAATTAGGTGAAAAGAAAGACAAGGACGCTGAGAAAGAGGCGAAGCCCGTAATTGAAAAGATAAAAAAAGCGTTAGGCGACAGAGTGAAAGACGTAAAACTTTCCCGCCGTCTACACGATTCGCCTTCCTGCATTGTCGCCGATGAAAACGATCCGTCAATTCAAATGGCGCAAATGCTCAAGGCGATGGGGCAGACCGCCATGACCGACATAAAGCCGATTCTGGAAGTGAACGGAGATCACCCGATTGTCGCAAGCCTTAAAAACATTGACGAAGAGGGGCGTATTGCCGATGTCGCCGGAGTGTTACTTGATCAGGCGCTTCTTGTGGAAGGGATAAAGTTGAGTGACCCCGCGGACTTTGTAAAGAGGCTTAATCGCCTTTTGGCTAAGTTATGACAAAACTTTCCGAATTCAGCGTACGCACAGGCGGCACGACGGATTGGATCAACATTACAGGCGAGGTGCAGAAAGTTGTCGCAGCTTCCGGTGTGCACGAGGGAATTTGCGTAGTCTTTGTGCCGCACACCACGGCGGCGGTAACGATTAATGAAAACGCCGACCCCGACGTACCACACGATGTAAATCTTGCGCTGAACATTATTTCTCCCGACCGCCGCGAATTCCAGCACAGCGAGGGCAACTCCGCCGCGCACACCAAATCAAGCTTGGTGGGGCCCTCGCTAACTGTGATTATTACAAACGGCAGATTACTGTTGGGTACTTGGCAGGGGATATGGTTCAACGAATATGACGGTCCTCGCACACGTAAAGTTCAAGTTAGAATAATGGGAGAATAAAAACCATGTTATCAGCTTTTATCAACTTCTTCCTGTTTCCAAAAATTCAACCGTAAATACCTTTTCAGGAATCGGATCGTCGTATTTGGTAATTTCATTTGTAATGGTAGTATAAGTTCCGGCGGCGTGAGTTGTCATTTTTGTAACGGTAACGGTAAGGCGTCCCTGTATATTTTTAATGCCGGACATTTCGGCGGTTTTTACCAGTGTGTTCTTTTTGTCGTACAGTTCGATTTTTACGGTGATAAGGTTGTCCTTTGTTATCCATTGAACCATTTTTGAATACTGATAGGAGCTGTCCTTTGGGACAGATTGAATAACATAGCAGGTTGTGCCGTTATATTCCTCTTCGCGCAGTATGGTATGGGTGTCGTCTTGTGCGCCGCGGTTTGCGGAAGAAATATCATCGTAGGAGAAATCCGTTCCCATAAAACTGCCGGAACCTTCCGACGCGGCGACGCGGCGTACTTTTCCTAAGCTTGGCAGGTAAATCCATCTGTCGTCCGCGCCGCCGGAATTTTCCATTGTAAGGAAGCGCGTCCCCGCGACGCTTGCCGGCGACTGAAACACAATCATGGCGCGCGCGCCTTTTGGACCGTCTTTTGAATATTGATCGACAACTCTTTCAGAAGATGTGCCGTTTTTCGCCGTAATCGTCATTTTTGACCGGGTAGAAAGCGTCGTTGATTTTATCCTGTCTCTTGAGGAGCGGACAATTGCCTCCGCTGTCGTCTGTGACGCAGTCTGCGCAAAGAGTGTGATGGCTGTTCCCGCTATCAGGGCAAAAAATAGAATTTTCTTTTTCATAAATTCTCCTTACTTATTATAACAGGATATATCCTAACCTGTAACAAATTTCGGCTTAAATATCGCAAGCAGAGCCGGAAGCAGTGTCAGGCTTACAAGGGCGCTGGAAACCATTGTTAGGGCAATAAGCAGGCCAAGATCGGCAAGCATAACAAAGCGCGAAAGCAGAAGCACCGCAAAGCCCGCGCCGACGGACAACGCGTTGATTATAATCGCCTTGCCGGAACTGAAAAACACGCGCCTCAGGAAATCACCTGTTTCGCCAGCAGTTTTGTATTCACGTTTGTACGCTTCCAGACAGTGAATTGTATAGTCGATTCCGATTCCTACTGAAACGGCGGCAACCATCGAAGTGCCGAGATTCAGCTTAATTTTTGTAAAGCCCATAACAGCAAAATTGAGCAGTATCGTAATTGTCAGCGGGGTAATGCCTATGCAGCCCGCGACAAGCGATTTATTGGAAAGGGCTATAATGATGAAGACGCAGACTAACGAAAACACCATTGAGATTACCTGTGACTGTACAACAAGATTATTTATGGAGATTTCCACCTTTGTTGTGCCGCCTATCGTAACTTCTACATCGGACGGAAAGTTTGCCGCAACGTACTTTTCTATCTCGCGGAAAATTGCGTGGCTGTCGTCCATGCCCATTGTGCGAAGTTGTACCGTCGCTTTTATCGCGTCAGGCTCAAGGGGATCGTTTGCGTACTCGCTGATATTTCCCGACAGTAGAACCAGATAATTTGCTATTAGCCGCTGTAATTCTTCCGGCGTTTCTTTGCCGTAGCGTTTTGGATCGATTGGAATCTCGTAATAGGAAGCGCCTTCGTAATTTACCTGCCTCTTTAATTCCCAGATAAGCTCGTTGGCGTTCATGCCGCGAAAACGGTTTCCTGCGCGCTCAAACAGTTCAATCATCTCGCTTTGCGTGTAGACTTTTTTGCCGCCTTTGTCTTCCGCAGAACTGCCGCTTTGTTTAGCCGCAGTTGAGGGAGAATCGTTAAACCCGAAACCGAAGCCGCCGAAACCAAAATCGCCAAAACCGCCTGAAGCGTTTGAACTTGTTACGCGCAAACCGTCCGGGCTTTCTTCGGCGTTAAAGACCTGATTGATACGTTTGACTAAATCGGTAAAACCCATTACTTTGCCTACTCCGGGAACTTTCTTCTGCAAATAGGCTGAAAGCCCGTCCATGGCGGCAAGGGTGTCCGGCCTTAATGTTTTTTCGTAACTGTCTGTCTTTGCGACTACGCTTACCACTTTGGAACCGCCGAACTGCCGCCGGATAAATTCATCGGAACGGTAAATGTCTGTATCTGTTCTGAAGTATTCAACCATAATATTGTCGATAATCAATTTTGAAAGTCCGTATACCGAAAAAGCGATAACAAGAATTGCAAAAAAGACGATGGTTTTTTTGCGTTTTGCAAGGATCACAAGGTTGTCCGCAAGAAAGGTGCTGAAACTTGAAGTTTCTTCATCGTTACTTTTGCCTGTGTTGATTTTTTTTGGACCGCGTATAATTAACAGCGCGGGAATAAGGGTAATCGCGACGATGAAAGCGGCGGCGACGCCGAAGCTCGCGAAGTAGCCGAACTCTCTGCATGGCGCGACGGAGGTGAAACAGAAGGACAGAAAACCGGCGAAAGTGGTAAGCGCGGCGAGGAACACGGGTTTGCGAATCTTCATTATTGTTGAGAGGACTAACTCGTTGTGTTCTTCGCGCGTCATTTCTTTTGCGCCCCTGTCGTGCAGGTAATGGGTAACGACATGAATCCCGTAGGCGCTTCCGACCGCCACAAGTATTACAGGCAACACGGTGGATATTACCGAAAGCTTTATTCCGAAAATCGGCATTGCGCCTACCGACCAGATTACCGAGATTACTACCGTTAGCAAGGGCAGGACTACCGGAGTAAATCCATGGAAAGAGAAAAATAAAATCAACAGGACTACGAGGGTTACTACGGGGATTAGAAGCTTAAGATCGGTGTTCATCGCTTCGTTTACGGTTGTTACGATTACAGGCATTCCCGTTACATAGACTGTGGCGCTGTCGTCAAATATTTTATGCGCAATGTCTCTTATCTGTAAAATGTGTTCGGTTACTATTTTTGAGCTTGCCTCATCGGAACTGATTGTAAGCGGAATTAAAATCTGCGTTGCCGTAAAATCATCGGAGTACAAGGCTTTTTCGTACATGTCCCACGAGAGCAGGCGGCGTTTTAATTCTTCGATTTCTTGCGGCGTTCCTGAAAAATCGCTGTTTACAAGTTTTTCTACTACAATGGCGTCGTCAACTCCGTTGTTGTCGGACGTGATATAGTCGGAGTTGATAAGCGATGTAACGCTTTTTACAATAGGTATATCCTGTATCGCGTTGTTATAATCGCGTATCAGGTTTAAGAATTCCGGTTCAAAAACCGTACCGTACTGACGCTCAAGCCCTATCAAAATGAAGAAGGAACTGCCAAACATGCTGTCTATCCATTGGGATGTTTTGAGCGCGGGATCGTCATGCGGCACAAAGCGCAGGTTGTTGTTATCAAGCTCTGCCTTTGGCAGTTGAAGTCCGAAAAACACCGTGATAACGGCAACGATGGTGATAATCAACCAAGGGTGTTTATACATTTTTTGCATAGTTAGTTAGATAGTAGTTTATTATGAAATTTTAGTAAAGATTGATAAAAACAGTATTTTGTTAATGCTTCTGTCTTATTTTAATATGCACATCCCTAAGCTGCTGTTCCGTAACTTCGCAAGGCGCTTCCATTAACAGATCCTGCGCGTTGCTGTTCATTGGAAACGCGGTCACTTCGCGGATGTTTTCTTCGTCAGCAAGCAGCATCACAATGCGGTCAATGCCTGGAGCCATGCCAGCGTGAGGCGGCGCGCCGTAGTGGAAGGCGTTGAATAAAGCGGAAAACTTGGTTTCTATGTCGGTTTGAGTGTAGCCGGCTATTTCAAACGCTTTTACCATAACTTCAGGCAGATGGTTTCGCACTGCGCCTGAGGAAAGCTCAACACCGTTGCACACGATGTCGTACTGCCACGCTAGTATATCAAGCGGGTTTTTACCGGTAAGCGCATCAAGCCCGCCCTGCGGCATGGAGAAAGGATTGTGCGTAAATTCAACCGCGCCTGTTTCCTCGTTTGTGCCATACATCGGAAAGTCTACGACAAAGCAGAACTCAAACTTGTTTTTGTTGATTAGTCCCAACTGTTCGCCGAGAGCGGTGCGAATCTGTCCCGCAAGGCCGTTCACCAGTTTTGGTGTGTCCGCTATGAAGAATAAAGTATCGCTTTTTTTAAGAGAAAGATTTTTCCTGAGCGCTGCTTGTTTTTCAGCGGAAAGGAATTTAACGATTGGTCCCTTTAGCGAATCGTCTTCAAGAACGGAAATGTAACCGAGACCCTTCATGCCTATTTCCGTGGCGAACGCGAGCATTCTTTCAAAAAATGATTTAGACTGCAAAGCCGCGCCGGGAGCGACAATGCCCCTTACGGGAATATTTTTGAACGGCGCGAAATCTACGTCGGCGAAGAATTGAGTCAAGTCTTCAATGACAAGCGGGTTGCGAAGATCGGGCTTGTCCGTTCCGTATTTCAACATTGATTGCGCGTAGGAGATTCGGGGGAAGGGGGCGGGGCTAACTTCTTTTTCGGAAAAAGTTTTAAATGCGCTGTGAAGCACCGACTCCGCTATCTGTAAAACATCTTCCTGTCCGGCAAAGGACATTTCAAAGTCCAACTGATAAAATTCGCCGGGGGAGCGGTCGGCGCGGGAATCCTCGTCGCGGAAACACGGCGCTATCTGAAAGTAGCGGTCAAAACCGGAAACCATTAACAACTGTTTGAAAATTTGCGGAGCCTGCGGCAGCGCGTAAAATTTTCCATGGTGTTTTCTGCTTGGCACAAGGTAGTCCCGCGCGCCCTCAGGCGAGGACGAAGTTAAAATCGGCGTTTGGAATTCCGTAAAACCGTGTTCCAGCATTTTTGTCCGCAAAAAATTGATCACTTCGGAGCGCAGAAGAATGTTGGCTTTTACGGCGGGATTACGCAGGTCGAGGAAACGGTGGCGCAGGCGGACTTCTTCGCGCGTGTTTTTGGATTCGCTTATTTCAAAGGGCAGGGCGCGCACCGCCTTGCTCTGAACAACGACAGTTTCTGCGTGAACCTCTACAGTACCGGTCTCAATTTTTGGGTTGACAGTATCCGCGTCCCGCCTTTTTACGGGGCCTGACACGGTGATGACACTTTCCTTGCTTACCTGCTTTACGGAGTCCTCGTCGTGCAGGACGATTTGAGTAATACCGAATTGATCCCGCAAGTCAAAAAACGTTACGCCGCCGTGATCGCGGATGGTATCCACCCACCCGGACAGTTTAACCGTTTGTCCGACATGCTCCTCTCGCAACGCTCCGCAGGTATGTGTTCTGTACTGGTTCATGCCGTTATTATGCCAATTATCGCCAAATTGTGGAAGTGGGGAAGAATTGTCAGAGATTAAGATTTAGGATCATAACCTCTAATCATTCTGTTTTTTCTCCTGTATATTCAGCTTCAAAAACAAGTTTTTTATTTTTCCCGCCTGATTCATCCGGCGTTTCATCCCTGTAATTGATAATCAACTGCGGTGTTGAGCGGAAAAACAACCGCTTCCACCATTTTTCTTCTTTAATAAATTCTTGTGAGATTATTTTTTCCTGCGGAAGAAATATTGTTTTTTCTTTGGTTGACTCTTTTTCGTTAACGGCAAGTTGAGTTAATGCGTCAAAGAAACTGTTCTGCGGAAAATGATGAAACCTGAATCCGCCCGATGTATTGATAATTAGCCCCCAAAGACCATTCCATCGCTTATTATCAAATTCATCCCAGCCACAGACATACTTCCCTAGTCCGCGCGCTAAAACTTTTTCGCCTGTTTTCTCCTCGTATTCCCGCCAAAATGTATCAGGCGATTTTTCACTTTTCTTAAAAAACATGAAAGATTTTAGGCATCAAATGTTTTAACCATATTTTTCTTCCCCATTAAATATGATTTTGTGATAAACATTTCAATGATTTTTTTCACATCATCGCTATTTTTAGCGAAAACTTTGCTTGATAAAATAATCAATTCTTCCACAACATCGGTGGAATCAATTTTTTCTTTTATTTTTTCCAAGTTCATACTTTCCCCTCTTGCTTTAATTATACCGGATTTTTTAGGAACAGACAAGGGTAGAATTGTTTTAACTTAATTATTAATTTATTTTAATCATTTATACCCCGTCTAGATGCCTTGATCTCATAACGAAAAAAATCAATAAAGCCGCCGCGGCGGTACCGGCGTAAATGGCAAATAATGGACGGTATCCGAGGTTTTGCACTATTACGCCTCCTGTCATGTTGCCTATGAGCGCGGGGAGTCCCGAGCCAAGAGCCAGGTACACAGGCATTCCTATACCGCGTTTTTCGGCGGGAAAGACCGATGAAATAAACTGGACTGCCGCCGGATGATAGATTCCAAAGCATAGTGAGTGGAGAAGCTGCGCCGCGATAATTACGGCTTTGTAAGGGAAAAGCGCCCATAACAAAAGCCGTACAACAATTCCTCCCGCTGAAAGAGCGAGGAGCGGGAATGCGCCGAAACGCCTGAGCAACGCTACGGACAGAAACATAAAGGGGACTTCAGACACCGAAGACAAAGCGAACATCAGCCCGACGGCGTTCCAATGCAGTGTTCCGGTCAGGTACAAGGGGAAAAATGTGTACACCGACGACATGGCAAAACGGCACAGAAATATAATCGCAAAACCTCCGAAAAAATAAATCGAAAGAAGCGGTATTTCCTTTCCATCGTTATCGTTTTTTT
>Ga0268262_10007061_pt1 | contig 10585 bp, 11 predicted proteins | sample TergutNc150P3_FD_190354 | JGI IMG/M metagenome (GOLD analysis project Ga0268262, IMG submission 190354) | Nasutitermes corniger P3 segment gut microbial community from laboratory colony in Florida, USA - Nc150 P3 (SPAdes) (version 2) | ecosystem: Host-associated > Arthropoda: Insects >...
GCTACTCAGATGTTGTTGAAGCTGAAGATGGGGCAGATGCCCTTGAAAAGCTCCGGCAAGCTCCAGACATTCAGCTTGTGCTGATGGATTGGAATATGCCTAATATGACAGGCATAGAATCTCTGAAGGCAATAAAGAGCAACCCTGCAACAAAGGCTATTCCGGTTATGATGGTGACATCAGAGGCGGAAAAAGCCAAGATTGTGGAAGCTATTCAAAATGGAGCCAGCAATTATTTGGTAAAGCCTTTTGAAGCTGATGCGCTAAAAGAGAAGATAGCTGGAATTGTAAAATAGCCCTCCAAAAAACGGAGCTAATATGCCTAGCTTGGTCTATATAAACGGCGAATTTTTTGATAGAGAAAACGCCAAGGTTTCTGTTTTTGACCATGGCTTTCTCTACGGAGATGGTGTATTTGAAGGCATTAGAGCCTACAAAGGCATGATTTTCCGTTTAACCGAACACGTTGAAAGGTTGTTTGACAGTGCAAAAGTTATAGGGCTTATACCCGGCATTCCCAAAAAAGAAATGGAAGATATAATCGTTAAAACCTGCGCGAAAGCGGGTATGAAAGACGGTTATATTCGTCCTATAATAAGCCGCGGGATAGGAGATTTGGGCTTAAATCCCTATCTCTGCAAAAAGCCAAATATTATTTGCATTGTGGACAACATTTCACTTTATCCGCCAGAAGATTACGAAAACGGATTAAAAATAATAACTGTTGCAACTCATCGCAATTATAACGAGAGCCTCAACCCAAGGGTCAAATCTTTAAATTATTTGAACAACATAATGGCAAAAATTGAAGCCGTGCAAAGCGGAGTGAAAGAAGCCTTGCTCCTCAATCCTCTCGGATATGTTGCCGAATGCACGGGAGATAATTTGTTCATAGTTCGCAAGGGAAAAATTTACACGCCCTCTGTGCAAAGCGGTTCCCTAGACGGCATAACAGCAGCAGCAGTTGCCGAGCTTGCAGTGAAGAGAGGTTTTGAAGTTATATCTGGGCTTATGAGCCGCTTTGATATTTGGACATCAGACGAATGCTGGCTAACCGGCACCGCAGCAGAGATGATTCCCGTGACAAGCGTTGATGCTCGCCTTATAGGTGATGGAAAAGTTGGTCCTGTTTACAAACAACTTTTGGCTGACTTTAAGCATCTCACAGAGACCACCGGAACACCCATAGCCTAGCTTACTATATTACCCTAGATGCTAGACTTTTACCCAATACACATATACTATCCGCTTGAAGAAGCGGAGAAGAAATACAAAGAAGGTACTTTGAAACAAACAGAGAATTACCTGCTTGCCTTTGTTGAAAGGCATTTGGAAGAAATTATGGATTTAGCAAGCGATAGCGGAAATGCAAATGACGAAGATATTATAGATGCTGTGAAAGGCGAAATTCTCGCAAGAGGCTCTATACAACCAGCAGCCGAGCTTGCAGACATAATAAAGGAAATAAACAAGGAAATTTGGTATAGAGGCGAATCAGCAAATCAAAGCCAAAACCCAAAAGAAATAGCAGAGCAATGGCAAGCGGAGTACGCTGCCAAATGGCACGAAGCCAGGCTCTTTGAGGCTTTTGTTGTTTTGGAGCATTGTACAAATACAGTGCTCGCAAAATTCAGCGGGGTTCGCTAGTGACTATATCTGTGGAAAACCTCTACTTCAAGGATTTGAGCCAATATCAAACCCTTTCCACACAGGAAGAGCAGGCTCTTATACAGATACTCCGCGATGCTAGCAAAAAAAACATACACAACGCCGCTCTTCGCAAACTTATATGTGGCAACCTGCGATTCGTAGTGAGCGTAGCCCGCAAATATCAAGGTCGCGGGCTTAGCCTGCTAGATTTGATAAACGAAGGAAATTTGGGTCTTTTCAAAGCAGCGCTTCGTTTTGATTGTGCAAAAGACATTCGCTTTATAAGTTACGCAGTATGGTGGATAAGACAGGCAATACAAAAAGCAATCTTTGAACGAATTGGTGTAATGAGAATCCCGCCCAACAAGCTAATACTTGTGAACCGTTTCAAAAAAGCTTTGTCTAGCAACCTTGGCGACTACGAAAAAACATTCAGCATTCCAGAATTCAAAGACAGCGAAAAAGACATAATAGACATAATGGAAAAAATGATGGAGATTTCACTTGATACACCATCAAATGATGACCCCAGCGCCGATAACGTTGGAACGCTTTTAGATGTTTTGGAGGGAAACTCAGACAACCAAGATGATTTTATGAGAGAAGCCGAATTGCATAATATGGTTACCGATGTACTCTCTAAATTACCAACAAGAGAAAGTGAAATTCTTCGCATGTTCTACGGTATAGATTCAGCAGAAGACAATACCTTGCGCAATATTGGCGAAGATATGCGGCTCTCGCGGGAAAAAGTGAGGCAAATCAAAAACAAGGCTATTCGCAGAATGCAGAAAAATAAAGAATTGCACGAAGACTTGAAGGATTTCTTTTTATAATAAACGATGAAAAAATATTTAACAGAGAAAAAATATTTAATCATTGCAATTGCGACTTTAATAGTTATAGCTATTTTGCTTATTGTTTTCAGCGGCGGTTCAATAAAAGTTACAACCATTCCTTTTGGTTTGCCCGCCAAAACAAAAATACCAATTGGCGAAAAGGCTAAATTTCCGCAAGCACCAGCAGTTGCAGAAATAGATTTACAACGCGCAAACGATTTGCGAATGGCAGGTGCCCTTGCCGCCGCTCAAGATTACTACGAAACCATATTGCTTAAATATCCGAATTTGCCCATAGCGCTTTTTGGCGCAGCATATTCCATTATAGCGCAAGATTCTATTTCTACAGAAAGAATTGCAAAGACAAAAAGTTTAATAGAAAATCTTGCGTTGCAAATGCCTGGTTCTGTGTGGGTAAGGTTGCTTTTAACATTCTCCAGAGAACGCGAAGGCAATTTGAGCTATGCTCTGGATATGGCGGCAGACCTTGCTTATGATTCTCCAGCATTTTCCGAAGCGAGGCTAAGATATGCGGAATTGCTTTTGAAAACCGAGCAGCCGTCCAAGGCGGCAAACGAAGCCAGAGCTGCAATTTCAATATCTGCGGGTTTAGATGCTAGAGCTTATGCAATTCTCGCTTTTGCGTTGCATAAAATGGGAAATATTGAAGAATGTTCCGAGCTTGTGAATTATGCCTTGCCAAGATTTCCTTCGCAAACAGGACTTTTGCTTTTGCACGGTTATTTGAATGAATATTTCAGAAATTTTGACGTTGCGTTAAGCGATTACAAAAAAATTCTGGTGTTAAAACCAGGTGATGCAAATGCCATAAACGCCATAGCTACCCTGGGTGAAAAAATTCCACCCAAAACAGAAGAAGCAACAACTTATCAAGGCGGAATATCTTTGAAAGACCAAGCAAAAGAAGCCGCAAAAATAATTTTGCCTTTAATAGAAGAATATCCAGAAAACCTGCCGCTTCGCGAAGCACTTGGAAAAATTTACCTCAAAGCCAGGTTAATGCGAGAAGCCCGTGCCCAGTTTTCTGAAATTTATGCGCAAGACTTTGAATACCCCAACATAAAAAAACTTATAGAAGAATCTTCCGAAGAACAATATAAACCCGTATCTCTCACGCCTGCGCTGTATGGCAAAGCTCTAACAGATTCACTTGCAAAAACCTTTGCAACGCTGCGCAAAAATGAAAAACAGGATTATGACTATCTTGGTCACTATTTGGTACATTACGGTTCAACGCTCAAGGAATTTTTTTCAAAATATTCAATAACCAGATTTAAAAAAATAGATGACAAAACATTTACTGAAAGGTACAATATAGAATCTTTTATTTACGAGAACACAATTCTTTTTGATTCAAAAAAAACATTCTACGCTGTTCGCTCTGTTATAACAGATTCTGCCGAAGCTGGTTCCTTTAATTACATTCAAGATTTATTCGGACATTTTTTGAAAAAAGAAACCGAGACTCTGGGCGATGGCGCTAGTGTGGAAACTAGAGAATGTTATGGCGATAAATGGGATGGTGCCGTATGGACATCAAGGGATAATCTTGAAATTCTTATGCACGGAACTAGGAGGCCTAGAACGATTTTTATTATGAGGCTACACGCAAAGCGTTTTCCCGACTCAGGCAATTTATGTTCTTATGTTGCTATGGCACTGGATAGATCTAGAGTGCTTAGATATATGTAGTGCTGATTTACTATATTTTCCCTTAGAATGCCTTTTTTACCCATCATAATTCTTTTTGTGTTTGCGATGCTTTGGGCGCAGGAATTACCTGTGGAGCAACAAAGCGAAGCCGATAAACGCAAAGAACTGCTCGGCAATGTGAATATTTCAAGGGTGAATTCAATGGACGAAGTTAAAGGTTCCTACAAAAGCCCCAAAAAAGCTATGTTCATGTCTTTGCTACTGCCGGGTTCGGGGCAAATGTATGTGGGAGGGCAGTCTCGCTATGTTAGAGGCACATTTTATTTTGCAGAAGAAATAGCCCTGATATCTGGTTTATATTACCATTCCATATATAAATATAACAAGCAGGTAAAAGAATACAAAGAATTTGCAGATGCAAATTTTAGTGTAACTAAATATGAAAATGTTATGAGTGATATTTACTATTCAACTTACTCAAGCTATAGGGAAAACTTTAAAACCCTTTACGGCTCGGAAAGAGATAGTTACTGCAAGTCATTTTATGGAAACAATGCTTCTTTTGTTGACCCTTGTGTTGCTAATTTTGGAATAGATCCAAGCAAAAATCCAAACGATGACACTCCGCTATACAATAATGCTGCCTATTACCGAATTATAGCAAACGAAAATTTTATGCTGGGTTGGGCAGATGCAGTGCAAGATGATTATGTAGAAGCAAACCTGAATCAAGATCCTGAATATACCAAATATATAAAACTAGGAACATCCGCAAGTTACGATGAATACGTTGCCCTGCGAAAAAAGGCAAATAAATTGGCAGACAGGCAAGCCATTTTCTTAGGGGTAATAATTTTAAATCACATAATTTCCGCCATAGATGCCGCCTTGTCTGCAAGTGCGCACAACAGTAGCCTGTACGAAGAAAAACTTTCCTTTTTAAATAGAATAAGACTGGGAAGCGATTTTTACGTTGGCGAAAATTTTAAAGCTGGAGTGGGGCTTAGACTTGGTTTCTAGGATATTTTTCATTTTGCTGATTGGAGTTCAGGTTGTTTTATCCCAGACTGTTGTTTCTGTTGATGAAAATCTATCGCGCAACAGGGATAAAAGCCTTGTTCTTGCAATGGTGGCTTCTGCCGTGCTGCCCGGAGCGGGGCATTTTTATCTGGGCAACAATTCAAGGGCTTATGCATTTTTCTGGGTAGATGCGGCTCTATGGGTTTCTGCAAGCACAACCTGGTTTTATGGAGATAACCAATTAAAGAGCGCAAGAGGCTATGCTGTTAAATATGCAGGCGCGGAAGGTGCGCCTAAAAACCTAAATTTTTTGACCCTTGTGGGGAATTACAGAAGTAGGGGAGGCTCTCTTTACCAAAACTCAAACCCTGACAACGACGAAGACTACAACCAGGCAATGCTCAGAGCCGGACGAGAAATAGATGCCGAATATCCTTACGAATATGGCTATATTTGGGATTGGGGTTCAAGTGATAATCCAGAAACAACAGAAAGAATGAAAAACTACAATGAAATGCTGAGACGGCACAGAATTGCAAAAATCGCATTTCAGATTTCCGTTGGTGCTATGGCTCTAAACAGAGTTTTTGCAATTTTAGATGCAATGAGACTTTACAGGCAAACATCGGCAAATTTTTCGCATTTACAAATCACACCAATAGCAACACCTCGGCAATCAGGAATTTTTGTGAACTATGACTTTTGAAAATCCATTACTCTCTGTGCGTAATTTATCAATAGCTTTTGAGAGCACTCAAGTTACGCATAATGTTTCTTTTGATATAATGCATGGAGAAATCTTTGCCATTATGGGAGAATCCGGCAGTGGAAAAACAGTGAGTGCAATGGCAATTCCAAGGCTGCTCCCTTGCCCAAGCGCAAAAATAATTAGTGGAGAAATTATTTTTGAAGGCAAAAACACTTTGGAATTAAAGGATATTGAAAGCATAAGGGGTCGCCGAATAGGATGCGTTTTTCAAGAACCTATGCAAGCCTTAAATCCTGTTGTCTCCATTGGTACCCAACTTTTGGAAGCGGTGCGTTTTATGCCTAAAGAAGAAAAAACAGCTCGCATAGAAGAGCTTTTGACAAAGTCTGGTTTTAAAGACACAAAAAGAATTTTCAAAAGCTATCCGCACGAAATGAGCGGTGGAATGCTCCAACGCATTGTGATTTGCATGGCTCTTGCGCCAAGACCATCTCTCATTATAGCCGATGAGCCAACGACCGCTATTGACGCTAATCTTCAAATTGCCATTATGGATATTTTGAGGAATTTGTGTTTAGAAGAAAATGTTGCCGTTCTCTTTATAACGCACAATGCACATTTAGCCGCAAGCTATGCAAACAGAATAGCCGTGATGTATAAAGGAAAAATTGTTGAATGCAACACTGCAAGCGAGATTTTAAATTCACCAAAGCACCCATACACAAAAGCTTTGCTAGACGTTGTGCCAACAAAGGGAAAAACTTTAGCAGATTTAAAACCCATACCTTTTGGAGCGGAGTTTGATGGATAATGTTTTAGTTGTTAAAAATTTATCTGTGACCTTTCGTTCAAAGGGCGGAATTGTTTATGCGTTGAAAAATGTAAGTTTCCATCTTGAAAAGGGCGAGGTTTTGGCGGTTGCGGGGGAGTCTGGTAGCGGAAAAAGCACTATTGCAAATGCTTTGGTTGGGCTTGTGCCGTGGGAAAAGGGCGGAACTTATGAGCTTTTTGGAGAAAGCATAAATCCTTATAAAAAAAAATCCTTTTCCGTTGTTCGCAACAAGGTACAAATGGCTTTTCAAGACCCTTATTCTTCGCTGAACCCAAGATGCACCGTTTTGGAAATTGTGGCAGCCCCGTTGATTGCACGTGGAATTTCAAAAAACGAAGCAACTGCAAAAACAAAGAAAATCCTAGATTTGGTAGGACTATCAAATGCAGACTTAAATAAGTTCCCTCACGCATTTTCTGGAGGGCAAAGGCAGCGAATAGGCTTGGCGCGCGCCCTTGTGCTTGAACCAAAAATTTTGATTTGCGATGAAATAACATCCGCCCTTGACGTTAGCGTTCAAGCACAAATTTTGCACCTTTTGAACGATTTACAAAGAGAATTGAACCTCTCTTTGCTCTTTATTTCCCACGACATTGCCGTTATGGAGATAATAGCAAAGAGGGTTATGGTGTTGAATAATGGCTTTGCCAAGCCTATCCCATAGGCTCTAGTCAATTTATAATTTTTCTCAAAAAAAATCGTGCACACTAGCGAAAAAAATACTATATTTATAGCCTATATGGCAAATATCGGCCAAAAATATTTATATACGCAAGTGCACGCATTATGTGCGGTTGCCCATAGTTCAGGATTTTCCGTATTAACCAAATGGAGATAACAAAAATGAGAAAACAAACTCTCACTAGATTCACTTCGGCGGCAACCTTCGGGCTTGCCTTGGCATTCACACATATTGCTGTTTTTGCTCAGCCAGTGCAACAACCGCAAATTCCGCCACCACAGGGGCAGTATCAACCACCACCTGCACCACCACCAGCACAGCCAGTGCCACAGCAGGAGCAATACCAGTACCCTCCGCAACAGCCACCACCACAAGGGCAATACCAGTACCCTCCGCAACAGCCGCCACCACAAGGGCAATACCAGTACCCTCCGCAACAGCCGCCACCGCAAGGGCAATACCAGTATCCTCCGCAACAGCCGCCACCGCAAGGGCAGTACCAGTACCCTCCGCAACAGCCACCACCACAAGGGCAATACCAGTACCCTCCACAACAGTCAGCGCAATATCCACCTCCACCTCCTCCGCAGCCAGCTAGCCAAGAAAGTATAAAATCCACGCAATTAGGTATTCGTGGAGCTTTTGTCATGAACAGTGTCTCTACCGGGCACAGCAGTGTGGACAAGCACATTGAAATGGGAATAGGCTTTGGGGGCGGTTTATTGCTCAGTATTCCGTTAACAAACATCATAACTTTCGTCCCCGAAGTAAACTTTCTTTACAGAACCTTGATGGAAATGAATGATAGTGACGAAGACTGTGATAGATATTCTTGTTATGAAGAAAAAATTGAATATTCTGTATCAGAATTTGCCTTAAGCTTTCCTTTAATGTTTCAGTTTGCGCCTATAGCAGGCACACCGATTTATTTTGCAGGCGGTGTCCAAATAGACATTCCTTTCTCTTCTAAAGAAAAAATGAAATGGAGCTATACCTACGATGGTGATACTGAGAGTAATAGTGAAAGCGAGAAAATGGATAACAGAGCAAAGCTTGATTTTGGCATCGCTCTTGGTTCAGGGTTCCGCATATCGTCAACCTTGGGGATTGACGCGAAAGTCGTAATAGGTATGAGTAGCCTCTCAACCGATAAAGATAACGATATAGACTTAACACAATACGGAATTGGCGTTAGCGTTTTCTTTTAGTCGCTTAAATCATTTCATATTTAGGGCGTGATAAACCACGCCCTTTATTATTTTGTTACCACAAACCTAACGCTCTGTATCCCTCGCTCTTTGGCAAAATACAATCCACTAGGCAAAGATAACTTAAACGTTTGCAAGTCTGAAGCATTCACGTTTGCCACCTTATTTCCTCTAAGGTCAAAAATCTCCACAACATCGCTGGAAACCTGAGTTAGTGGAATATTTGAAACAATAGGAGTAGTTCCCTGCGAACTTGAACTGCCTGGATTTGCGTTGGAAGAACTGCTGGTTGTTGCTACCGCGGAACTACTACTTGAGTTTGCTTTGGAAGAACTGCTGCTCACATTTGCCACAGAAGAACTGCTGGGTATTGCTACCGAAGAACTGCTCACGTTTGCCACAGAAGATGAACTTGGAGTTGGAGATGGAGTACCGCAACCTATATTCAGCGAGCCGGAGAGAGTCGGGGCTGTCCAGTCAATCCAATCGGCGGTGGCAAAAGTACGGTCGCTTCTCGGATTTATCGTTGGGGCGGCAGGAGGTGCCTGCGTTCTAAGAAGGAATCTCTTAATATTGTCTTCCACTGGAGTTTTCCATTCCGATATCCACGCACAGTGGTTGCCGTTATTGTTATTGGAATGGTAAGTGATATTGCCGCCATAACCCAGAGCCTTGTAAACTTCGGAACCTGCAAGAGCCGACATATGCCCTGACCTTGAAGCTAACCAGTCTGCCGCGCTCGGTTTTTCTAAAATGAGAAGACCACGTGGTGCAATAAGCCCGACCACCGAGTGCATATCAATTGGTAAGTTGTTAACGGTTGTTGCACTGTTAAACGAACTGAAATCATCTCCTAACCACGGCTGTTCGCCATAGGCATTGCTTGGAGACTGAGCTCCGCTCTCCTTAGCTGCACCACGCATAATAGCTGCACCACCAGTTCCGCCTTCAACTGGCATAGTCAGTGCTATACGCTGGTCTAGTGCTCCAGCCGCAAAGGGTCCCTTGCCGTAACGCGAACAACCAGTAACGCCTATGCGCAGAGGGTCAAACAATTTATTTGGGTCGGCTTCAATAACGTCAATAATGCGGCTCACTCCCCAAGCCCAAGCAGCAAGCGTACCTGTTTTGTTATATGGAGAGCCAGAGTTCACGGTATAGAACACGCCGCTTTTTGTGCGGGCAGAACCAGTTTCTCCGCCAACATCGGTTGGGGTATAGTTGATTGTTGCTACACCAAGTGCCCTCATAGTTGCGGCATCCGCGCCGCTGTTACCGTACATAATTACGGCAGGATAAGGCGCGCTACCGGTAGATGGCATAGAAACAGTCACCGAAAAAGTAGAATTGCCAACTTTTACAGTGATTTTGTCGCGTGCTACCGTACCAGATACATTCGCTGGCTTGGCAGGCTTTGTGCCGTAGATAGTCCGTTCTGCAAGCTTTAAAATTTCTTGCCGTCTTGTTTTCCAGTCGTCTTTGGCTGAAATACGTGTTCCGTCTATTTTTTTGAACGGATCTGGAAGTTTGGTATTGGAAGTGGTGAAACTGGTTGGCAGAGTAACCGAAATATCTGCCCCCTCGTTTTCCACACAAGAATTATACATCTGCTGTCCAAAAGATGCGGAAAAAGCTGCTAATAAAAATAAAAAGCCAAACACAAAAGCTTTCATAAGAGCCTCCTGTAACTAATACCCTTAATTTAAATATACAATTTTTTTTGCGAAGTTTTCTACTTTGTGCCTGAGAAATGTCAAATTTACCGATAGTATGTATAGTTGGGCGCCCTAATGTGGGCAAATCTAGCTTATTTAACCGTATTTTGGGTCGGCGGGCTGCCGTTGTAAGCGATAGGGAGGGTGTTACCAGAGACCGCCACTACCAAGAAGCACAATTTCAGGGTAAAAATTTCACGCTTGTGGACACAGGCGGCTTTATGACGGATTTTCAGATAGATGTTTTGGCAGAGTC
>Ga0268262_10007062_pt1 | contig 10584 bp, 10 predicted proteins | sample TergutNc150P3_FD_190354 | JGI IMG/M metagenome (GOLD analysis project Ga0268262, IMG submission 190354) | Nasutitermes corniger P3 segment gut microbial community from laboratory colony in Florida, USA - Nc150 P3 (SPAdes) (version 2) | ecosystem: Host-associated > Arthropoda: Insects >...
GGCAATCAGCCAAAAGATTGATGGCTGTTGAAATTTGATTATTCTTTAAAAAACGCTTTATTTCGTCTATTGCCTTGTCCAGAATTTTAAGCAAGTCCAAAATTTGATTCTGATGTAATTTGCGCATAAGAGGAATGTAGAAAATTTATCTTTCTACATTACCACTTATGCAACAACAGAAGCAAAATAATGCAAGCAAGGCGTATTGGGTTTGGTAGAAAGCGCGGGTTATGTTTATGAATTGTATAAGGGGAACTAATGGAATTTTATCCCCTACGGCAAGCAAAAACCAAAGCTATCCGTAGTGTTGATTTCCAATTGTGACCGCAGTGCGGACACAATTCAGTGGGATACAAACTACAACCACACAGATATTTTGTATATTGCCATAATGCAGCCTAAACTCCCAAAACTGCCAACTGGCATTCAGACTTTTGCAAATGTACGCGAAGATGGTTGTGTTTATGTTGATAAAACTGAATATTTTATAGATTTAATAGACAATGGAAATGTTTATTTTTTAGCTCGCCCGCGTAGATTTGGCAAAAGCTTAACTTGTTCAACATTCGAATCACTGTTTCAAGGGAAAAAGGAATTATTCAAAGGATTATATGCAGAGGAATTTCTAAACCGACCAAATTTCAAGCCCAGCCCTGTTATCCGCTTGGATATGAGCGGGGTAGCCACTAGCGAAGGTCTGGAAATTTTTAAAAAATCAATCTTTAATATAATCAGTTTTATTGCCAAAGACCTGAACATTAAATTGCAAGAAAATTTATTGCATACAGATATCTTGCAGTATTTGATTAAGGAAACTTATCTGAAATACGGAGAAAGAGTGGTTCTTTTAATAGATGAGTACGATTGTCCTTATACATCATATTTCAACAAACCAGATATGGCAAGTGCAGCTCGTGATATTTTGCGGGATTTTTACAGGCAAATAAAAATAAGCGAACAATATTTAAGATTCGCCTTTATAACTGGCATAACCAAGACCGCAAAAATGGGAATATTCAGCACGCTGAATAATATAATAGATATTTCTTTGGAGAAAAAATATGGTGCTATATGCGGTTTGACAGAAGAAGAACTTTACAAATATTTTACTCCTTATATAGAACTAGTCGCAAACGAGATGGAAATTTCATTTAAAGATTTAATGGAAAAAATCAAATATTATTACGATGGGTTCTGCTTTGACGGAGAACATTATTTATATAATCCTTTTTCATTCCTTTTATTTTTAAGGCAAAAAGAATTTTTTAACTACTGGATTGGCACCGGCACATCCAAGGTACTTGCGGATTATTTCAAAGAGAAAAACTTAACAGTTGAACAATTTAGAAGCTTGCCAGTTTCAAAAGATTTGATTTTAAATCCACCCGCAGAAATAGAAATTGCCTCAGCAGAAAGTTTTTTATATCAGAGCGGATATTTGAGTTTGCGTCCATCTGAAGAAAATGGTTTTTTCACTTTGGACTATCCTAACACAGAAGTATTGAACTCAATGAGTTCTCTTTTAACTCAAAATATACTATCTTCTAAAAACGAAAATGAAAGCCATTACAGAAACGATGTTATTGATGCGCTAAAAAAAGAAAAAATAGAAGATTTGGTTGATGTTTTCAACCGTTTGCTTGCGAGCATTCCTCATAATGATTTTGATAGAGCGGCAAAACAGGATATTAAGTACAAAGGCTATCAAATGACAGCACAAGAATGGCTTTGCCGCTCGTGTTTGCTCGCTTTTTTGCGAGGCTGTGGAGTGTTTGTTTCTGGAGAGGTTCAAACGAACAGAGGCAGGGCAGATTTGGTTATTAAATATAGCAGCAAATTTTTTGTGCTTGAAATTAAAATGCTGCCAAACACAGCAGAACAAGCCTTGCAACAAATAATTGATAATGATTACGCAAAGCCTTATCCTAATGCGAGAATTTTGGGGTTGGCTATTGATGGGGAAAAACGGCAGATAGTGGGATGGGATTTTGATAAAGCGAAGTGCAGGATATAATCACAATGGAATTAATCCCCTACGGCAAGCAATGGATAGATGAGGCAGATATTGCCGCCGTAAATGCTGTTTTGATGTCTGATTATTTAACCCAAGGTCCGGCGATAGAAGAATTTGAAAATGAAATAAAAAAGATAACAGGAGCGAAATTTTGCGTAGCGGTTTCTAATGCAACTGTTGGTTTGCATATAGCGGTTGCTGCTTTGGAACTTAAAAGCGGAATGGAGGGAATAGCAACTCCCATTACTTTTGTTGCAAGTGCAAACTGCATAGTGAGCAATAACCTTATTCCAATTTTTGCAGATATAGATTCCAAAACATACAATATTTCTCCAATGGAAATAGAAAAGAAAATTACATCAAAAACAAAAATTTTAATTCCCGTTGATTTTGCAGGGCAAGCGGTGGATATAGAAGCGATAAAAAACATCGCAGATAAACATAATCTTTGCATTATAGAAGACGCAGCCCATGCAATAGGTTCTTTTTATAAAGATGGAATGCCAGTTGGTTGCTGTCACAAAGCCGATATTACTGTGTTTTCTTTTCACCCTGTAAAAACAATAACCAGCGGTGAAGGCGGTGCTATTACAACAAACGATGAGCAAATATATAGGAAACTATTGAAATTGAGAACCATTGGCATAACAAAAAATGCAAATGAATTAAGCCAAAATCCTGGTACTTGGTATTATGAAATGCAAAGCCTTGGCACAAATGCCCGCTTAACGGATATTCAAGCCGCCCTTGGAAAAAGCCAGCTTTCAAAACTCCAATTATTCAAAGAACGCCGCAGAGAAATAGTAAATAAATATAACGAAGCATTTGAGAAAATTCCTCATTTGACAATTCCTTATGAGGAAAATAAAAATAGCAGTTGTTTTGATTTTCTCTCAACGCCTTTTGACGAAGAGGCTGCTGATTTTTTGGAAAAATTGGGAGTAGAGGCGTATAAAATTGCCTCTTTTGAACTTGTTCATATACCTTTGCTTAAACACGTTGCTCGCAAAGGCAAACCGATGATTGTTTCTTGCGGTATGGGAAGCGAAGAGGAAATTGGCGAAGCTGTAGAGGCTATGATAGGTGAAGGACTTTCCAAAGAGCAGATTATTTTGCTCAAATGCACCAGTGAATATCCCGCTAATTTTGAAGATATGAATTTGCTGACTATCCCCGACATGATTTCTCGTTTTGGCGTTAGAGTTGGCTTATCTGACCATTCAATGGGTTCGCTTGCCGCAGTTGTAGGCACTTCTCTTGGAGCTTGTTTAATTGAAAAGCATTTTTGCCTTAGCCGTGCTATAAAAAATCCCGATAGTGACTTTTCCATGGAACCGCACGAATTTTCTGCAATGGTTAAAGATGTAAATGAAGCGGCAAAAATTCGCGGAAGGGTTAATTATGAATTGACAGAAACAGAAAAGGCTTCTAAAGTATTCCGGCGTTCAGTGTTTGCGATAAAGGATATAAAAAAAGGAGAAGCTTTTACCAAAGAGAATGTACGGTGCATTCGCCCTGGCTATGGTATGAAGCCGAAGTATTACCATTCCCTGCTTGAAAAAAAGTCAAACAGAGATTACAAAAGAGGCGAACCAATAGGAGAAATATAATGCAAACTTTTAAATTTCTATATTTCGAGTATGATAAAAAGTGTATCCATACATAATTTTAAAGCCTTGCAAAGGCTGGAGAATGTGGAGTTAGGCAATATAACTCTTATTGGCGGCAAAAATAATGCCGGAAAAAGTTCTTTTTTAGAATCTTTATTTTTGTACTTAGATAGAAGAAGTCCTGATAAATTTCATAAACAATTGGCTTTTCGTGGAATGGTCGATTCTTTACTGGAACCAGAACTATTATGGAAACCGCTTTTTTATGGTTTTGATTTATCAAATAATATTTGTATTATTGTACAAGATGAATCAAAGTCTGGAAAGTTAAGCATCAAATATGAAAGTGATTTTTCGCCTAAGAGCATTCCCATTGCAAATAATGGTGTAGTTCAAAATCAAACTGTTAATAAACAGCAATTTCCATCTTTGTTCGTGAAACATGAATGTTCTGGTATTATTGATTTAGATACGCATTTGTTTATAACCGACCAAGGTATAAACTATTATGTAGATAAAGATATTTCTCAAAAAATAAAATCTGCCACTTATATTAACCCTACGCAAATCTTAGATATGTTTAATCCTCAAAGGCTGGGTACTCTTGATAAAAATGATGAACAGGAAAAAATTCTCTCCATACTCAGAATATTTGAACCAAAATTAAAAAAATTGCAACTTATTAAAGTTGGACCTAATGATATAATATATGCGGTTTTTGATGGGAAAAGCAAAATTCCAGTAAATTTTTTAGGAACAGGTTTTTGCAGATGTTTAACTTTGTCTTTAATCCTTGCCACAAATGAACATGGAATTTTGTTTGTTGATGAAATAGAAAATGGAATACACCATTCTTTTTTGAATGATTTTTGGGGTTTCTTAATTGAAGCTGCAAAGCTATACGATAATCAAATTATAGCAACTACTCACAGTTATGAAATGATAAATTCTTTTTCAGAGATTACACAAGAAAAACAATATAAAGATATTGCCTATATAAGGTTAGGCAAAGATAATGACGATGTAATTTCTGCTTATCATTTTAATTCTGAAGAATTAGCTTTCTCCATTCTCAAGCATGAGATGGAGGTTAGGTGATGCTAAAACAAGAAAAAGGAATTGAAAAATCAAAATTGATTTTGGCAGAAGGTATTGATGCTCTTCATTTTCTAATAAACTTGTTAAATAAATTGAATATTGATGATTTTCAAGTTTTTGATTACGGTGGGATATCAGAATTAACAGAATACATAAAAAATCAATTTTTAAAGGCAAATGCAGAAAAATTTAAAGAAGTAACCACATTGCTTATATTACGAGATTCAGAGACTTCTTCTGTATCGGCAGCACAAAGCGTTAACTCTAGCCTTAAAGCGACAGAATTAATAAATAAGGATTTACAGCCTTTCTGTATAGAAAATCAAAATGGACGCAATATAGGATTTATGCTATTCCCAGGATATGATGAAAATAACAATTTGTGTGAAAATGGAACTTTGGAAAATCTTTGCCTTAAAATTTTAAAAGATCAAAATTTAAGAAAACAGATTGAAGAGTATATAAATGATTTCAAAAATAAAACTAATATTGAATTCAAGAGAGAACATAAAAATTTATTGCATTCGTATTTGTCTTTTACGGATGAATTTGTGGGAATGAAATTAGCAGAAGCACTTAAAGCTGATGGTTATGATTTAAGTTCTCAATATCTAAAACCTTTCATAGATATAATCAAGAGTATATAACGATGAAAATCTTATTTTTAACAAACAATGAAATATCATTGCCTTTATATAATTGGTTGAAAAATAAAGGTGAAAATGTTATATTATGTGAAGAAAAAATAAATCATATATATATTGAGCAAAATAATATTGATTTTATAATAAGCTATAATTATAAAACTATTATAAAGCCCGAATTGATTAAATTATTGCCTCATAAAATTATAAATTTGCATATATCCTATTTACCTTACAATAGAGGGACATATCCGAATATTTGGAGTTTTATAGAAAACACTCCATGCGGGGTTACAATCCATGAAATTGATAATGAAATAGATACTGGTAATATCCTTGTTCAAGAAGAGATAAAATATGATTTTAAAGTTGAAACTTTGGCTAGTAGCTATCAAAAATCAAACGAAAAGTTACAGTCTCTTTTTATCGAAAATTGGGACAATATAAAAACCAATAAAATAAAGCCGAAAAAACAAATTGGTAATGGAACATTTCACCTATATAAAGATTTTGAACCTTATAAGGATTTAGTAGATTATAGTGATACAATAGAGATATTTTTGAAAAAGATAAAGAAATAATTTCTATATTTCTTCTATGAAAAATAAACAAGAAGTATGGGTTGCTATGATTATTAGCGGTTATTCCAAAAAGCTAGGCATAACCCTTTCAGAAGCCGCTCAACAACTACTGGCTTATGATTGCCTGAATTATTTGGAAGAATATTACGAAACCCTGCACCTCTTATCAAATGAAGATGTTATTTGCGAGCTAATGGATATGGCAGCAGAGGTTAAAAAATGATTTTATTTCATGGTAGCAATGTAGAGGTTTCCAGCATAGATTTATTGAGATGCGGAAAATATAAGGATTTTGGGCAAGGTTTTTATTTGACATCGCTAAAACAACAAGCTATTGAATGGGCAAAAAAAATTACCAAACGACTGGGAACGGGTAAAGCCACCTTAAATATGTATGAGTTTGATAATGATTTTAGTAATTTAAATCATAAAATTTTCACGGAACCAAATGAAGAATGGGCAACTTTCATAATAAACAACAGAAACAGGGATTTTGCAAACCACAATGAAAAACTTTCCAATCACGATAATAAATACGATTTTGTTCACGGGCTTGTAGCAAATGACGATATTTCAGCAATTTTGGAAACATTTTTGCTAGGCATTTTGCCAATGTCTGAGCTTTCCAAGGCTTTGATTTACAAAAAACTCAATGACCAGTATTCTTTTCATTCGGTTAAAGCTCTTTCGCATTTGAAATTTTTAAGGAGTGAGATTTTATGACAGAAAAACAGAGGTTTTTGGTTTACACGCATTTAGCTGGATTATTGGCGAATATCAGGGAAAATAACAAAGTTAGCATCAGCGAAGCTGTAAAAATTATGCTTTCAAATGGTATTATTCAAAAATTGGAAGATTTAGAAACTGGTTATTATTTAGAAAGTGATGCGTATTTAGAAAGAGTATTAATTTAGCGTGTTGGTGCGGATGTAAGCAAATTTACTATATTTAAATATCCTTATGAAAAACATAGAAGTAATTCTCTGCGATGGCGAGAATTATAAGGTAGAATTTAAAGAGAGTGCCGACAAGTCGCTTGCATCGGAGGTTTGCGCTTTTGCCAATGCCTCTGGTGGATGCATATTCATAGGAGTTGATGATAATGGAAAAATTATTGGAACAGATATAAGCAATACAGCTCGATCACGTGTTCAAGATACAATAAACCAAATAGAACCTAAATTAAATGTAAAAATATCCATTCATAAAAATATCATCATTATTACAGTTCCTGAAGGTCGCAATAAACCTTATTCCTGTGCAAAAGGATTTTACTTGCGTTCAGGTCCAAATTCTCAGAAAATGGAAAGAAACAGTATAATTGAGTTTTTACAAGCAGATGGAAAAACTTATTATGATTCTATTGTGAATAAAAAAGTTTTAGTTAAAGATAATTTCAATAAAGCTGCCTTTGAAGATTTTTTAAGAAAGGCGAATATAAGCAATGTATTGCCATTTGAAGCTACTTTAATAAACTTGGGATGTGCAGAATATATTGGGAAAAAATTATTTTTCACAAATGCTGGAGCATTGTTTTTTAGGGACAATAGCAATGATGTTTTCTATGAATATGCAAACATTGCTTGTGCTTTGTATAAAGGTACAAACAAAGTAGATATTATAGATGCTAAAGAATTGAATGGTGGAATAATAGAGAATATTGAAAATTCAGTTGCTTTTTTTAAGAAGCATTTGAATATCAGTTATGAAATTAAAACACTACAGAGAAAAAATATTTTAGAAATACCAGAAACAGCATTGCGCGAAGCTATTGTAAATGCTGTGTGCCATAGGGATTATTTTGAAAATGGTGCACGTGTTATGATAGAAATTTTTGATGATAGGGTAGAAATATCTAATCCAGGTGGTGTCCCAAAAGGAATAACAAACAAAAATTTTGGAACTCTGAGTATAGCAAGAAATCCTGTTTTAGCTAGTTTGTTGCATAGAATTCACTATATAGAAAAAATGGGAACAGGAATAGAGAGGATTAAAAAAGATTTGAAAGATGCTAAACAGCAAATGCCTAAATTTAGTACTAGTGGATTTTTTAAGATAACATTTCGTAGAACCAATGGCACAGAAAAAGTCCCTGAAAAGGTCCCTGAAAAGGTCCCTGAAAAGGTCCCTGAAAAAATAACCGATAACCAATTGGCTATTTTAAAAAGCGTAGAACAGAATCAGCATATTACAATACCCGAATTATCTGCTATTGTAAAAATTTCTGAGAGAAAAATTAGGGAAAATATTTCCAAACTCAAATCCAAAGGCTTAATTGAGCGTGTTGGTGCAGATAAGGGCGGATATTGGAGGGTGAAAGTATGAACCTAGGTTTAAAACTCGGCAGTCCCGATTCTTCTTATGAGAATTCCATAAATGATTTATGGCAAAAAAAAGCCTTTCAGTATATTGAACTGTTGGCGATTCCAAACACTTATAAAAACACAATAGATTTTTGGAAACAATTTAAAATACCTTTCATTATTCACGCACCACATTCCGGGCACGGAATGAATCCGTCCTTGAAAGAAAAGGAAATTGAAAATGCAGAAAAAATAAAAGAGGCTTTTGAATTTGCCAACACATTGAATGCCGAATGGATAATTTTCCACCCCGGCGTGATTGGCAATTTAAACGAAACGGTTCGCCAATATTTACCATTTGTGGATAATCGCTTTTTGATAGAAAATAAGCCAGTTATAGACTTAAATGGCAACCCATGCCTCGGTGCAAAACCAGAGGAAATTAAATTTTTAATGGAAAAACTTGGCGTTGAATTTTGCTTTGATTTTGGACATGCGGTGTGTGCGGCAAATTCTCTGAAAAAAGAACCTATGGAATTTATCAAGGAATTTTTGAAATTAAAACCGCGACTTTACCATTTAACAGATGGCTTTTTTAAAAATGAAAAAGATGAGCATTTGCATTATGGCAAAGGTGATTTTCCAATAAAAGAATTTCTGAGCTTAATTCCCCCAAATTCAAAAATCACAGACGAGGCAAAGCACGATTTTAAGGACAATTTGGATGATTTTTTGGAAGATGTAAAATATTTACAAACTTAAAAATTTTCTCTCCAGCAGTGCCATCTGCATTGCTATTCATAATGCTAAAAAGTTGCTTTTTAGTAGAATTGTAATCATTTATTTCACAGTTGATATAATCAGACAATGCAAACATAGATTGCTCATAATAATAACAATCCGTTATTTTTTTACATTTTGCCGTATCTTTATAAATAAAAAGCTTCTGAGGGAGTGGCTTTATTTTTTCCATTACGGATTGCGGATATTTTATTATTTTTTCCCGTTTTTTTTGCGTTTTGCAATCATATTCTATAAAAGTACCATCTCTACCAGCATAAGCATAAATTATATTGCCAATATTTTGTGCACTAAAGTATGCGGCTGGATGTATCCTAGATTCACCTTCAATAAAATTTGGTTCAAGTCCTTCTACCTTAGAAACTTCATCTGTTTTAACATTTATCTTAAATGCTTGTTTTGAATAACTAGGTATCAACCACACATATCCTTCGCAAAATATAGCAGAAAAACAAGCACGATTTTCATAAAAATTTCCCTCTGCAATATTTTTGAATTCTTTTATAACTCCAATATCAGGATTCCATTTTATAACAGAGTTTCTATTCCATATAGAAAGCCAATAATCTTTTCCATCAAAACATATACTATTATACAGATCACCTCTTTGACCAACTTCATAAACTTTAGATTTAAGAGCTTCCATATTGAATTCTACTACAGCATTTGCCCTATAAGAAGCGAGCATAATGGTATTTTCGGTTATTTTAAGAGGAAGGTAAAAGAAAGGATTTTTTTCATCTGAAGTCAATCTACTCAAAGGTTCAAGCCAATCATCAAAGAAATCAATTTCCCTTGATTCGGTATCAAATCGCATAATTGCTTTGTACATACACGGCGTAAAAAAAATATATTTCCCATAATTTAAAGTTCCATAAAAATTCTTATCGTATTTTATATCGCTACAAGTAATATAATCTATTGTTTTTTTTTGAATATCATATTCAGCTATTTCATTTGCCTTAATTGGAGCAAAATACAAACTTCCATTATATAAAACTGTTGAATAATACAAGTGAAACTGCTCTGAAGAAGAAACGAAATTTCCCATATACTCAGGTTCCCAAGTTTCTTTATTTATTTTGAATAACATATTAAGATAAATATCGTAAAACCAAATTTCATCATTTATAAAGAAAACTCCCAAAAAAAATGCCCTATCTCCAAAACTTTCCATCACCCCAACATTCTGCACCACCACAGGCTTTCCCACCGTATCAAACATCGCCATAACCGAACTTCCATCCCCATAATACACATCGCTCCACGCAATAGCTCGGTGCAAATCAGAACTGCCGTCAAAAATGCCCCAACCTTCACGCCTGTAATCCGCTATTATCTGCTCATATTCATCAAGCAATCTGGGGCGCATGGATTGAAAGGTTGCCTCATTAAGCGGATGTGGACGCCACAATAAAACCACGTCTTTGGCACTCCTAAATACGCTCAAAACGTGGCGAACTTTTTGCAAATATTTTTCATCACCTTGCAAAATTGCACCTATGCTTGTGTTGTAAAAAAATACCTTCTTTT
>Ga0268262_10007063_pt1 | contig 10584 bp, 4 predicted proteins | sample TergutNc150P3_FD_190354 | JGI IMG/M metagenome (GOLD analysis project Ga0268262, IMG submission 190354) | Nasutitermes corniger P3 segment gut microbial community from laboratory colony in Florida, USA - Nc150 P3 (SPAdes) (version 2) | ecosystem: Host-associated > Arthropoda: Insects > Digestive...
GCCCGAACCGGTGACATAAAAATTCAGTTCCGTCAGGGCTGTTCTGCCTTCCCGATCCTGCGCGGAAACCCGCAGGGTGTGATACCCCGCGCCGCTTGGAGTTATCTTGATTGAACCGCCGCCGTTTCTAATCGCTATATTTTGAACGCTGTCGATTACCTGTTCCGGTGAATATTCATCATAAATATAACCGTTCACTCCCCGTTGTTGGATACGCCGCCATTCTTCCCGGATAAGCTCCACCTTGAGCCGTCCCGCGTTTTCGCCGGTTTGCAGAAAAAGCCCGTTATTCATTGTTTTTTCACCCGAGGTATTAACGGTAATATAATCGTAGGATAATTCCTGCCCTTTCCGCGCAAAACCGCCGGCCGCCCGGTACAGGCCTATGTAAAAACGTGCGGGATGTACCACAACTGAGCGGTAGGCGCTGACCATCTGATTGCTGATGTCGGTTACTCTGGCTTCCGCCTGATAAAGATAGGCGGCTCCGGTTATTTTACCGCCGCCGGTTTTTTGGCTGAGAGTCGCGGTTCCCTGCCCGCCCAGAACCCCGTTTTCGGAACCGATGTTACGCTTGCTGTCCCAGACTCTGCGGGGCCCGAATACATAGCCTTTGGTCTCGGACGATTTTGGCTGAAAGACCGACATTTCATCGTACCACGCGCTCTCCCATGAAGCGCCCGCCAGACTGCCGCCGGAAAGGTAAGTTGCCTGCAATTTCAGATTAATGTCATCGCCGCTTATTATAGCCGCCGCCGGCGCGGAAAGGGACGCCTGAAATTTCAGCCGTTCAAAGTAAGCCACCGTTACGGGCACATTGGCGATGTTCTTGCCGTCACCGCGTCTGTATATCAGCCGGTAAGAGCCCGGAACGGTATCGTCGGGAATGATGATACTGCCGTAAAAACTGCCTGATTCAGTGGTTGTACCCGATATAGTACTAATGGCAACCGCAGTGTGATAGTCTCCTTCAAGGACAACGGTATAATCCCCCTGGTAAACGGCGTACATTCCCAGCACTTTGGAACGGTCAACGCCCCTGAAGGTAAGAACCTCGCCGGGCTTGTAGAGACCCCGGTCGGAAAACATAAACGCAAGGGATATTATTTCTTCGGCGCGCTGGGGTATGTCGGATTGAATACCAAAACGCCAGTTGCTATGCGAATTAGGAGTGAATATAGCCCGGTCTCCGTCTTTTTCCGCCAAAACAAAGGGCTCATCGTATCCCCTCCAACTTTGAGTATTTGCCGTATTGTCCCGCAGCGCTAACGCGCCGGTATACAGTACCGCAAGACCGTCTTTATCGGTTCGAGCCTCTCCAAGATTCGGCGTAATAAAGGAAACGTCTTCCCCGTTTTTTACCCGGCCGGGAGGAAGCAGCGTAACTTTGGCGCCTTCCACGGGCTTGCCGGTAGAAAGGCTGGTAACCAGTACCGTAGTTTTATTAAAGCCATAACGCACCGTCAGCCCCAGATCGGTAATCTGTATGTTCAGTTCATTTTTTCTTTCAACAGTGCGAGTGCGGTATGTTCCATCCTGCTGTCGCACGCTGTCCAATAGCTGCAGATTCGCCCGAAAAGAGACAAAGCCCCTGCCCTGCTGATTCAGATACGGTGACAAATTAATTTCTTCAAAATATTTGTTATTAACCTTACCCGGAGTCATATTTATACGGAAGGACTCATCAAGCGATTTATTCCAGGGATTATTGGTTTTAACCAGCAGGTATGAGGAATTTTCGGCAATGTTTTTATATTCAAAGAGGAAGCGCGGCGGAAATTGGGCTTCCAGCATGGCATGGCCGTAATCCAGAAACTGCGCCTCGCCCTGGGGCGGCGGCTCATTGGGAACAACAATATCGGCTGACCAGGCCTTACCCAGTTTTCTGCCGTACACGTCTTCTATGCCTGGGGCTACCAAAACCTTGAATTTCGCTCCGTAACCAATAGGCAGATTGTAAAGCCGTAACGTGCTTCCCCATACTTCAACATTATCTTTGCCAATGGGCATAGCGGGTTCGGTACTGAGCGCCGTGAGCGCGGTGCTTTCATTCAGAGCATAGCTAAAATCTATTTCAACCAGGTTGCGGTATTTGCCATAGCCCGCGCTCCGGCGGTATCTGTCTACCTTGAAAGCGCCGGGAGTTTTAAAGGTGAATACTTGATCCGTTTCAGTTCCCCTGCTCCCCCCCTGGGATCTTGCCCCTTTCTTCAGGGTGATGGTCACCGTCGTTTCAAAATCCACCGGGTCGGTCAGGCTGGCGGTAATTTTGTATTCGTTTTCCTGCGCGAAGGTAAATTTGTAGGGGTTTTTCCCGTTTGATATTTCGAGGTACTGGTTGATGGCGGCCGCCTGCACGGGGTAATTGAATTCCAAACCAATCTGTTTAGCCGCTTCGGGGGGCACGCTGTTGTTGTTAAACTGGAACCTGGTTTGTTTTCTGAATTCTTCACCTGGGGATATGTTTTTTATGCTCAGGGTTTCGGTAAAAAAATTAAAAACCCGCTGGCCTGTAATCGGCTCGCCATAGATTGAAGCAGCGTTAGCCGCCACGGTTATGGTATAGACCTGCTGGCTCTGGCAGGGTTCGTCTCCCTCAAAACTCAAAAAACTTGTCCCATACCAGCGGAAAACACCTTTGATGGGCGGGCTGATGCTGACCAGCGGCGAATTTGGACTTTGTTCGCCCAGGCTTGCGAGGGCGGTCATGGGATGTGAAAAAATAACATAAATTGAAGGCCGCTGTATGGCGGATGAATAGTTTCCCCTCGGGCCCCAGTCTATCACGGTGAGGGGGCCTGAGTTCTTTGCCTTTTGCAGTTGTCCTTCGCCGCCTTTTTCCTGTGCGGCGCGGATTGCCTCGATTCTGCTTCTTTCTTTCTCGGGATCAAAATAGACGGTTTTGTATTCGGACAGCTTCCTCAGTCCTCCGCCCAGAACAGTTCCCCGGCCGGAACCCTCAGAGGCCCCGCCGGAAAGGTCCGACGCGCTTAAAAATTCCGCCTCATCCCCGCCTTCCGCCGTTTGGGGCCTGTAATCCAGGGTAAAAGCGGCTTGAATAGCCGCCGCGTTTGCCAGTTGTATCGTTTCATTCGCGCTTGCGTTTATCTGAAGCACAGTATACTCTTCTACCGAAACAGGCATGGGATGGCTGTCCTTAGGTTTACAGGAAGCGCAAAAGCCGGCCGCAAGCGCCAGCAGAAGCGCGACAGATACAAGCAATCGCAATTTAAAAGGCATGAATTAATATTAATAAAATTCACATGGATGGGCAACACCCCTACTCCCTACTCCCCATTTTCCACTCCCTATTTGATTATCCTCTCGTTCTGTCTATAACTCCACCAGTCGCTGTCGGAGAAGATCAGGTGGTCAAGAAAATGCAGGCCGAGAATTTCAGCCGCTTTCGCGAGACGCTCGGTGATCTCGTCGTCTTCTCCGGAAGGTTGAAGCTTGCCTGAAGGGTGGTTATGGGCGACGATAAACGCTGCCGCGCGGTCCTGGATAATATCCGCGAAAACTTCCCGCGGATGGACTATTGTCCTGTTTACAAGGCCGATAGTAACCACCCGGATGGACAGCACCTCATGAGCTCCATTGAGGGACAAACTCATAAAACGCTCCTGTTTTCTGTCGGCGTTATGCCGTATCAGGGCAAAAATCTCCGCGGGCTGCCGTATGGCGGAACCGGAAGCGCCCCAGCGCCGCCTGCCAAATTCCAGCATGGCGGACACGGCGCAGGCTTTAGCCGTCCCCATGCCGGAAAGCCTTAACAGCTTGTCAATGGAAGGAATCTCCCTGCTGATGTCAAGCATGGATAAAAGTTCCCCGGCCAGTTCAGCGACGCCTTTCCCCTTGATTCCGTTGTTCAAAAGGACGGCTAAAAGTTCGGCATCGGAAAGCGCCTCGGGGCCTTTGCTGATAAGTCGCTCGCGTGGCCTCTGGTCCAGGGGCAAGCCAAGCAGCCCTTTGCCGGCCTGTTTCCATTTTTCCAGGTATACCGCCTGAAAATCCGTAATACAGCTGGAATAATCTAAATCGTTCATATATATGTATTAGGGCGCAAATGTGCGTTTTGCATGAGCCGACATAGAGAAAAAAGTAAAATTAGGGAACTTCTAAAAACCCAACCGTAGTTTTTTAGAGGTTCCCATTATTGGTCAGCCGCGAAGCTGGTTTACAAAGGCTTTTTTGTCCGGCGCGCCGAAATACGCCGAGCCTATGACCAGTACATCCGCGCCGGCGGCAATGGCGGAAGCCGCGGTTTCTCTGTTTATGCCGCCGTCAACCGAGAGAAGGAAGTCATAACCGTGTTTTTGCCGTTCTTCAGCCAGAAAACGTATCTTGTCCAGGCATTCCGGGATAAGCTTCTGGCCGCCAAAACCGGGGTTTACTGTCATTATCAGAATTAAATCAACACAGGGGAGAAGTTCGCTCAACATTCCGGCGGGAGTGGAAGGCACTATACTTATACCGGCCTTTTTTCCAAGGCCCTTAATCCCCTGCAGAAGCCGGTGAGGGTGTACTGTAGCTTCAAGGTGGAAGGTAACGGCATCCGCCCCGGCGTCAATAAACGAGGGGACAATCCGTTCGGGTGTTTCTACCATTAAATGGGCGTCAAAAAAAGCCTTACTACGCCGCCTTAAATCCCTTACCAGTTTGGAACCAAAGGTAAGGTTAGGCACAAACTGCCCGTCCATTACATCCAGATGCACCCAGTCCGCGCCTGAAGCGTCAATTTGGGCGACTGCACCGCCTAAATCGGCAAAATCCGCCGAAAGCACGGAAGGCGCAATAATGGTTTTTCCCATACGCTATCATAAGGGTTTTAAAAACACAGTGCAAGCCCTGTGTTTTAAAACCCTCGTTTCCTCACTCGCTCAGCCATGTCCGTGCAAGCACGGACGCGGCTTCGCTCCGTTCGTCAATAACCGCCAAGAGGGGGTATTGTCAAACCTATAAAAAATGATATAATACAAAAGGTAGAATCCGACCTCATTAATTTGAGCCTGGGGAAAATGGACACAGAACAGCAGGTGGCGGGGCTTATTAAAAAAGCCTATGATAAATTAAAAGCCTCAGAGCCTGAAAGCGCGGCGGCGTTGCTTGATGAAGCGTTACACATCGACTATGACAACGAGGAAACCAAGTATGCCTTAAAGTCGGTTAACTGGTGGCTTGAACAACTGGCTAAGGTAAAAGATATCAAGAACCTCTACGAAAAAGGAGGGATGATAGTTTCCCTGTTCAAGCGGTATTGGGTCTTCCTGGAAGGTATTTCAGGCGACTATGACCGGTGCCAATATGCTATCCGCCATTATGTGTGTTCTTACGCCCTTGAATGTTTCAAGGATCTGCTTGGAGGCGGCGAGAACCAGCACGATCCGGATCTTCTGCTGCTGGTGGGACGCTGTTACAAGGGAACGGGGAATTTTGAAGAGGCGTTAAGATATTTTCAACAGGCGGCGCGATTCAAACGCGAGGACGGCGAGACACTGGCGGAGCTTGCCGATGTAAACGGCGTGTTGGGCGAGGTCGATGACGCGAAGCTTCTGTTCCGCGAGGCGTTTTTCCTGAACCCGGAAAAAATTGAGCTTAGGGCAATGGAATCGGAGATGATTGTCCGGCTGAGGGCGAAGTTGCTCAGTGAAAAGAAAATACCTGAGGAAGAACTGCGTGAATGGATACCGGTGTACGGCAGGCTGTTGGGAGTGTTCTCCGTAATAAGGGAACTGAAACCCATTGAATTCGGCAGGCTTAAACAGTCGATTTTCACCCTGGAAACCGAATGCAGAGGTAATCCGGCCCAATGCGCCATTCTTAAACCCAGACTGATAAACAGGTATTTTTGGCTGATCGACTATTATGCGAGCAACAATGAAGATCCGGCGTTAATTGAAGGGGTTTTGTTGAAAATAAAAACTACCGATTCGGAAATTTACGAACGGTATATGCGATAGCGCGAAAGTACCGCAATAGCGGTAACGCCTAATTAGGTTTATAGGAGTTATTAATGTCCGAGCAAAACACAACACAGAACGAAAATAACCTGTCGGCTGAAGCGTTGACCCTGTTAAAAAACGTAAGGGAAATGCTGAATGAGGAAAAATGGACCAGGGCCGCCCTGAGCAATTACTCAACCGGACAGTTCAAGGAATTCGATTCTTTGCTGAAGGAAGCCAGGGAGCTGCGTGTGGTTGACGAAATGAAAAAAGACTGCGACGAGCATCTTTCCCATTCCAAGAACAGCATTATCGCCCTGTACCTTTCCGGCATGATAGCCCTGTCACGCCAGATAATTGACGACGCCGCCATGATTAACCTTGTGACGATTTTCGCGGACAACCACAAATGGGCAATCGTAAAATACCTTTGCGAGCGCATACTTGACCACGGCGAGTCCAAATACGCGCTTAGGTCCCTTATCGACTGCTACAAGAATGAAAACAATGAAGACGCCCTCTACGGGATATGGGAGCGCCTTGTAAAAGTGGACTATGAGGAAGCGGAGCTGGCAAAATCCCTCGCCGAGCATTATGAAAAGTTGGGCAATGACGAGGCTGCGGTTGACTACTATAAAAAAGCCCTGCACCGCTTTATAAACAAATCACTTTTTGCCAATGTCAAGGAAATATGGGAAAAACTCCTTGTCTTCTGCCCTGATGACATCGACTTTTTCTTCCATGTGCAGAAGAAGGTAGCCAAAACCATCAGCGAAGAAAGGGCCATAGACCTTCTTAAACTCGTGTACGCCTCCTGCAAAGACCGCGATATTGACACCGCTATAGCCATTCTTAAAATTGTTCTGCAATACGACGAAAAGGATTACCCCGCCCGCAAGGAAATTGTTGAATGTTATAAAAAGAAATTTGCAGGCCACAGCCACCTTGACGATTATATACGCATATCAAACCTTACCCAGAGTTACCGCAATGTCCATGAGGCCATCACCGATTTTGAAAAACATATCGCTTTTGACAAGGGAAACTACGTTTTCCACCGGACATGGGGCGTCGGTAAAATCGCCGGCATAGAAGGCGACGATATCATAATAAATTTTTCCAAAAAGGCTAATCATACAATGTCGCTTAAAATGGCGGTCAGCGCTTTGCAGATTCTGTCCAAAGACCATATCTGGGTAATAAGGGCGACATGGAACAGGGAAAAACTCCAGGAAAAAGTTAAAACGGATATCCACTGGACCCTTAAAACCATTATTAAAAGTTCCGGGAATTCCTGTGACTTGAAAAAGATAAAAACGGAACTCTGCCCCGGTGTACTGTCCGAAAAGGAATGGTCGTCATGGAGCGGCAAGGCAAGGGATATTCTGAAATCCGACCCGAACTTCGGGGTAAGCCCGGACAATATTGACATTTTCACTGTCCGAGAACGCCCCATAAGCATATCGGAAAAACTTTATAATGAATTCAAGGCCGAACGGAATTTCTTTGCCCGCACGGACATTATCCGCAATTTCATCGGCCACAAGAACGCCGAAATTGATTCGGACTACTTCGCGGAAATGCTGGTCTTTTTTACTTCATTTTTAAAAACCGCGAATCAGGGCGGCGAACAGGCTATAGCCGCGTATTTGCTGGTAAAGGATATTGCCGCTAAATTCCCCCATCTCGGCATAAGTATTAATTTCAATTTTGCCGATGTTTTTAAAAGCATTAACAACATCCCCGAGCTTTACAGCAGCCTGAAAGACAACCGGTTCAGGGAAGAATTCCTAAAAAATATACAAATTCATATACCGGAATGGGCTGACATTTTTATCAGGATATTCCAAAAGACCATGGACGCGGCGATCATTGACAAACTTGAAGAGGAACACGGCGAAAAGCTTACAGCGCTGACAACTGACTGTTTTGAGAATTTCAAGGAATACAGGGAGGCTGTCGTATGGCTTTTCAGGATGTACTCCAAAGCCAAAGCCGATTTATTACCAAAATCAAAGGCAAAGGCCAAACCCGAAACCGGCGCAAAATCAGAAGCCGACGCCGCTTCAGCTGCCGCGGCAGCTTCAGCTGCCGACGCGGCGCTTTCCAAAGCCAATGCCGAGGCAAGGGTAAAATGGTACGAGGCCGCGGGAATAAGCGAGGAAAGGCAGCTTATTATTTTGATCCACATCCTCGATCTTACCTACAGGGACATTGAAAACCAGCGGGAAACCACCGAGGCGCGCAAGATTAACAAACAGGTTTACAATATCCTTTTCAAGGAAGACGTTCTCGGCTCGTTCGTCGATACCGCGGACACGGACATTATTTCCAGAATCTACAGATTCATCAGTGGCGTGAAAAACCTTGACCCCCAGGACAAGATAAATCTGCGAAGCAGGATACAGGACAAGCATCCTGACTTTAAGTTTATTGACAGCATGGAAAAACGCGTCTCGCAGGGGCTTACCGTTACAAGGAGCAAACTCGAAGAAAAACAAAAACAGCTTGTCAACATCATGGATGTCGAAATCCCGGCGAATTCCAAAGAGATTGAAGCGGCAAGGCTGCACGGCGACCTTAAAGAAAATGCGGAATACATTGCCGCCAAGGAAAAACAGGTTCTGCTTAATACGACAGCGGAAAGGCTGAAGGAAGATCTTGACCGCGCCCAGTTATTTGATCCGACCGCCGTTGATTCTTCCAGAGTGTCATTCGGGACTGTTGTTATTCTGTATAACCAAAGCAAGGACAAGAAAGAAGAATACACCATTCTTGGCCCCTGGGAGTCTGACCCTGACAACAACGTAATCTCCTATCTTGCTCCTTTTGGAAAAATAATGATGGGTAAAACCGAAGGCGAACAATTCAATTTTACAAGCGACGGCGAAAAAATTTCATATACGGTAGAAAATATAAGGCCGGCCGTTATAAATTAGCCGCCTCTTAAAGAGGCGCCCGCAGGCAGGAACGGAGTTTCTTCAGCATGACATTAACATCAATAGGCAGGCCTATGTGGTCGTTCATGCCCGCCTCCATACATTTCTCAACATCATCACGGGATACGCTTGCCGTCATGGCGATAATTGGAATTTGTTTTTCGGTTTCCGTGCTTCCACCGTAACGGCCTTTCTCGAACTGCCTGATTTTATAAGCGGCTTCATAACCGTCCATCTCGGGCATCTGCAGATCCATAAAAATTATATCGTAGGGTTTTTTCGCTTCCATAACCATTTTCAATGCCGCCTTGCCGTTTACGGCGCAGTCTATCTTCAGTCCTGTCGGTTCCAGATATGCAAGCACAATCTCGCGGTTTATCTCCAGGTCTTCAACAAGCAGGATTCGGAAACCTTCAAAGTTGTCTTTTATTTCCTTCGCCTGAATCTCTTCGGTTTTCCCCGGACCAAAGAAACTGTTAAGGCAATCAACAATATCGGAACGGAACAGCGGCTTCTGTAAATAATATTCAACACCCGCCGCTTTGGCGTCCGTCTCTACAAGCTTCCATTCGTCGGCGGAGATCATGACGGCTATTGAGGGCTTCGGTTTTCCGGCGTTCATTTCCCTGATCTTTGCGACGGTTTCAATGCCGTTAATGCCCTGCATTTTCCAGTCGATAAAGTAAATGTCGTACTGGCCGTTTTTTTCGATCTGCTCAAGCGCCGCCTCGCCGCTTAACGCGACATCGCAGGAAATGGAAAGCCTTGCCGCCTCAATGCGGAAGTATACGAGAATATTGGGGGCGTTATCCACTACAAGCGCGCGTTTATTGGCCCAGTAACTGTTATTTGACAGTAATTTGTTTTCGCTTTCATCACCCTGCTTTGCCATAAAAGTAAAGCTAAAAGTCGCGCCCATGCCCAGTTGGGAGTCTACCCATATACGCCCGCCCATCAATTCTACCAGATACCTGGAAATCGCCAGACCGGTGCCGGCCCCGCCGAACTTGCGCGAAGTTTTAGAATTGATCTGATGAAAAGAATGGAAAAGCCGCGCCTGATTCTCGGCGCTGATGCCTATCCCGCTGTCAATAACATCGATCTGCACCGTGTAAACGCCGTTTTCAACCGAAAATAAACTTGTGTCAAGGCGCAGGTTCCCGCCTTCCGGCGTGTATTTTACGGCGTTGGAAAGCAGGTTTGTTATAATCTGTATCAGCCTCTTACTGTCGCCCATAAGGGTATGGGGAATATTGTCGTTAATATGTACTGAAAAATACTGGCGTTTTTCCTCCATCTGAAAATTGATGATATTAACCGCCTTCTGGATCATTCTCTCAAAAACAAAACTTTCAAGGGACAATTCCAGCTTGTTCGTTTCTATCTTTGATATATCCAGAATGTCGTTGATGACGCCGTGCAAATGGGTGGATGCGTCCTCGATTTTTTTAAGGCAGTATTCCTTGCGCTCGGTATTTTCGGATTTTCTGGCGATGGAGGTCATGCCTATAATCGCGTTAAGGGGCGTCCTCATCTCGTGGCTCATGTCCAAAAGGAATTCCGACTTTGCGGCGCTAGCCATCTCCGCGCCCTCGCGGGCGCGTTCAATGTCGGTGACATCATGGAAAATCACAATGGCGCCTTCGTTGCCCGTTTCGCTTGAGATCATCGGAATAAAATTGATAATGCATTTTTTAAGTTCG
>Ga0268262_10007064_pt1 | contig 10581 bp, 6 predicted proteins | sample TergutNc150P3_FD_190354 | JGI IMG/M metagenome (GOLD analysis project Ga0268262, IMG submission 190354) | Nasutitermes corniger P3 segment gut microbial community from laboratory colony in Florida, USA - Nc150 P3 (SPAdes) (version 2) | ecosystem: Host-associated > Arthropoda: Insects > Digestive...
CTCTTGTCAGTGGAAAATTTACGGATCGCCAGTTGTATTACTCAAGTTATGTGAAAACATATCTGGAGCGTGATGTCCGCGATATTGCCCCCAGTATTGATTTTTTAAAATTTTCCAATTTTATAAAAGCTGCCGCCGCCAGAACCGCCCAATTAATAAATTATAAACATATTGCAGACGACGCGGAAATTAATCAGGAAACCGCCAAAGGTTGGCTGCAACTGCTTGAAACTTTGGGCGTTATTTTTTATATCCGGCCATATCACCATAACATATTAAAACGTATGATAAAGACTCCCAAACTCTATTTTTATGATTCAGGGCTTGCGGTCTACCTGACCAAATGGGAATCGCCCCAAACGCTTATGAATGGCGCGATGAACGGCGCCATTCTGGAAAACTACTGCGTTTCTGAAATAGTTAAGGGATACGAAAATTCAGGTGTGGAACCTTCCCTATATTTCTACCGTGACAAAGATTTAAAAGAGATAGATCTTCTTTTGGAAAAAGACGGTACTCTTGAACCGATAGAAATAAAAAAAACAGCGTCTCCGTCAATGGGAATGATTTCTTCCTTTACAGCTCTGGAAAAACCTCCCCTTTGCCGAGGTACCGGCGCCGTTATCTGCTTAACGGAACATTTAAGCGCTTTTGATAAAGATAATTTGATTGTGCCGATGGGGTTGGTGTGATGAACAAAAATAATCACCGTAGAATTGGTAAAAACAGAGCCAGCGGCCGGGAAACCCGTCGAAGAAATGACAAACGCGGAATTGTGGGCGGTGTTTTTTCAATATTTGACAGACCCTGAGAAAAGGGATAAAATAATTGAAATAATCAATCAAGAGGAGGGCATAGCGATGGCGGTAGACACATTGATAAACATCACCAAAGACGAAATAGAGTTTGCGCGAATGACTACTCTGATAAAAAGCGAACTCGACTGGCGGAGTGGGATGGCGGACGCTGAAAACAAAGGCCGTAGTGAAGGTCGTAACGAAGAAAAACTCGAAAACGCCCGAAAGATGAAAATAATGGGCTTTTTAACGGAACAGATACAAGCTGTTACCGGGCTATCCACGGAAACTATCACCCAGTTGTGATATGTAAAGATTTCAAAGAATCAACCACGAACCACACGAACCAACACGAACTTTTGCTTCGAAGCTTGTCGCTGTTCGTATTGGTTCGTGGTTAAAAAATTACCTGCTTATCGCCCACACCACTCTTCCGCTAATGAGCGCCGTTAGAAGAAGATATATAATAGAGCGAGGGCGATGAATTGTTTCATTCAATTTTAAATCTCCTTTCGAAAATATTTCACACGAAGAACACAAAGGTTAGAAGATCACAAAGAGGAAGAAGGGGTAAGAATAAACCTCTCCGCGTCCTCCGCGCCTTTGCGCCTCTGCGTGAATCTTCTCGGATAAATTTTCCGCAAAGAACTCTCACAAAGGCGCGGAGACGCAGAGGCGCAGAGTTGTTGTACACAAGCTGTGCGTAATCGCAAAACTGGTGTCAGACACGCCTCGCCCCACTAAAAAGTAAATTATGAGTCAGTTTCGTTAAATTAAATATTTTTTAAGAATTTAATTTTTCAGTCAAGTAAAATGATAAGTCCAACTCATATACATCAAGATATAACATATTTGGAAAACAAGCTTAAAAAACTTGGAAAAATCCGATATTTTATAAAAGATAGACTTAGAACCATATATAATCCTCTAAATAATTGTACACTTTAATTTTATCTTTTCCAATAAAGCGCGTATCATCTCTTAGCAAGAATTCTCTGAATTCTCTTCCTAAAAGATGATTAAATTGATCGCATAGCACTAAAGTTTTTTCTGCTTCAATAGTCATCTCTTCACCTTTTCCAAGAAAATAATTTGTTATTAATTTTTCATCACTAATAATAAGACGAATTTTTTGGTTAGGCTGTTTTTTTAAAATGTTTTCAACATATTCATATAAATCAAGAATCTCACCTATTGAAGTTGCCATGTCTAAATTTTTTTCTTGTAAGGAAATATCATCAATAGATTTACTTTTCTTAAACAATTTATGATTTCTCCAATGAATCATATAATATGTACAGATACAGTTTTCTTCTGAATTTACAACCTTTTCGTCGGCATCAAAGACAACTGAAATATATTTTGTTTTTTTGAACGCCAGAGAAGATATATGTTGTGATTTTTCCTTTACATAAGACATATACTCTCCTGCAAGCGATATACAATCAAACGTATTTATAGATAATCCGCAGTTAAAGTCATTTGAAATACATTTAGCATTTTCTGGTGTCATTCTATAAACACAAAGCGTTGATTCATTATATAATAACCAATAATTTCCATCACTTCCTAAAAAATGGATAATATATTCGCTCCATTTCTTAAGATTAATATAGTCATTTTTTTTGTTTTTTAAATCCCGTTGTTTTTTTATTAACATAAGATGAGTCATAAGTACTTCATCGTTTAGAATATCAGTAATTGTTTTAATATTTCTATCTGATAGATAAATATAATCCTTCATTATTAGTATTTTAATATATTCTTTTATTTCAAATGAATAATACCAATATCCTCCAATACTTACAGTGGTATTATTATAGACACATTTAAAATCAGTCGTTACTACTTTTATTTCATCATTATATTTTGGTCTAAAACGTATTGTTCCTACTTCAAATTTATCAGAGATGGCTCTAATAGAACAATCTATTAAAAAATCAACATTTTCAATTTCAAGTACGCCATCGGAAAATAGTTGTTTTAATTTTTCTTTATCAAATGTGAAACCTGCATAGTCCACAATGCCTAATGGAAAGATAGTCAGGTATTGTTCTATTGTAAATGAAAAACTCGATTGAAATATTAAATGATCGGTGCCAGTGATGTATTTTGCAATCTGCTCTACGTTCCCTTCTTTATTTTTTACTTCTTTCAATAAACATGAGCAAATTTCTTTTATCAAACCATCATCTACAGATAGTAATAGTTCAGTAAACATCAGTAAAAGAGAATGATTAGTTTTTAAGATAGAACATATATCTATATTAGTTTTATCATTTTGACTGTTGGATATAATTTTAATATAATAACACGCAACAAAATACTCTTTAAAACTTTTATGTATAAATGTTAGATTATCATCATTTTCCAGTAATACGCAACAAGCGGCATTTATACTAACCTTAAACTCCTTTCTATATATTTCCCAAATAGATTTCTTGATTGAATCATCTGCTCCCATAGAGTAAGCTATACATGAAAGGAAATCAATTACTTTATTTTTATATTTAATTAAATTGTTTTTTCCTTTTTCGTAAAATGTATTCCCAGAATGTTCATCGTGATATTCCCATTTAATATAAGAATCAATAACTCTTTTAATACGGTTACTCAAAGTAGTATTTAGTGAGCTATTATAATCATCTGAAAAATGCCAATCACTGACAATTTGATAAGCATAACGGCATAACAAAGGCGATGCTAACAATGATTCGTTTCCTTTAGTTTCATTAGTATATTTTTTTAATAATTTGAGATATTGTTTTTCGTTAAGGGAATCATCTTTTACTACTCGTAAAGGCCATTTATCTTTAAAGTGACGGTCATTGATATTTTCTTTATCTTCATATTTTTGTAATTCTTTAATAGTTTTGCATACTTTTAATATTTCCTTTTTATTAAGCGGCAAAACCTCATATATGATATATTTATTAAAATCAAAAGGTTTAGTTTGATTTTTATTTATTAATATATCATATAACCCAAAATGTTCGGGACGTGCTGTAATGACAAATTTATGATTTGATGAAGATGTTCTATTTTCAAACAAACCAAGTAACTTTTCAAGTTCTCCTTTTTTCCCTGAAAGAAAAGATAATTCATCTAATCCGTCAAAGAAAATAATAGAAGAGCCTTTATTGAATAAAATGTTTTTTATATATTTTTCCAAATCATTCAAAGATTTACATGATGATACCATTTTTGAGGAAATGTAATCGACATGACTAAATATTTTATTATACTTTATATTAACAAACAACCATTTTAATAAAGTTGTCTTTCCAATTCCTGCTTGACCAGTGATAATTACATTTCTGTTAATTCCTTTTTGATGTTTATACGCTATTTCGCTTAAAATTGCATCAAGTTTTATATATTTCTTTTTATTAACATAAATTGCAAAACGTCTTAAAACAAAATATTTAACCAAAGTTTCATTGTAATGATAATTAATATCAACATTTGATTTTTTCAATATTTCTATTCTTTCTTTTTGTTGATCATTACTACCAATTACTTTAGATGATATGGAAGGACCATACTTAAATAAAAGATTTACTAAAGAAGATACAATTTCAAATAATGTTGATATTATCATGTATTTTTCTCCTTTCGCAATGCCAGGTAGAACCGAGTAGTTGCCAACCTCTTAGCAGTCACCAGACATGAATGTCCAAATTAAAGCATACGATTTCTTTGTTTCCGATACTATGACTATGCTACGATTACTCGCTCCCTCCCCAAGATCATTCCCTAATAAAGCGCAGTGCCGCTAACCAGCGACACTGCGCTGTTTTCTCTCCTCTACTGTTTTGTCCACACCTCACTGCCTCTTACCGTTGTATATGTTCCTATGCCATCTGCAAGATACTTGGCGCGCAAGTCGCCGAGTCTATCGAACGCATCTGAGGCAAAATTACCAGATGAAATTGGACCTTCAAACGTCACGCTGGTAAGGTCGGTGCAGCTGAAAAAAGCCAATCCCTCAATACTGGTTACACTGTCCGGTATGGTTACGCTAGTAAGACCGCTGCAGCCAAAAAAAGTCCGCAGCCCAATGCTGGTTACGCTGTCCGGTATGGTAAGTGCTCCAGTAAGGCCGCTACAACCAGAAAAAGCCCATGCCTCAATACTGGTAATGTTGTTCGGTATTGTAAATATACCGTCTTTTCCTGCTGGATATTGGATCAATTTGGTTTTATTTTTGTTATACAATACGCCTTGGTCTGAACTAAAGTTTATATTATTTGAATTAACAATTATTGCTGTAAGGCTGGTACATCTTTCAAAAGCGCCACTCCCAATGCTGGTAACGCTGTTCGGGATGGTTACGCTGGTAAAGTTTCTGCAAGAAGAAAAAGCCTGCTGCCCAATGCTGGTAACGCTGTCCGGTATGGTTACGTTGGCAAGGTTAAGGCAAGTTGAGAAAGCTTCATCCCCAATACTGGTAACACCGTTTCCTATGGTTACGCTGGCAAGTCCTGTGCATTGGTAAAAAGTGCCACTCCCAATACTGGTAACGCCGTTCGGTATGACTACGCTGTTAAGGTTACCGCATTTATAAAAAGCCCATCTCCCAATGCTGGTAACGCTGTCCGGTATGGTTATACCGGTAAGGCCGTAGCATTCGTAAAAAGCACGATCAGCTATTGCTTTTGTACCATCAAGTAATATTATACTTGTATTTACAGGCATAGTGCCTTTATATTTGTATGCTAATTTCCCCGCATAAACTAAACCTTCAGGTTGGTTATCTAGCCAAGCTGTTCCATTAAAAGCTCCATCCCCAATACTGGTAACACCATTTCCTATGGTTACGCTGGCAAGGCTGGTGCAATTGTAAAAAGCGTAAAGCCTAATGCTGGTAACGCCGTTTCCTATATTTACACTGGTAAGGTTGGTGCAACCACTAAAAGCATTATAGCCAATACTGGTAACGCCGTTTCCTATATTTACGCTGGCAAGGCTGGTGCATCCGTAAAAAGCATGATCATTAATTGACGTTACATCTTCAAACGTAACAACCAAGTTTGTGGCAGGAAATATTTTTCCCCAATTATTATATGAATACATAACTACCTTATCTGTCTTTATAGTGATGTTTCTGAGGTTGTTGCAACCGGAAAATGTAGTATCTCCAATAATGGTAACACTGTTACCTATGGTCACGCTGGTAAGACCGGTGCAACCGTAAAAAGCACTTACAATACTGGTAACGCTGTCCGGTATGGTCACGCTGGTAAGACCGGTGCAACCGGAAAAAGCACCTACAATACTGGTAACGCTGTCCGGTATGGTCACGCTGGTAAGACCGGTGCAACCGGAAAAAGCACCTACAATACTGGTAACGCTGTCCGGTATGGTCACGCTGGTAAGGCCTGTACAACCGTAAAAAGCCCTCTCCCCAATGCTGGTAACGCTGTTCGGTATGGTTACACTGGTAAGACCGGTGCAATCGTAAAAAGCGTAACCCCCAATGCTGGTAACGCTGTCCGGTATGGTTACGCTGGTAAGTCCGGTGCAACCGGAAAAAGCACCCCACCCAATGCTGGTTACGCTGTCCGGTATGGTTACGCTGGTAAGTCCGGTGCAACCGCTAAAAGCGTTATCCCCAATGCTGGTAACGCTGTTCGGTATGGTTACACTGGTAAGACCTGTACAACCGGAAAAAGCCCTCTCCCCAATGCTGGTAACGCTGTCCGGTATGGTTACGCTGGTAAGTCCGGTGCAACCTCTAAAAGCGTTATCCCCAATGCTGGTAAAGGTACTGCCGGAAAGATCAAGATTGACGTATCTTATAATAGGCCATGAAATATGAGAGTCCGCACTGTCCACATTGAGCACAACATTATAGGGATTACTGGAGGTATTTTCTGGTTTGTCTCGTAAATATATATACAAATCGTAAGTATTTGTAAAGGTTGGGTATAAAGTTATCGTTAGAGTTCCTGCAGAAAATCCGCCTACGGCATTAAAATTTATCGTCTCCGCCACATCAAAAGTTACGGTATATATACCTACTGCCGATGGCGCGTTTGTAATACCATTGTATTTAACGGTTATGGTTCCGTCAGATTTTCCTGTTTTTGGCGTTATTGTAAAAATCTTGGGATTACCGTCATAAGTAAATGTTCCTATTCCATTGACGTTAAAATCGGTGGCTGTAGGAGTACCTTTTTCGATCGTCAAGATTCCCGCTGAAAATCCGATTGCGGCATTGAAATTTGTCGTCTCCAACACGTCAAATGTTACGTTATATATACCAGCAGTCGAAGGTTCGGTTATACTGCCGTTGTATTTAACGGTTATTCTTCCGGCACTTGTTCCATCTTTTGGCGTTATGGTAACGGCCATGGAATTGCCATTATAAACAAATGTTCCCGTTCCGCTGACGTAAAAATCGGCGGTTGTATGGGTTGCTTTGTTTACAGTCAAATTGTTAGTGTTTTTCGTTAAATTGCCGTATGTTATCTTAACCGGCTGTCCATTGTGCATTGAATGGACCAAATTATTCCCCTGCGCAGGAGTCGCGGTTATGTTTTTAGCCGTGAAATCCGCCGAGGCGACATCTTCTGTCGAGTTATCATCGTGGGTCAGCGTTACAACAAGCCCGGTTAAATCAAGAGTATCGCCATGCGTATAGGTCATGTTAGCCGGTTGTGTTTTAATTGCGATGCTTGTAACCGTTCTTGTGTCCGTTTCCGCAAACGTGTAAGACAATGTAACAACCGAGCCTGTGTTATTTAATACTACCGCATTTTGCCCATTGACTGTAGCGGAACTCAATCCGGTAAAAGTGTATCCACTGTTTGCCGTCAGTGTAACTGAGGCGGCATATACCATACCGCCGAGAAACGGGTTATGGGACGGTGACCACGTTACGGGGCCAATTGTAAAATTACCCGCGTTTTCGGCGTTGTTGCTTGCAGTAGTAGTCGGCGTTGCGCCTTTCACAGGAGCGTTAATGGAGATGCTTACGTTAATTTTTGAGGTCTCATGAAATACTGCCGTGACAATACCAGAATCGGCGGCATTATCAACCGATGCCGCTCCGGCAACCGTGAAGAAGTTAGCCTCTACCCCATGCAGAGTGTAACCCGGTTTAGGCATCAGTATAATTGTCGCCGTGTAAACGTTTGAACCGGCAAAAATAGAGGGGTTGCCGTTCCATGTTACAATTCCGCCGTACTGCGCGTTTTCGGTAATGGTTGTAACCGGAACTCCTCCGATTGCCGGAATGGTAACACCCTGTATAGAGGCTATATTGATAGTTTTGCTTATGTTAGCCGGTGGAAACACCGCTGTGACAATACCTGAATTGGCGGTATTATTAACCGATTCCGCTCCGGCGACAGTAAAGAAGTTGGCTTTTACCGAGTGCAAAGTGTAGCCTTTTTTAGGCGTAAGTGTAATTGTTGCCGTGTATTTGGTCTGGTAGATAAAACCCGAGCTATCAGGCGTAGGCGACCAAGTGACGGTTCCTGTGTACTGATCATTATCAACAATGTTTCGAACCGGTATCTCACCTGTTGCCGGAACTGTCACGCCTCGTATCTCGGCGATGTTTACCGTGACTCCAAGGTTGTTCTCTGAAGCCTTATACTGAAGCGCTTCAATATCCCCCAACAGACAGGCGGTCATTGAAATTGCCAAGCCGGTTAAAACGGCTAACGCAATGAATAAATTCTTTCCCATAATAAAACTCTCCTATTTAAACCTATAAACATAACCGACCGACAGTTTACCGTCAGCCATATTAAAATCCGTCCGTATGGTATACGAAACATCAATCATGTCAAACAAGTTAAAACCCGTAACAATGTTCGCGGTAATAACGGTATCCCAAATCGGGCCTTCGGCTTCAAAAACGTAATTCGCAAACATCGCGCCGATACCTGCGCCTATGTACCAGCCACTTCTTTTCCCGCCCGCCGTCCGCTGGAACGGTACGAACAGCGCGAAATTGGCAAAGGGGTACAGGGAAAAATAATCAACATAATCAAGGTTAATCCCATATCCCGCGTCAACGCCCAGATCAAAAAATGAGCCGTTGAAAGGCGCAATCGTCCCATGTACCGTACCGATAACCAGAGGCGCGAAAAACGAGGTGCCAAGCGAAGCGCCAAGCGTATTCAATTTCATGTCTTCCAGATATTTGGTTGGCGAAAACGCCGCGGTAACAATTCCGGTGTTGGCATTGCTAGTTACAGTTTTTGCCCCGGCAACTTTAAAGAAGTTAGCGGTCACCCCCTGCAGGGTGAAGCCTTTTTTTGCGGTAAGCGTAATAGTCGCGGTGTAACGGGTATCAGGCTTAAAAGTTCCCGATACCGCCGGGGACCACGTTACGGTTCCGCCGTATTGCTCAGTCTCGGTAATCGTCGTTACCGGTCTTCCTCCGGCTTTCGGGACCGTAACGCCCGTTATTGATGCGATGTTAACGGTGACTGGCATTGTAGCCGGAAACACCGCCGTAACAACGCCAGTGTTGGCGTTGTTGGTTACCGTTGCCGCCCCCGTAACTTTAAAAAAGTTAGCCCCTACCCCTTGCAGGGTGAATCCTTTTTTCGCGGTCAGCGTAACAGTCGCGGTATATTGGGTATCGAATTCAAAAGTTCCCGATACCTCGGGAGACCACGTTACAGTCCCAGTATATTGTGCGTTTTCGGCAATTGCCTTTACGGGAGTTTTTCCTGTTGCCGGAATGGTGATGCCCGCCATGTCGGCTATGGTAACTGGTTTTTCCTGTGGAGCCGAAAGGACGGGCAACTTAGGCAGGAATTGAGGTTTGATGTTCAAAAGCGACGTAAGCTGGGTGTCGCCACGCGGGTTTAAAGAAGTCTGATACTGGGACTTAATTTCAGCGTTCAAATTAACCGTAATAAAAACGATGTTATATAAATTGCCGTTTTGCTTTATTGAGCCCGTTATAAGATATTGCACCCCAAGCAGTTTCCCGATGCTCTGGGCTGTTTCACCGTTTAGTTCACCGGCCGTATTAAGCCCGCCTCGGATAGTTTGAAACTGCCCCGGATTGGGCTGAACCGGTATAACGCTTCGGTTCCGTAATATCGCGCCGTATAATTCGCTTAGCACATACTCGTTAAGGTTTTCTGAATCGGAGCGGAAATTAATAACCGCGACCGAAGATCCGGCAGGCAAATCCCTGCTTATCGTCATCGCGGCGGACAATACCGCCTCGTCAAGCGATTGGGCGTAAAGAAAAGCGCCGCATGCGGCAATCCCCAAAAAGACCAGCAAGAATTTTCTTTTCATATAAAATTCCTGCCGTTATTTGACATACTTTATGGCGGTGCCGCGCATTATGTACGTCTCAACCGTATCTACCAATTGAATAGGCCTAAATAATAACCATGTTGTTTTTGTCGTTACTACCGTTTTATGATCGATCATAATATCGATCACATAGTCACAGTCAGGATATAGTCTTCTTGCCGCTTTGAGCATCTCATTGTAGCCGATTCGGTCGCTGCTTTCATACCGAACCTCGCCCAAAATTACAAACTTTGTGCTTACATTGTTTGTATACACGAGCGGAACGGTGGTTGTAACTACATCTGTGCTGGTACATCCCAGAACCAGTAATAGAACTACGCACAATAGTCCAACTCCAAAAACCTTCTTCATAAAATCCTCCAATTTTTTATATTTTCCAACCTACATGGACTGTTTTTTCGCTTTTCAGACGTTCATAGGAAACCGCCGCTATTTTTGAGAAAAATAAATTGTTGTTGTTTGGAAATTTTATCGTTGAAACTAATGG
>Ga0268262_10007065_pt1 | contig 10580 bp, 8 predicted proteins | sample TergutNc150P3_FD_190354 | JGI IMG/M metagenome (GOLD analysis project Ga0268262, IMG submission 190354) | Nasutitermes corniger P3 segment gut microbial community from laboratory colony in Florida, USA - Nc150 P3 (SPAdes) (version 2) | ecosystem: Host-associated > Arthropoda: Insects > Digestive...
AATTATACGGAATAAATATAATGGATGTTAAGGAAATAGTCCGCGTTCAGGATGTCCGGGCTATTCCGAACGCCCCCATGTATGTAGAGGGGATATTTCACCTTCGTAGCGAAATAATTCCCATAATAAACCTTCACAAAAGGTTTCATCTCAAAAAAACAGCGATTTCAGAAGAAGATGAGCTGATGTCAGGCTTCGTCATACTTGATATTGACGGGATGAAACTGGGGGTCATTATTGACAAGGTTTCAAGGGTTGTGACCATCGAAAAAGAAGATATTCAACCTCCCCCTCAAATGGTGAGCGGCATAGGAGCCGAGTATATTCAGGGTGTTGTACGGCAGGAAAGCGGGTACCTTATAATTTTGGATATACGGGATCTCTTTAATCCTAAAGAACTACAGAAAATTGCTGCCCTGCGAAGGTAAGAATCTTTTACATATTGCATGAAAATAGAAGTTTACTCTCCTACCATCAGGCGTAAAGAAATGGATGCGGTTTTAACCGCTATGGTGGAAGACAGAATAGGTCCGGGGGAGCAGGCTAAATCTCTGGTTCAAACTGCCCGCGAAAAAATTAAATTCGACTATTGCCTTTCTCTCCGCAGTCCGGTAATTGCCCTTCATCTGGCCCTAAAAACCTTAAACCTTGAAAGGGGGCAGGGAGTTTTGATTTCCGCCCTGTCGCCGCTTTATTTCCGGCGGGTAATTGATGACCTGGCCCTTGTTCCGCATTATTGCGATGTTGACCTTTCTACAGCCTGTGTAAATCGTGAAACCGTATCAAAAGCTCTGGAAGAAGGTCAGGATATAAAATGCGTGATACTTCATCACGCTTTGGGTTTTGTACCGGGTGCTGACGCCGTTGCGGAGCTTGGCGTTCCGGTGATTGAAGACTGTTCCCGGAGTTTCGGAACGGAAACGGGAGAAAGCAGTACCGCCACTTTAACGCCCGTATTTACGATTCTGGGGCTGGAAGAAAGGGATATGCTTACTTCAGGCGGCGGGGCATTGCTTTATTCGGCAAACCGGCGGGATTCGGCCCTGTTGCGCGGCTTGGGCGATCTGCCCCCGGAATACGGGCTTCCCGACATGAACGCCGCTTTGGCGGTGGTTCAGTTTAAGGAAGCCGCAAAGAATTTATTGAAGCGCCGCGAGATCGCAGAACTCTACACGCAGTCAGCCGCAAGAACAAGGCACAAGATGTTTGTCCGGCAGGGCGCGGAATACAACAATTACGCCTTCCCCATGATTTTGGAAACCGGCGTGAATGACGTAAAGGCCTACGCCCGCCGGAAAGATATTGCTGTGGAAAGCGCCTTTGAAAACACCCTGGCGGGAAGCGGCGTTGTTCCTCCCGAAAAATGTCCCCATGCGTATTCGCTTTCCTTAAGGACTGTTCTTTTTCCCCTTTATCCCAGGTTGGGGATGACGAGGGCAGGGAAAGTAGCCAAACTTATCATGACGCTCCCGTAGGAGTTTATATTATGAAAGGAAGAGCAGTTCTGCTGGTTAACCCCCAAAAAGGCCATGCGCGAAAGCTGGGTAATGAAATATTAAATGGATTGCTCTCCATGAATATTGAAGCGGATATCTACTCTGTTAAGGAAAGACCCGCTATATCCCAGGATAAAAAATACAGCGTCGCGATAGTCCTTGGCGGAGACGGGACTGTTCTATCCGCAGCCAGAACGGTGTCCCGGTTTGGCATTCCGATTTTCCCTATAAACCTGGGAACATTTGGTTTTATTGCCGAAGTACAACCACTTGAATGGCGGGACGTTTTCGACAAGTGGATGGCAGGGAAGGTACCCGTTTCCAGGCGCCTCATGCTTGAAGTCTCGGTAGAAAGGGATGGCCGCAAGATCTTTCGGGGATCCTGCCTTAACGATGTGATTATTTCATCTTCCGTCATTGCCAAAATAATTAATCTGCGCCTTTTAAGCAGGGAAGGGGGAATGGAAGAAGAATTGAAGCTGGGCTCATACCGCTCTGACGGCCTAATAATTGCCACTCCTACCGGTTCGACCGCTTACTCGGCTGCGGTAGGCGGTCCCATAGTTGATCCTGAACTTGAGGCGCTGATTTTGAGCCCAATTTGCCCTTTCATGCTCACAAACCGCCCGTTTATATTGCCGGCAGCCGGATCGGTGATTGCGGAGGTGGCGGATGAACAGCAAAGTGGGGTAATATTGACATTGGACGGTCAGGTTAAGGAGAAATTAAAAAAGGGGGACAGGGTCTTTATTGAAAAGGCGCCCTACCAGTGCGTCCTAATAGCGTCAAGCCGTAGCGGTTTTTATACGGCCCTCAGGAAAAAGCTTTCCTGGGCTGGATAAGGAGAAGCCAAGAGCCTGGTAACAGACTCAGGGTACAAAATGATAGAAGAACTTAGCGTAAGAAATTTCGCGTTGATTGACACCCTAAATCTCTCATTTGAAAGAGGCTTCACGGTTCTTTCAGGAGAAACAGGAGCCGGAAAATCCATAATCGTGGGAGCGCTTGGTTTTCTTTTAGGCGCTAAAGCCGATACGGACGTAATACGCTCAGGTTCCGAAGAGGCAAGCGTTTCGGCAGTGGTTTTCATTGGCGATAAAAACCTCGACGCCCTGCAATGGCTTAGCCAGCGGGAGATAGAGCGGGAAGATTCCAGGCTTATAATCCGGCGCAGCGTTAAAGCCTCTGGCCGCAATTCGATATACATACAAAACGTGCCGGTAACCCGAAACGATCTTGCCGAATTTATGGGTTTCCTTTTTGACCTGCACGGCCAGCATACCCACGAGTCCCTTTTACGAAAGGAAACCCACCGCGTTTACCTTGACCGGTTTTCCGGTCTGGAAGACGAAGTTGCGGCCTTTAGCCGGGTTTTTACGGAGCTGTCTGAAAAGCGCAAGACCCTTGAATCGCTGAACCGCTCGGAAAAGGAAAGGGAGCAGAGGCTTGAGCTGTTAAATTACGCCATTGAGGAAATTACAAAAGCAGCTCCCAAAATCGGAGAGATAAAAGAGCTGGAAGCCGAAACCCAGCGCCTTGCGGATTTTGAAAAGCTAAGCCTTCATGTAAACGCCGTTTCTTCATCGCTTTTTGAGGACTCGGAATCCAAGGATTCCGCTATTTCTTTCTTAACCCTTGGGCGACGTCTGAGGGCTTCGCTGGAGAACGCCGCTTCCATTGACAGCTCTCTTTCGCCGATGTTAAAGCGCCTGGAAGATATTTACTACGAGGCCGAAGACCTGGCCGCCGAATTCAGAAACTACCGGGGACGCCTTACCTACGACCCGGCGAAGCTTGAAGAAGCGGAAGAGAGGCTTGCCCTGCTTTACAAACTGAAAAAGAAATACCGTCCGGCGGAAAACGCAGATGCAGGCGGCCAGGATGAAGGCGGTATCCTCGCCTACAAAACCGAGGCCGAGGCGGAGATAGAAGCGCTTTCTGGAGCGGGGGAAAACCAGGACAGATTAAGGGCCGAAATAAACCGCCTTGAAAAGGATCTTTCCGCGAAGGCTTCAGTTCTAAGCGCCAGGCGAAGCGAAGGGGCAAAGCGCCTTGGCGAAGGAATAACGGCCATCCTTTCCCGGCTGGGAATGCCCAAGGCGGTTTTTGCCGCGAATGTGAAGCCAAAAACCAGGGAAGGGGGAACCGGTCTTGTCTGCGGGCCCTGGGGTTCTGATGAGGTGGAATTCATGATATCCGCCAATACAGGAGAGCCGCTAAAAGAGCTTGCAAGGATTGCCTCGGGAGGGGAATTATCGCGCGTTATGCTGGCAATTAAAACCATCTTGTTGGATTCCGCGTCCGCCGATGTCGGTGCTGAAACCCTGATTTTCGACGAAGTTGACACCGGAATAGGAGGGGAAGTGGCTCTTTCTGTCGGGGAATACCTTTCGCGGATTGGTACATCGCCTGCCGGGAAATCGCCTGCCGATAACAGAAAACAAATTTTCTGTGTTACGCATCTGGCCAGCATTGCCGTTCGTGCCGATAATCACTTGAAGGTGGAAAAAAAAGTAGCAGGCCAAAGAACCGTGACGGAGGTTTCGCGGTTAAAAGGTTTGGCAAGGCGGCAGGAAATAGCGCGGATGCTTGCCGGGGATTCGGGGGAAGCGGCTCTTGCCCACGCGGACGAATTGCTGGCAAAATACAGTGGAGTGAAAGATGGCGAAGATTACCACTGAAGAACGTTATCAGTATTCTGAAAAGATAAAACCCTATAGAGCCATGATTCAATCCCTGCTCAAAACAGAAAATAACCTGCTTCAAAGTATAAAAAAGGACAGCCGGGGAGCCGCGTTAAAACGCCTGACCTTGGTGGAAGAGATGCTGTTTTTAGTGGCCAATTACATGATTATCAACGGTATTTCTCAGTCTATGCTGAAACTGCGCAGTGAGGAATCTTTGAATGACGGCAGGAAGTCCCTTTACAAAGCGGTAATTTACTTTGAAGAGGTTGTAAGCCCTTATGTGGATGCGCCGTTTTCGGACTATGAAGAACGCCTCGCCGAGATTGACGCTATAGACGCCAAAAAGCGTTATTACCTGATAAGAAAGACAGGGCTTACGTTACAGCTCCTTGAAAATGCCTATGGGGACAATACAAAATGGAAATGGTCATTTGTTGAGCTTGAAGGCCGGTTTGCCGCCGTCGCTAAAAACATTATGAATTTAAAAACCGCCGTGGTAAATACCGATCCAGGTTCCCCGGACTATGAGCCAACGATGTATCACTTAAGGCTTATAAAAAAGCTGCTTATGCAGGCCGCAGACCGTTACCGTGAAAAATATGAATTATCCACCAACCGGATTGATGATTTTAAAATGGGCATAAATTTTCTTAATGCTTTGCGCCGCATTCATGCGCTTCTTGGAGAACGGACCGAGGCCGAAACGCTCAAGAAAAAGGCGGAGATCTGGTCTTCAAAACTGGAAACGGATCATAAAAAGCACGAAGAAACGCCTGCCAGGAAAAACTAAATGGCCTCTGGCGATAATAAATCGTCTAACAAATCTTCCATAAAAGAATTCCGTTCACTGGTTCCTTATTTTCGTAAATACTCGCTAAATTACGCTGTAGGCTTTTTCTTTCTCATTGTCGTGGATGCCGCCCAGGTGATACTGCCCCAGTTCATCCGTCAGGCGGTTGATATAGCTTCGTCCGGAGTATTTGAGATAAAAAGAGTCATAATCCCCTGCGCCGTCATGGTGGGCCTTATGGGGATAGTTTCCCTGGGGCGTTTTTTTTGGCGTTACTTTATCCATGGCGCTTCCCGTCGAATTGAAACAGAACTTAGAGAAAAACTATTCGGGCATTTGCTTTCCCTTTCTTATGATTTTTACCAGAAAAACAAAATAGGGGATCTTATGGCACGGGCCACCAACGATCTGAACGCCGTAAGGGAATCCATCGGCATGGGGCTTGTGGCCCTGGTAGACGGCACGGTGATGGCCGCGGCGATTTTGATCATTATTTTCATTCAGGACACCCGTACCGCCGCCTTTGCTGTTCTTCCGTTGCCGTTGATTACCGTTTTGATCCTTCTTTTTGGCAATGTCATTGGAAAACGCTTTCAACGCGCCCAGGAGACATACTCGGCGCTGAGCGATGCCGTTCAGGAAACTTTTTCAGGCGTCAGGGTGGTTAAGTCCTTTGTAAAAGAATGGTGGTTCATTAAAAAATTCGCCGATACCAACGACGACTACCGCGACGCGAATATGGAATTGGTGAAGCTCTTCGGAATATTTTTTCCTCTGATAACTTTCCTATCAGGGCTCACTGTTCTAATCGTGCTTCTGATCGGGGGAATAAGCGTAACCGAAGGTAGTATGAGCCCGGGAAGCCTTGTGGCCCTGTTCCGCTACCTTAATATGCTGATCTGGCCGCTCATGGGAGCGGGCTTTGTCGTGAACATGATTCAGCGGGGCGCGGTCTCCCTTGGAAGGGTGAACGAAGTTATGAGGGCAGTGCCTTTAATTTCCTCGAATAATAATGGCGCGCCTTCTTCCGAGCCGGGCGCTCCTCTCATAGAGTTGCGCAACTTGACTTTTGGATTTTCCGACGGGAAACCAGACGGGTTTCCCGAAGAAACCCCGGCGCTTGAAGACATAAATCTTTCAATAAGAGAAGGAACCGTAACTGGGATTCTTGGCCGTACCGGCTCAGGAAAGTCAACGCTTGTAAAGGCCATAACGCGTATGGTTGCCGCTCCTCCGGGAACAGTTTTTATTAAGGGAGTGGAATCGTCGGCCTGGGATTTGACGGCTTTAAGAAAGATTTTTGGCGTTACGCCGCAAGACAGCTATCTGTTTTCCGATTCGATAAAAAACAACATTGGTTACGCGGTTGAGGAAGAGGGAAATGAAGAAATCCTGACCAGGGCGGCTTCCCTTGCCGCTTTGGACAGCGACTTTTTGGCTTTTCATGGTGGCTGGAACACGCTAATCGGCGAAAGGGGCCTTACGCTTTCGGGCGGCCAAAAACAGCGCACTGCCATTGCGCGTTCGCTTGCCGCCGACAGGGAAATAACCATCCTGGACGATTCTCTTTCGGCTGTGGACGCGGAAACCGAGAAAAAAATACTCGACGCCTTGTTTGATCTGGGCAGGGAAAAGCGCCGCTGTGGCCTCCCCTGGTCAATGATCATTGTATCCCACCGGGTCTCGACCCTGAGCCGCGCGGATGAGGTTATTGTTTTGGAGAAGGGCAGGATCGTAGAAAAGGGGACACCGGCGGAGCTGGCATCGGGAAGCGGTTTCTATGCCCGTACAGCGGCTTTGCAGAGCCTTGGTGGGGATGGTTTAATCGATGGCTGACTTTTTTGAAACCGACGAGGTAGTCAAAGGCTACGACAGTAAAATCGCGGCGAGAATTCTTTCTTATATAAAACCCTACAAGGTTCTGATTGCCTTAACGGCTTTGGCCCTTTTGCTTTCCACGGCGGGGGAGCTGTTCGTTCCTTTAATCCAGCAGAAAGTCATAGACGACGCCATTATGATTCGTTTCTACGTCGTGAATGGCGGCTATTCAACGGATGGTTTATCCGATGAAAGCAAAAGGGCGCTGGAACTGTTCAACTCAAGCAAGCGTTCAATTGAAGCGGGGAGTCGGCTTTTTGTTCCAATCGAAAGGGACACGCGAATCTCAAGCGCCGCCGAGAAAGAGCTGGAGCAAAATGGAATTCTGGATTTGGGAGATTGGTACGCTTTTAAAATAAATGAAGGCTCGGCGGCTGGGGAAATAGTTAAAAACCGCCCTGATCTTTTTTCCCTAACCGGAAATGCCGCCGCCGTCTTAAAAAAAGATCTCTACTCCTTGCAGGTGAAAGAAATTGCCGCGATCCGCGCCAATGATATTTCTTTCATAATCCGTTCCGTGCTGGTATTGCTTGCGATTCTCTGTCTGGTTTTTTTCTTTACGTTTTTTCAGACCTGGGGGACTACCCTTATAGGGCAGCGGGTTATGAAGGATTTAAGGCTTGAGCTTTTTAAGAAGACCTGTTCACAATCCACGTCTTTTCTTTCCCGCCATCCTGTGGGACGGCTTGTAACCCGCCTTACAGGAGATGTGGAAACGATAAACGAATTTTTTTCATCCGTTTTGGTTTCTTTCCTTAAAGACCTGGCGGTTATGATTGGGGTTTTAATCACGCTGTTTTTGCTTTCGCCCCGCCTGGCTTTGGCGGCGCTTGTAACCATGCCGCCGGTTCTGGCGATAACAGCCGTGAGCCGCGTCAAGGCCAGGGACGCCTTTAGAAGGCAGAGGACGGCATCCTCGCGCCTTAATTCTTACCTTTCGGAAAGGCTTTCCGGCGTGCAGGTGGTACAGCTCTTCCAGGCTGAAAAAAGGAGCATCAGGGAATTTGCCGAAAGGAACATTGAACTGTTAAAGGCCAAACTGGGCGAGATGTACGTCTTCGCGACCTTCCGCCCGGTGGTGGAGTGGTTTTCCACGCTCACAACGGCTGTAATTATTGTTGTTGGGGCAATGATGATTCTTGACCTTTCGATTTCCCTTGGGGTCTTGATTGCTTTTATCAACCTTGTCGGGATGTTTTATTCGCCGGTGATGGACATTGCCGAGAAGTACACGCTTTTGCAGTCGGCCATGGCCGGAGGAGAGCGGGTATTCCAGCTTCTGGATACCGACGAGAGGATAAGCGACAAGGGAACGCACAGTGTCGAAGGCATGGTGCGGGGGCATATTGAATTCAGGGATGTGCGTTTTTCGTATAGCAAGGGAGAGGAAATTCTTAAAGGCTTGAATTTCTCCGTTAACCCGGGGGAAATGGCCGCGATTGTGGGCTACACGGGAGCGGGAAAAACTACGATAACAAACGTAATGGCCCGGCTTTGGGATATCCAGTCGGGAGAAATACTTTTGGACGGCATACCTGTCAGGGATATTCCCCTGGAAGAGCTAAGGCGTTCCTGCCTGCCCGTGCTGCAAGATGTGTTTTTGTTTTCCGGCACCGTTTCGGATAACATCAGGCTGGGGCTTCCGCTTTCGGATGCGGAAGTGGAAGAGGCCGCCAAAGCGGTACACGCCCATGAATTTATTTCCAGGCTGTCGGAAGGATACAATACGGTTCTTTCCGAGGGGGCGGCCAATATTTCGTCCGGCCAGCGGCAGTTGATCAGTTTTGCCAGGGTGATTGCGCATAACCCCGCGATTGTGATTCTGGACGAGGCGACAAGCTCGGTGGATACCGAAACGGAACGCCTGATTCAGCTGGGAATGCAAAGGGTGCTGGCAGGGCGCACATCCATTGTCATTGCCCACCGACTTTCTACCATCCGCCACGCCGACCGCATCCTGGTTTTGTCCTCCGGCCGCCTGGTAGAGCAGGGAAAGCACGATGAGCTTATCGCGAAAAACGGGCTCTATGCCGGGCTGTACCGGTTGCAGTATTCGGAGAGCTAAAAGAAGACTGGAATTATTATTTCGCGAACAATATTTCTACCACGAACTTAATGTTTTCGTTGAATTGTTCACATTTTCGTGCTATGCTGACAGAGGCGTTGTACTGTACGTTTCTGGCGTCGTACCCTGCTCAGGTGGTGGGAGCATGGGTAAATTTAAATAACGTGCAGGAGGTAGCGAGCCGCATGAATACAAATATTCAGGACGAATTGGAATTGATAAAAAAAAATGTGTTGCAAAATATCTCGGCAGAAGCGATTTATTTATTCGGTTCTTATGCTTACGGAATACCAAATGACGAAAGCGACCTTGATATTTATGTTGTGGTACCGGATGATGCTAAGGATTTATCCGAAATTCAAGCAGATATAAGGGAACTTCTTTGGAAGAAAAAATCTGTTCCGCTTGATTTGCTGATAGGTCGTTCCAGCGTATTTAACCGTAGAAAAAACGGCCCGACATTAGAGAGAACGATTGCCCAGAAAGGGACACTGCTTTATGAATCTTGATTATGTTGTTGAATGGTTTCACTTTGCGGACTTGGATTTATCTTCTGCCGAATATCTGCAAGGGATGTGCCCACAACCGTTAGAAATAATCTGCTATCACTGTGAACAATCTGCCGAGAAATATCTTAAAGGATTTTTGATTTATAAAGACATCGTTGAACCTCCGAAAACTCACAATTTAGAAACTCTTTGTGAAATGTGTTCGGAATATGACGAGCGTTTCCAAGAAATCAAAAGAGTTTGTAATGTCTTGACCAGATATGGTGTTCAACCTCGGTATCCGCATGAAATGGAAATACAGGAATATGATATGCAAAAAGCTCTTGAATACTCCCGACAAATTCGAGATTTTGAACCTTTAATGAAGTTACGCCAGGAAATAAATCAAGATGATAATAATGTCAGTTAATAAGTATTACGCAAAGAGCGGCTAAATGCCGGTTCTGCGTTATCAGATGAGCGACATATCGTCATTTTCTCTGCTTTTGCTTTTTATGCTCTTGTTCAAAGGCTTCATTAACTGACTCCTTCACAATAGCCTTTATGCTGGAGATTACCGTTCCATAGTACTTTTTCTCTTCCTCCGTATCAGGATAAAGCGGCACGATAAAAAGCTTGTATACTTCAACATCCAGGGCTTTTGCAAGCCGTTCTATTGTCTCAACTTTGGGAATGTTACGGGCCAATTCAACCATTGCCAGATAATGGTGAGAAATTTCCGCTTTTTCTGCCAGTTGAGCCTGTGTTAAGCCGCATTTACGGCGGTTTTCCCTTAAATTCTTGGCAAATGTTTCCCGAATACTTACCGTTTTTTCCTTCATTATCTGCAAGGTAATAATAATAGGCGGTAATTGCTTGACATATTGTGTGGCATATATATATTATTATGTGGTAGATACAATTTTCTTGTAGAACATGTAAACTTAAGAAGGAGTTTTTATGAAAAACCCGAGAAAACTGTTCGGAATTATTTCAATCATCGCGGCAATCGCGTGCGCAATGGCGGCCTGCAACCCGGAAGAGCCGGACCAAACCCCCAGCGCCGACGATTACGTCATAGGCAACCTGAAGCAGGAAGCGGGCAGCATTACCGCCGTAACCGTAACGCCGAAGACGGGCAAGTCGCCCGGCGCAAGGACGATCTGGTACGAAGGT
>Ga0268262_10007066_pt1 | contig 10579 bp, 9 predicted proteins | sample TergutNc150P3_FD_190354 | JGI IMG/M metagenome (GOLD analysis project Ga0268262, IMG submission 190354) | Nasutitermes corniger P3 segment gut microbial community from laboratory colony in Florida, USA - Nc150 P3 (SPAdes) (version 2) | ecosystem: Host-associated > Arthropoda: Insects > Digestive...
TTTGCGAGTTCGGTTTTTCCAACGCCAGTCGGTCCCATGAATAGGAACGATGATGGGCGTTTCATATTTCTTAAACCCGTGCGAGTTCTGCGTATGGTTTTTGAAAGAGCTATAACAGCTTCGTCTTGCCCAACAACTCTTTCCTTTAATTCATTTTCCAAATTCAAAAGTTTTCTGCTTTCATTTTCATCTATGCGGTTAACTGGAATGCCAGTGATTTTGCTTATAACCTCTCGCACCCTATCGCTATCCACCACTATAGGCTCTTGTTTTTTAGAGGCTGTCCATATTTGTTTTATTTTTTCAAGTTCTTCTTGAAGTGTTTTTTCCTTATCCCTTAGAACAGCTGCTCTTACAGAGTTTTGCTCTACAAGAGCTTTTTCACTAGAGCTGCCTAATCGAGTTATCACTTCGAGTTTTTCAGCGTTAACAGCTTTTAGTTCTCTTTCCTTTTCCAAAAGCTCCGGCGGCGGGGTTAAATTTGCAATGCGGGTTTGCGCTCCAGCTTCGTCCATTATATCTATGGCTTTGTCGGGCAAGTGCCGCTCGCTCAAATAACGCTCAGAGAGATAGGTAGCGGCTTTTAGAGAATTTTCATCGTAAATCACTTTGTGGTGCGCTTCGTATTTTGGGGCTAATCCCCGCAGAATTTCAACCGTGTCGCTGAGTGATGGCGGTTCTATGGACATGCTCTGAAAGCGGCGTTCCAAAGCGGCGTCTCTTTCCACGTATCTGCGGAATTCTTTGTAGGTGGTTGCGCCAATGCACTGAATTTCACCCCTTGAGAGCGCAGGCTTCATAACATTAGATGCGTCCAGCCCGCCTTCGCCGCCGCCTGCTCCTATTATGGTGTGCAGTTCGTCCATGAACATGATTATATTTTTGTTTTTGCGCAGCTCGGATAAGAGCGATATAATTCTCTCTTCAAACTGCCCTCTGTACTTTGTGCCAGCAACAAGGCTTGTCATATCTAATGATACAAGTCTTTTATCCTCTAAAATTTCCGGCACCTCTTTTGCGGCAATCTTTTGCGCCAAGCCTTCTATAACGGCTGTCTTTCCAACGCCGGGTTCACCTACCAATATAGGGTTATTCTTCTTTTTGCGAGAGAGGATTTGAATTAATCTATCCACCTCTTTTTGCCTGCCTATAATGGGGTCTAGTTTGCCCTGGCGAGCCATATCCGTAAGGTCTATGCTGAATGAGTCCAGCACAGGGGTTTTGGTTTTGCGCGGTTTTGGGCTTGTGCCAAAATCACTAGAAACCTCAGGGGCTTCTACATCTTCATCTATTATGTCTTGTATTTCCTGCCTTATGGTATCGTAATTTACGCCTATGGCGTTTAAAACATCTTTGGGAAAAGATTCGTTCTTTGGGTTCAAAATCGCTAGAAGCAAATGCTCGGTGCCAACATGGCGGCTGCCCATCATCTTTGCTTCCAAAAGGGTGTTTTCCAAAAGAACTTTTGCCTGCGGACTAAAGCGAAGCCCAACTTCCTGCTCGGTGCCTTTTACGCTTGGCTGCACGGCTTCTTGAACGTTCCCCATCACAGACTTCGCAATTCTGCTATGCAGCGCGGCTAAATCCACGGATACGTTTTCAAGTGCCTTAACCGCTACTCCGCTACCTTCTCTCAGCAAAGCCATGAACAAATGCTCTGAACCTACATAATCGCTTTTTGTGGCTTCTGCCTCTTTTCGGGCTATAGACAGCACATTTCTGAATCTGCTTGTGTACGAAGAGCCGTAATTCATATATTTAGTTTTAATATAGAAAATTATATGCTGTTTTTCTATTTTATTCTTTATGTATAAAAAGTTTTTCGCTTTTATGGCGGCAGTTGCAATGCTTTCTGCCTGTGGTTCCCAAGATGAGCCCGATGCTCCGGCAGCACCACCATGGCCTGACTATTCGGGTTATACCGATCTGGATAATGAACCAAATAACAACAGTCAAGATAAAGCCGTTAGTATTATTTCAGGGGGGGTTACGAACTTAATCCAAGGAATTAATTTCAAGGGTTCTTTGGTCAACTTTTTTGCCGAAGATGAAAATGGCAGAACCATCTTAGTTCTGGATGAGGACTACTACAAAGTTGACTTAAAATATAAGGATATTATTTCCATAACGATTTCAAATGCTACAAATATTCCATCGCCTTTTAACGTTAGATTTTATGGTCCATGCCTTCCTCCGACACAGTCCGATTGTGCGGATAAAAAGATTGATATTCTGAATCTAACGGGTTCTTTGCAAGATACTATTAAAACAGGACATGTCGGTACTGGGCAACTTATTGCACCAGCCACATTTTGGATTAAAATTTCCAACGTTGTAAGCATTTCTCAGTCAAATTTGATTTATAAATCCACTCCCTACGCCATAACCTTTAAATTATTGTCTAGGGACTAGTAATGCCAGATGCAGATAAACTCTTGCAATTTCTGGCAAAATGCGAGGCTTTGAAGTTCGGCAGTTTTGTGACAAAAAGCGGCAGGGTTAGCCCGTATTTTGTGAATATGGGAGAGGTCTGCAATGGGGAGGGAATTTCGATTTTGGCCAATTGTTATGCGCAAATTTTTAAAGAGCATTTTGCCGGTAAAGCGGATAATCTTTTTGGACCTGCATACAAAGGCATCCCGCTTTGCGCCGCAACTGCTGCCGCTTTGCATAAGGAATATGGCATAAATGTGAGTTTCACATATAACCGCAAAGAAGCAAAAGACCACGGCGAAGGCGGAGTTCTCGTTGGCGATATTTATAAGGAAAAAAGACGTATTGTTATAATAGAAGATGTTATAACCGCAGGCACTTCCGTAGAAGAAACAATGCGAGCAATTTCCGCTATTCCAAATGCGAAAATTGTAGGTTTAATCGTAGCAATAGACAGAAGAGAAAAACTTGGAGATGGTAAAAGCGCTTTGCAACAGGTTGAGGCAAAACACGGAATAGAAACTCATTCAATAGCAAGCATAGAAGATATTTTAAAATTCGCTCCTGAAGAACACAGAGAAGGTATTGAGAAATATAGGTTAGAGTGGGGGGTTTAAAAATGAAATTTCAATTAGCATTTATATTTGCATTCTTTTTAATATCCTGTTCTCCGAATTTCAGCAATTCGCATAAGCTGTATAGCGGTGTACCAGCGAAAAGCGAAAACATAGGCTATGTTGAGCTTGGCAGTGCTTTTATGCTAACTCGTGCTGACTGGTTTGCTGAAAAATTGAACATACAATACGACTCAATTTATTCCGAGCTGGAAATCCTGACTGATTCCGTCATCTTTGATGAAATCCAAAAGAAATGGAAATCTTCCATTGTATCAAAAGCAAAGAGGGAAAAATTCTCAAAAGAAACCTTGAAAATGGATAAAACAGTTTTTATAAAAACAAGATTACCAGAGCAAGGCGTAGAGGTTCAAAGCGATAGCGGCAATATTCCAAATTACCTCTTTATAATCCATGAATACACCATTGGAGGAGATTTGCAAGCGGAAAATTTTTATGACTACACAAAAGCAAATGTGGAAATGTCCCAAACAAAAAAATTTAAAAATTTATCCATAATCGCAACATGGACTCTTTGGGATAATAAAAAACAAATACCGCTGAGAAGCGGCATTACAGATGCGCAATTTGCCATAAAAGATAATGTTTTTAATCTGGATATATTTATAAAAACCACCAAGCAGGCGGTCGCGGAATGCATAAAAAAATTATAAAAATTATCTTCCTTCTTATTCTCAATTCATACGCCACAGTCTGGAAAGATGGAGAATTTTTGCTTTGGAATTATGATAAAAAATATTTTTCTACCGCAGATTTTTGTTTTGCGCTTCGCTATGAAAATGAGAAAATAGGCAACCCGAATTGTTACGAAGCTGGTGACTGGGAACGTGATACAACTATCTCGTTGTATGCAAAGTGGCTAAATGCAAATCTAGACACGCGGTTGAAAGCTGAAGATTTGCGCCCCCGCAATTCTCATGTAGTTGAAAAAATACGAGCTTTAAAGGATAAAAATTTGCTCTTCAGCACTGTTAAAGACAATAAAGCATGGTTTTTGCTTTTTGATGAAACCGCTGCACCCAAGGAAATAGCGGTTTTCCCATCAAATTTGGATTCTTCAAAAATAGCCAAGAAAATTGCAAGCAATTGGTTTGGTGACACACCGCAAGCGAGGCTTTCGGATTCTGAGCGAGCGGCAAAACAAAAGGAACCGGATAAATATTATGCCGAGCAACCGATGCACGATTTTTGGATTGGCATTGGGACAGGCTGGAGTAGAGCAAATAAAACATTTAATTCCAAGATTAGCAATTATAGAGATGTAAAGGATTCTACAAGTGCTTGGAGCTTTATTGAAGATTCTTCGCCACTTTACAACGCGTATATCGGTGGCTCAATATACGATTTTATAGGGTTTGAACTTGAGCTTAGAAAGTCAAGCCACAAGGCAAAAATAGATGAATCAGAGCCTATTTACGGAGAACTTGACCACTGGAAATTCAACCGTTATGAATTTTTGCTTTCGCTCATGTTTATGACTGCCTTTATGCCTCATTCGCAAATTGAAATAAAACCGCATGTGTCAGCAAGCATCATCGCTTATAGTTTTTTTACGGAAGACATCGCCCTTAAAAACAGTTATAAAGGCTCGGAAAGCTATGAATATAGAGAACGTTTCACTTTCGAAGATAATTACAGAGGCGTTGCTCTGACTTTTGGGCTTAGAGCGGCTTTTTTCAAAAATTATGCAATTGATTTGCGAACTGGCGTGGCGAATAGAGGCACCTCGATGATTGATCAAGCGAAAATAGGCAGTTCAACAACAGATGTTTATATATCCGCAGGGTTGGAATATCATTTTAGATGGAGATAAAGCTATTTAAAATTGCATCAACATACAAGTAGTATCGTCTGTTCTATTATCATCGCCACGCCAATTTAAAAGCGTTTGCGGCAACAATTTCTCCACAGCACTTTTGTTTATGGGAACTTTCTCAAAAAATTCCACAAGCCTTTCAAGCCCAAACTGTTCCTTAGCCGGGCTAAAAGTTTCGGTTACGCCATCCGTATATAAAATTATGGCATCGCCTTTTTCCACAACCAATTCACATTTTTTTATATATGGGTATATATCGGAATCCATCATAAGGGCAAGCCCCCCAGAACGAATACATTCAATAGTTTTATCTTTTGAATGATAATGCAAAATATGTTCGTGCCCGCAACTGACATAATATAATTTGTTTTCCTTTGAATCCCATTCAAAAATTAACATAGTTACAAACATTCCCGTGCTTATTTTATTAGATAAATATTCATTCAAATCAACTATCAATTTTTTCAAATCGTTTTCGCGCTTATATTGATTTTGCAGATATGTCTGCATAATGGCAACCAAAATACCAGCAGAAACTCCCTTTCCACTGACATCACCTATAACCACAGCCAATTTATTGTCTTTTTCCAAGAAATCGTAATAATCACCGCCTATCTCCTTTGCTGGCAACATAAAGAAAGAAACATCTATGCCATCTACCTTCGGAATATTGTAAGAAAATAAAGAACTCTGAAGCACGTTGCCTGAGTTAAGCTCTGTGGACATTCTCAAATTTTCATTTTTCTGCTCCGCTATGCGGCTGGTGTTTAAAATTATGGCGGCAAAATTGGCAAAACTTCTAGCCATGTTGAAGTCCGTTTCTGTTAAATAATCGTTACCTAATTTGTTTTGCAAAACAAGAACTCCCAAGAGCACGGATTCCTGAAAAAGCGGAATTAATATTATTGAACGCACCTCTTGAGACAAGTTTCCAATTATCACCTTCATATCGCCAAAGGAATGATTTAAAAATATGCCGTTTTTATTGCTATGCCCACATTTCCAAATTATAGACCTATCATCTCTTATATTCTGCTTAAAAGTCATTTCGCGTAGCAAATCAACCCTTGTGAACAATTTTTCGCTACCTATTCCCAAAGGGAAATAAATGCCCGAAACAGCTACACAAGAAAAATATTTTTTATCTCCGTTCCATTCGTAAATAGCTGCCCCACCAGCAGACAAAAAACGACACAAATTGTCCAAGTAAGATGTTGCGGCATCTTTTTTATCAGAAAAATCCTTAATGGAGTTGGAAATATCTCCCATCATACTTTCAAATCTGGTTTGTTCAAGCAAAAGATTTTTTGTCTTGGCACTGTAATTGAGCAATTCGCGTTGCCTCTTTTCCAAGCATATATAAAAAATCAGCAAAATAAAAGGAAATCTAAAAATATAAGCATCGAACAAAAGACACGGCATTATAAACACTATGAGTAAATATCTTGAAATTTGCGGAATATAAGCTGTTCTGTAATATGCCTTGCCAATGCCATATGCAACATAAGCAGAAAATAGCAATGTGCATAAATTCAATAATTCATAACCATAAACTCCTTGCCAAAATATATGCGTAAAAAAGTGCAAAAGCATATTTACAAATAATAAAATCAAAATTTTTGTTCGCTTTCTTCTGCTAATTGAATAAGATACATCTTTCTGTATTAAAAACAGAAGAAAAAATGGATCTATAATTTTGAACACATAGCTATAAGATGAGTGCATGTATGTAAAAGAGAAATTAAAAAGGAAATATGCAAAAAAAGCAAGAAATTCAAAAGCCTGCAGTTTATTTTTAAAAGAAGCGTTTCTCCATTTAATAAATGCTATGGTAGCTGGAAAAACCATTAAAAATGGCAGAATTAAATAAACCACTTCATATATCATTAGGTAGCCTTGTTAAGATATCTTGTCTCTGTTTTTCAAAAACATATTGTATTATTTGCTCTTGAACCAGATGAACATCTCCCTCAAAAGCAACGCTATGTATGGTTTCTGCTGGATTGTTGTTGTATTGACCTGCTACTCTCACTATCTTTACAAGTAAATCTGTGATTGGACCGTGCCCTGGAAGTTCAAAATTCAACTTGAGCTTGGCCCCTACTGTGAGCTTAGTAGGAAGAGCCATGCCAAAGCCACCACCGGACATATCTATTATCTTCCCGGAGAAAACATCCCCTGCAGCATCCTCTGTGACCTTATAAATTACCTCAACCGGAATGTCGACATCTATGCGTACCCAATTCCTCTGTTGCGCACGGTTCAACTTTTCCGCATGGCTTAAAATAAGTTCCTCGCCTGTATCGCTCAACACCTGTACTCTAAAAGTATATTCCGCATCGCCTGGTCTGGTTAAGTTCATACGTATCCAAGTTCCCGCAGGTACTTTAGGACCCTTTAGACGGTCTATTGACCAATTATTTTCTTTTGTAACAAATACCGAACTCATTCCTTTGTTAGTCGTCGGACCATTTTCCGGAATTTGCACTAAACATTTTTCGCCGTGGTCGAATTGCCTTGTCGATATAAAAGCTATTTCTTTTGACAAAGGCAAAAAACCAAGTACCCGCCTTAAATTTCTTATGCTTGCAAGTTTTTTTTCGTCAATAGTTTCAATTTTTTTGCTGGCATAAAATTTTTCGAGCGATTTTTCAAATACATTCGGTGATTTCATTATCGAATTTGGGTCTTGCAAACCAACTTCTTGCACTATTTCTTTTAAAATAGATACATTATCCCCACTTAATTTTAAAGACCTCGCATGATTATCAAATTTTCCCCAAGCCAGCGTCATAAACTCTTGCCTGAACGTGTTTAAGCGATGGATTTCATAAAGCACTACGGAAACAACCAGTACAATTGTGACTGCCAACACTACAATAACAACTTCTATTGAATAACTCTTCCCAACAGACTGCCTAATAGATTTTGCAAACTCATCAAATTTATTTATACTATCCACATCCGCAGCAATAGCCATTACATTAAGTGCAGTTATCAGAAAGAGGCATTTTTGTATAAATAAACGCATTGATGGTAATATAGTAATTAAATAGAAACCGACATTTCGCTTATAGCAAGGCTTGGGACCCTTACGCTGGAAAAGGAATCGTTATATTCGTTGCCTATTCCAACTATGTTTTTCAGCAAATCAAAAAAATTCGCAGAAATTGTCAAATTGTCCGTAGCATACAAGGGAATCCCGTTTTCGCACCAAAAACCTTGCGCTCCTATGCTTATTTCACCGCTGACAGAATGGCATCCAGAACTCCCTTCCAAATGGGTTATGAGCAAACATTTGGGAAATAATGCCAAAATTTCCTTGCTGGACAATTCACCCGACGGAACAACGGCATTCATGAAATTTGTGCCCGCTTTCCCGGAAAATCCCCTTGCTCCATGCCCTGTGCTTTTGCGATTCTCTTTTGCCGCAGATTCCATATTGTACAAAAAATTCTTGAATTCCCCTTGAACAACAACTTCCAAAGCGGCAGTTGGCATCCCTTCGCTGTCCATTAGCACAGAACCGGATAAATCAGGCCGCAGGGGTTCGCTGGAAAGGGAGAATTTTTCACTCGCAATTTTTTCGCCCAAGCGGTTGACTAGTCTGGACAAACCTTTTTGCGCATTTTCCGCATAAAAGGAAGATAAATATATGGATAAAATGCTGGCGGAAATTCTCTTTGACAGGACTACAGGTATTTTACCGCCTTCGAGCTGTCTGGGTGATAAAAGCTCTTTTGCTCTGTTGATAACTTCTTTTGATATTTGCTCGGTGGACACTATGCCAAAATCTCTGCCGCCCCTGCTATACCAGCCCATTTTAACAATGCCATTTCGCTCTGCAACCGCTCCAGCGCCTATGCCAAAGCTATTTCTTCTGTCTTCAAAAAAAATACCCTTGCTGTTTGCAAAAACCGTTGTAGAAGAGGAAACCTCTGCGCCTAGGTCAGGGACATTTTTTATTTCGCTCACCGCTAAAATTTGTTTTTCAATATCCAAGCAGGTGTTCAATAGGTGGTTTATATCTATGCCTTCCAATTCAGGGTTGTATATTGGCAAAGCCTCGCTTATGGCTACAGGCTCCGGCAATTCCGCATTTATGGGTTCTGAATATTCGCAGTTGGAAAGAGCGTCTGCCAGAGTTTGGGATAGAGACTCTTTTGAAAATTTTTCCGTTGAGGCATAGCCCGGTTTTTGTTCTTTGAAAATTCTAATGCCTATCCCGCATGAGTTTGATATTTCCGTATTTTGCAAAGCACCGTTGAAAACGGAAATTCCCCGGCTGTCGTTGTTTCCCGCTAAAATATCAAATTGTTCCGCGCCGCTTTTCTTGGCTATCTCGCTCAGATATTCAACTGCTTCTTGCATATTCATACGTTTACATTCCTAATTGTAATTGAATTTTGCCAATTCACTAAGATAGAAATCCTGTATTTTGGGTTCAGCATATCCCAATAAAAATCGAGGTTTTCTTGCGCTGTATTTTTTATGGGCATAAGGCGCGGCAGCCCTATGAACGATGGCAATGGGTCTGAGTCGCCTTCGTAGGTGGTGAGCATTTCGCCTGTGTTTGCTGTGCCAGCTTCTTTTTCTATAAAAATAGATTCACGTTTTGGATTTTCTTTACCGCTCGCTTTGAGAATTGAAAGCGCGTAAGAACCATTTGGATAAAAAACACCTGATATTCTTGGGGTATAGTTCGGGGCATCTGGTTCGTAAGTTCTGGTTTTAAGAGCTTCTTCCACGCTTTTGCCTTTTGCCAAAAATTCCGCTATGGTATCGGTTTGGTCGCCGTTGCTTATTATTTGCACACCGTTTGCAATTCTCAGCGGGTTGTAGATTATTAGGCTTGGGTCTGTGAGTTTTTTTTCGTCAAAGGCTTTTGTGCGGACAGAGCCGTCTGCGTTTTGAACAAATATTCTGTTCTTGCTGTTTTCGCTTCTGCCCATGAGCCAGTAAATTTGGACTTGCTCGCCGCTTGGTCCCAAACCCATGACTATCCCTCTGCCGGGATATGGGTTATTTTTTAGCCATTCCACATTGCTTTCCATTCTCACCTCATGTCTATCTCGTCCACGCCGGGTGGCAAATTGAATTTGAATTCCTTTTCCGCAAATTTTCCCTTGCTCAAATTATCAATGGAATACCATGTGTCGTTGCCAAAATTATCTATTGTGTGTAAGCGAACAGGGGAACAATCCGCCGGGGAAAGCCACACTTCCATCGCTTTGAATTGGTCTTTATATTTATTTGGATTTAAACTAACAGCATTCACGCTTTTATTTTTCCACACTTCCTTTCTTGCGTTAATGGCTTTTGTATTTAAATAGCGAAAGAGAATTTCGCTTGGCTGCAATTTATTTTCCAAATCGGATATCAGTTTTATGAGCACTTGTTTTTGCAAAGGGTTATATTGCCACAAATTCACACCATCACTGATAACTTGCAAATCCGGCATTGTTAGGGCAAAGTGATTTTGATTTCCAGCAAGCAGGGTTCCGCTTTTTTGAATTTCCTCGCCTGTGCTTGCCACTCTAGTATGCATTTTAAAATCGAATTTAATCTCGGCATTTTTCCCAAAATAATCGGCGGAGCATTTGAGCAGAGAATCCGCCTCCGCTGCAAACACGGGGGCAATTAAAATAAGCATAAGGATTATTATAGGCATTACGGGAATTTAGAAAAAATATTG
>Ga0268262_10007067_pt1 | contig 10577 bp, 11 predicted proteins | sample TergutNc150P3_FD_190354 | JGI IMG/M metagenome (GOLD analysis project Ga0268262, IMG submission 190354) | Nasutitermes corniger P3 segment gut microbial community from laboratory colony in Florida, USA - Nc150 P3 (SPAdes) (version 2) | ecosystem: Host-associated > Arthropoda: Insects >...
CGGTGATAAAATCGAACATTTGCCCAGTTCATCTATCGAAAAATTCAAATTTTCATCCATAATCTGAAAACTCCTTATAAAATCAGTATAATATTAATATTGTATATTTTCAAGGTAAATGCCATTTGCATCAAACTTAGCTTATAGATTTCCATATCCATTTCTTACGGCGCAGGGTAAAGCTTTTCTTGTAATTCGCAACATCTATCTTACGGCGTTAATTCTTTTCAATGTTGTATAAACACCACTTAAGTACCATAAACGTTATCAGGAAATAGCACGCTACGGAAAAGCGGCGGCAGGCGGTTTATTAAAAGATAATACTTGTTTTTCCCGCAATAGGAAATTTATACGCCCATTTATTTTACACAATTGCTTTCTAAAAATATAACATATTATTACATATTTTTACAAGTAATTTCGCCGTTTACAGGCAGTTTTTGCTGTTTTTCAAAAACGAAATAACCGTTTTCCGGCACACGCCGAACCTTCGGGCAATGGCGCTTTTGGAGACGTTTTTGTCCAGCAGCAAATGTATTTCCGCCTCATGTTCCGTAAGTTTCAGACGGGCGGACTTCCGCCCCAACGGTCTGCCAAGCGCAAAACCTTCCGACCGCCTGCGGGCAAGCGCCTCTTTAGTTCTTTGTGAGATTAACTCGCGCTCTATTTCAGCGGTCAATCCAAAGGCAAATGCGAGGATTTTAGCCTGAATACTATCTCCCAGCTGGTAATTGTCTTTAATTGTTCGTATTCTAACGCCGTTTATCATCAAATGGTTTAATATCGACATAATCATGAACATATTTCTGCCCAGTCTTGACAGTTCCGAACAAACAATTAAATCGCCTGTTTTTGCCTCGGCAAGCAGCGACCCCAACAGGCGTTTTTCAGGCAATTGCGTCCCGCTTATTGTCTCCTCAATCCAATGATCAATGATAATACTGTTTTTTAAACAAAACCGCTCTATTTCAAAACGCTGATTATCGACTGTTTGCCTGTCTGTACTGACCCTAATGTAACCGTACACCATAAATCCCCCGCTTATGTAGTCATTACAATTGTGTAAAATAAACGGGCGTATAAAGTACCCATACCGGTGGGAAGCGCCGTGCGCAGCTTAAAAAACACAAAAGGAGTTCTTTATGAAAAAGAAAACAGGTATTCTTTTAACACTGCTGGCTTTTGTGCTGGCAACAGGTATGCTGTTCGTATCCTGTAAACAAAACCAGGAAGAAGAGGCAATAGAAGGAGCGTCAGACGTACCTGTAACTTACCCTGCCGATCTTCCGGCAGAAGCGAAAAACAAAACTGACTTTAGTTATTATATTAATGGTGGTTGGGGTGGTATGGATGGAAGCAGTGGATATACAACACGTCCTATCAGTGACTTTATAAACGCACCGGCAAGCGTAAATATAAGCGGCGGTAAAGTAACCATAAAACTTGGCGTACCAAAAGATGAGCATTTGAATGTTATAAGTGAGGGTATGCCACCAAGTATAACAGCAAACCCAGGTGATGCAAAGATTTTTATGTTTGATGATGATTTTTGTACATCTGACGGAAATTATTATTTGGTATGTAGAAGAGATGCTAACTTTAGTGCGATGTTATGGTATGTGGACAAAGACGTAACTATAAAAGGTACATTAACAGAATCAGGAACTGGTTATGACGGTAATCCAGTTACAATTACAATGATACTTAATCTTTCACTAAAGAAAGGCTGGAACTATTATTTTGGCACATATAATGAAGCAACAAAAACCGCTACTGCTTCTTCGTCAACAACAATACCCAATGGCTACACATGGACAGTAATAAATCATTAGGCAATGCAGTTTACGGAAGCTTCCCCAAGCCATCGAGATTACATCCCCGGCCGCTCGGACATGTGTCCGCATCGCACGGACATGTGTCCGTACTACCCGGACATGTGTCCGTACCGCTCGGACATGTGTCCGCATCGCACGGACATGTGTCCGCTCTGCTCGGACATGTGTCCGCATCGCACGGACATGTGTCCGCACTGCCCGGACATGTGTCCGCACTACCCGGACATGTGTCCGCGCCGCTCGGACACGTATCCGCGCCGCTCGGACATGTGTCCGCACCGCTCGGACATGTGTCCGCGCCATGCGGATACAAATAAATTGGAAAGGAGTAATCAATAATGCACGCCGATTTTATCCCCCGACCGGACGCGGCATTCGAGACATTCTTCAGGAACGTAACCGATTATGTAATTGACAACAACGCGCGCTGGAAGCATATCCCCAAAGACGACGTTGATATCCTCGAAGACCAGTTCAGCCAATGGAACACAGCCTACAGCAAAACCCTCGTGCCCCATATCCCCCAGCTTACCGCCGAAAAAAACCGTGTGCGCACAACAACCGAAAGGGCGCTTCGGGCGTTTATCAACCGTTTCCTGCGCTGGCCGCCCGTAACCGACCTTGACCGTGATAAAATGGGTATCCGCAACTGGGACACAATCCGCACGCCTCAGGAAGCCCCCAAAACCGTCCCGGAAATCGAAGCGGACACTTCCGTTATACGCCAATTGAGCCTTCGCCTGCGGGACTTCGGTGCGACCCACTGGGCGAAACCCGAACACGTTCACGGCATGGAACTGACATGGGGCATCAGGGAAAACCGCCCCGAACACGTCGGCGCGCTCCCCCATTTCGAGACAGAAACCGCGAACCCCATAGTCCTCACCTTCGAGGAAGACGAACGGGGCAAGCGGGTGTTCTACGCCGCACGCTGGATCAACAACACATCTCAAAGCGGCCCCTGGAGCGATATCGAGTCGGCCTTTATTCCGTGACGGGATAAAGACATTACAATTGAAATTGAAATTTATCAAATATACTGTTATATTTTAAAAGGAGGTTTTTAATAGCAAAACGTGCCCGAGGCCGTGTTTTCATACGTTTATGCGGTTAATTTAAAGAACTGACGGCGGGAAAGACCATATAAAGGAAAAACATGAAAAGTTATATTAAATGTTTGTTTTTTGCGTTATTATCCGCGGCTGCGGTTTTTGGCTGCAAAAGTGAGCCGCCGCCGCCGGAAAAGCCGCCTATGGAAGCAGCCTTAACGCCCGCTATACTTGAGCGGATGCAAAAAATGCCCAATTTTAGCTTTAAAAACATTCATTTAATCCTTTCCGGCTCTGTTGTGCTTAACTCCGTATCAACCAGAGCAGAAGACCGGGACTACTACAGAGATAAAAACGTTAAAGAAGGCGGCGTTTTATTCGAGAATGTCCATGAGAAGAGTAATATTACATTTATGACTAAAATAATCGGGGAGGCCGTTAATTTGCAGGATTCGGCAGATGAAGTTTCATTGCGTGTTTATTTTGAGGAGAAAAAGGACGAAGCCAAATATCCATCGGCGACATACTTTCTTGTTTTTTCCGCCAAAAAATCGGACATGAACTCTTATTTTCTGCTGAACTATACTCCCGGAACTGACACAAGCCTGTTAATTGACGAAAAAGGCACTCTTGCCTACGGCGGGGATACATACAACGTACTTTTTAACGGGGGCTGTCCTTATTTATTGCTGAAGTTTGAACAAAGAAGCAGCGCCACAGATAAAAATCGCATAATACGCGGACGATTGGCAAATACCAGAAATTAAACGGGTATTAACCCAATATATTGTTATATTTTAAAAAGAGGTTTTTTATATGAGAAAAATACTTTACATTACCTTTCTTGCGCCGGTCTTGTTGTCATTGGCATGTAATTTGCAAACACCTAACGCCGTACAAGTCAAAGGTTCTCCTGATTTTAAAATTTCCGCAAACTTTGACATAGGTAACCATTTAAAAGAATTGCATAAAGGTTTTGAAGAAGATAAAGATGGTGTTGTATTACTGGATTGCGAAAAAACCGAAATTGTAACTTATCTGGTTTACATGAGACCTTATGATCAGGATATTCCTTTGACCTCTGCTATTACCAGTGGCGGTAGTGATTTTACTAATAATACCGGTAGTGATATAGTTCTGGTTCCTTCATCAGGCGGATCCAGCTATGAAAAGTTAGAAGTTCCTGCTTTGGATTTTAGTGAATTTTTGCAGGATTTTTCATTTGATCCAAGTGCTATTAAATCAAAACTATATATATCAGGTTCTCAGATTGTAAATGGTCTTTCCGTCGAATTAAAGATTAATGGTGGCTCTCCCATAACAAAAAAAGGAAATACAGCAAGCGGTCTAAACACAGGTAAAAAAACTTATGATAAACTCACTCTGCCCGAAGGCGGTGTTGATATAGATATACCGTTTAACGGTGATAAAATTAACATTGAATACAAAATTTTTGTAGCAAAAAACGATAAAATAGAAAAGGCTTGGATGACTAATCCTTCTGTTTTAATTGAAATTGCTGTCTGGCTTCCTTTTAAATTTATCGCAGATAAAGACGGAGCTAAAGTGGAATTACCGGATGACTTATTCTCCTCTGAAGGCAGCGATCTTTTCGGCAGAGAAAAACCAAGCAGCGATAATACAGTAACAGAGATGCTGGAAAGTTTAAGCCTCGCAATGAAGATGAATAAAAAAGATACGTTTAAACTTGCAAAATTAAGCATAGAGAGCAAAGGAATTAGCATCGTAAACCCAATAACAAGCGATTCACTGGAATTCGCGATTAACGAGAAGGATATGAAAGCTATAAACACTGCGGCGAATTTTCCCTTTATTCCGAAGTTAAAACTTGTTTTTGACAAAGGCGGAGGGTTATCATTCCCACGGAATTTTGCCATTAACGAGATTTCTTTTAAAGCCAAAATTAACCACACCATTGATTTACCGGGAGGCAAAAAATAATATGAAAAAAGCAGCGTTATTTTTGTTAATTTGCCTGATAATTTTACCTTGCATATACGCAGATAATGACGAAGGAAGAAGGATAAAGGACAGAACCGTTGAAATCGGTTTAAACGCCAAAGCCGGTTTTTCCAATGATTTTTTATCTGCCAAGGAATTTTTTCAAAAAACAGTTGTTCTTGATCTTGATAAAATTAAAGACGGCATCAATATTAATTTTGACGCAAACGTTTCTCCGCTGTACTTTAATTACAATAACAAAAACAACTGGGGTTTCGGCCTGTTGATAAAAGCAGATGTATACGGGCTTATCGGTTTGTCGGGTAAAATGCTTTCTTTCAGCGAAGCTGTTGATGAAAAATCCGACATCAGCGCCGCAGTATTCGCGGAGGCCGGAATCCCCGTTTTCTTTCATTTGCAGAAATTTAAAATCAAAGTTAAACCGGCATTGTACTATCCTGTTATTTATGCCGTATCCGATGTTGCATATACCTATTCTACAGATAACAAGGGAACCGTGCTTAATTTGGCCTATGATATTAATGTTTACAGCGCATATTCATTGGAAAAATATAACGGCATAACCGCGTCTCCCGGCTTTGACTTACAACTGGGAGTTGAATATCCGCTGTCAAACGTACTTGGGTTAAAGGACAAATTCTTCATGCTGGATTTTGATATAGGGCTGGATATTGTGAACATTCCGCTGCTTTCTTCTTCCGTAAAAGACTATATGAAAATTTCAGGTAATGTCGGCAACGATGAACCTTTTATCTTTGGCGGTGAAGATAGTGATATGGAAAATTTATTTACTGTCAACAGTGATACAACATACGGAGAGGATAAACTAAAAGTTAAGCGTCCTTTCAAGATGATTGCCTGGGGTAATTGGCGGCCGTTTGGGATTCGGTTATTTACAGTAATACCGGAAGCCGGCTTTGCAATTAATCCGCTTTACAGTAAACAGTTTTCTTTGGAAGCCGGTTTAAAAACTCGTTTGGATATATCAAACCTTTTTATCGCAACGTTTGGAATGGGTTATTATGATCGTATTTGGAAGAACAGCCTTGATTTGGCTTTAAACCTTAAAGCATTTGAATTTGACTTGGGCGTAGATCTTCGCTCGAAAAGTTATTTAAAAAGCTGGACAGGCGGCGGTTTCGGCGTGAGCGCAGGGCTTAAGTTCGGCTGGTAAAATGCCACACAGGAACCGATAACTCTGACGAAAAAGGATTTTGCTTGTTAAAATCCGGCAGCCATTCGCTGCCTGTAACTAACTCCTGACAGAAACCGTCTTCTATTCCGAATTCTTCCAGCCAGCCTAAAACTTTTTCGTATTCGTCTTCCGCCAGAAAGCGGTTCGGCATAGGCCTTTTTCTGTTTGGGGTTGGCGTGTACTGCGTCATCAGGGAAAGCTGGGCACGTCCCGCGGCATTTTCCGCAAACCAGCGCAATACCGTCCTTGATGATTCAAGGAAACCCGGCAAGATTAAGTGGCGGATAATTACTTTTTCTTTTGCGTTTGCGTTTGCAGTTTCAAGCATTTTTAAAATTGCGGACGACGCCGTTTGCGGATAATCGGGTGCGTTAAAAAATTTGTCCGCAATTACACTGTCCAGAGTTTTTAAGTCAGGCAGGTAAATATCAACATTACCTCTTAACAGTTCAAGAGCGTCTGTTGTTTCGTAGGCGGACGAATTCCAAAGCACGGGGATTCGCACGCCTGCACTTTTTGCGGCGGCAAGGCTCTCTGCAATAGTGGGAATTGCGTGGCTTCCCGTAACTATGTTTATATTTTCCGCTCCCTTATCACGAAGCGTTACGCAAATCTTTGCAAATTCTTCGGCAGTAACCGCTCTTCCAAGTCTTTCTTTTTCTCCCTGCGATATCTGGTAATTTTGGCAAAATGCGCAACCTAAATTGCAGCCGCTGATAAAAATTGTCCCTGAGCCGCCTGTTCCCACAAGAGGCGGTTCCTCTCCCCGGTGGATTACAGCCGCTCCTATCCGCAGGGCCGCGGTTTCACCGCAAAAGCCTGTTTCTCCGGCAAGGCGGTTAACGTTGCAGTTTCGGGGGCAAAGGGTACAAGAGGAATAAGGGTGCGTCATAATCGTTGAATTATAACAGATATACAGGCGTGTGAAGAACACACGTTTAGTCGATAAAAAGCCCGTGGTCACGTCTTAACGTGCGCATTATTTCCAGATACTTTAACGGACTGCGTGGAGAAGCGCTGCGTACCTCGTACTGACTGCCGTCATTTAATGTGAAGAAAAGCGTCATTTTACCGAGTATCGTGAAGCGTTTAATTTGCGGAAGAGGAAAGCCCATGCCGGCGCAATGAAACTCCGTGCGGCTTATGTACATTGTTCCCTCTGCGATAAAAGTGTTTCCCACCGCCGATTGAACTAAAAACAACTGCTGATTATCGTCAGAGCAAATCGGTTCATTGCCGGCATCGCTGACGATCTGTGTCAAAGCTTCTTTTTGCCACTTGTCCCAATCGGTAATGGTTGTAAAGGTGAGGTTCTCTCCTTCAAGTAAGCCCGTTTCCGTGTACTCAGCTTTAAGCCCGCAAGTGCAGGAAAAATGATTGCCTTTCGAGTGTATCGTCCCTATCTTTTTACATTGGGGGCACAGGTACAGAATAATTTCGATATTCTCCGCGCGGTCTTTCCCTTTGTAGCGGACGGACTTTTCTTTCTGCCGTTCATAGGCGTCTTCATGGATATCCCGTTCAATCACTTTCAAGATCAGATCGGGCGTCATGGTTTTTAATTCCTCGGCGGAATAGCGGCAGACCAGCCTGCCTTCCATTTGCCCCCAGCGCTTCTTCCTTGCCCAGCGAGGTTTAGTGAAATAGCCTCCCTCGAAGCGGTGGGTAATCAGCGCCGCTCCGCTCATTTTTACCAGCTTGGCGGTTGAAAGGGGAATGTGCCCCGTCAGTCCGTTAAAGGAGTGGTTTCCCTCGGCAAAAATGCACACGCTGTAGCCAGCTTTCAGCCGGTGAAGTATTTCCCGCATGGCAAAGGCGTCCGCCTGCGCTTTGTTGATGGGAATGGGGGCAAACACCGCTTTTAAAAAGAGCGAGCGAAAACCGTGTCTGAAGGTGTGTTCGCTTGCCACGAAATATATGTGGCGGATAAAATTCACAGCGATGAGGGCGGGATCGAAGTTGGTGTTGTGGTTGGAGATAATGATACTGGGCGTGTCAGGCCCCTGTTCCAGCCTGCGCCTAAAGCCCCACATTATTTTAGAAACGGGAATAGCGAGACCTCGCATCAGTCTCATAGTAAACAGATACCATCTATAATGCTTAATGGTCTTTCTCGTACTCTTCATCAAGAAATTTAATTATTATGAATATGGAATAGTTTATCAAGCCTTATTAAACATCAAAGAAATCAAGCACGGTGAAAAATAAGAATAAACACTCATACTTTCCATATCTACAATAGATTACTTCGGCCTTTTGGAAAGCGCTTCCTTCAAAACATTGATATCCGCATCAGTTCCTTTTCCGCCGGGCAGAAGCTCTTCTTCGCTGACATCAAGTTGAAAGGGACGCCTGCCAACATGTTCGGGATAGTGCGCATCCGATGATGTTGTAAGCGGATACCCCATTGTATTAAGAGGGTTTCCATTCATAACGGGCGGAATACGGACGCATTCGAGCGCCGACCAGGGGCTGTCCACAATTACCCCGAGTTGGCTGGTCATAGAAAAGGCGAAGCGGTCTACATGGGCGGGTATTACGATGCCGCCGTACTCTATAACCTTCGCGCCGATGTTATCAATACTCAAATCAAGGGGGTTCACAAGATAGTACTCGACCTCGCCTTCAATGTTGTCGTCTTCGTCCACATACACCTGATCCCCTGTTTTTTCGGGATTGTTAAGAAAGGGCGTAAGTATCGAATAGGCGTATTCGCTGAAGGCCATGCTTGCTTCAAGATTTGTGAAAAGGCACAGGACATGGATTTCCTCGTTTGTTGTCGCTTCCATACCGAAAATCGGGATTATTCCGTATTGACGGCTTAGCTTTGCGAAGGCGGGGCAGTTAAGGCTTGAATTGTGATCCGTCAGCGCCATTAGCTTGATGCCCCTTGCGGCTCCCAACTCAAGCAAATAGCGGGGCGAAAGGTCCAGGGAGCCGCATGGAGAGAGGCAGGAATGGTTGTGTAAATCCGCCAGCATAATTTATTACTGTTTGTGAAACAGTTCCCACAATTTACCGGAGACGGTATATTGATTTTCCTTTGTGCGAATAACCGCAATCCCTTCGTCCTTTGCGGCTTCCAGCATGTCTTCGGGAAGGGGGCGGGAGTTGCAAATGATAATAACGGAGATATTCACAAGAGCGGCGACAGCGACAGTGTTTTTGTGTGCCTGAATTGTTACAAGAGCGCCGCCGTCTTTTGCGTTAGCCATAACGTCAGAAAGAAGGTCTGATGTATACACGCCGGAAATGTCTATATCGCTAAACTCGCTTTGGCATATTTCCGCGCCAAGCGCTTGCGCAGCTTCTTTTATCTTCATCAAAAACTCCTGTCAGGAATCAGCTTTGGACGAATCGGCAAATACCACAGAACGTACGGTAGTACCCTTACCCACTACGGATTCAATCGTAAATTCATCTGAAACACGTTTTGTGTTCGCAAGACCCATTCCCGCGCCCCAGCCTAAAGAACGCACATATTCGTTAGCGGTAGACCAGCCCTCTTTAAGAGCCAGACTCACATCCTCAATTCCGGGGCCGGTGTCGGAGGCTGTAACGATCACCTTGTCCGGCTGAATGGAACAGTGTATGGTTCCGCCGTCGGAATGAACAACCTGGTTTATTTCCAGTTCATAACAGGCAATGGCCACACGCCGTATCAATTTAGGATCAAAATTACGCTGCTTAAGCGCTTTCTTTATTTCCGTAGAAGCCCTGCCCGCTACTTCAAAATTGTAATGAGCGGTGGTAAATTCCATTTCGGCGTGGGAGGAATGTCCCGTAATTTCCTGACTTTTCTGGTTTCTTTCCAGTTTAAGAACTTCGCGGTTCATTTCGATCAACAGCGTCCTGATTACGTCGCTGGAACTGATAATGCCGATCAGTCTCTGTTCTTTATCCAGCACAGGATAACGTCCGTAATGGTACTTGTTTAAACAGGAAATGGCGAAAGAAAGAGGCATATCGTCCTGCAGGCTAATCACGTCTTTTGTCATTCTCTCTTCTACCGGAAGATCTATATAGCCCTTATCCAGGGCGGTGATAATATCCGCAATTGAAATCATTCCGACTAAGCGCTGATCCTCAACGATAGGAATACCTGTTACATGATTTTCTCTCAGCAAAGCCTGAATGTGCCTTAAGGTTTGATTCTTTGTTGCCGTAAGAACCGCAGTTGTCATTACATCCTTAACTTTTAATTGATGAATTAATTCCAGTACTACAGACGGAGCTTCTACGGAATTAATGGGAACATCATCAACTTTTTCCGAATCACTCACCCCTTACTCCTTATTTAAAGGATACCCCCGAAAACCGCATATTTCAATAGTTGAAAAAACAATCTAAAACGCGGAAAAACTGATATTCTATAGCATTTTCCGTTTTCATTTGTTAAACTAACGCTATGGGAGTAATTTGCGTTTTTGTAAACCAAAAGGGAGGCGTCGGAAAAACTACTTCGGCGATTAATATCGGGGCGTACTTTGCTGAAGCCGGAAAAAATGTCCTTTT
>Ga0268262_10007068_pt1 | contig 10576 bp, 5 predicted proteins | sample TergutNc150P3_FD_190354 | JGI IMG/M metagenome (GOLD analysis project Ga0268262, IMG submission 190354) | Nasutitermes corniger P3 segment gut microbial community from laboratory colony in Florida, USA - Nc150 P3 (SPAdes) (version 2) | ecosystem: Host-associated > Arthropoda: Insects > Digestive...
GAATAAATATGGGCGGCTGGCTCAGCCAGATAGACGCGATACAGGAAAAAGACCCTGATAAATTTCCGGGAATAGACCGGCACATGGAGACTTTTATCGGCGCCGGAGATTTTGCCCATGTAAAAAACTGGGGTTTTGATCATGTGAGGGTTCCCGTTGACTCCTACCTGTTTTTTACCGAAGAAGAACAACCTGTCGAAAGCAGGTTGGCTAATCTTGACCGCGCCGTAGAGTATGCGCGGCAAAACGGCCTCAAACTGATAGTTGACCTCCACGAGTGTCCGGGACATGATTTTTCGGAAGCCACAAAAAGTCCCGTTCAAAAACTTTTCTCCGATGATGACACCTATATCAAAAAAACCGAGAAAATCTGGGCCCATCTTGCCGAGCGTTACGCGCACAACGATTTTGTTCTCTTTGAAACGCTTAATGAGCCGGTCGCCCCCACCGCGGAAATCTGGAACAAGGTGAAGGACAGGCTCTGCCGCGAAATACGCCGCCACGCTCCCCGGTCAACGATAATCACCGGCTCCAATATGTGGAACTGGCCGAGCACGTTTGACAGCCTTACGCCCTTTGACGACGACAACATGATCTACTGCGTGCATTTTTATGAGCCGCTGTTGTTCACCCACCAGAACGCGCCGTGGATTGGCAATCCTGAAATTAAAACCGCAAGGCCGTATCCGGGCGACTACGGCCCCGGCTTTGTCCGCAAATACGGCTTAACGATGTCGGCCGGCGTCTGGGGCCGACAACGGCTGGTAAAGGAATTTGAGCCGGTCAACACGTTCAGGAAAAAGTACAATACGCGGATAATCTGCGACGAGTTCGGCGTTTACACGCCCGTCGAGCTTCAATCGCAGTTACGCTGGTATGACGACCTGCTTTCAGTCCTCAAAGAGATGGAGATCGGTTTTTCATACTGGAACTACAAAAATCTTGACTTTGGCATAATTTCAACCGGAGAGAAACTGCATGAAAATCTTCCGCAATACAACAACAGCGAGCGGATAAATTACCCGGTGCTTGAAGTGTTGAGAAAGCATTGAGAAGATTACACACCTTAATTTCAGCTGTTACAATATATCAGGCGCTTTCTCGTCCTGTTGATTATAATAATTATCAACTTTATATAGTTCAGATTTGTTATAAAGATTTTTTATCTCTTTAATTTCCTCCTCAACTTTCCCATTCAGTATAAGGTGTCTCTCTTCCGCGATATTAAAATGGTCTGAGCGGTCATTGTAATCGTCTCTGAGGTAGATCATGGTGTCTATCATATTATGATAAGCCCTGCCTTCATTATGCATTTCCAGACATTTGTAGTAATGCGACAATGCCCGTTGGTTTTCACGATAACCGGATAACTGCTCTCTCCATTCCTCATCAAGATATTGTTTTAAATACTTATCTATTCGCGAAACATTGTCTATATCCTGGTTTTTTTCTTTATATTTTTCATACGTTTCATACAGCCTTATCCAAAAAGAAAGGCGTCTATGTATTGAACCCAAAAAACCATGGGTGAAAACAAATGTTTCATCCATGGTTTCTGTCAGTTGGGCAATGTCTATCAAAGAATAGATTGTTTCGGCAATGAGATTTTCCAAAATTTCTATTTTTGCATTCTGTGTATCATATTCCGTTTCTCCAAAATTAAAATATTCCCCAAATATTTTTCTTGCAGTATCGTTACAATCATTATTTCTCAAAACAAAATTTATTTCTGTTTGTAAATTTTCTTTGGTTCCTAATTGATCAATAAGCATTTCATACGCTTTATAATTAACCTTACATTTCAACCACAATCGATAAATACGTTCCTCAATGCTGTAATTCAATTTATAAGGCGAAGTGATACGCATATCGTAATATGTTTTTAATTTTTTGGGATCTTTGATAGATTTTAATTCTAATTTTTTTACCGTAATCCATATTCTGGTGATTTCGCTGTCTACTAAAAGATTTTGTAAGGGTACTTTTTTATCAAACGGCTCCTTACCAAAATCTTTTTTACGTTTATTGAGTTCAAGCACATTTAAATCTTCATTGGCGTACCATAAATAATGAATGGCATTTTTGCTTAATTTTTCGATGTAATCATCATTATAAATTTCATAGTGTTTGAATAATTTGAGCATTTTATATATCTGGCAAGCGGAGCGTTTATACAGATTGGCTTTGCGATATGCTTCCGATGATATTGTGTACATTGCAAAAGCAATTTCAATTTTTTTAAAATCATCCCCCTTATTTTCAAGGTGAGCTAAAAGAGCTTTTCTGTTATCGTCCCTTGATTCAGAATCCATATAGCTAATATATATTTCCAAAATACCTTCAAACATATTTGTTTGTTTTGTATTACAACATTTTCCATCACAGATATAACATTTATCGTTTTTGTTTTTCTCTTGTCTATTATCACAAGAAAAAAACACATTGCCCCAGTCAGAAAGTATCCTTGCCAATATCGTACAAAATTTCATATTGTAGTTATTTTTGAGTTGCTCAATACTTTCACGCAGTAATTCTATTATACACTTATCAGGTTTACCTAACAGAGTAGAAAGAGCTTTTAGATAATAGTCGCAAGCCGTACAAGAAATATTTTTTTTATCCTTATTCAGATTAAAATCTTTCAAATCAGAATTTTTGTAATATAAAATATCCGCTACCCGTGAATAAAATTCAGCTTCAAGGAGTTTTGCCTCATCATGGTGTATATCATAGGTCAGGTATTCAAATTCTATATCCAGTTGTTCCAAATGATTACGGGTAATTCCACCCATATGGCTTAATTCGAGTATTTGCAGTTTAGCGATAAAGGGCAAATAGAGTATTTTCAATCCCTCATATGTCATTTTCTTAAACAACTCATCGTAGTTGCCGGGTGAGATTTCTTTATAATATAATGGTCGTGGTGAACATATTCGAATGTCTCGTCCATGAATAATCCGGGTACAAAGATCACCGTAAGTCAGATAGGCAAAGTCATATTGTTTACGTTTTTCATAGATCATCCCCAATCTCAGCATATTGCGTACATATATATAAAAATGTTCGAGGGTCATTTCTTTATTTCCCTGTCCCAAATTACGAAGCGCTTGCACTACGCTTTTATAATATGCTTCCGCTTCTTCGAGTTCATCATTGTAGTAACACAAATCGCCCAGTACTACCTGTAATGAAGAAATGGCATCAATAAATTCAAATATAGAAGATTTCTTTTTATTTTGGTATTCTTCCTGAGTATTTAACAACAAATCCTGATAATGTTTTTTTAATGGCAGCATCTCGTCAAGTGAGAAACTGAACAGCGCCGAGAAAACTTCATCCGTTTTCGCCATAGCGAAAATCTCATTGGCAATTAAACTGTCGAATTTGTATTCCGAGAGGCTGAAGTTGGACTTGTTGATATGTACCTGCGACAAATAATTGAGCAAATCCACGACAACCGATTTCAATTCCGGCGCGCGGTTTACCTCCAGCATTTCAGGCGAAATATCCAGAATTTTCCACGAAAAAGAATGTTTGTGTAATTTGAACAGAAAATCGACAAACCGCAAAGACGACACCAATAATTTGTCGCTATACTCCTTAATATTACTTTCAGCGAGACGGTAAAAAATCGGCGTTATCAGGTACGCGATAATACCCAGCGTATATTGCTTGTAATAATTGAATGACAAAAAGTACCGTGATTTACGGCACTGTCGAACTAATAGTGTATTTTTTTTATCGTCCCTATCATTACGAATTTCAACAAACGACTCAAAGAGCTGCATCATTTTCTTGGGCGCGCCCTTGCTTACATGGGCAAGATAAATGATAAATTGCTGCAGTATGGCAATTGTTTTCTGTACTATTTCTTCTTTTTTCACTTCATCTTTTAAATTTTTGTAAACCACCTTTTCCAAATAAATTTGATAGCTTTGCAGATTATAACATTCTACTTTCTTATAATTACGCGGGAAAAGTCTGCGGCAAACAAATTCTTCCGGTAATGACGGTATAGTTGATTCCTTGGGTATTGATTTTCCCGTATGGTGGTCGGTTAGAAAGCTTGGAACAAGAATAACAGCGTTGAAAATACTGCCGATATAATTGTTCCTTTCCGACACGTCAGCCAGATGAATGTCAAACATTTCACGTCCGGCAATAAATATGAATTTTGCGCGGGCGGAAGAAAGAAAATACTTCATATTGGATAAAATTTTTAAAATCTCGGTTTGCCTCTCCCGCGTAGCATCAATAGAAAACAATGATGCTTTTGTTTGCATATTTTCTTTTTCCGAACCGGCGTCACCCGGTTCTACCTTATCCAGTTCATCAAACACAATGACAATGCTGGGACGACACATAATTTTAGGTATTCTCTGCATATCGCTTAAAATATCCTGTAATTCCTTTTCTATCTCCCGCGCATCGGCAATGCCGCGTGTTTTTTTCGCTCTTATTCCAATTCCCGGGCCAATCCTTTCACTATCAAGGCTTATAATGCCTGTTGAAGCCTCGCGTTCGGTACTGTGTATGATGTCGCTGTTCAGTTTTCTCAGTCTTCGCATTATCATTCGATGGGTGGCAAAAACGGGCGTAATCCAGTAACAAAAAAACAGTAATCTACAGAATAGATACATTAAGATAAATGATAGCCAGAAAAGATAATCCCGCAGAAAAATAATCCCTATTATTCTACTCTTATCAAATTTTACATCGTCATAACCTTTCAAAAAATATTTTGGAATATTTACTGTATTATATGATATATCGGAAACGAGTTTGTCAAGTGCAAATAAAATAATTCTGATTTTAGTTTCTATCTTAGTGTCTATCTTAGAATCTACTTTAGTTTCTATCTTGGCGTTTTCATTTAATATTTCATCATCATCGTCATTAGTTGCCTTTACATTAGTCTCTGCTTTTATATTTACTTTCATACTTGCCTTGTAAAAAATATCTTTTAAATATTTTCTATCATCTACTTTCCTATCGAATTCTTGTCGTTTTTCTCCTTCGATACCCTTTATTGTTTTATAGAAATCCTGGTCTTTCACAATGCCACTAAACAAAAAAGAAGAAGCAAAAAGAAGACCAAATGCCATAATCCGCCAAAGAAACAATCGTCCGAATGAGCGATGATATTTATCGTATTCCGTACTTAAAGTACGTGTTATCAACCGTAAAATATCTTTCTCATTCTTTAATTTATGCCCGAAATTGATGCGTAAATACAATCGATTATGATTTCTTATGTAGTTTCTGATTTCTTCAGCGGCAAATTCCAAACCATTTTTAATTTTTTTTAGCCATTTCTTCCAAATTGTTTTTTTACGAAATTCACTTGTTTGTTGAGGATTTTTGCGCCAATAACCATTAAAAAGACATAGTAGAATAAAATAAAAAACGAGAAATAAAACTGAAGCAGACAGCAATATTAAATAATAATAATCAGGATTTTCGGATATTCGTAAACAAAAAAGGGTTCCTACAACTGTCATCAAAAAGAGAAGCAAATATACAAAATTCTCTCTAAACTTAGATATTGTTTTCAAAGAAGTTTCTTTGATTACCCAACTGATTAAACTTGTTTTTCCTACGCCGCGATTTCCGGCGATTAAATAAACGCCGGGTTCATTGGGAGAATCTTCTATTACTTTCTTCATTCTTTCCCGTATTCGTTCCCGCCCAATAAAAGCGTGAGACGAGTCACCGGATGATGAATGACTAAAGGTGTAATGCGGAAGCTCAATACGAATTTTCTTTATCTTTGAATTAAGAATATCCGGTGGGTTCTTCATAAGGAAATCTCCATAAAGTTAATTTATCTTTGAAAATTGTTCAAACATTTCTTTAACGAGTTTCTGTAATTCATCCTCATTAATTCTTAAATCAGGTTTTAGAGCTTTCGCTACCGCAAGACACACATCGCCCATCACTTCTATTTTGCATCTATTCAGAAGAGTTTCTTCATTTTTTTGCGTTTCAAGGATGTTTTCTTTTTCCTTATTCATTTGGCGATCAATCTCTTCTCGTATTTTACAAGTAATATATTCATGTTTAATGCATGATGGGATATACATTTTCTCATAGTAACATTTCGCCAGGCAAGAAAATCTAAAAAAAACAATTAAAAATATTATTAATGGAAGTATTATAAGAAAACAAATCAATGCAAATACATTACACCCAATGTTTTCATTTAAACATATTAAGAGCGCAGCAACGCCAAAAGATAAAACAAAAGAAAAACCAGTCAGCACTAACGAACCTTTTATAAACCCTTTTAATGATTTCGAAATAAGAATATCCGACGTTTTCATAATAAACCCTTCCTTTTCCATTCCTTTTCCGCAGAGCTTTACACCCCACGCCCCGCCCAACGGGCGGGTATTCAAAACACTGAAAATTCCAGCGTACAGAATCAATTACCGTCTTCGCACCGCTTTCTCATAACCAGCAGCACTGCACTCTTTCCTCCCCTCTACTGCTTCGTCCACGTTGTACTTGACGTATCTGGTCTGGTATATGTTCCTATGCCTCCGGCATTATACGCAGTCCGCAAAGATGTTGAATTAGCTTGAGTAATAAACGAATAGTTATCAGAAGTTGTGTAAAAAGAAGTACCAGCTCTTTCAAACCTTACGCTGGTAAGTTTGGAGCAACCCCTAAAAGCGTATTTCTCAATACTGGTAACGCTGTTGGGTATGGTTACGCTGGTAAGGCTGGTACAATCGTAAAAAGCGTAATTCCCAATGCTGGTAACGCTGTTGGGTATGGTTACGCTGGTAAGGCTGGTACAATTGTAAAAAGCGTAATTCCCAATGCTGGTAACGCTGTTGGGTATGGTTACGCTGGTAAGGCTGGTGCAACTGGCAAAAGCGTAATCCCCAATACTGGTAACGCTGTTGGGTATGGTTACGCTGGTAAGGCTGGTACCTCTAAAAGCGAAATTCCCAATACTGGTAACGCTGTTGGGTATGGTTACGCTGGTAAGGCTGGTACAATCGTAAAAAGCTTCATTCCCAATGCTGGTCACGCTGTCCGGTATGGTTATGCTGGTAAGGTTGGTGCAATTTCGAAAAGTTCTCTCCTCAATGCTGGTAATTTTACTGGCGGCAGTAAAGGTTACGCTGGTAAGGCTGGTACAATCGTAAAAAGCTTCATTCCCAATGCTGGTAACGCTGTTGGGTATGGTTATGCTGGTAAGGCTGGTGCAACTGGCAAAAGCATCATACCTAATGCTGGTAACGCCGTTCGGTATAGTAAATGTAGTTTCTGTTTTTCCTCTCGGATATTGGCTCAATGTGGTTTTATTTTTGTTATACAATACACCGTCCTGTGATGAATATGCGCTATTACCAGCGTCAACATTTATTGCGGTAAGGCTGGTGCAACCTATAAAAGCACCACCCCCAATACTGGTAACGCTGTTCGGTATTGTTATGCTGGTAAGGCTGGTACACCTGTAAAAAGCGTAATTCCCAATACTGGTAACGCTGTTCCCTATGGTTACGCTGGTAAGGCTGGTACAATCGTAAAAAGCATACCACCCAATGCTGGTAACACTGTCCGGTATGGTTACGCTGGTAAGGCTGGTACAAACGTAAAAAGCACTACCCCCAATGCTGGTAACACTGCTGGGTATGGTTATGCTGGTAAGGCTGGTGCAACTGGCAAAAGCACTATCCCCAATGCTGGTAAAGATATTGCCGGAAAGATCAAGACTGACATATTTGGTATCGTTGGCATTAAGTACATATCCAAGGCTTCCGGTGTCGTAGCGACCGCCGAGATCGCTCACATTTAATTTAACGGCATAGGAGGTAGTGGCTGTATTGGCGGGTCTGCCTCGCAAATATGCTTGCAATTCGTCAATGCTGGTAAAAGTTGGGATAATGATCGTCAAAGTCTCCGCTGAAAACCCACTTGCCGCATTATAATTTGTTCCCGCAGCCACGTCAAAAGTTACGGTATATTCGCCGGCTGCCGATGGTGCGGTTGTATTGCCGTTGTATTTAACGGTTATCGTTCCGTCAGATTTGCCTGTCTTGGGTGTTATGGTAACAGTTTTGGAACTACCATCATAGTAAATCGATCCGGTTCCGTTGATGGTAAAATCGGCGGCTGTGGGGGTTGCCTTTTCAATCGTCAATGTTCCCGCTGAAAGCCCGCTTGCGGCGTTGAAATCTCCCGCCGCCGCCACGTCAAAAGTTACAGTGTATGTACCTGCATTTGATGGCACACTTGTAATGCCGTTGTATTTAACGGTTATGGCTCCGTTTGATTTGCCTTCTTTGTGCGTTACGGTAACAGCCCTGGTACTGCCGTCATAGGTAAATGTTCCGGTTCCGCTAATGTTAAAATCGGCGGCTGTAGGGGTTGCCTTGTTTACGGTCAAATTGCCGGTGTTACATGTCTTATCGCCGTATGTTATCTTAACGGGCTGTCCGTTGTGCGTTGAATAAGCCACATTATTGCCATGCGCCGGATTCGCGGTTACGTTTTTTGCCGCGAAACTTGCGGCGGCAATATCTTCCATCGTGTTATCATCGTGGGTCAACGTTACTACCAGCCCCGTTAAATCAAGCGTGTTGCCGTGCGTGTACGTCAGTTTAGTCGGCTGTGTTTTGATTACGATGCCGGTAACTGTTTTTTCGTTTGTTGCCGGAAAAGTGTAGGATAATGTAACAGCCGATCCTGTGTTATTTGATACTGCCGCGCTTTGCCCGTTGATGGTCGTGGAACTTAAATCAGCAAAGGTGTAACCGTTGTTTGCCGTCAGCGTAACCGAGGCGGTGTATATCGTATTACCGAGGAAGGGATTATTATTTGGCAACCACGATACTGCGTCCATGGTAAAATGTTCTACTTCGTCGCTGCCGCTTGCGGTTGTAACGGGCTCTACACCTTTTACCGGAGCGGTAATGGAAATATTTACCGAAGTTATAGCTATTGGAACGGTTGCCGGAAATACCGCGGTAATAACGCCGGAATCAGCGTCATTGGTTGTCGTTGCTCCCGCAACTTTGAAGAAATTGGCCGCTACCCCCTGCAACGTGAAGCCTGTTTTTGCAGTCAGCCTAATGGTCGCGGTGTATTGTATCGAAGCGGCAAAAGTATCCGTTACGGTGGGACTCCATGTTACTGTCCCGCTGTACTGCCCATTCTCGCCAATGCCGGTTACCGGGGTTCCGCCGGTTGCCGGAACTGTAACGCCCTGTATGGCGGCTATGTCGATAACGGTGGGATTATCCGCGGTCCCGCCCGTTTGCAAAAACACGGCGGTAATAACGCCGGAATTGGTATTGTTGCTGGCTAATGCCGCCCCTTCGACGGTGAAGAAGTTAGCCGCCACGCCTTTCAGGGTATAACCTGTTTTTGCGGTCAGGGTAATAGTGGCGGTATAATGTGTTGACGCAGCAAATTCAGACGGATTTTCGTTCCACGTTACCGTCCCGGTGTACTGCGCCGTTGGGGTAATCGTTGTTGCCGGTGTTGCGCCGGTTACCGGAGCGGTAACACCCTTTATGACTGCAATATCAATAACAGCGGGTTTATCACCGCCGCCGCCGCCGCCACCACCACCGTCAGGGCTGGAACAGCCTACCAGCCCGAACACGACTGCCGCCAAAATGACGGCGCTTAAACGAAATTGTACCCCAATTTTCATAAAATCCCCCGTTTTCGATAGATTGCTCTGCAAAAATCCAAAAATAATGCTTCCAAATGAAATATTTTCCTTTTTGATTATATTCTAACAGGTATAATATATCAACATAAAATATGCCCCTTTGGGGCATTGTTGGCTGTGTTTTATAGCCATTAGCATATAAAAATGACCTTGAAGCAGATTTTTATCCGAAATTTGAAGGAATTCCGTAAAAAAGAAGGTTTTTCACAGATGAAATTTGCGGAGTGCTGCGATACCACTACCAGTTATATTGGGCATATTGAGACCGGGCGGAAATTTCCTTCCATGGATATGATTGAAAAAATGGCGCATATTCTTCGGATTGAGCCATACTGCTTTTTTATAAACCGGACAGCACAATATACCCATACCGACGCTGAAAGCGGCTACCCAAAACTGCCAAAATCCATGAAAAATGAAATTAAAACTCAAATGGACTTGTCAATAAAAGAAGTTATCAACGAGATTATGAATAAATATTGAGAAGTGGCGGAAAAATACTTATAACGCCGCCGTCAGGTTCTCACGAACAAGCTGTGTAACAAATTCGGCAGGGGTTTGGTGGGCAGCCATCGCGCGAGCATCCAATATACGGACAGTAGCCTCATCCAGCAACAACATCCGCGCACGGCGTTCGGTAAAAAAGCCTCCTTCGCCTTTCCTGATTTTAGGAGTGGTTTTTGTCCACAGTTCATCAAGAGCATCCTCTTCTTCTTCGGTCATTTCAGCCATTGGTTTCTCCTATAATTCTACCAATAATCCCTCAAATCCGCTACAATAACCCCATGAGTATACGCGACCGTTACGCCCCTTCACCCACGGGCTTGCAGCACATAGGCGGCATCAGAACCGCGCTGTTTAATTACCTGTTTGCCCGTTCGC
>Ga0268262_10007069_pt1 | contig 10575 bp, 4 predicted proteins | sample TergutNc150P3_FD_190354 | JGI IMG/M metagenome (GOLD analysis project Ga0268262, IMG submission 190354) | Nasutitermes corniger P3 segment gut microbial community from laboratory colony in Florida, USA - Nc150 P3 (SPAdes) (version 2) | ecosystem: Host-associated > Arthropoda: Insects > Digestive...
CGGGCTGGTCGTTGCCCCCTTCCGCAACTGCAATAAAAAATGGTGCGCCCCCATACGATATTCGATAATATGGCACCTTGTTGATCAATTCGCCCTTTGCCCAAAGTTTCGCCAGCTCCTCCATCCCAGCTGCCTTGGCTCTGGCAGCGGCAAATCGCACTATCATTACATTATTATTGGTTGGGTTTTCCCACCTTAGCATTTCATCATAGACGGTGTTTGCCTCGTCAATTCTGCCGAGCATCAACAGGGCCTCTAGGAACGGCACAAAGGCCGATACAAATGGATATTTGACGTTTGGAGGCCCGCCACTGTAAACACTTATTGTTTTTCCGCCGGGTGTCCACTCTTCGCTTTCGGGCTCTTTGGCGAAATTCACAAACCTCTTGGCAATTCTGGCCAACTTGTCCACCATGCCCCAGTCTTTTTTTGCCATAGAGTCGGCCACCAGCCAAACGCAGACTTCCGGAGGGGGGCAAGACAAGATGTGGAAGGAGACATCTTTATAAAAAAGTTCTATAGAATTAATGAATGGTTCCCATTTGTAGTTCCCCATGCCCCGCGCCATCCACGCCCAGATGTTCCATAGGCGGAAATTTGTCGGGTCTTGTCGGATGGCCGATTCCACCTTTGGAATGAGCTTGCGAAAGGCTGCCCTCATCAGCTTGCTGAACTGTTCGGGCTGGTCTCGGTCCACCCAGAAAAAATCTATTTCAATGCCCAGCCAAGGGCCGCTGAACACCTTGTCTGTCTCAGAGGCCATCACTGCCCATGTCCGCAGATCCGTCTCGTCGTCCAAGTCTTTGCCAACGCCCTTGGGTGCCACGGCCAGCGCACGGCGGCGGACTTCGTTCAGCAGGTCTTTGGTGGCGTCCAAGTGTCCAGGGTTTTCACGAAGAAAATCCCTCAATTGCTTCACTGGGGTCTTGATCCCGCGTCTTTCCAGCAATTGGTCAAATTCCTTTGGAATTGGTGCCTGTTGGCCAGAGACTATCAATTTGTTTCCGAAATCCAGGGCCGCCCAAGTATCCGAGCCGCCAAGGCCATATTTTTGCCTGAACCAGCTTTCAAAGGCATTGAAGTCGTCAACCGCGAACAAAAAATTTTTCTCGCTGTAAGAGAACTTAGACCGATCAAGCAGAGTGAAGCCGTGGCCGAATATCTCATCGGAGCCAAGCGTTTGGTTCCACTTGGCTATGGCATCTTGCTCCCATTCCCCCAGCAGGACGATTTTGTTGCCCTTGTGCCTAGCTATGCTGACATCAAAATCTGTCTGCGAAAAAAGAACTGGGCTAATGGCAACCGAGGCCAGCACCGCAGCGAACAATTTTCTTAACCTGTGAAACCCCATTGTTGCCCCTCCAAAACTATTTCAGGCCATTCTCTATCTCTTTTTCTTGGCCTTGGACTCCCACTCCTTAGCCAACCTTTCTTGGCCCTTTGCCATTGCGAGCGAAACTATTGCCGAAATGTCCTTAAACGTGTTCCCTGTGGCCAGCCACGCGTTGAAAACGTCGTTGGCGTTGCCGGGCCTGTCATCGTTCAGGTATGCCTCTATGAGGGGGAGGCCTATGTAATCGCCTGGCGAAATAGAATCTCCAAAAGCTCCTATTCTCTCGCCCATGGCCCTTGACAGTTCCCGCTCCCAGGGGCCTTTCAGCAATTCGGCCACCTTGGCCCAGCTGCCATTTTTCTTGCACTCTTCCCAGTAGATGTCCAGCGCGAATACCGGCAGGCCGATGCCGGTTGAAAACTTGGCCGAAAGGGGGCTGTGTTTTAGGTTGGCCAAAAGGGACTCTAGTGACCGGTCTCGGCCCTCCGCAATCCTCCAGAAAAACCATTGATTCCACAGCGGCTCAGATGACGGCTTTCTTTCCAGCAGAGATTCTATCGCCGACAACATCGGGCCAGAGAACGCCTTGAAAGACGAGCTATCTATCGTGGCCAGCCAGTCGGCGGCCGTGGCCATGGAGTCTGTGGTTGCCGAAAAATCGCTGCTTATATTGACCAAAATGTCTGGATGGTCATACACGATCTGCCTCAAATACCTGATGGCCTCCCCCAACGCTTTTTCGTAGTCATCAACCCAACCCGGCTCCAAGGGCCAGGCCCCATATAAGCCCCATTCTCGGTGGTCTTTGTTTCTGATATTTTTGCCAATGACTAGGGAAGAGAAACGAAGCGCCATCCCCGGCTGGTCCGGGTGTTGCGCTATGTATGTGCGGAACCACTCAGGGTGGCTAACGACGCCCAAACTGTCCCAGACGCGCTGCAAGTCTTCCACGTCAGGCATCTCCGTGCCTTGGGCTATGAGCACGCCATCTTCCCTTATGAGGCCCCATTTGCGACCGTCCGCAACCTTCCAGCCCAGTTTAGGGTGGTCTTTCCATTCGTCAAAATATGACACAGCATTGGGCGGGTTTAGTTTTAACAGCACTTCGTTGAGGTTTTTGACGTAGTCGCTGGGATTTGCGAGCGCAGGCTGGCGGCTGCCTCCCTCTGCAACTACAATAAAAAATGGTACGCCCAGAAACGATGTTCGATAATATGGCACCTTGTTGATCAATTCGCCCTTTGCCCAAAGTTTCGCCAGCTCCTCCCTCCCGGCTGCCTTGGCTCTGGCAGCGGCAAAGCGCACTATCATTGCATTGCCGCTTGGGTTCTCCAGCCTTAGCATTTCATCATAGACGGTGTTTGCCTCGTCAATTCTGCCAAGCACCAACAGGGCCTCTAGGAGCGGCACAAAGGCCGATACAAATGGATTGACTTTTGTATCCCTGAGGGTTAGAGCCATACCTATTCCTCTGTTGGGCATCCACTCTACGTTTCTAGGCTCGCGCTCGACGTGAGTCTCAAACCTCCTAGCAATTTTGGCCAGTTTTGCTACCATGCCCCAATCCTTTTTTGCCATAGAGTCGGCCACCAGCCAAACGCAGACTTCTGGAGTGGGGCAAGACAAGATGTAAGAGGAGACATTTTTATAAAAAAGCTCTATTGAATTGATGAATGTTTCCCATTTGTAGTTCCCCATGCCCCGCGCCATCCACGCCCAGATGTTCCATAGGCGGAAATTTGTCGGGTCTTGTCGGATGGCAGATTCCACCTTTGGAATGTGCTTGCGAAAGGCTGCCCTCATCAGCTTGCTGAACTGTTCGGGCTGGTCTCGGTCCACCCAGAAAAAATCTATTTCAATGCCCAGCCAAGGGCCGCTGAACACCTTGTCTGTCTCAGAGGCCATCACTGCCCATGTCCGCAGATCCGTCTCGTCGTCTAGGTCTTTGTCGGTGCCTTTGGGTGCCACGGACAGCGCACGGCGGCGGACTTCGTTCAGCAGGTCTGTCGTGGCGTCTAGGTGTCCTGGATTTTCTTTTAAAAAATCTCTCAGTTGCCTCACTGGGGTCTTGATCCCACTTCTCTCCAGCATTCGGTCAAAGTCCTTTGGGCTTGGAGCCTGCTGGCCAGAGACGATGAACTTGTTGCCGGAATCCAAGGCCGCCCAAGTATGTGAGCCACCAAGGTCATATTTTTGCCTGAACCAGCGTTCAAAGGTGTTGATGCCGTCGTCATCAACCTTGAACGAATAGAATCCTTCCCCGCTGTCCTCGCTGAAAGAGAGATTGGGTCTAGAGAGACTGAATACACTGACATAGAGTTCGACCCTGTCCAGCAGAGTGAAGCCGTGGCCGAATATCTCATCGGAGCCAAGCGTCTGGTTCCACTTGGCAAGGTCGTCTGGCTTCCATTCCCCCAACAGGACGATTTTGTTCCCTTTGTGCATAGCTAAGCCGACATCAAAATCTGTCTGCGAAAAAAGGGCCGGGCCGATGGCAACCGAGGCCAGCACAGCAGCGAACAATCGCTTGAAGCTTTGAAAAGTCATGCCGCCTCCCTATTTGCTGTGTCCATCATATCCATTTGCCTGCCGACCATCGGCAATCAGGCTTCTGCCGCGTTCTTTGTATTTTTTGCACTTTTGGGCTTCTTTGTTGCCCTTTCACTATCGGCGCACTTCGCGCTCACCGTCAGTTTGCCTTTGTGTGCGTCAACTATCGCTTTGCCGCCATGCTTCAATTTTCCAAATAGGATTTCTTCCGCCAGCGGGCGTTTTACGTACTCCTCGAAGACCCTGGCCATCGGGCGAGCGCCCATGCTTGGGTCGAAACCCTTATCGGCCAGCCATTCCCTAGCGGTGCCAGAGAGGCCCAGTTCCACCTTCTTTTCGGCCAGCAGCGATTGTAACTCGGCGGCGAACTTGTCAACAACGCACAATATCTCCTGACGACCCAAGGGGTTGAAATAGAGTATTGCGTCCAGCCTGTTGCGAAATTCTGGGCTGAATGCCTTTTCTATGGCGCCTTTTGCGCTTTTGGCACCCTTGGCACTGCTTGCACCTGCAAACCCCAAGCCGCGCTGGTTTACACTCTTTGACCCCGCGTTGGTGGTGAGGATCAGTATGACGTGGCGGAAGTCGGCCTTTCGTCCATGCGAGTCGGTCAGTGTGGCATGGTCCATCACTTGCAGAAGGATGGAAAATAAATCCTCGTGCGCTTTTTCTATCTCATCCAACAGGAGTACCGTGTGGGGCTGTTTTCGTATGGCATCCACCATCAGCCCACCGCCATCAAAGCCTACATATCCAGGAGGTGCGCCTATCAGGCGGCTGACGGCGTGTTTTTCCATGTATTCGGACATGTCATAGCGTATGAATGGCACGCCCAAGATGCTTGCCAACTGCTTGGCTAACTCTGTCTTGCCGACGCCAGTCGGACCAGCAAACAAAAATGACCCGCTGGGCTTATCGTGTCCTTTCAGCCCCGAGCGGCTGAGTTTTATTGATGAAACTACGCTCTCTATCGCCTCGTCTTGGCCATATATTTGTTTTTTGAGTCCATCCTGCAAACCAGCAAGGCGCTCTGCGTCGTCTGACGACACTGACTGTAGCGGCACACGCGCCATCTTGGCAACTATGGCTTCTATGTCCACGGCCCCCAATTCTGGCTTGCGCTTTTCAGCAGGCAGCAGCCGCTGGGCCGCCCCTGTTTCGTCCACTACGTCAAGCGCCTTGTCGGGCAAGAAATTGTCCCTCAAGTGCCTTGCAGAAAGGCGGACGGCGGCCTCCAATGATTCGTCCGCGAACTTTACGCCGTGGTGCTTCTCGTAGGCCCCGCGCAGCCCCTTTAATATATCAATGGCTTCTGACTCTATCGGTTCGGGGAGTTCTATTGTCTGGAACCTGCGCGCAAGGGCCCTGTCTTTTTCAAAGCCGCCCTTGAGGTCTTGGTAGGTGCTGGCACCTATGCAGCGCAGTGTCCCATCGGCAAGGGCCGGCTTTAGCAGGTTGCCGGCATCCATGGTCCCCTCGCCGGCAGACCCCGCCCCGGCAAGGGCATGGATTTCATCAATGAACAGCAAGGCCCCCGGCTTCTTTTTCAGCGCGTCCAATACCGATTTGACCCTTGCCTCGAAATCCCCCCTATAGCGGGTACCGGCCAACAGCCCGCCCAAGTCCAAGGAATAATAGGCAGTCGCGGCCAAGCCATCTGGCACGGCCCCTTGGTGGATTCGCAGTGCCAAGCCTTCTGCCAATGCCGTTTTGCCAACTCCCGCCTCGCCCACGAGCAAGGGGTTGTTTTTCTTGCGGCGGCAAAGCACGTGCATGATGCGCTCCAGCTCAGCCTCGCGCCCCACTAGCGGATCAATTAGGCCCTGCTTCGCCTTTTCCAGCAAATCAACTGCATATGCCTCTAGTGCGCCGTCGGACTCGGCTTCCTCAGTGCTTATCGGCGTGGGTTGAGGGATCTGTATAGGGCCGATATGAACCGCCGATGGCCTAGATGGATTCAATGGCTTAGACGGCTTTGACGGCGAGCCGCTGCCGTGGCTCAAAAAGCGCAGCAGCGGCAGCCTCTGCACCCCATGCTTGCTTAGCACAAACGATGCAAAACTTTCGGTCTCTGGCAATATGGATGCCAGCACCGCCCCGGAATCAATAAAATCAGACTCGCTGGCTATCGAATGAACGATAGCCCTCTCCATGACCCTGTGAAACGCTATTGTTGGAGTGGGGTCCGGCGCCTGCTTCCAAGGGGCTGGCTCCATCTTGGCAAGGTGGCCTTCCAGTTCACGCCATATTTCATCAAAGTTGCCGCCACATGCCCTTATGGCCTTCATTACGAGCGCATCGTCTTTGAGGCTCATCAATAGATGCTCAACGGTCAAGTATTCATGGCCCTTTTGGGATGCCAGCCAAAATGCTGATTCTATTGATTTTTGGAGTGCTGGGGACAGCCTTGGTTTTTCTGGCATCAGATATCCGGCTCGAAAGTACACAGCAGCGGGAATTCGTGTTTTTCCGCCAAGTTCGTCACCTGCTCTACTTTGGTCTCTGCCACCTGAAAAGAATAAACGCCAGCAATGCCTATCCCCTTGTTGTGGACCGCCAGCATTATTGACACGGCCTCGGATTTGGGCTTGCGGAACACTTGCTGGAGTATGAACACGACAAAATCGCGCGTGGTGTAGTCGTCATTGTGCAAAACCACTCGGTAGAGCGGCGGGGCCTGTAGTCTTTCAAGGCTATCGGCCTGCAGCCCTGTACCCTGTTTTGGATTTGCGCCCGCACTAGACATGGTTCTAGTTTATAACCTAAAAGTCCGAAAATGCCCACCATTTTTTGCTTGGCAGCCAGACGTCATAGCTCGCCCACTAAACCTGTCAATCATTCCATCGTATAATACATATTGGGAGGCACTAAAATGCCAATTTACATTAAGCACCTGCTTTGCCTAGCCCTAGCGGCGGCCTTCGCATTTGCGGGCGATGGCCGCGTCCAGTCGCCAGACGCGCACTGGAAGACAATCAAGACGAAGCATTACCGCATCCACTACCCGGCAAACCCCAAGGGGGGCTTTGAGCCTTTTGCCTTTGAAGTGGCATCAAAAATTGAGGGAATCCACAGCAAGGTGGCAGAGTTTGTTGGCTTCGAGGCAAAGGGGCCTGTCAACGTACTCATCCAAGACCCCATCTTGGAGGCCAATGGCGCCACCATACCATTGCTGAATAACCCACAGTTGGTTCTGTGGAAAACTCAGCCCGACCCTGACTCCGGAATCGGCCATTACGATAACTGGGTTGACTTGCTTGTGACTCACGAGCTGGTACATCTGCACCATTTGATGCGCCCAAAAAATGGCCAGAATTCAAAAAGATACTGGTTTAACCCATATTCGATGATTGGCCCGATCACATTGAAGGCCCCTAGGCTGATACTTGAAGGCTACGCCACACTGCTGGAAGGGCGCATCACCGGCTCTGGCAGGCCGCACAGCGCGTACCGATCGGCGGTCATCCGCCAGTGGGCCATCAGCGGCAAATTGCCCGACTACGCGGATGCTTCAAGCGGTGGCGGCTTTAGGGGCGGGTCCATGGCATACCTTCTCGGCAGCGCATACTTAGAGTGGCTGGAGAGGCAGCACCCCGATGAACCAGACATCCTAGTCAAGTTTTGGAAACAGTTGACTTCAAAGAGAAGCAGGAACTATTCTGATTGCTTTCAAGCCACATTCGGTGGAACTCCAGAGAAAAGCTACAACAGGTGGCGGGCGGAGGTCACGTACGACGCGATGGCTTTTGAGCAGAACCTAAAGTCCAAGGGCATGATCCGCGAAGGAAAGATATTAGCCGCATACAATGGCGAAATCACCCACCTGGGAATCAGCCCAGACGGAACAAAACTGATGGCGAGGATACTCACGAATGACAACGAAGAAGGCATACGCATCTGGGACCTAAAAGCCCCCCCAGAAGAGGATAAAGATGAAAAGAAGTGGGCCGAAAAAAAGAAAGGTGACCCAAACGAAGTGGAGGACCGCAAACCTGATTGGCAAGAACCTAAAGTATTGGCCATCATAGGCAGGCGCAATGGCTACTTACCGCGCCGCGCTTGGTGGACGGGGAACGACCAAATCACATTTGAACTGAGGCAGCCGAATCGCGAAAACATACTGGTTCAATCATTTTGGGTTTATGACATAAATAAAAAGACAGAAAAGAGAACTAAAAAACCAGATACTGTCAATGCGAATGAATACACTTGGAAAGAACTAGACGGCGGTTGGAACATAGTAAAGACGTTGCCAGATGGCAAGGAGCAGCAAATAACAAGGACATTGTCCTCAGCCTGGCAGCCCGCTCCATCACTGGATGGCACAGCCCTCTATTATGTAAGCCTGGACGCATACGGCTGCCAAGTGCGCATGATAGATCTCACAGAACCAGCGCTGGAACCAGCGGCCATGTTGCCCGTCCCCGAACCTTTGATGGCACCTGGGGCCATCTTGAGCGCGCCTGACGGCCAAAGCCTGCTGCCGCCCCCAAGTCAGGTAGCCCCTGCCCAGACAAACTATTCGGTGTGGGACTCCCATGATTTTAACTTTGCTGGCCCCAGTTTTTCATTCAGCCCCGCCACAAATTCGTTTGCTATCGGCTTTGTGGGATCAGACGCGCTTGACCGCCTGAGATGGTACGCGGCTGCTATGGGAGGGGCTTACTATTATAGAAGAAATGAAGAAGCGAGTGGCCCTATTGGCTTTGCTTTGGGCCTGATGTACCGCGGCTGGAGGCTTGCCCCCAGCCTGCAAGCATTCAGCAGCCTCGAAAAACCCAGCAAGCAAAGGTTCGCCCCCATAGATGGACTAGACAGGAAAAGGAAAGGGTGGGAACTAGCCCTAACTTGGGCGCAAAAAGGGCTTGCCCCTGTCTCCATAAGGCCGTTTTTAGCATACGAATCCATCACAGGCGTCGAGCCTGGCCCGCTGGATGTGGATCGCACCACGGTTGGGGCAGTGGCGAACTTTTCTACCAAGCGCACCAAAAGTGGCAAAAATGGCATGTGGGGCTTTGGCCTTTCTGCTTCCCTCGGCGGCACTAATGGGCGCACTGAATCGAGAGTCGCGTCTGTTGAGCCAACGCAGCTCCTTTCTGACGACGGGAATGATGAAAATGATGAAATTTGGAACATTCTTAGAATGAGTGCCGGGCTAAGCCTTATCACGCCCATAGGCCAAATCAGCACCATGGCAGAAGAAGGGAGGGCCTGGGGGCGTTTAGGCATCTTGGACGCCTTCCACCTAGGTGGCCTAAACGTAACTATCCTCCCCGACGGCATAGACATGAACCGCATCCAGCAAGCCGCTCTCCCAGGCTTTATTCAAAGTGGCGACCAGATGAGAAGGTTCAAAGTGGCCTTGTTTGAAGACATTTTTTATTATGAAAAGGTGGCGGTCTGGAACTCGAAAGGACCCGCCGGGCCAGAATACCTTCGCATCGTCGGCGCAGAGCTGAACCTTGATGACCTTATTGCTGCCGACATGGCAACATCGATTAGCGCGACCCCCATGTTTTCCCTTGGAGTCCACCGCCCGCTGGACGGGATCATGAAAAACAAATACGTGGTGACATTTAGACTGGGATACAGGCTGTGATGCATTTGCACAAAAGAGACAAATGAAAGCGCAATGGCGATAGCCGGCTGTCCTCAGCGCATTGCCAGCACCAATCAAATTAGCCGCATTCTATTTGCACCTAACCTAGTTCAATGATACAATCAACCTCTGCAAGGCTCCATCGTCTAGCGGTTAGGACGGCGCCCTCTCACGGCGCAAACACGGGTTCGATTCCCGTTGGGGCTGCCAAGCGTGGCAAGCATCCTCAAGGTTTTAGCCCTGTGAATACCATGAAATGCTTGTTTTTTTGTTTTTAGTCAGTGTTGGCGGGGCTTTGGCGTGTGGCTATAAACAAAAAATGCTTCTGTACCCAAACTGTACCCAAAACCCGCATTGGAAACTATTGGACGATATTGGGCGCAGACTCGCCCCCGCTCTGGGTCTGCTGCCCTTTTCCTCTCCCTTGTATATATGCGAAAATCGTTGCACATTTGCACACGCTTCAAAATAGCATTAAAAAATAAGGCTTTTAGGTGTGCAAAATGTTTTGCACACGGCCTTTTCAATTCTGCACTTTTGCACACGGTGCCGGGGGTCTGGACGGGTCAGGCCCCAAAAAAGCAAAAGGGGGTGAATCTGTTTCACCCCCTTTTTCGGATTTCAAAAGCCGTCTGTGGCCGCGCTGGTTTTCCCCCTAAAAGGGGAATACTTCCGCATTTGAAATGTCACCCTTTGGCAAATGCAGTGTTGGCTGGGTTTACAAGAAATTTGCTGTAAAGTCTATTTGGCGGGCATCTTGGGGTTATTTGGAATTTTCCAAAAAAAAAAGGAGCGGCCTATGCCCCTGCATGGGCGGGCGCGATGAACGCCCTAGCCACCCTCGCCGCCACGTCCGGGGCCAGCGGGGGGGCATCGTTGTTTTCGCCGCCGTCAAGGAACAGGGCGCAAAGGGCTTTCCGGTCTATGCCCGTTTCCCTCGCAAGCTGGTTGATGGCCCTGGCCTGGGCGGCCTTGGCAAGGGCGCGGGGCAGGGCGCGGGGGCCGCATTCCGCCAGCGTCGCCTCGATGTGGCCCGCTATTTCTTCTTCGCTGTCGAGATGCTCCAAGATGTTCCACCTGCTCAGCGTCGCCA
>Ga0268262_10007070_pt1 | contig 10575 bp, 2 predicted proteins | sample TergutNc150P3_FD_190354 | JGI IMG/M metagenome (GOLD analysis project Ga0268262, IMG submission 190354) | Nasutitermes corniger P3 segment gut microbial community from laboratory colony in Florida, USA - Nc150 P3 (SPAdes) (version 2) | ecosystem: Host-associated > Arthropoda: Insects > Digestive...
GCCGGCAAACAAAATACCGTCCAGCGTCACTACCGGCTTGGTGGTATCTTTGGTAAATTTAAAGTCTACCGCTTTTTCCCTGTTGGCAAAGTCGTAGGCGGTTATGGTTATTGTCCACGTTCCGTCGGGGAGGGATTTGGAGATGTCGCCGCCAAAGATGTCTTCGAAATTCCATTGCCATTCATACGCTGCAGAATCCACCGTACCCGGAGGCGTAGCCCAAACAACAGGATAAGCTATCCAACGATCAGAGGATAAAGTCGTATTAAGAGTATCATCGTCATCATTTTTTACAAAATTATCGGGTACTGTAGTCTTGCCTTCCACCAGTACCTTCAGGCCCCGCAGGTTCCCGTCTTTTACTTTTCCTTTCAGGGTAAACGCTTCTTTCAGGGTATCAGTGGTAAAGGTGTTGAATCTGCTTCCAAAATCCTGAGTGCCATTATAGTCCTTGTGGAAATCTGAAGCAGGATTAGTCACACTATTGATAAAAACTTTATCTATCTTAATCTCCGGAGGCGACCGGTCAATAGTAAAGGCAATATTGCGGATTCTCTGTCCGCCGTAGGAGGTATCATCGGTATCATTGCCAATCCGATCCTTAACGCGGATGTCCAGCCAGTATATGCCATCGGCCTTGTCGGAAACATCAATAGTCCACGCGAATTCGGTCGTATCTATCGTTATGGGGAGTTTTAGCCATTCTGCGTCGTATCCGGCATTAAGTAAATCTGTCCTGGTGTAAATACGGTACTCAAAGAAGTGCCGGCTGCCAACAGGGGCAGGGAAGGTGTGCTGGTCAAAGCCAATGAAGGAAGTAACGTCGTTGAAGGTTCCCTGAATGTTACTGCCGGGCAGCAGCGTAACGCGTTTAGTGTCGTCAGGAGAAGTCAGTTTTGTCTCCAGCGCTGCTTTAGCCGCATCATACTCCGCCTGTGTCTGGACGTCACCTCTTCTGGTTCCGTCTAACCACTGTTGCCGGGTTATCTCTATAGGATTGATGTTGATGAATTTTATGACAGGCGCCGCGGTATCTTTGACAAAAGTATACGTTTGTGTTTCTTTCGCATTTGAACGACCTATAAAGTCAGTGGCGGTAATGGTTATGGTATGCTTTCCATCTTGCAGCTTCTGAAAGTCCGTTCCGCTGAGAAGCCAATTCCAAGTATATCCCTGGGTTGTCAGATCATAGCTAAAACCAGCATTAGTCGTCCATGTACTTGCATTATACGTATTGGCGACGTTCCCGTTGACGTTGTTGCCGTTATTTACCTTAATTTCCAGTTTCGTAAAGTCCCCGTCAAAGACCGTTCCTGCCAGGGGAATCCCGGTAGTGAATGTGCCTTTGTTGTAAATGGCGGAAGGAGTAAGCGTTGTGGTTAATGTAAGTTCCGGGTCCTTGCGGTTTACATAGAACTCAACCCTCTTTTCTATCCAGGGAGAAACTTCCGCTTCAATTACAGTACCTTCACCCTGCATGGTTCTGGTATTGCCGGTTCTGTCGGCAACTTTAATTTCGATCCACCATTTACCGTCGGGAATTTCAGACATATTGTACCAGAAACGGTTTGGACTGGGATTCAAAGGATCGTTGTCAGTCAGGGGGATAAACCAGTCCACCGACTGGCCCACATCGCCAGCGGCAAATTCGTATGTTTCCCATTTTTCCCATTGGGCATACTGCGTGGTGTTGGCGGAGTTGTTAGTATAGGCATTGCCAATGCGGTACTCAAAGAAATACCTCTTGGTGGAGTAGTCTGAAGGGCTGATTTCCGGATAGCCAATGCGGGAATTGATATCGGTAAACGATCCCCGAATTATGGCGTCAGTCGCTGAAATAGTATTGTTAGCGCTGCCCTTAGTAATAGTGCTCAGCTTAATCTGCGGCGGAGTCGTATCTTTGACAAAGTTATACCGTTCTATGAAATACCTGCCTCCCAGGTCATAGGCGGTAACGGTTATCTTATGATCTCCTTCTTTGTAGGCGACAAGGGAGAAAAGCTCCGAATTGAGAGTCCATTCCCAGGTAAAGTGTTCGTCATCATTCAGTACCCACGTTATCCCATCAACGCCTGCGTTGTCTTGCTCTATTTCAGCAGTTACCGTGAGAGAAATTGGATTACCATCCTCGTCGGCAATGGATTTTGACTTATCCTTTCTGACCGTGTAGATCGTGGGAGGAACGGTATCCACTTCAAACGTCAGCATTTTAAAGTTGACATCGTAGACTTTTCCGGTCAGTTTAAGCGTTCTTGTATCGTTGTAGGTATTATTATGGTTAGGACTCAATATCGGATCCAACTGATCTATCGACAGTACCGGATCAGTCCGGTCTACCGAGAACGCGATATTCTTAATTTCTTCCACATTATTGATCCGGTCGGCAACTTTAATATCAAGCCACCACAGACCTTCGGGTATTTTATCCCCGGACCAGAACGTACTATTGTAAGAGTAATCAGCGTTAGTACCTATATCCTTTGCCAGAGTCAGGGGGATACTCCAGTTTTCATTCTTCTGCGTTTCGTCTTTCACAAACGGCTTCTTTATATATTCCTTATAATTCGGGGTTGATCTGTTCATTTCGGATTTGGGATATATACGATATTCATAGTAGTAGTACGGGGAAAGGGTGGTATTATCAAAGCCAATCCGGGAAATTTCGTCATCAAAAATTCCGTTCAGCACGGGGTATGTGCTCTGCAACCCTGTAACCAGATCCAGTTTGGCATTTAGCTTATCTTTGTCTGTCTGGAGGGCGCCTGGCTTGGTACCGTTAATCCACAGATCATGGTCTATCTTCGCTTTGTCGTCAATGCTGATGTATTCTACCTTGGGCGCAACGGTATCCTTGACAAAGGAATATTCCTTAACTGTCTTTCTGCCTTTTTCGTCAGCAGCGGTAATGATTATTATATTCGTACCCTGTTTAATGATGGGGCTAGTTTCAAAGTCATCCTTGCTCAGAGTCCATTTCCAGGTGCGTCTTATACTGTTTATACCGGTAGTAAAAGACTCATTTACTCCCGGAGGTAACGCAGTTACAGAACCTACCACTATGTCGGCGTAACTTCCAACCGCCGGCGACAGGTTGTTCAGCGTAACAACCAGACTCTTAAAGTCCCCGTCCGTGACCGTTCCCTCAAGGGTAATCACCGGATTAATGTTATTGGTTTTGACTTCGGGGCCGTAAATGGGGAGAGGATCTTGTCCTGTTATTTTACTATCACCCGCTACTTCAATATCCGGCGCTTTCCGGTTCACATAGAACGGAATAACCGCGATATTGTCATCAGTATTTCCGGTTCTGTCGAGAACAAGGATTTCCAGATACCATTCGCCGTCGGGAATTTGATCCAGGTTGCCCCACCATTGATGAGGATTGGCGCCAATAGTATTGATGTAGGTCGTGTCCGTCAGGGGGATAGTCCAGTTCGCCGACAGGCCCGGATTTGTTCCCAGGAAGTAGAGCGCGTAAGGCGGTTTATCGGTCTTAGAACGGTAAATACGGTACTCAAAGTAGTACTCGCCGTTGGTAAATTTGTTAAGGCCAATGCGGGAATACTGGTCAATGAAGGTACCCTGTATCGTAGCGTCCGTAGTGGTAATAATATTGGTATCAAAAACAGCGGGAGTACCATCCGGCTTGGTCTTGCTGATAGTGATCGGATTGATTTCCGGCGCTATAGTATCCTTAATAAAGGGATACTGTTTATTCGAGGTCCTGCTGCCATAGTCATACGCGGTTACGACTATGGTATTTGATCCCTGCTCAAGACTGTTAAAGACATCCTGGTCGATAGTCCAGTCCCACGTATAAAAGTCATTACCCTGGTCAGTTATCGTGCTGGTGTCGTCAAACAGATAATCGAAATCCCCCACCTTAATTACATTACCGGCGGCGTTCTTCACCTCAACTACTTTACCGGCAGAGTCCAATATCTGAATATTCAGCTTCTTAAAGTTTATATCCTTAACTGATCCCGTCAGATGAAGCTTTTGGTAATCATTGAAGGTATTATTGGAAGGTTCCGTTACTACAAGATCCGGAGCAGTCCGGTCCACCGAAAACACAAAATGCAGGGCTTCTTCGCCCGTTTGATTATTGATCCGGTCGGCGACTTTAATGTCCAGCCACCAGAGGCCTTCGGGAATTTCATTCCCATTCCAGAATTCATTATTTAATAAATAAGTACTGTCGGGAACATTGTTGATGTCAAGCAAGGTCAGGGGGATTTTCCAGGGTTCGGTCGTGTTTGTGTCCGTATTCTCTTTTTTTACGAACGGCTTCTTTACATAATTTCCGTAATTCGGGGCTGATGCCTTCATTACATCCCTGTTATACAAACGGTACTCATAGTAGTAATAGAGGCCGTCTTTTTGGGCGCCAATGCGGGACCACTCGTCCACAAAGGTTCCCTGAAGCACGGGAGAGGTGCCTTCCGCCGCGGAAATAAGATCTCTTTTAGCCAATGGCACTTTACCGCCGGCGGCATCCCATTCCCCTTTGGTTATCTGAACCGGGGTAATGCCGGTGATGTCCACTATGGGCGCTTTGGTATCTTTGATAAAAGTATATGTTTCATCCGTACTATTGCCTTTTTCGTCAGTGGCGGTAAGAGTTACCGTATAGTCTTCATCAAGCAGGGCGTCAAAGGCCGTTTTAGAAAGAGTCCACGTTACGGAACGTTTGTTCGTGTTCGCATCATAAGCGCCCGTCCCATAACCACTCACCGTTTGGCCTTGTCCCTTGCTGTTCTCCATCCGGAAAACCACGGTCTTGGGCTGCTGGAAGTCTCCGTCAAAGACTGTTCCTGATATGGTAAATACGTCGCCGCTTTGCGGGCCGTAAATGGGTTCAAGTTTCTTCGGTTGTAAATCAAACAGCGGTTTCGTCCGATTTACATAAAATTTAATTCCTTTTTTGCCGTGCGTATCTTTAACGAAGTTACCGTCGTAGGCGCCTTCGTAGGTTTCCGCGTTGCCGAGCCGGTCGGCAACTTTAATGTCCAGCCACCATTGGCCATCGGGGATTTCAGGCAGGTCGTTCCAGAATAAATGAGGATTGAGGCCAAGCGTACTGTCATAGCCCGCGTCGGTCAGGGGAATGTTCCAGCTTACCGACTGGCCCGGATTGACTCCGTTATTAACACCATTGGTGATTCCAAAAAAGCCGTCTATATACGCCGGGCTGGTGGGGGTGACTGTAGCGCCCTCACGATAAATACGGTACTGATAATAGAACTCGTCCGTGTTGGTGGCAAGGTTTGTTTTTTTAACAGAGCCGATGCGGGACCAATCGTCGGTAAAGGAACCGCGCAGTACCGCGGCCTTATCGTCAATGGCGCCGGTGCCGTCCCGGTTGAGCGTGGTGAAATTAATCGCCGGGGGACTGTTATCTTTTATAAAAACTATCGAGAGTGAACCGGTCTGCGCCACCTTATCCACCGCGTCAAGCCTGAAGTTATGAGACCCATCTTCAATGATTGAATCGGCAAATTGATTTTTATCAAGACTCAGAGACCAGGTATAATACGGCGCCGTGCCCGCGGGAATAATGTACCCTTCTTTGCCGGTTCCGCCGTCATCTATCGTCCATTTGATATAAAGCGGGGTGGTGCCGGGATCTTTTATACTGTCCAGGTTAAGTTCTTCTAATGTTCCGCCCATGTTAAAGGTATTTGTATAGATATAGTAAGGAGGAAGGGGCTGCCGGGGCGGCTCGTTAACCTCAAGTTTAGGCATGGTAGTATCAATGGTAAAATTCACGGGTTCGGGGGGCTTGTTGTATATCGCCGGACGCTTTTTCTCATCTTTATCAAGCCCCAGTTTTACGGACGGGGCGTCGTATGCGGTAACCCGCAGGAACTTCTCCCCTTCGGTGTTCATTCCTTCCAAACCGGCGATAGGTACATTATAGGTGTCTTGCTTTACAGGGGGAATAACGTCGAAAGTATAATTTGTTTCCCAATCGCCGTTGGGTTTTTGGTATTCAACGATAAACCGTCCCAGGCCATCGTCATCGGTCAGGGTTACTATCAGACTGGTCGCGCTGTATATAAAAGAATCAGGCCGGGGGCTTTCTATAATTACTATGGGGATGTCGGTCGATTGGGCAACCTTAATATACACTTTTTTAGTCGACGGTATTTCCGCTTTACCCTGCGCCATGATGTACAGGGTATACTCGCCGTCGGGAATGGGCGGGGATTTATTACCATCGCCTATGGTGTCAATATATGTGTCCGGCGGGGAAAGTTCGGTTTTCCCGGTTCCCGACGCGAAAATTTTGGCGCCATCCACCGTCAGGGGCGTATCCCAGCTAATGTCAGTCGTGTCGCGTTTCACCAGCCACCAGCGGCTTTCTTCAACGCCGTAGTTGTCGGTGATCAAAGCGTTATAATCGAACACGCCGTTCACCGTATACTTCGTCGAATGCAGCGTTTCATCCTGCCGCAGGTCACTGCTTATTTCTTCGGCTTTGGCATAGGACACCCGGTTCACCGCGATGGTCGGCGGCGTCCCCAGTATCCGTACCGTAAAGGATTCTTCGGTGCAGGTCGTCAGATCACCGGCAATAACCGCTTTTTCCCATACCCGTACCGTAATCTTATATTCAGCCTCTTCAAAGGTGAATTTTCCGCTGCCGTCTTTTAAGGAAAGAGGCTCGCCTTTCTTGATCCTGGGGCTTAAGAACAGGTATTCCCGTTTTACGGTGCCGCCCTTGCTGGGTACCCAGCGGGGGTCTTCGTTCTTGCTAGGCGTCGCGTCTGTGGTGTTATACTTCGAGTAGTCGCTGCCGTCGTTGTCAAGACCCAGCGCCCACTGCAGTATGATTTCTTTTTCCGGCGCTACCCCGCTCGCCGGCACCTTTTGCACTATCAGATCCGCCCTCTGTATGTTCGTTGAGTGGCTGGCCCGCGCTTCAATGACAAAATCCCGGTTCTCCGCGATGTATTCATTCGCATTGGGCTTGTTTCCGTACAGCAGTTTGAAGGGATCAGCCTCATCGGCTGCCCGGTGAATATTTTTATCAGTCGGCATATCAAAGATAAAGCCGTCTTTATCGCTGACTTTCTTGTTATAGTACAGGTCCAATGCCGCGGGACCTTCGCTCGCCTGTATATAGACTTCCGCCGCGGGGTACTCCAAAGGCGGATAGTAACTGTCCATTTGATTGTTGCCGGTGCCGGTCTCGCCAATGTCCTTGGCCCAGACCCTGAATTTGTACGGCTTTTCCGCTTCCACCAGCGGCGTCTCCATCGGTTTTCCGGTTTTCGGATCCCGTTCATATAACTTCAGCTTGAACCGGACAAACTCCATGCCGCCTTCTCCCGGTTTGTCCTGCCGGTTTGCCCAGTCATCATCATTGTATTCATCCGCGTTGATCCACACCGCGTCTTCTTCTCTTTCAGGGGGATTCGTGTTCGGATTCCATATTTTAATCTTGGGATACCCTGCCAGTACCCCCTGTATGTCGTTCACGCTGCCTAAAATGTCGCCTTTAACGTACACAACGGGGTTGTTCTCAACGTCACCCCAGTTCCAGAAATCTTCTCCGCCTTTCTCTTTCTTCGTATAGGTCAATGTTTCCCAGAATCTTTCCGCCACACTGGGTGAATTTAATGAAATGACGGGCGGCCCCATCTTGATTTTATAGCTGTTCGGGTCAGATTCGGTCGCCTGGCGGGCTTTTTCCCCGTCATACGCCTTTACATATATATAGAAAGCGCCGTTATCGGAAAACGGCCGGTTGTTAATCCAGGTAGTCGGAGCGTCAATATCTATCTCAGACTGATACCAATCCTTCTCCCCCGGTATCGGAACCATGTCGATCTGTTTCCAAACATCGGGACTCTTGACCTGACGGTAGTATAATTCCACCTTTTCAACCGAAATGTCATCGGTTACTTTTGCCTTAAAACGGAAGGGGGTTTGCTTGAGAAATTCCCCTGAAGGAGGCCAAATTTCATGGATCACCGGCGCGAGAATATCGACCTTGGGACCCAAACCGGCTGAGAACGGGCTATTATCGCATGTTAGCGTAAAAAACACCCCGAAGAACACACAGCATAAGCCAATTAACCGAATTTTCTGTGTGAAAACAGCCTTTTTCATAAACTTCCTCCTCAATTTTCTCCATTTATCGCTGAGACTACAGGAAAACAGAGCACAGTACTCCCCCTCCCTGCCGGAAATTACTAGCATTACTTCGAAAAATTGCCATTTCTATAAAGAACACTCAGTCCTTTATACCCTTTAGCATGGTTGGTATGGTATGACGTGGTAGGTATATGAGCACTTAACAAAGAACAGGAAATATGAAAAACACCAACTACCATTTCAAGTATAACGCAAAAAACATAAAATGGCAACAAAAAACGCCAAAAAAAGCAATTTTTTTTGTATTTTTTTTAGATTAACCTGTAATTTTTCCAAAATACGCAAAAACGCCCAAAAACCCTAAAAAACGCCCAAAAACGCCCAAAAAGTACCCAAAAACGGTGACAGTCACTTTTTGCGACAAATTCCAAAGATTTCACACAAAGACACAAAGGTACAAAGATCACAAAGAAAGAAAGAGGGGGTTGTTGTATGCAATCTGAGCTTATTACCTTCACGATAAGATAACAGACAAAAACCCCCTGATTCCTCTTTGTGATCTTCTCTTTCTTGGTGATCTTTGTGTGATTCTTTTGTTATTATTTGACAGACGCGGGTAACCCAGTAACGCGCCCCGACAAGGGGCGTTGACCGGACAAAGGCGACTGGTTACCGCGCACAATAAAAGCCACCGCTAACAGTTACTGTAGGCTTGCTTTAGCAAGCCGTGCGCGCGGCGGGTGCCCTACTTTACGGCAAACGTGGGTTCGAGTCCCGCCTACCTGGAGTTTTTGCTACTGTTAAACAAAAATATTAACTTTTGAGGTTATTTTTTTACTTTCCTGACAGACGCGGGACTCGAACCCACCACCTTCAGCTCCGGAGGCTGACGCTCTATCCACATGAGCTAGTCTGTCAAAATCCGGCGTTACCGGATTACTTACCATAAGACTTATCGTTATTAACTGTCAATACAGCGGCATTGACCTTTAGGGGAAATGCGCCTATGCTGGGGTATGTTTCGTTTGTAAGGAGGATATAATGCGAAAAGTTACATTTTACCTGATTTTGGCCATTACCGTGATTGCCGGCGGAGTGTTGACCGGCTGCCAGAAGAAAGCTTCCGACGGCGCGGCAGGCGCCAAAAGCAATACATCCGGAGATATTACGGTGAGGCTGCTCACCGACGCCACCGGAATTGACGACAAGTCATTTAACGCCGCGGCATGGCGGGGTATATTGGAGTTCTACGGCGACACCTGGGACAATACAAAAAAACGGGGCTCCGTTTATGATGTGGTAACCGCGCAGTCCGAGGATATGTATATTCCCAATCTCAGGCAGGCTACCGACGAAGGCTATGACCTTATCGTCGCCACGGGCTTTACCTGGGCCGATTCCCTGAGTGAAGTCGCCAAGGGCAATCCCAAGCAAAAATATTTAATCGTTGATACTGATTGGCTGGACGGTTCCAATATTATGCAGGCGGCCTATGCCGAGCATGAAGGTTCCTTCCTGGTCGGGGCGGCGGCGGCGTTAAAAGCCAAAGAAGACGGGATCGCTAATCCCCGCTTCGGCTTTATCGGCGGCGTGCCGGGCGGGCTTATCACCAAGTTTGAAGTAGGTTATGTGCAGGGCGTGTTATCCATCATTCCCAACGCCCCCATCGTTGATTATTACGTGAACAGCTGGGGCGAACCGGCGCTGGCGAAAACCCAGGCGAAAAACTGGTACGATTCCGGCGTGTACGCGATTTATTCGGCGGCAGGCGGCAGCGGCAACGGGACTATCGCCCAGGCTAAAGAATACCGCCTGGCGGGAAAAAATGTCTGGGCCATCGGCGTCGATTCCGATCAGTTCGCGGAAGGCGTCTACAACGGCAACGAGTCGGCGGTGCTGACCTCCATGCTGAAACTGGTGGAAAACAGCCTGGTATACGCCCTGAACGCCGTCAAGAACGGCACTTTTAAGGGCGAAATAATTACTTTTGACCTAGTCAAGGACGGCGTCGGATTTTCTACCACCAATTCCGCCCTCGGCGGCGCGATTGTAACGCAGCTTAACGCGATCAAACAGAAGATCATCAAAGGTGAAATTACCGTCGCCTCCACCAACGCGGACTCGAAAAAACTGCCCGGCTTTCCCCAAAATTTGAAAGCCATAGACGATTAAGGAATGCACACAAAGACACAAAGGGACAAAGAACACGAAGTAAGATTACGGATCAAAACCACTTGATTTCTCTTCGTGTTCTTCTCTTTCTTGGTGTTCTTCGTGTGAGATATTCAAAATGTAATTTCAGAAACTTCAATAAAAGCCGATTCTATAAGAAAGGAACGTGTTGTGCTGGCCATTGAAATGCTCGAGATATGCAAGGTCTTTCCCGGAGTGCTGGCCAACGATAGGGTAAACCTACAGGTTAAAAGCGGCGAGATACACGCCCTGCTGGGAGAAAACGGGGCCGGTAAATCA
>Ga0268262_10007071_pt1 | contig 10574 bp, 10 predicted proteins | sample TergutNc150P3_FD_190354 | JGI IMG/M metagenome (GOLD analysis project Ga0268262, IMG submission 190354) | Nasutitermes corniger P3 segment gut microbial community from laboratory colony in Florida, USA - Nc150 P3 (SPAdes) (version 2) | ecosystem: Host-associated > Arthropoda: Insects >...
GGGGGGGGGGGGGGGGGATCTTTAACTCAAAGCATTTTTGTAGTAGGGGATTATGCGGCTTTTTGCCAATAATGGCGATTTTTTGATTCATTAAGGGTATTTTAGCATTTTTTGGGGTTTTTGTCAATGGAGTGGTAAAAAGCTCTTTTAATCAAAGAATAGCAATTCTACACAGCCAAATTGCTATTATGCGGAAGCGGCTATCCGCTCTTGTACCATTTCTCCGATAATTTCCGCTGGTGTTTTGTGGTCGGCTATGGCTTTAGTATTCAGCCAATCCGCTGAAAGCTCATCAATTGTAATTATATGGGCGGCGGCTTTGCGTTTTGAGAGAAAACCTGAACCGTTGGGACCGACTTTTGGAGTAGTTTTAGTCCATTTTTCATCGAGCGCAAACGCTTCTTCTTCTGTCATTCTAGCCATTATTTTCTCCTCTAACCTTGATCAAATGTAAAAAATTCTTCCTGCATCTCATTGCATGGAAAACATTGATAGTATTCTCGTCAATTACATTATACATAACTTCAAGTGGAAGGGCTTTTCTGTCGAAACCTATAACTAAATACTTGTTATCGGATTCTTCTTCATCAATACTACCTTCATATCTTGCTGTTTCAAACGCAAATCTGATGTCCTCTTTTGTTACATTATGTAAAAAGGCTGCCTGATTGAATTCCAGAGTAACATCCATAGGTAATTATACCTCAACTTTGAGCAATAAGGCAATATAAAAGCGTCCCCCCCTTTTTTAGGGCATTTTTGGGAAATAAATGCCTTGTTTCCTAAACCAAATACGCGGTATCGGCTCGGCTTTTTTCAAGAATTCCGACAAAAAAAGCTTTATAGCGAAACTACAGAATTAGAAAGAGAGAAAAAAAAGACTGACGCGGTTGGGGTACGTCAGTCTTTTTTATTTCACCGGTATTTTATTCTTGTTTTTTCGTCCACACCGGTCTCCACTTAGTAGGATCTTCCGGCACTACTGTATCTGTTGTATATGTTCCTACGCCGCCTGTATTCGCGAGATACTTATTGCGCAAATCGCCGGGGAATGGTGAAATCCAATAACTATTTTCCCACCATCCTCCTTCATAATATCTTCCTAAATTATTATAAACAATCGTACCTTGAAATGTTACGCTGGTAAGACCGGTACAACCGTAAAAAGCGCTTTGGTTAATTTGGGTAACATTGATTGGTATTGTTACGCTGGTAAGACCGGTGCAATTGAGAAAAGCGTAATTACTAATGGTGGTAACGCTGTCCGGTATAGTTATATCGGTAAGGCTGGTGCTTTCGCTAAAAGCGCTAGTCCCAATGGTGGTAACGCTGTTCGGTATGGTAAATGAAGTGCCTGCTTTCTTTTTGGGGTATGTGATTAATATAGTTTTATCTTTATCATACAGTACACCCTGATCCGAACTATAGCTTGTATTAGCGGGATCAACTTTTATATCGGTAAGGTTGCTGCAATTAAAAGCCCCCTCCCCAATTGCGGTAACGCCTTTTCCTATTGTTACGTTGGTAAGTTTGCTGTTGTCTTCAAACACATATTTTCCAATTGTGGTGACATTATTTGGTATGATAACTTTTACCAGTTGGTTACTCTCAAACGCGTTATCTCCAATGGAGGTAACGCTGTTGGGTATGATAATATTGGTCAGCTTATTGTTTATAAATGCTTTATTACCAATGGTGGTAACACTATTGGCAATAGTAACCTTAACAAGATTTCCGAGAGGCTGCTTTTTAGCGTCATCCCAGCCGCCGGCAAACGCCATTTCTCCAATGGAAGTAACGCTGTCCGGCAGGGTTATGCCGGTAAGCATTTTACAGTTATTAAAAGCATAATTAGGAATGGTTGTTACTGCCTTGCCCGTAATGGTAAGGTTTACATATTTTCCCGTCGTATTTAGAATTTCTCTGATTTTTGGTATCATTTGTTCATTAGCGCCCATTGAAATGTTTAACGGTTTATCCGGGGTGTTGGCAGGTTGTTTATCAAGATACTCCTTTAACGCCTCGGGGCTGTTTAGGGTAACGCCTCCGCCGCAAGATAAAGTTGAAAGGGCAATTATTGTCACAAAAGCAATAAGTCCTAACACTTTGATTTTGTTTTTCATAGAAAACTCCTTTTTTACGTTATTTCTTGAGAATTTTTGTTAAAAATTGTCGGTTTCTTTAACATTGGGAGTATTTTACCATTTTTGGGGTTAGTATGTAAAGAGATAAAAAACAGCGAATTTAGGTAAAATTAACCCCCTTAAGAATTGCGATTTCCTCTCAACTTTATTGGAAATTTTATCCGAAATTTTATATAATATGAGTATGGAACAAAAAAGAAGCGTTTTTTTGCCGTTTGTCTTGTTGTTACTGCTGGTTTCCGGTCTTCTGGAAGCGCAGGAAAACCCGCAGGCGTTTACGCAAAGATACCAGAACGGTACTCAACTTTACAAACTGGCGCGTTATAAGGAAGCGGCAATTGAATTCCGCAAAGCCCAGGAAACTGCTAAAAATTCCAACGACAAATCCGCCGCTTTATATTGGGTCATTTTAAGCCAGATGGCATACTCGGATTTCGGCTCCGCCATTCGGGACATGGAGGAACTCCAAAAAACCGCCCCCAATTCTCCTTACGCAAGGGATATGCTTTACCACAGAGGCAGAGTTTATTTCAATCAGGGCTATTTTGAAGAAGCGTTGTACTTCTTAAACCGCTATAATCAATCAACTACCGATTCTGATCGTCAGGCGGCGGACAGAAGAGCGGCGTCATTCTTCTGGATGGGCGAATGTTTGTACGCGATGGGACAGCATGAGGAAGCGGAAAAATTTTACGCGTGGGTAATTGCCAAATACAGGGAAAGCCCGAAAGTGGAAGCCGCCGCATACCGCATCGATTTAATCAAGCAAAAGAAAATAGAATCCGAACTTTTGGCTCTTTTACAGTGGAGTCACGAGGAAGCGTTACGCACAAGCGAAGACTACCAAAAGACGATAAGAACTTATGAATACACTCTTAATATGTATCAAAAAAGAATTGCCGATCTTTCTAATAATGAAAATATCATTAACAATTTGAATAATCAGGAATACAGACCTAACAAACCTCGTGTTATGGAAGATACCCCGGCGACAGAAGAAATAAAAGAGCCGCAAAGCACAGAGTTTAGTCATAATGATTATTTGTTACAAAAGGCAATACGTTTGGGAAACAGTGTAGGGGAAATTTTAGAAAACATTGAAGCCGGAGAGAATTGATGCTTTCCCGTAAATCGAAATTTATCGAATATATTTATACTCTTGTTCTTATATCATTTCTTTTAATATTCGCAGGATGTAAAAATCTTTCCGTTAAAAAAGAGAACGCAGCCGATAAAAAGCCCGCAAAACAGACAGCTAAGTCCGAAAAGAAACCCGCTAAACAGTCGAAAAAAAAATCTGCCAAACAGGCGAAAGCAATACCGACAGAAAATATTCCCGACGACGGATATATCAGATTAGTTTTAAATGAAAAAAAAGGCTGTTTTACGCTTTATTATCTTTCGGATCCAAAAACAATGCGTTATGAGCCATTATTTAACTCTAAGGATACTTCCGCAAGTTTTTTATCGGTTTTAGTAGACGGTGAAATTTACCGGCTTGGCAGTTCCAAAAAATTTAAAACAAAGATAGAAAGAGATAAAAAAGATATGGCTTTTATCTTTGAATCATCATTTTTAAAAGTAACTCAAGTTTTTTCTCCCGTCAGAACATCCAGTTCTCAAATGGCAAACGGCGTTAAGATAACAATGAGCATACAGAATACCGGCACGGAAAGATCTTTTGTAGGTTTGCGAATGTTAATCGACACGGATTTGGATGAAAAAAACAATGATACGCCAATCCTTACAAACACGCAGGTTGTTTCTTCGGAATTGCTTATTGAAGGTAATTCCAATGACAGGTTCTGGGTATCGCGTGGAAATAAAATATCGTTAATGGGGAGCATTATTAATCCGGTAGAAACTTTAGGAAAAGGTCCGGATCTTGTTCATATAGCGAATTGGAAAAGGTTAAGAGATGCTCCATGGAGGCTTACTTATTTAAAAGGACGGTCTTTTAATAATCTGCCGTATTCAGCGGGCGATTCGGCAGTTTGTTATTACTTTGGTCCTGAAATGGTTGATCGAAATAAAATATTGACTTATACGGTTTTTCTTACAACAGAAGATTCGCAGTGGTATAAACATGCGGAACCTCCTTTTAATATGACGGCTTCGATAATTTCTGAAATATCTGATAAACCGGAACAAAAACAACCCGTCGCCGTACCGGTGGTACAGCCCAAAAAAGAACCGGCTCCCGAAGAGGAGTTAACGATAAATATTTCCGCTCTGGAAGCGCAGGCGAGTCTTGAAGCGGCGGCGACCAATGAAAACGAGGATGTCATTATTTTAACTAAACTACAGGATATTTTAAATCAATTTATTGAAGGTCAAATAAAAATAAACGAACGTGATCTTGCGGAAATTGAGAAATTTATTGAAAAATATAGAATCAGGAATGAAACGTATTAACAATGAAATTCGACTCTTTTTTGAACAAAGCAGCTCTTCTGGCAAAGAAGCGCAATTATGAAGGCGCGTTAACCGCTCTTAAATACGAAGAAGAAAGGTATTACGGTTCTTTTAAATATTATTACCTGTACGGCGTTATATGCCTTTATTCAGGCAATTACGCGGAAGCGCATGAAAATTTTAATTTGGCAAGAAAAATAAAAATAAACGATCTAAATCTTATGCTTTGTTTTGCCGTTCTTTATTTGAAGCGTATGGATACCGTTCAGGCTGTTCATTACTATCTTGAAGTACAGGAGTTGGATAAAAATAACAGAATAGCAAAAAAAGCCCTTGCCGTTATAAGAAAATATTCCGCGGGTGAAGCCCTGTCCGAATGGGTGACGGAAAATCTTTCAACATTATTTCCTCCGATTCCGGCTTCGGTTATTACGTCAAAAACAATTATAAATATCGCGTTAATTCTTACCGTCGCCGCTGTTATTTTCTTGGGAATACTGATAATTGCAAAAGCTCAGCCAAACCCGTTTAAAAGGAATAAACGTCCTACGGCGGATTTTGTTTTGTCCAATCAGGAAAGACGCGAAAGCGTTCAGGTTGACGGCTATTACAGGTACATTCTCACCCGCGATCAGGCAATAAATTATTACGATAAAGCGTTATCCCTTTTTACATCATACCGCGACGAGGAAGCGAAAAAAAGTCTTAACCGTATTCTTGAATCAAACGCGTCGGAGGGGCTTAAAAGCAGGGCGCGTCTTTTAATGGATAACATGCAGGTTCCCGGCTTTGATAATTTTAAAAAAGCGGATAATCCCGCGTTAGCCGACGTAAGGAGCGAACCCTTCATTTACAAAAACGTACACGTTATTTGGAAAGGCATGGCGACAAACGTCGCGGTAACCGACGAAGGCACAACTTTCGATTTACTGGTAGGCTACGATACACGTAAAGTCCTTGAAGGAATTGTCCCCGTTATTTTCTTTAGTCCCCTTTCAATAAACACAGAAAAACCGCTTGAAGTACTTGGTAAAATAACGCTTAACGCGTCTTCCGACATTAAATCCGACATTAGATTGGAAGGCGTGGCGATACATCAGTCGGGTAAGCTGGAATAAGAATTCTACCACGAACCACACGAACCAGCACGAACGGCGACAAGATATGTGTTGATCCTTCGTTATGTTCGTGTGGTTCGTGGTTAAAAATTTAAGAGGGAAGAATTTGAAAGCTGTGGTACAAAGAGTTCAAGAGGCGACTGTTACCGTTGACGGAATTGTAAAGGGGAGCATTAGCCGCGGTTTGCTTGTTTACTTGGGCGTCGCGCATAATGACACTGAATCTGACGCGGATTGGCTCTCTGAAAAAATAGCGTACTTAAGGATTTTTGACGACGAAGACGGAAAGATGAATCTGTCCCTTAAAGATTTAGCCTCCACTGATAAGCAAACCGGTCTTTTAGCTGTTTCGCAGTTTACATTGTTAGCCGATGCGCGAAAGGGCAGACGTCCTTCGTGGAACGGCGCGGCTCCGCCTGAAAAAGCGAAACAACTCTATGAGTATTTTATGGATGCCGTAAGAAAGACAGGGCTTACCTGCGAGTGCGGAGAATTTCAGGCGCACATGATGGTTAAGTATACAAATGACGGACCTGTTACGATTATTTTGGATACTGAGCAAAACAAATAACAGATAAAACGGTAAATTCATTATTATAAGTTTTTTTTCTTAATTATTTTTGTAATAACATATACGGCGCATTTTATAATCAAATTACTGCCTAGAATAAGAATGGAAACGAAAGCCGCCCCCTCAAGAAAAAGTTGAGCTTCAAACTGGGTAATCATAAGGGAAACAGGCCGACTGCGTACCGTGCTTAAAAAAGAAACGGCTGAAATTGTCATCATTGAATTTACAAAGAAATAAGAAAGCATTTCTAAAATTGTCAGTTTAGTTTGAGGTATTAACACGTCGCGAATAATGCGGAAACGACCTACGCCCAATGTTCTGCCTACATCCTCAAGGTTAACATTGATTTTTCCCAAGGAGTTATATGCCATGAGATACGGAGACGCCAAAAAGTGAATCGTATTGACAAGGATAAGCATGGCAAGGCTTCCGTAAATAAACGTGCCTTTGAAAAAAAGCACATATGAAAGACCAAGTACCAACCCTGGAATTGCAAGCGACGTAATAGAAATAAGATGCAGCATCCGCGATGATTTGCCTCCGGTGCGGGCTGTAAAATAAGCGGTAACCCATGAAAAGACTGTTCCTAAAATTGAAACACAAACGGCAATGGCAAGCGAATTGCACAAGTACCGCCCTGCGCCCATGTTCATGGTTTTGGTTATGTTACGGAAAGACAGTCCCATATCCACAGGGTAACTTTTAATAAATGTGAGAAAAGCAAAGACTAATACAGGCAGGGCAATAATCAAACATATAAATATCACATAACACGCGGCGGCGGCATCACGCAGTTTATTTTCTGCTTTGTCTTTTTCACGAATGATAAAATTCTGATTCGCTCTGTCCTGATTCAGCAGGTCAAATACAAAGGCAATTATCGCCGGAATGAGAAGAAAAGAGCCTACTACGCTGCCGCGGCTGAAATTCAACAGTCCTATTACTTCCTGATACATCATTACAGGCAGGGTAATAAATCTGCCGCCTATCATCAAGGGAACGCCGTAGTCCGTAAAAATCAGGGTAAACACCGCAAAAATCACCGATATAAGAGGCTTGCGTAAATAGGGAAAAGTTATCGAAAAAAACTGATTTGCGCGCGGAATACCAAGTATTTCGGCGGCTTCGTAGGGAGAACCATCCTCGTATTTAAGAATATCCGCCAACATTAAAAACGCGACGGGAAACGCGTAAAAAACAGAGCCAAGCACAATGCCTTTAAAACCATAGATTGTACTGTTAAGCCCGAAGAGCCGCGTAATTATACCGTTTGCACCTAACAACAATATAAGTCCCATGCCGTGAGAAATAGAAGGAATAAGCATGGGCAGAGTAACAAAAACAGAAAACACTTCACGAAAACGCAGATTGGTGCGGACTACACAGTAAGCAAATCCCCATGCAAAAACAATGGAAATTACCGTGGCGACCGCGGCGGCATATATTGAATTTAACAGCGCTTCCTTGAACCGGGGAAGTTTCAGAACGCCTGAAATATCGGAACCGGTCATATTTATCAGCATTGTTACAAGCGGACATATAACGGCGATAAAAAGAAAAATTCCAAGCAGTAGTTTGACCAAATCAGATTGACGCAAGGAACCGCGGCGTAAGACGTAAGGACGAATGGCGTTTAACCCTGCGCTCATTCAGTTTTTCCCGGTTGAACATATTTAACAAGCGAATTTATTTTAAGCCGAAGATTGTCAATCACAAATTCCCGGATATAAACATTTGCGGGATTTGAGACAATTGATTCCGGTGAGTCCAACTGCTGAATAGTCCCGTTATTCATCACCATAATGCGATCCGAAAGAGCAAAAGCTTCTTCTTGATCATGGGTAATGTAGATCATAGTAGTACGGAACTTCTTCTGTATGTTCTTAATCTCGTCGCGCAGAGACAGCCGCGTAGCCGCGTCCAGCGCGGACATAGGTTCGTCAAAAAGAATAATCTCAGGATTGCAAGCCAGAGTTCTGGCAATGGCGACCCTCTGCTGCTGACCGCCTGAAAGCTTCCATGGCTTTTTGTTAATGTGTTCGGTAAGCCCCACCTGTTCTATGATATTTTCAGCAATTGCCCGCGAACGGGATTTTAGTTCTTTATCGAATTTTAACGCGTATTCAACATTGCCAAGAACGGTCATATTCTGAAAAAGGGCGTAGTTCTGGAACACAATGCCCATACCGCGTTTTGAAGCGGGAGAAGCTGTAATATCGTTTCCGTCTTTTATAATCTGTCCGGACGTAGGCGGTAAAAGACCAATGAGGATTCGCAGTATCGTGGTTTTACCGCAGCCGGAAGGACCAAGAATTGAGAGAAACTCTCCATCGTTCACGAAAAAATTAAGTCCGTGGAGCACTTCAAGACGGTTAAAAACATGCTTTAAATTTTTAATCTCAAGTTTAACCGCCACAGCCGTACTCCAAGGATTAATATTTCCACTTTGCCAATAGTTGTTCTTTCAGAGACAGGTCGTATACGCCGTCCATTCTCGCATAGGGAATATTCTTTGGATAGTTGGCGATATTGTTGGGTTGATTTTTAAAAATCTGTTCCGGGCAGTACAACTCCTTGTCGTCTCTTACTAACTTTGTCATAGCAAATTCAAAAACTTCTTTTACTATGGGGCGGGTTTCTTTTCCCTTGATGATTCCAAAACCGGTGGTAATATTAGGCGCGCCTTCGGAGAAGAAAAGCAATTCAAGAGGGACGCCCCGGTTGTTAATGGCGTTAACGGCGGTCAGAGTCATGCCTAACCCGATAGCCGCCTCGCCTTGAATCAGCGCGTTCACAGGACCGGAACCCGAAGTGGTGAACTGAAGAATATTTTTCGCAAGACCGTCAAAATATGTAAATGCCGCGTCCTCGCCCCATGCGTTGATAAGGCTCACCAGAAACATATAACCTGTGCCGGAAGTTTTTGGGTTTGGCATAGAAATGAGTCCTTTATAAATGGGCTTTAGTAAATCCTGATATGAAGCGGGAACGGGAAGCCCGGCGCTTTCCAACTTGGAACGGTTTATAACAATAGCTCCTGACGATTTGTCCCAAGGTAAAAACCGTTTAGAAGCAGGGACCAACTCCGGAAGAAAATCTGATAAATTATAGGAAGAAAGATCCGCCAAAATATCCTGAAGACCTTCCAAATAACCGGTTTCCAGATTTAAAATTATATCGGCTTCAGTCTGTGTTCCTTCCGCCTTAAGTTTTGCCGCGTGATTTCCTGTTGACAGTACCTGCAAGGTAATGTCATTTTTGGGAAATTTTGCTTTAAGCAGTTCCTGCATATGTTCTGTACGAAAATCCTCGGTGCTTGTGTAAATGATAACACCGGTATTATCCGTTTTTTTGCACGAGATAGCAATTCCCGCCATGAATAAAATCATCGCAAAACATAAAATTCTTTTCATCTTAATTCTCCTTAAAAAATACTTATTTCCGGATAACAAATATAGCTTATTTTTCTTATTTTATCATGTAAAGAAGATGGCTGTCAATCAATCGTCTGATCGTCTGATAGAGCAGTTTCGTTAAATAATTGTTAATTTTCTGTTCGTGCTGGTTCGTGGTAAAATTTAACATCTCACTTCCCGCCAAGATACTCCCCGGCGTTAAAGGGCTGTAAAAGTTTCCCCATAGATTCGTTATTTATTATCGCTTTAATAATACTCGCCGCAAGTTCCGCCGACTGCACAATCTCCAGCTTTGGGAAATCTCCTTTATAATTGCCGCAGGATACGGTATCTGTAACAATCAGGCGGTTTAACAGTCCTTCTTTAAAAAACGCGTTAAGTCTTTCGACGGCGGGATTGGAAAAAAGCGCGTGTACGGAAATGATATTGATCTCTTTGGGTTTTAATTGCGCAAGAGCGCGGATAAGTACTTCTACAGAGCCCGCGGTATCAATCATGTCGTCTACAATCCATAGACTTTTATTTTCAAGCGGGTCGGCGCTTAAAATGTTAATCGACTCCACAGTATTTGGTCTTGAATAATCGCGCTGTTTGTGGGCGACGACTAAAGGAGCGCCGAAAGAGTTCGCGAAAATACGCGCGATTTTTTCGCCGCCCGCGTCTACGGAACAAAACGCCCAATTTTTTCTTACTTCGTTTTCAAGATAATCATACGTTTTGATATATGTGTCGCACAGATATTTTGCCAGCAATTTTGAAGCCGGTACGTCGTCAATGGCGCAAACTGACGGGTCGAGCATGGATTTGGATTTATCGGAATGAAGCTGGAAAGTAATAACGTGGCTTGCGCCGAGAGAGGAAAGCGTTTTTAAATGAACCCATAAACCTACCGACGATCTGTGCGTGGTGC
>Ga0268262_10007072_pt1 | contig 10574 bp, 10 predicted proteins | sample TergutNc150P3_FD_190354 | JGI IMG/M metagenome (GOLD analysis project Ga0268262, IMG submission 190354) | Nasutitermes corniger P3 segment gut microbial community from laboratory colony in Florida, USA - Nc150 P3 (SPAdes) (version 2) | ecosystem: Host-associated > Arthropoda: Insects >...
CAAGTGTTGAACGCGCAATCGTTTGAGAAATTAGGATACTGTAAAATATTGCCGCAAGACGGGTTAACCGGCGCGATTCTCGCCGAGAGCGTCAAGCGGTTCTTTGATGAGGATAAGGATAAGTGCGTCAACGCGATGAAACAAGCGGAGTCGGTAAAGGCGGTTGACAAAGTTTTGGAAGTTATCGGGCGATTATGAGATTCATCATAGATAAAAGCCGCTCCGCGGAGTTCAACATGGCCGCCGACCTCTATCTGCTGAAGCGCTGCGCAAACAGCGGAGAAATCACTGTCCGCCTCTATTCGTGGATCCGCCCGACCGTCTCTATCGGTTGTATGCAATCTCCCGACACGGAGCTTGACCTGAACGCGCTGCAAGCCGCCGGGGCCGGATGGATAAGGCGTATCACCGGCGGGCGGGCGGTGCTGCACGACGGCGACATCACCTACAGCGTAACCTTTCCAAAGAGCTTGCGCGAAATGGGAAACAGCATAGCGCAGACCTACAAGATCATCTCCAAATGCCTGATGGACGGGCTAAACCGAGCGTCCATAATTTGCGAGGCGCACGACTCCGACGGCGGGCTCTCCGGAATCGGGCGGCAAGTCAAACTGCCATGCTTCCTCGCCCCGAACAGAGACGAGATCATGGCCGCCGGAAAGAAATTGGTAGGCTCCGCGCAAAAGAGAACGGCGGAAGGGGTGCTGCAGCACGGGTCTATACCCATAAACGGAAATTACCGGAATTTGCCGCTATACTTAAGGATTAACGATCCGGAGCGGGAGAAACAAATAGAATTGCTTAAATCAAAGAGTTGTTGTATTGACGATTTAATAACTGATAATCAGGTACCGACGTTTGACCGGTTGGCGGAATGCCTAATGAGCGGATTTTCCGCAGCGCTTCCGTTTAACGGCGAATTGACTCCATGGACTCCCGAGGAAGAACGCGAGATCGCAAACCGAATATCTCTTTGACGTCCTTCTCAGAGAGTCATGTAAAACGCCGTTAACTCCTACTTGCCGTCAGCAGTCGACAATATAATATAAACCATACCGTCGCCGCCGCGAGCGCCGCTCGCGTTAGAATATCCGCCGCTTCCGCCGCCGCCGTTCTGCGCCCCGGTTACTCCGCCGCTGGTGCGCCGTCCGCCGTTACCGCCGCCGAAATGGCTGCTGGAACCTATGCTTAATTCAGCCGCCTTTCCGCCCTCGCTCATAATATCGCTTTTTAAACTACCGTTCGCGCCGTTCTTACCGGCGCTGACTTTGCCTTTCTTGTATACCGCTTTGCCGTACGGCAAACTGGCTTCATCGGCCCTTCCGCCGGCTCCCCCGCTCACGCTTGTTCCGTTTCCGCCTCCGCCCGCGCCGCCCTCCACGGAAAGATTTACCGATTTAGATTCCCAACGCACCGAAGACGACCCGCCCATGCTCCCGGGCAAACCGGATTCATCGGGTGTACCGCCGCCCTTGCTTACATAACCGCCGCCCTCTCCGCCTTTACCTACCGTTATGCTTAGGGTGACCGGCAACGACGACCTGTCCACCGCCAGCTTCATGTAAGCCGCCGCTCCGCCGCCCCCGCCCCCGCCGGTGCCGTTGTAGTTGCCATCGATTATATTTTCCTTCTTATCGCCGCCCTGACCGCCGCCGCCGGCCCCAAGAACATAAACCTCTATAATCCCCACCGCCGTATCCTCAATAAAATAAACATACGCGCCGCTCGCGCTATACTCTTGTTCGGTAATCCTGTTTCCGCTCACCGAATAATCCTCGGAGGAATCGCTGTCGGACGGGTCGCAAACAGAAAAAACGCAGACTATGGCCGACAAAGCCGCCATATAGATTAGGCGCTTGAAAGAGAGTTTTGCGGATTTCATAAAAATATCCTTTTGCAAAGGTTTTAGGGTTGTTTATAAATCTTATCTTATGTATATAATATAACATAAAAATCTTTTAAAATCAAAAAAAGCCTTAAAATCTTTTAAATCTTTTTTAGACGAAGCCTTCGGCTTCATAGATATATGCGGGGCTATGCCCCGCATATTCAGTCAAAATCAAAAGAAAAAAGCTTTTTTTTTGACTTTGACGTTGCAGTTGACTGAAAATGCGGGGTGCTTTGCCCCGCATTTATCTATGAAAGGCGCGTAGCGCCTTTCGTCTAAATATGAATTTGATTTTAAAGATTTTAAAGATTTTAAAGATTTAAATCTTTTAAAGATTTTAAGATTTTTTGGAGTTTTTACTGTAAATATATTATATAACTACGTTATACAATATTATATAATAGGTTAAGGTTATGCCCGTACGCCGACTTACACAAAAGACGCAATACGCTTAACCTACCACAATATATTGTGTAGACGTGACCATACCCACAATATATTGTATTGATATGGGGGATTTATGTACTTTTGTTATAGCTCCAAAACTGGAAAAACACCTAAATAACGTCTATTAACTATAATAATCATACCTATTAAACTTTAATGAAAGGCGGTCTTTTATGAAAACGCAAACTATCGGGAAACGCTTCACAGCGGGTTTGAAGGGCGTCGTGCTGGGCGCGGTCGCGGCGGGAGTGGTCTTGCTGGGCGGGTGCGGAGGGGACGACGAAGGGGGCGGGGGCGGCGGCGGGGATAAATCGTCGGGGTCGGGGAGCGGGAGCACAAAATACACCCTCAACTTGAAATCAGAACCGACCGGAAGCGGGTCGTTTGTCTGGAAACCGGACGGGGCGCAGTTTAATTCGGGGGATTCGGTTACCGTGACGGTCAGTTCGAGCAATCCCGAAAAATACACGTTCATAGAGTGGACGGGGGTGGACGCTTCGGTTGCTAAGGATAGCAGCGTTAAGATTGTGATGAAAGGGAATAAGACGCTGACGGCGAAGTTTTCGGCTAAGTACTCGATTACACCGGTGGTGGAACCTGCGGGGGCTGGCAAGGTGACGCTTAAACCGGATTCGGCTCTTTATCCGGCTGGAACTACGGTTACATTGTCTGCTTCGCCGGTTTCCGATAGCGGTTACTTTTTCATCGGATGGGCAGTGAAGGGTTCAATTATTGAACCGGATGTTCAATTATTGTGTACTGTAAACAGCGATACTACAATTACCGCCAAATTTTTAAAAAAATATAAGATTATTCTTACAAAAAATGGTACTGGTAATGTGACATTAGATCCGCCAGGGCCATACTACGATGATGGCACAAAAGTAACTCTGACCGCAACACCGGAGGATAACTTCGTGTCTTGGAGACAACCGAATGGATCATTATGGTTCGAGAACGATATAGACAAAAGCTCGGACCCCACATTGACGATTACAATTGACAAAGCCAATGTGGAATTAACAGCTAGGTTCAAATAATTGCTGTTTAGTTTTTTGTGGAAGAGTTTCAGGAATTATGATGGGAACGTCAAAATAGACGGTTCCGGTTCAAATTCGATAACTGTAGATTTGAAAGATGGATGCACCCCGTTAGTGGTGCATCCTTGGTTCTTCCCACAATAATGTCGGAGGTACCGTCTTTTTATAACAACAACCCTTAATCTTTTACGAAAGGATATTTTTATGAACACCCAAAATCTTTTTTTTAAACGTCTCACCCATACAGCTGGATTAGCTGTATTGTCAATCGTAGCCTGCTTTTTCCTAGTCTGCGACTCAGACACAGCCTACGCATAAGATAACCTACGCAATAAATGGGGAGTCCGGCTTTTCAACCGGCCCCCTATTTTCACAACATTAAAAAAACTTTTTTTGCGCCGGCGGTTGTCTGTGATGTATATTTATAGATATATAGGCTGATTGAGCCTGATGGTTTCACTTGTCCTTGGGGTATCGGTATTCAAAAAACGTTTTTATGGAGAGGGTTACCCACTCAAAGCGCGGCATAATGTATATTTAAAAGAGTAAAAAAACATATAAAATCAATATTTGATATCGAGGAGGAAAATTAAATGGTTGTTAATCGTGTTGAAATTAAGGATTTTCTTGTTTTTAAGGGTCAGTTCGCGGTGGACTTCTGCCCCGGTGTTAATGTGTTTATAGGCGGGAATGGAACGGGGAAGACTACTCTTATAAAGACAATTTACAACAGTTATTGCCTATTTCGTGGAAACTCGTTAGATTCCAATGCAACGTCGTATTTGCCTTATTTTACACAAGTTAATAGTGATATTTCGCCCAAAATTTATAGCGATAAAAATGGCCTTTCAAATGTTAAAGAAATAAAACATAATATGTTTGCGGTATTTTTCAATCTCTCTTCGCGTGATTATCACGTACCTAGTGAGCAGAATATATGTCAAGTTGATATTAGCGCTGTTTTTATACCGGAAAAAGATATTCTTGAACACGCTAAGGGGTTGTTACCGTTTATTGAACAAAAGCAGACGGGATTCAGCGCAATCTACAAAGATGTGCTGATTGCCGCGCAGGATGTTCCTACTCAAGAGCAATCCGAAACACAAAGGTCTGTTGGGCAGAAAATTGCCGCGATAGTCGGCGGCGTTGTGCAGTGGGAACAAAGCGATGGTATGTTCTATACAATACGGACAAATGGTATGCGTATACCGTTTGTATATGAAGCAAGCGGTTTTAAGAAACTCGGTTATCTCGGCTTGCTGGTAACAAGCGGACAGCTTGAACCCGGTTCTATCTTGTTTTGGGACGAGCCGGAGAACAGTTTGAACCCGGAATTTATCCCTGAACTCGTTAATATTCTGCTTGATTTGTCGCGCAACGGCGTTCAAATTTTCATTGCGACCCACAGCGAAATCCTCGCGAGTTATTTTGCCGTTAATCGTAAAAAGGGCGACAGCGTAATGTTCTATTCGCTGTACAAAGACGGTGAACAAATAAAAGCGGACACAAACGACCGTTTCGATATGCTTGAACCGAACAATCTCAAAGCGGAAATTGTGAATCTTTACGAAAAAGAAATTGAAAGGGGGTTGGCTGGTAATGGATAACATCATCACAGAGAGCGGTATGGACTTTATTGCCGACAACACGTTCCATATAGAACGCTCTCCACTTTATACAAATATAAAAGGAATTAAGACGGTAGAATTTATCCGCGCCAAGGGCAATGATTTAATTCTTGTTGAAGCAAAGAAAACATTTCCAAGGCCGGACGATGACCCAAACGCCAAGGAGCGCGGACGGTTTGAGACTGCGCTGAAAGAGATTTGCGAGAAGTTCGTACATTCGCTGAACTTATACTCGTCCGTTAAAGTCGGGGTTAGGGAAACCCAACTACCGGAAGATTTTCTGCCACCGGATAAAGTTACGCTTATATTCGTTTTGGTCTTGAAAGACCTCAAACAAGAATGGCGCAGACCCATCCAAACCGCGCTCAACATGGTTCTACCGCCCTATGTGCGTAAGATTTGGAAGCCTACGGTGTTGGTTATAAATCACGATTTTGCCATAACGCAAAATTTGGCTAACAATCACACGCAAATTGCGGAGGATTAACCTTTTTACAACAGTAGACTGGAAGGCTGCCACGGCAAGAAACCGGTTATTTTGATTATTGTAAAAAATCCGCGCACTATCCGCCGGCATGATGTATATTGATATTATGGAGACGAACTCAAAGACCCGGGACAGCGCCGGAACGTTCGGTTGCTGCCCCGACGGCAGCCCGGAGGAGATTCAGCGCTATATTGTGCAGAAACTGGACATCGTAGGCCAGCTGGCCGGCGGTATCTCCCACAATTTCAACAACCAGCTGACCGGGATCATGGGGTTCGCCAACCTCATAGCGATGCGGGCGGAGAACGAGAACATAAAGAAGTTCGCCGAGGAGATCATCGGCATCTGCAAGAACGCGGGGGACATGGTGCGGGAGCTGCTCACCTTCGCGCGGTACAAGCCGATGACCGCCGCCGCCCTAAACGTCAACGGCGCCATAGTCACGGTCGCCAACCTGCTCGTAAACAGCATAGACAAGCGTATAACCATAACCACGAATCTCAGCGCCGAGCCGTGCAACGTCTTCGCCGACGCGGTGCAGCTGCAGAGCCTGCTCCTAAACATCGCTCTAAACTCAAAGGACGCCATGCCCACGGGCGGCAAGCTCACCTTCTCAACCAAGCGCGTAGAGGCCGCCGCGGGGACGGACGCCTCGGCGGCGCCCAACGGCTATGTACGGATAGAGATCGTAGACACCGGCCACGGCTTCGACGAAGAGGTTAAGACCCGGATATTCGAGCCCTTTTTCACCACCAAGGCGCAGGGGCACGTGGGGCTCGGGCTAAGCGCGGCGTACAACCTCGTCACGCTGATGAACGGAACCATCGAACTCAGCAGCGAGGTAGGCAGCGGGACGTCGGTGGTGGTGACGCTCCCTATCCACTCGGACGCCCAGCCCGGCGGCGCGGACGCGGCCGGCAAAGCCGCCCCGGCCCGGCGCGCCGCGGCGCCGGCCAAGCGTCAAGACGCGCCGCCGCCGGAGAGCTCGGAAAAGAAATCGTGCGGGACGATCCTACTAGTAGACGACGACGGCGGCATACGCGACAGCCTCTCCGCCTTCCTTAGGGGCAACGGCTACAGCGTCTTCACGGCGGTAGACGGGCTCGACGCCGTGGAGAAGTACTGCAAGACAAACGGAAGCGCCATAGACCTCGTGATACTCGACATGGTCATGCCACGCATGGACGGCAAGGAGGCCTTCCTCAAAATGAAAGAGGTCAACCCGTCCATAAAGGCTATCGGCATAACGGGCTACACAACCTACACCCAAGAGGAGATGGCGGCCATTGGCATGAAGAAGATGCTGCACAAGCCCTTCGCGTTCGAGGAGCTGTCAAACGCCGTCGCTAAGTACATTCAGCCCTGACCGGGCTTAGACCCTATCCCCTTGACCTCCGAGATAAAATCGCTGATGTCCTTGAACTTCCTGTAGACGGAGGCGAACCGGACGTAGGCCACCTCGTCGAGCTCGTACAGCTCCTCCATCACCATCCTCCCGATCTCGACGCTCGGCACCTCGTTTTTGCTGATCTTCTCTATCCGGTTCTCGATTTTGTCAACAATGCTCTCGATCTTCTTCACGCTCACGGGGCGCTTTTTGCAGGCGGCGGTGATGCCCTGCAAGAGCTTTTGGCGCTCGTAGGGCTCGCGGCGCTGGTCGTTCTTTATTATTGTGAGCGATATATTCTCTATATACTCGTATGTGGTAAAGCGCTTGGCGCAATCCAAGCACTCGCGGCGCCTGCGAACAGCGCGCCCCTCCTTACTGGTCCGCGAATCGACCACCTTGTCTTCCTGATGCCCGCAAAATGGACAACGCATATTATCACCGTTTCTGTTTGTGTTTTAATCCTATAATCTATTTTAAAAATCCTATAATCCTAGTCAAAAATTCGTCTTAAGCGATAAAACCGTCCCTTTAGCGTCAGGCGTTAGCGCCGCCTCTAAGCGTACGCCGGACGATAGTTTTTTCTTTCTGAATACCCGCAGGTCAACGGTTGATATAATTCTGTTGACCACGAGCGCGCCCACGAAAAATGAGGACGCTACTTTGAAATTGCGCGCTTTTTGGCGCAGGTCGTTGTACTTGTCTTGCTGTTCTTTGTCGGCCCAGCGCCACCAGCTTTCCGGGTCTTTGTATAGGTCGTCGGCGCTTCCCCTTGACAACTCTATAGACTCGTTATACTCCGCGGCGTCCATATACGCCCCAACGTGGCGCCAATAGGCCTCGCCGGAGGGCGCGTTCCATATTCCGGCGGCGGACGCGGCGAAAGAGCGGGCGTTCTTCTCTTGTGCGTCCGCCAACCCATAGAGCGCAAGCGCCCCAAAGAGCGAGGCCAAATCCACAGACAGGTATATAAGCGCGGATCCAGACCTGTCAACGTAGTAGTGCCCCATTCCCGGCAGGACAAGCGATATCCCCATGGCCGCAAGGAGGCTGCGCTCTTTCTCTACTTTAACGTCAAACAGCGACACCTCGCCGGTTACTATCTCGTCCTCGACGGTAACCTGCGCCGGGGCTTGGACGGCGAGAGCCGCGGCGAAGAGCAGCGCCGTATACGCCCGCGCCCTCAAAACCGCAACCTCAGCGAAACGCCCGGCGAAAGCTCGGAACCGGTGAAAACGAACCGTTGCTCCACGGAGACCCGGTTCCACGCGCTCTTATCCTCGCCCAACAGCCTCGCGTTGTGGGCGCGCGCCGTAAAACCGGCGTCTATGGAACTCGCTATGTGGTTCAGGAGTATCACGTAGAACATATAGTTGACGGCGTTGCGGTACGAATTCGATTTGTCGATCATCGCGTTGTACCGGTCTTGAAAATCCGAATGGCCAAGCACCCAATCGTCGTCGCCGCCGGAAACTTTCTTAACATAGTAGAACTTGTCCAGACTGGTGTAGTCATAGAGCTCATACTTATAGCGGTTGCCGTCCGTACCTGTTATAATTACTTTTTTATCCGCTCCATTCATTTCCGCGATGGCGTCAAGCACCATCTGTAACGAGAGATCGTAGTCTTTCCATCCCGGCGTAAATTCTTTACCGCGGATACTCTCGTAATAGTAGGTGCTCTTACTACCGGCAGCGTCATAAAAATATCTGTCATACGGCAACGGAATGCTGTCTCTCGCAATTACCGTATCGCTGCGTTCGACAAACGCGTCGCGTAACGTGCTGTCGTAAGCCGTAATACGATTTACGTCAAAATGCTTATCGGCAAAGCCATACGCCTCTTTCTTCTTAGATTTCGAGACGGAATTTAGGTAGATCGCAACCCCTATGGCCGCAACCTCCGCCGCCCCGAACGCGGAAGCCTTTATATAGCTGCGCGCGTAGGCCTGGCCGAGACCCGGCAGGAGCAGCGAGAGCAGCATTGCCACTCGCGGGGACTTGTACTCTTTTAGATTCTGGGCGAAGTTGATTGTCCGCCCCTCCTCAACCACGGCGGGCCCCCCGGCGGCCGCGGCTTCATAATCCGTTTTCGACGCCGGAGGGCCGCGGCGTCCGGGCTCCTGCGGCGCCGCTCCCTGCCCTACGCTGTCGACCGATTTCGCGCCCTCGCCCTCAACAGCCAAATGCCCCTCCGCGTCGACCGGCGCTTGACCCGCAACCGCGGAGTCGCCCGCCGCCTTATGGGCCTTAGGGGCGACCGGCTTATCCTCCGTAAACAGATCGCTCTCATCGTCGTCAACTAGGAGTTTGTCCAAATCAAGACCTTTTGCGGTATGCTTGGCGGAAGCGGAATCATGGGCCGCAACGCCGCCTTTGGCGCCAACCGAATCCTTGACCTTAGCCGGATTGACCGCCCTCGCCGGAGACGCCGCGCCCTGCGCCGACACGGCCAAAGGCGCAAGCATCGGCGACAACAAGCAGACGATCAACAATACGCGGCGATCAATCATCTATTTTCCCCATTGCGTAAATATCGTTACAATCCCAAAACATCTTTCATACTATAAAGCCCCGGCTCCTTAGACGCGATCCACTTGGCCGCCGCCACCGCGCCTCGGGCGAAAATCCCCCGGTTGTGCGCCGTGTGGCGCAACTCCACCCGCTCCCCGAGCCCCGCGAAGAGCACCGTGTGATCCCCCACTATGTCGCCGCCGCGAACCGCATGCATACCGATCTCCGTGGGCGGGCGCGTGCCGGACGCCATCCCGCTGCGCCCGTTCACAACCGCGTCGCCGTAGGTCTGACCTATCGCCGCGGCCGCGACCTCCCCAAGCGTACGCGCAGTACCGCTGGGCGAATCCTTCTTGAAACGGTGGTGCGCCTCAATTATCTCTATGTCAAACGACCCGCCCAGCTTCTTGGCCACAAGCTCCGTCAAAGAAAAGAGCAGGTTCACGCCCAAACTCATGTTGGAGCTGACGAGAACCGGAACCGAGGCGGCGGCCCTCTCGGCAAACTCGCGATCCTCCGCCTCAAGCCCCGTAGTGCCTATGACCATAGGCAGCTTAAGCCGCGCGGCCATCTGCAAATTGACGCGCGTAGACTGAACGGAAGAGAAATCTATCACCACGCCGCTCTTGACGCCGGTCTCCTCAATAGACGGGCATACCGCCAACTCGCCGCAATCCGCGCCTATGGCCGCCCCGTACTTCTGCCAAATCTTGGGATGCCGCTCGTACTCGACGCACCCGGCGATACGAGCCTCGCCGTCCTCCAAGATCACCTTGGCGATCTCTATGCCCATACGGCCCAGGGCGCCTACTATTATTATGTCCGTTACTGATGATGTCGACATATAGCTCCGTTTCTTATTTATTATAGGTCTTCCAAACGTCCAGCAGTTTCTTTTTATTCCCCTCCAGCATCGGCGCCAGCGGCAGCCTGACCGGGCCCGCCGCGAGACCCGCTTCCGCCATGCATATCTTTACCGGCACGGGGCTTGTCTCTATGAATACGGTTTGCGAAATCGGCAACAGCTCGTCGTGCAATCTCAGAGCTCCGGCGTGGTCGCCGCTCAGCCACAGGTTTACCATTTCGCTCATCTTCGCCGGGAGGATGTTGCCGGTGACCGAGATCACGCCGGTTCCGCCGCAGGCTAAGATGGGGAGCGTCAGCGCGTCGTCGCCAGAGAGGAT
>Ga0268262_10007073_pt1 | contig 10573 bp, 5 predicted proteins | sample TergutNc150P3_FD_190354 | JGI IMG/M metagenome (GOLD analysis project Ga0268262, IMG submission 190354) | Nasutitermes corniger P3 segment gut microbial community from laboratory colony in Florida, USA - Nc150 P3 (SPAdes) (version 2) | ecosystem: Host-associated > Arthropoda: Insects > Digestive...
GGTAGCCAGCAGCATATTGTCATACTGGTCCCTCCTGTCCAGTACGGGCAGGTTTTCATATTCGCCCATTATGTCCGCGATTCCGGTTAACTGTTTTATGTACCCGTCTTCCCTGCTTTTCCAGTACGCAGCCTGTTCTCTGGTTAGAGAGTTTAGAGCGCGGACGCTCAAATTAAGGCTAATTTTTGAAGCCTGCTGCAGAAGAATGATTGCAATGCCTCCGGCGACAACTACCACAATGGCAATCACTATGATACTTAGTTTGAATTTTATTTTCACTTGAAACTCCTTTGTCTTTTGAATGACAACATACGATATTTTTCTTGAGTTTAAATAAGTTAATCAAGCGAATTTTTTTTGTTTATATAATTATATTATAATTTTTTGTGGTATTTTATAACTGCGTATTATTATTCGCCCGCAGATGGCATTTAGCCATCTGCATTAAGCATTAATACCCTGCGACTCTAGGGCCAGGGGCAAAAGTTAGGGTTTCCCTATATCTAGTGTATACTCTTTAATAACAACACTACCGCTTTTCGATGTCAGGCACCGTGCACCGCTCAAGGTTTTGGCTGTAATTTGGCGTTTCTTTCGCTCATGGGGATTATTTTAGCATAAAGCAGGGAAAGTGGGAAGAGGGGGGAATGTGGGCTGGAAAGAGTATCTTTTAACTGTAAGGCAGCAAAGGGAGCAGGGTGGCGGGCTGCCAAAATATTTGTGGGACTCATCGCCGAAGGAGACGACCGAGAAAAGGCGAAGCCATGAGCGCGAATAAAGGCGGTACGGCTCAAAAAACATGATGACAAGAAAAAACCTGCTAATTACCAATAGCTGGTTGTATGACAGAATGCCGTGCCGTGACTCCGCAGGCGAACTCTCCCACATATTTTGGAAGCACGCTGACCTGCCCCCTTTGCTGATTTAGCGACAAATACCTTTCGAGGCGAGAATCTTCTCTTGGTCTTTTCTTCATAATAGAATAAACCCCCCGTGCCCCGATTCCCTTATTTTGCTCTTTGCTCCCTGCTATTTGTTCATATACGCCCGCCGCTCATGCTAAAGCATTCGCGCATTCGCTGGCAAACCGGGGCTTTTATTGAGGCTCCGGGCATGCCGCATTTTTTATCTACACAGCTACGCTGTATTTGCCTTGCCCCCCCTTGACATACCCTCTATATGGTGTATACTTCAAACTTGCCCCTATATATAGCGTAAGATTCTGCCGAAGATAGAGTAATTCGCCAACAGGCTTTTGCGACTGGACAATGGGGTAGAGGGGACTATGAAAATCCAGAGGTTTTTTACGGATCAAAAAGCAGGTCCGTATGTTGATATTATATGGGAAAAGCGGAAAAGCGAGATACGCAACCCCGATGGTAAGGCGATTTTTTCCGAAGAAACCGTTATTGTGCCGGCTTTTTGGAGCCAAATAGCCGCGGATATCATAGCCCAGAAGTATTTCCGCAAGGCCGGAGTGCCCGCGGACAAAATTTACGAATGGAAAAAGTGGATTCCCTCTGAAACATCTTCTCAAGAAGACGGTGTTTCATTTGAAACCGTCCTCCCTGAGGATGGTGCCGAGCATGACGCCCGCCAGGTGTTCCACAGACTGGCCTTTACCTGGATGGATTGGGGACGCCGAAACAAATATTTTGACAGCGACGAGGACGCCAAGGCTTTTTACGACGAAATCTGCTATATGCTCGCCCACCAGATTGCCGCGCCAAACAGCCCCCAATGGTTTAACACCGGCCTGTACGCGGTGTACGGCATTGACGGCCCGGCGCAGGGGCATTACTATTTTGACCCTGCCAAAAATGAAGTGGTAAAATCCGACAGCGCCTACAAGCGGCCCCAGCCCCACGCCTGTTTTATTCTTTCCATCGAAGACGATCTGGTTAACGACGGCGGCATCATGGACCTTATAACGCGGGAAGCCCGGCTGTTCAAGTACGGTTCCGGCACCGGCTCCAATTTTTCCCGCATACGCAGCGTAAACGAGCATCTTTCAGGCGGCGGCGTTTCTTCCGGCCTGATCTCTTTTTTAAAAATCGGGGATCGTTCCGCCTCGGCGATAAAATCAGGCGGCACCACAAGGCGCGCCGCCAAGATGGTGACTCTGGACGTGGATCACCCCGATGTGGAAAAATACATTTCCTGGAAAGCCGAAGAAGAGCATAAAGTCGCTTCAATGGTAACCGGCTCGGCAATAGTAAAGAAACACCTTGACGGAATTAAAAAAGCGCTCGCCAGTTTTAGGGGACCGGATACCGACAAATTCAATATTGAGAAAAACCACGATCTGGCCGGCGTTCTCCGCGCCGCGTTAAACGATAAAATTCCCACGTCGTACCTGTACCAGCAGCTCAGGCGGCTGGAGCATGGCGATGACGATGTTTTTTCTCAAGTGTTCTCCACCGCATGGGACGACGAGGCTTACAACACTGTTTCGGGCCAGAGTTCAAATAACAGCCTGCGTATAAGCGATGAATTTATGTGGGCGGTTATGAACGACGGGGACTGGGATCTTACCAGCAGAACCGGCGGCAATGTTGTAAAAACGATCAAGGCCCGCAAGCTCTGGACGGATATAGCCCGCAGCAGCTGGCAGTGCGCCGATCCCGGCCTGCAATACCACACAACAATCAATGACTGGCATACCTGCCCGGCGGGCGGGGAAATCCGCGCGTCTAACCCCTGCTCGGAATACATGTTTCTGGATGACACCGCCTGCAACCTCGCTTCCATAAACCTGATGCCGTTATACGACAAGGAAACAAAAATATTCAACGTCGAAGGCTATCTTCACGCCATTGGAATTTGGACCACTGTGCTTGAAATATCGGTAGTTATGGCGCAGTTCCCATCGCCCAAAATCGCGGAGCTTTCCTACCAGTACCGCACCCTCGGACTGGGTTTCGCGAACCTTGGAACCCTGCTTATGGTTATGGGTCTTGCCTACGATTCCGCCGAAGGCAGGGCTGTAGCGGGATCTCTTTCGGCCCTGCTTTCCGGCGAGGCGTATTCCCAGTCCGCGCGCATGGCCGCCGAACTTGGGCCTTTCCTCCATTACAAAGAAAATTCCGCCAACATGCTCCGCGTTATACGTAACCACAGGCGGGCTGTGTACAACAGCCCCGAAGCGGAGTATGAGGGCCTGCACACTATTCCCTGCGGGATTAACCAGGAAAGCTGCCCGGCATACCTGCTGGACGCGGCAAAAGCCGCGTGGGATCGCGCGCTGGAACTGGGCAAGACCCACGGTTTCCGAAACGCCCAGGTTACCGCCATCGCCCCCACCGGCACTATCGGCCTGTTGATGGACTGCGACACTACCGGCGTTGAACCGGATTACGCCCTTGTAAAATTCAAGAAACTCGCAGGCGGCGGGTATTTCAAAATTATCAACCAGTCGGTGCCGCTCGCTCTGGAAGCCCTCGGCTATTCGCCGCAATTAATAGAAGAAATTATCGCGTATGCCACCGGCTATAAAACGCTTAACAACGCGCCCTATATAAACCCTGATACTCTTAAAGCGAAATCTTTTACTCCGGAGGCTATTGCCGCCGCCGAGGACGTTGTAAAATCAGCCCTGAACCTTGAAGGCGTTTTTTCCCCCTGGACCCTTGGCAGGGATTTTGTTGAAAAAATCCTTCACATTCCGGAGTCCACATGGTCGCTGCCGGGCTTCAGCCTGCTTAAACACATTGGGTTCAGCGCGGAGGATATTGCGGACGCGGAACTCTACGCCTGCGGAACCATGGGTCTTGAAAACGCCCCGGGCCTGAAAAAAGAGCATTACGCGGTTTTTGACACGGCGACGCCTTCAGGCAAGAACGGCAAGCGCTCAATTTCATGGACAGCCCATATCGGTATGATGGCGGCGGTACAGCCTTTCATTTCCGGAGCTATTTCCAAGACCATCAATATGCCCAACTCGGCAAACTACGAAGACGTTAAGGGCGCGTATATGCTTTCGTGGAAGAATGCCCTGAAAGCGGTGGCCCTGTACCGCGACGGTTCAAAACTCTCGCAGCCGCTTTCATCGTTTGTGCCGGGAACCGATCCGTTAGCTGACACTATAATCAAAATTGAGAAAGGGCTTGATATGCCTCAACAGCCGCCCGTTGTTGACCGGAAGACCAATATCCGCGGGCAGCGGAAGCTACTGCCAAGCCGCAGAATGGGCTACACTCAAAAAGCAAAAATAAACACCCACACAATTTACATCCGTACCGGCGAGTACGAAGACGGCAGTCTGGGTGAAATTTTTCTTGATATGCACCGCGAGGGCGCGGCCTTCCGCGGCCTCCTGAACAATTTCGCGATTGCGGTATCACTTGGACTACAGTACGGCGTGCCGCTTGAAGAATATATTGACGCCTTAACCTTCAGCAAGTTTGAGCCCAACGGCCCTGTGCAGGGTCATGATTATGTGAAGATGACAACCAGCGTAATTGATTACATTTTCCGCGACCTTGCGATAAGCTATCTTAAACGCTACGATCTCGGACAGGTCAAGCCCGAAGACCTCGTCCCCACCGCTACCAAGAGCGACGTAGTAGACTCAAGTGAAATAAAACAGCGCATCAGCGATAAACAGAGCTCCGGGTTCAAGCCGTATACCCCCCCTGCCGGCGCAGGCGGTTCCGCCGGCTTGCTGCTGGAACAAAAAACGCTCCCGGCTTCCCCCGGGCTGTCCGGCCGTGGTGATGGCATTAAGGAAACAACAAAAGGATTGGCGGGAAACGCCGAGACATACCGCCAGAATGCAAGGCCGGCGGAGGGGGCAATTTCAGCTCAGCCACCCGTTCAGGTGCTTACCCAACCCCACCCCGATCAGAACGAATTGGCTAAAATCGCCCAAGCTCGGATTAAGGGTTACGAGGGAGATCCATGCCCCTCCTGCGGTTTCTTCACTTTGATACGGAACGGAACCTGCATGAAATGCCATACCTGCGGCGGAACGACCGGCTGTTCTTAACAAAAGTAATAAGTTTATGCACCAAAAAAGGAGAAATACTATGCGGAATAAATTAGTCTTTGCGTTGTTTATGATGGCGCTCATAACGACTTCCGCCTTCACCCTGGAAGTTAAAGGCCATGCGCCTACAGTTATAGAAGGATATGGTGCCGAATTTGTTAACGAGGCGCTCTCCAATGCCTTTAAAGAAGTTCTGATAAATTTGAATAACGATTTAAAAGATATTAATTCCAAACCTGCAGAACTTATTAAGTCCTGGGGCGATGCGGGGGTTTTCGCGAGCCACGGGGCGAATCAAAGGGCATACGGAGGATATAAACTCTTTGCTGTCACTGTTGGACCTATGGTTGGACTGCGGCTTCCCGGCAGCCCCTTCACCATTATGAAAGAAATGGACGGCATGATTGACAAACTCAAAGAGGAACAAGATATGAGACTCGGCCTTAACCCGCAGATACTCAACATAAATGCCGGCGTCAATACGTCCAAATTCCTCATGAAAAACCTGTACTTGGGACTGCATTTCGGCGTTATGAAGCTGGACAACCTGATGGATGGTTTTTCTTTCAATACTTTCTCTATAGGGGCAACGGCGAATTACCAGCTTGTGCCTCCGATATCCCTGGCCAAAGTGTTCCTCTGGAGGGGGGTGAACGTGGGCAGCGGCTTAATATACCAGGGAACCAAAATCAGCGCCAGTCTTAAACTGGATCCCATTAACGAATCAATCAGTTCACCTGTAGGGGACGGCAACCTTAAAATTGATCCTGCGTTGACTCTTGACTTTAACATTAAAACCGTTGTTATCCCCATAGAGGCCACTACTGCGGTACGGCTTTTGTGGTTCCTTAATATCCCGCTGGGGGTGGGGCTGGATTTGGGATTTGGAAAGAGTGATTTGCAAATCGGCATGGACGCAAAAATAACTCCGGAACTTAACGGTGACTATAAGGTAAAAGAAGGTGATCTCTCTGTAAACGCGGGCGGAAATATGTCTCCTACTGTTTTCAATCTAAAATTAATGACCGGGGTTGGCTTTAACTTCGGCCCGGTGATTCTTGACATTCCCGTTACCTTCTATCTGAACAACGGATATAGCATAGGCGTCAGCCTTGGCTTTGTATGGTAAAAACCGCGCGGGCCGGACACTCCTGATCAGCCACTAGTGTAATATTGCAATTTAGCCGATAATATATTCAGGAGTGTACAATGAACGATAACGGTTCCCCCGACAAAAATATGCCCAAAAGGCGAAAAATACCATTCTCCTGGATATGGTTCGGATCAACATTGCTGCTTTGCGCCGTGTTTGTCTTTGCCTCGGTGCCAAGCGTATTAGCGCAGGTACGGGAAGGCGGAACACAGTCCGGACAAGCCGACTCCGTCCTGAGAAACCGCAGGTACACAGAAACCATACAACAGGTGTTCAACTTCATACAGCGTAACTATGTGGAAGAGGTGGATTCCAAGGTCATCTTTGAAGGGGCCATGACCGGAATCTTCAACGCCTTGGGAGACCCCTATTCATCGTTCCTGCCCGAGTCTGAGATGAAGGACCTGAACGACACCACATCGGGCCAGTTTGGCGGGGTTGGGCTTTATATAACCAAACCTACAAACAAGTCGGACGGCAAACCTCAGTATATAGAGGTCGCGTCGCCTATTGAGGATACTCCCGGTTGGCGGGCGGGCATAAACCCCGGCGATCTCATTATTTCGATAAATGGCGAATCAACCGATAAACTTACAACAGATGAGGTTGTTGGGCGCTTGCGTGGAACACCGGGGGTCGCGGTTAATCTGGTTATACAGCGCGGGGAAAAACTGGAATTCCCCGTCAGCCTGACCCGCGCCGTTATTGAGGTACCCACCACCAAACACGCGATGATTGGCGATATTGGCTACCTTAAACTCTTAACCTTTACCCCCATGACAGTAGAACGCGCCGCCAATGCCATTAGTGAATTCAAATCAAAAAACTTTAAAGGCTTGATCCTTGACCTCAGGAACAACTACGGCGGACTTTTAAACTCGGCTATTGACGTTTCCAGCCTGTTTCTGGAAGGCGGAGTCGTGGTTAGCACCAAGTCGCGTATTGAAACGGAAAACCGCGTATTCAATACACGGCGCCCTGTTCAAGTGCCCTCCAACATTCCCGTCGTCGTGCTGATAAACAAAGGTTCTGCCTCCGCGTCGGAAATTGTCGCAGGAGCGCTTAAGGACAGGGGAAGGGCCTTCCTTGTCGGGGAGAAATCCTACGGCAAAGGTTCCGTGCAGCAGGTGTACCCTCTGGATACAGCCGGCTTCAAGATCACTACCGCCCGTTACTACACGCCCAGTGACGTAAACATCGATAAAATCGGCATACCGCCGGATCGTCTTGTCAAGTTCCCCGAGTTCACCGACGCTGACGCGGAAAAACTCAATACGCTGATAAATGACAATAAAATACCGGATTATATAAAAGACAATCCCAAGGCAACCCCCCCACAGATCGAAACCTTTGCCAGAACCCTTGAAAGAGATTATAAACTGGATATCTCCCTGCTCAAACGCCTTATACGTAACGAGCAGAACCGCACTACTATTGCTCCGGTTTACGATCTTGAGTACGACGTGCAGCTTCAGGAAGCGGTGAACATCATAAAAAGCGGCGAATACCGCACTCTGATGCAGACCACTAAAACCTTAAGAGCTTTACAGGAAGAAGCGGCCAAGGACGGGGATCTGGCGCAGGCATCTTAAGGAAACTGTTTCAAATTTATGAAACAATTCGTTATTAACAGCAAGCCTGACAAAAACGGGCATCTCCGGTTTGAAGGCGGCGACTACCGCTACCTCGTAAGGGTGCGCCGTCTTGCACCTGGCGAATACTTTCCGGCTCTGCTTCCCGGCGCAGTTGACACTGTAAATGTGCGGGTGCTGTCGGTTGATAATAATGTGCTTATAGGTGAAATATCCGATGAAAAACCTTCCCAAAAAGAAGCTTCTGTTTCTAAAAATAACCTGCCGCCAATAATCCTGTTCCAGTCCCTGCCAAAAGGAGAAAAAATGGACCTTATCGTCAGGCAGGCTTCCGAGGGAGGAATAGAGCAGATCGTGCCGTTTATGTCGGAATTCTCGGCAATTAAGAATAAAAATTCATGGCACAAGTTCACACGATGGGAGCGGATCATAAAGGAGGCACGGCAGCAGAGCGGCTCGCTGACACCGACCGTTATTCGACAGTCTATGTCTATTGACAACCTCTTTGTTTTTTGGGAGGAAATAAACGCGCAAAACTCCGGTGTTCTGGGACTGCTGTTTCACCATTTACCGCTTGCAAAGACCAGCCTCCACGGTTATCTTTATAAAAAGCCCGAAATTGTCGCGCTGGCAATAGGGCCGGAAGGCGGCTTTTCAGATTCCGAGGCGCAGAGATTCATGGCCGCCGGTTTTAAACCGATAACAATCGGGGAAACAATACTTCGCACGGAGACGGCGGCGCTGTACGCACAGGCCGCTGTGCGGATTCTTTTATTGGAGAGAGATTCGTGGGAGATGAAATAAACAAGGACATAGAGGCTTACCGTGAGCGGGTAAGTTTCCTGAAAGTGCCTATCGACATAGTTAAGCCCGACCAGCTTGACCGTCTGACATATAACCTGCTGGCGGAGGGAAAGGAACAAAATGTCGTTCTGCTTTCCGTGTGGGATCTTCTCCGTGCGCGGCATAATTGGGAATACCGGGACTATGTCAATAAAGCGGCGCTGGTTATCCCCATTTCCAAAAGCATTATCAGCGGCATACAGTTTTTACAGGGAAAAGAGGCCGTCCGCTATATGCCTTTCAATTTTGTAATAAAACTGTTAACAATATTGGAACAATACGAATATTCAAGTTATCTCCTGGGCGGCAGAAAACGCATACTGATAAAAATTGAAAAAAATCTCCGCGAAACTTTTCCGGCGCTCCGCATTGTAGGCCGTTATCCCGGCAGGTTCAAACTGCAGGAAGAGCCGGTCATCATCGAGGCGATTCGCAAATCATCGCCTTCTCTGCTTCTGGTCGGCAAAGGGGTGCGCGGCGGCGAATACTGGATATCCAGAAATTCCAGACGGCTGGGAAAAGGCCTCCGGCTGTGGTGCAGCGACCTCTTTGATGTTTTTGCCGAACGAAAACGCCACCCGTCAGAGAAGGTCTTTGAACTGGGACTTGAATGGGTAAGCTATACCATGCAAAGCCCCATAAAGCTGTTCCGGTTTTTTCCTTTTATGTATTACAATATACTGCTTCTGGTATATAAAATATTCAAAAAAAAGAATTAACTTGTTCGGGGTTACACACTCGCCAGCAAAGCCTTGAATTCCTTTTCGTCCAGGGTTTCTTTTTCCAAAAGCGCCGCTGAAACGCGATCCAAAACATCGCGGTTTTTTTCAAGCATATCTTTTGCTTTCAGATATTCAAAGTCAATTATTCTGGCGATCTCCTCATCCACATACTGCTGGGTGCTTTCGGCGTATTCGCGCTGAAATGACGGTTCCTGCCGTTCCTGACCCGTCATGCCCATACCACGCGATGTCAGCGCCACATGGCGGAAACGGTCGCTCATACCGTATTCTGTTATCATTTTACGGGCAATGTCGGTTGCTTTGGTAAGATCACTGGACGCGCCGGAGGAATACTCGCCGGAAATCATTTCCTCGGCAATGCGGCCCCCCAGCAGCATATCTATCATTCCCAAAAGATACGATTTGGTAACAGTATAACGATCTTCCAGAGGAAGCTGCCTGGTATAACCCAGGGCAAAACCCCGGGGGATAATCGAAATTTTCTGAACCGGATCGGCGTTAGGTGTAAAGGCAGCTATCAGGGCATGGCCCACTTCGTGATATGCGGTAAGTCTCTTTTCTTCGAGCGGGATTACCCTTGTTTTTTTCTGCAGGCCTATAGCCGCTTTTTCAATAGCTTCAGAAAAATCATGCTGTGATACCAGCGCTCTACCGGCCCGGACTGCAAGCAGCGCCGCTTCGTTGACGATGTTGGCAAGGTCGGCCCCGGCAAAACCGGAAGTGCTTCGGGCAACCGCTGACAAGTCCACCGAGGAGTCAAGTTTTACAGGCCTGGAATGGATTCGAAGGATTTCCTCACGGCCTTTCAGATCGGGCCTGTCAACCAGCACTTGCCTGTCGAAACGGCCGGGGCGGAGCAGGGCCGGGTCCAATACATCGGGCCTGTTGGTCGCCGCCAGGATGATAAGGCCGCTGGTAGCGTTAAAGCCGTCCATTTCAACCAAAAGCTGGTTCAGCGTCTGCTCACGCTCGTCGTTGCCGCCAGCAATATTATTTATGCGGCTCTTGCCGATTGCATCCAACTCGTCTATGAATATGATGCAGGGCGCCTTGTCGCGGGCCTGCTTGAACAGATCACGCACCCTTGCCGCGCCTACGCCGACAAACATCTCCACAAAGTCCGCGCCACTCATGCGGAAAAACACAACGCCGGCTTCTCCGGCAACGGCGCGCGCCAGCAGGGTCTTGCCTGTTCCCGGCGGCCCTACCAGCAATACGCCTTTCGGTATCTTGCCGCCAATATCGGTGTACTTTT
>Ga0268262_10007074_pt1 | contig 10573 bp, 7 predicted proteins | sample TergutNc150P3_FD_190354 | JGI IMG/M metagenome (GOLD analysis project Ga0268262, IMG submission 190354) | Nasutitermes corniger P3 segment gut microbial community from laboratory colony in Florida, USA - Nc150 P3 (SPAdes) (version 2) | ecosystem: Host-associated > Arthropoda: Insects > Digestive...
CGCGGGGCGGCTGTTTTGAAGAATTAAATCCCGAACCGCCAGATTGCGGTTAATGCAGCCCTTCGCGGAATAACTGATGTTGGGCCTGTCCGGGTTTCCTACGATTTGACACGCTTCCAGATCGCCGAAGATGTATTTTTTTATTTTTTCCAGCACAGGAGAGGAAGCTGTGGCGGTAAAAGCCGTAACGAGCGGCGGATTAAGAGAACGTAAGATAGAGCCGATTTCAAGGTAGCTGGGACGGAAACTTTCTCCCCACTCGCTTACGCAGTGCGCCTCGTCAATTACGGCGTGCTTGATCTGTATTTTTTCCAGCCTTGACTTTACCTGCGGCGTAAGCAAAACCTCGGGGTTGGCGATGATGAACTTGCTCTGTCCGCTTTCAAGTTTTCCCCAGATTTCGTCCCGCTCCTCCTTACTTTGTCCTCCCCTGATTATTACCGGGGAAAAACCGCGTTCACGCAGACGTCTCTCCTGATCCGCCATCAGTGAAAGGATAGGGTAGATAACAAGAGTGAGCCCCTCCAAAAGCATGGCCGGCAACTGAAAGCACAGGGATTTTCCCGCGCCCGTAGGGAGGATAACTATCTGCCTCCCCGAAGATTCCCTGTCAGAGGATGCGTCTGCATTAGCCGCCTCCAGTATGTTTGTGATTACCAGTCTTTGATAGGGGAACAGGTAGGAAAGCCCGAACAGGCGGTTTACCGCCTCGCTTAACGGATCTTCAATTTTTTCATTAATTTCAATATTTTGATCTTTCATAAAAACCTCCGTATAGATAAGCGACGTTTTAATGTCGCTTATCGTAATGGTATCTGCCGTTTTAATGGCAGATACCATTATATATATGATCGAAAACGCTGTTTTGCATTACTTTGGAGGGAAAAATTTTAAATAAATATTAGAAAAACAGATTTTTTGAGTTTTTGGGGCATTTTGACAAATTCTGTCAAAATGGCATAATAGACTGTTGACTATTTTTTTTAATTGTGGTATTTTTGAGGCAATCAAACGGTCAATGACGCCCGATTTGGAGATTTTTCTGAATTTTGAATGGGGTAGTCATGGAAAATACGACCATAGAATCATTACAAGGTATCTTATCCACGTCAAGAGAGCCCGAGGTCGTATTTAAAGATGTAAGCATGACATATCAGGACGCGGGCGGGAACGACGTTGTCGCGCTTACTAATGTAAGTTTGGAAATAGGCAAAGGCGAGTTTGTGTCTTTGTTAGGGCCTTCCGGCTGCGGCAAATCGACGCTTTTAAGAATCATCGCGGACTTATTACAGCCGACAAGCGGCGAAGTGACCGTCAGCGGAGAAACGCCCAAAGTCGCGCGCATAAAACAAAAATACGGGATAATTTTTCAAAATCCGGTCTTGTTGAACTGGCGTACGGTTAGAAAAAACATTTCGCTTCCGCTTGAAATTATTAAATTGGAAAAAAGAGAAATCCATGAACGCGTCACTCAGATGCTGGAGCTTGTAGGACTAAGCAACTTTGGAAATCACTATCCGTACCAGCTTTCCGGCGGTATGCAGCAGAGGGTTTCGATAGCCAGAGCCTTTGCGCTTAACCCTGAAATTCTTTTAATGGATGAACCTTTTTCGGCGCTGGACGAATTTACCCGTGAAAAATTACACGAGGACCTCTTAAAGATTTGGCGCAGGACAAACAAGACCATTGTGTTTGTTACGCATAACATCGGCGAATCGGTGTTTTTATCTAACCGTGTTTTTGTATTGTCGAATCATCCCGGCAGGCTGTCGGCGGTTGTTGATATAGATCTTCCGCGGGTTCGCGACAAGATGACGCGGGTAAATCCGCAATACAGCAAGCTGATACAGCAGATACGCGACAGTTTCGAGGAAATACGATGAACGCCCCAAATAAAATACTTTCGTCCAATAAATTTATTATACTGGTATGGATAGTAGGAATTTTATCGATATGGGAACTGGGCGCTTTTATTTTGGCTTCGGGGCCAAAAAGCGCAATGGCGGCGCAAACGCTTCCTTACATACACGATATATTCAAAACCATTGTAAATAGATACAGGCTTCTCCTGGAAAATTTATCAACAACATTATCAAGAGCGGCGCTTGGTTTTTTACTTGGCGCGACGGTAGGTTTTTTGCTGGCGGTATTCATGAGTTTGTCCGGTATTGTGGAAAAAATCGCTTATCCTTATTTGCTGGTTTCACAGATGATACCGATATTGGGTCTTGCGCCTATACTCATGGCCATAGTGCGGGACGTGGACGCGACAAGAATCTTAATCGCGGCGTTTATCACGTTTTTTCCTGTTTCAACGAATATGCTGCAAGGGTTTAAAAGCGTGGAGACAAACAGTTTGGATTTGATGCGGTCGTACGCCGCAAAAAATTCTCAGGTTTATATGAAACTTAAGCTGCGCCATTGTATGCCTTATTTGTTTACCGGGCTGAAAATTACGGCGCCTATGGCGGTTACAGCGTCGGTTCTTGTGGATACGCTGGGCGGCTCAAGCGGAATCGGCTACCTGATTACCTATTCCCTGTACGGCGGATTTCCCCGGACGGTGTTTTGGGCGAGCGTGTTCACCAGCGCGGTTACCGGCATACTGAGTTATCAGCTTATCGTTCTGCTCGAAAAACTGTATTCGCCCCATAAAAGTATATTTAGACGCGCGCTAAGAGAGCTTGCCGAAAAGGCGCAAATGAAAATATCAGAGTTGCAGGCAAAGAAAAGAAAACTGAGGGATAAGACTACTCATTTAAAATCCTTAACTCAAATGAGAGAGGTAAAGAAAATGTTATTACGCGATTATACCATGGAATTCAGAAACAGGGTGGATTTTATACGTAACATTGTAGCGTCGGCCGGCGCGCAGGGGATTGTTTACGGTAACAGCGGCGGCAAGGACAGTACGCTGGTAGGCATATTATGCAAAATGGCGTGCGAAAACACCGTGGCGGTTTTAATGCCTTGCGGCACAAAACGTAATCTTAACGAGGATTTAGAGGACGCGTTGGCGACAACCCAGCGGTTCTCTATCAATACGCGGACGATAGACTTGACGCCGATAAAGGATGTCATTCTAAAGACAATTAATAAAGACGTTAAACTCACTGACAACCTTATAATCAACATTCCGCCGCGCCTGCGGATGACGGTGTTGTATTCGATTGCCGCCGCCGAGAATTTGCTGGTGGCAGGCACGGGGAACAGAAGCGAGGGCTATATGGGCTACTTTACCAAATGGGGCGACGGCGCGTATGATTTCAACCCCATAGCGGATTTGACCGTAACGGAAATTTACGAGTTTTTAAGGTTTTTAAAAGTACCTGATCATATTATAGAAAAGGCGCCGTCCGCCGGGTTGTTCGACGGACAGACGGACGAAAACGAAATGGGCGTTACTTACGCCGCGATAGACGACTATATACTCAACGGAAAGGCGACGCAAAAGGACAAGGAATTAATCGACCGGTATCACAGTAAAAGCGAGCATAAGAGGCGTATGCCCATTGGTTACGACTATGAGGCTAAGTAACAGCGAGGAAAAAGGATGAAACCCGGTTTATTAAGAAACAAAAAAGTAATTAACGCCGTTGAATCCGTCGGGTTTCCTCTGTTGTTCGGGATAATTTTGGTCTTTATATGGCAATATGGCGTATTACACGCGATATTGGGTCTTACCGACGTACAGCTTCCCAGGCCGTCTAAAATCCTTACCGTAATCAAGGCGAATTTCGGGACGATTGTATTTGATACCAAGAAAACTGTCTATGTGATGTTCGTGGGACTTGTAATCGGTTCGTTTATAGGTTTCATGACCGCGCTGTTTGCGACAGTATCTCCCAGATGGGGTTTCGGCGGGCTTACGGTACTCTCGGCCTTCAACGCCATACCAATTGTCGCGCTGTCGCCTGTTATGAGGCTTTGGTTTGCTGATTCGCCCACATCGGCAAAAATCGCGGTCGTGTCGCTGGTAAGCATGGTCGCCGTATCGGTAAACGCGCACAGGGGGCTTAACGATTTAAAACCGTTTTCCCTCGATCTTATGAAGTCATACGGAGCGAGTAAGGTAAGGATATTTTTCACGCTTAGGCTCCCAAGCTGCGTGCCTTCTCTGTTCACGGCGTTTAAAATCAATATATCCGTGTCGGTGATAAGCGCGATTATCAGCGAATATTTCGCAAGCTCAACCGTAGGGCTTGGGTACCGCATAAAAGACAGCTTTTCGACATCGCAGATTACATCGGGCTGGGCGTACATAGTTGTCGCGTCGCTTATCGGAATTGTTTTGTACATGGCGCTTATGCTGTGCGAACTTTCTACAAAAAGGTTCCATAGCGCGCATAAATAGTGATACTGATAAACATATCTTCGCGGGTATGTTTTTAAGTATATAAAATTTTTTCTTAAGGAGAAGAAAATGGAAAAGAAAAGAGTGGTGTTGATGTGCTTTGCAGCGCTGTTAGTCCTGGCAATCGCCGGACTAACAGGCTGTCCCAAAAAGACAAAAGGCGGGAATGAAGTGGTTATCCAGCTCAAATGGCTGCCGCAGGCGCAGTTTATGGGTTACTATGTTGCCGAGGCCAAAGGCTATTATGCCGAAGAAGGTCTTAAAGTAAAAATTGTACCCGGCGGCGGCGACGTTCCGGAAACAATGGCTGTCCATAACGGCACGGCTAACGTCGGAGTTACGTGGGTGGCGAACCTTTTAAGCAGTCAGGCGGCCGGCCTTGACTTGATTGAGATCGCGCAAATTTACCAGCGCAGCGGGCTTGTCCTGGTATCCAAGAAAGAGGCGGGGCTTACAACCGGCGCGGATTTGGCGGCGCCAAATGTTACCGTTGGAAACTGGGGCTTCGGCAATGAATACGAAATCAAAGCGCTTTTGCAGAAGAACGGCATCAATAAAGACCTGAAGTCTCAGGACTTTACTATGGACGGTTTTCACAGCGGTGAAATAACAGCGGCTTCTGCCATGACCTACAATGAGTTGGGACTTGTCAAGAACTCATACGAAGGCGGGCTTGGCTACGGAGACGGCGTTAACGTCATAGACATGAACAAAGAGGGCGTTGCCATGTTAGAGGACTGCATGTTTGTCAACAAAACATGGGCGGCGGCAAATTCCGATACGCTGGTTAAGTTCCTGCGCGCCTCGCTTAAAGGCTGGAAAGCAGCTTGCGAAAACACCGATGAAGCGGCCGCTATAGTATTCAAGGCGGGCAGCAGCGTGTCCGACGCTCATCAAAAATATATGGCTTCGGAAGTTAAAAAACTTGTTCTTACCGACACCAAAGACAACGCGGTTTCGCTTACGAACATAGGCAGATTGGACGACGCGGCGCTGCAGCAGACAATTGATATGACAAAAACATACGCGGGCCTTACCGACCCGGCTGCTGCGGCTAAATTGAAAAATTTAACGCTCAACGATTTGCGTACAACGGAATATTGGGACAAGGCAAAGTAAAAGGAAATTAAAATCCTTTTGAAAAGAAGATAGGCGGAACCTGTCTTCGCTGACCTGATTTTTTGGGTTAGAAAATTTATTTTTCTAACCCATGAATACAGGTTCTAAATAGCGAGGTGCTTATGGATACAAATAAGACGATAAAAGAAATATCAAAAGAAATGTTCCCCCAAATGGTGGAATTCGCTCAAAAACTTATTCAAACGCCGAGTATAAGCGGAACCGAAAAAGACGTGGCGGGCATCCTTATGGAAGAGATGAAAAAACTCGGTTACGACGATGTATTCAGCGACGCGCAGGGGAATGTCGTAGGGCTGATTAACGGCACGTCGCCGGGCCCGACCATTATGTACAATTCTCACATGGACCATGTAAGTCCCGGCGATGTCGCCAACTGGGACGGGTACGATCCGTACGGCGGGAAAAAAGACGTTTGCGAAGTAGACAGCGCGGACAAAAGTAAAAAAGAAAAGGCGGAATGTATTCACGGACGGGCCGCGTCCGATGTCAAGAGCGGCGAGGCCGTTCAGATTTACGCGGGCGGTCTGCTTGTAAAGATGAAAAAACAGGGCTTGCAGTTTCCCGGGCGTTTTATGTTCGCGGGCGTTGTGCAGGAAGAGCCTGCCGAAATGGTGGGAATGGCGCACCTTATCGACAAGACCTTTCCCGAAAAGGGACTGACCTACGACGCGATGGTGTCGTCGGAAGCGACATCGCTTAAGCTTTACTGCGGACACCGCGGAAGAGTGGAACTGCTGGTTACCGTATTTGGCAGAACATCGCACGGCAGCGCGCCGTGGCTTGGAGTTAACGCCGTTTACAAGGCGATTCCGCTTATCTTAAAATTAAAAGACGAACTGTATCCGTCCTTGCCGCGAGACAAGGAACTGGGGCAGGCGTCCCTTTCGCTTAATATAATCGAATGTTCACCCGGCGCGCTTTCAATAGTTCCGGACAAATGTATGCTTTCGATAGACCGCAGAACATTACCCGGCGAGAGCGCGGCAAGCGCCTTAAAACAAATAGAGGACATTATTAATTCCTTAAAAGCCGCCGACCCGGAATTCCGCGCGGAGGTAAAAGTTAAACACGCCGTTGAGACGTCTTATAAGGGCGTTTCTTACGACGCGGAAAAAGTAATGGCGCCGTGGAAAATCAGCCTCTCGCACGGTTTTGTCAAGGCGGCCGAAAAGGCGCTGAAAAACATGGGACAGACCGTTAATTACGGCTATTGGGATTTCGGGACGGACGCGAGCAAAACCTGCGGCATAGATCGTAAACCTACGATAGGGTATTCGCCTATGCAGGAGCAGTACGCTCATACGCCGTACGACAAATGCAGAACGGATTTTATGCTCACGGCTTTGGAAGGCAACGCCGCCATATTCCTGGAAGCGGTTGCCGGCGGCAAGGACGTGTTCGAGCCTGTAAAATGGGAGGTATAGCATGGATTTTATTATCAGTAACGGCAGTATCGTAACTCCGGAGGGAACTTACTCCGCCGATTTGTTTATCAAGAACGGCGTGATTGCCGAGATAGGAACAGGGTTTGCCGCGTCGGGAGTGCAGACGGTTGACGCGAAGGGAAAATATGTTTTGCCGGGCGGCATAGACGTGCATACGCACCTTGCAATGCCTTTCGGCGGCACGGTTTCCGCGGACGATTACGAGTCAGGCACGAGAGCGGGCGTATGCGGCGGTGTTACAACAATATTCGATTACGCTATTCAGCGCAAAGGACGCGGCATAGTGGAAACGGTTAAGGAACGCAGAGCTATGGCGGAAAAGGGCGCCTGCGCGGACATCGCCTTCCATTGCGCGATTACCGACCTTAACGGCGGCGCTATCCTTGAAGAATTTGACGCGGCCGCCGATTACGGCGTTACAAGCTTTAAATGTTTTATGGTGTACCGCAAGGAAAACATGATGGTAGACGACGGCACATTATGCGAAATTCTGGAAAGAACCAAGAACGCCGGCATCTTGCTTAACGTCCACGCGGAAAATCCCGACGTTATAGACGCGCGTGTGGCGAAATTCTTAAAAGAAGGCAAGACAAGCGCGTGGTACCACTATTTATCGCGGCCTGAATTTGTTGAAGCGGAGGCTGTTTCGCGCGTGATTCGGTGGGCTAAAGAAATGACCGCTCCGCTTTACATTGTTCACCTTGCCGCCAAAGACGGATTGAAAGAGGTTACGAAGGCGCGGGACGAGGGTTATCAAATCTACGCCGAAACCTGCCCGCAGTATCTGCATTTTAACAGCGACGTATATAAAGCCGATAACGGCCGCAGTTTTGTCTGCTCCCCGCCGATAAAGGCGGAGGACAGCCGGCTCGCGCTTTGGGATGGCATACGCAGAGGCGATATCGTTACCGTGGCAACCGACCATTGCCCGTTCCAAAGCCACGAAAAGGATTGGGGAAAAGATAATTTTACAAAAATCCCCAACGGCTGCGGAGGCGTCGAAGTAATGTATCCTTATATGCTGAGCGCGGCTAACGAAGGAAAAATCTCCTTTAACAAGGCTGTCGAGGTCTGCGCCGCGAATCCGGCGAAACTTTTCGGGCTGGACAACAAGGGGAAACTTCGCGCGGGCGCGGACGCCGATATTGTCATTTACGATCCGAATAAAAATGTTACGGTAAGCGTTTCCAACACTCATTCCAAATGCGACCATACAATTTGGGAGGGAGTAAACCTGCGAGGCTATCCCGTACAAACATACTTGCGCGGAAAACTTGTATATGACAGCGGCAAGTACGTAGGCACGCCGGGCGACGGAAAATATATCGCGCGTTCACGGCGGAAAAACGGTGCGTTATGAAAAAAGTAAAAACGGCGCATATTTGTAAGGATGAAGCGGCGCGTTGTTTGCTGTGCCACGACGCGCCCTGTACCGCCGCGTGTCCCCACGGTCAAAAACCCGGCGAGTTTATAAGAGCCGTGCGTTTTGAGCGTGGAGAAGGCGCGTTGGAACATATGTCCGGCTGCCGCAGCTGCGCGGGCGAGTCTTGTCAAAAAGCTTGCATCCATTACGATCATCACCTGAGAATCAAAGCTATGAGGGATATTCTCGGCGGCGGGCAGGCAAAGGCCCTTCCCAAAGCCGATTTATCCGTAAACTTTTTAGGCGTTAAATGCGAGAACCCGTTCTTTCTCGCGTCCTCGGTAATTGCAAGCAATTATGAAATGTGCGCGCGGGCGTTGAAAATGGGATGGGGCGGCATTGTATTCAAGACTATAGGCTGTTTTACGCCCAAGGAAGTTTCGCCCCGGTTCGAGGCGGTAGGAAAGGAAGGTACGCCGTTTATTGGTTTTCGTAATTTGGAACAAATTTCCGACCATCCTTACGAAGAAAATTTTAAGTTTTTAAAAGAGTTAAAGCGCGATTTCCCGTCCAAGGTAATTGTTTCCTCAATAATGGGGAGCACCGACGAAGAATGGACGCTCCTTGCCAAATTGTCCGAAGAAGCGGGCTGCGACATTGTGGAATGTAATTTTTCCTGCCCGCACATGAGCGGAAACGGACTGGGTTCGGACGTCGGGCAGGATCCCGCGCTGGTTAAGCATTACACCGAATGTGTAAAGAAGGGCACAAAACTGCCCATACTCGCAAAAATGACGCCTAACATTGGCAACATGGAAATCCCCGCGCGCGCGGCGATTGAGGGCGGGGCCGACGGAATCGCGGCTATAAATACAATCAAAAGTATTACGGGGCTTAACCTTACAGAATTGTCCGCGCCGCCGTCCATCAAGGGCAAATCCTCGGTGTCCGGGTATTCGGGCAAAGCAGTAAAACCCATCGCCCTGCGCTTTGTCCATGACCTTGCCGTAGACCAGATCACAAAGACCGCGCCGATAAGCGGCATAGGCGGGATAGAAACATGGAAAGACGCCGCCGAGTTTATCATGCTGGGCTGCGCCAACGTCCAAGTAACGACCGCCGTCATGCAGTACGGGTACAGGATCATAGACGACTTAACAAGCGGACTGTCCGCGTTTATGGCAAAGGAAGGGTATAAGAGTGTGGGGGATTTGGTTGGCAAGGCTCTTCCAAACATTATACCCGCCGACAAATTGGACCGTGATACTGTGCAAATCCCGTATGTTAAAGAGGATATATGCGTCAAATGCGGCAGATGTTATATATCCTGTCTTGACGCCGGTCATCAGGCGATAAGCTGGGACAAGAAAGAAAGACGGGCGGAAATAATTAAAGATAAATGCGAGGGCTGTCACTTGTGCGTTCTGGTTTGTCCGGTTCAGGCGCTGGCGGCAGGCGAGCGCAAAAATAAATAAGGAGAAACTGTATGACGACATCAGAGAAGATAAAGAACAACCAGACCCAATACTGCCTGCAATCATGGTCAAAACAAAAAGGGCTTAATCCTATATCTGTCGAGAAGGCGGAAGGGATTTACCTGTGGGACTTTGAAGGCAACCGCTATACCGATATGTCGTCACAGCTTGTCAATTTAAATTTGGGGCACGGCAACAAGGAAATCGCCGCCGCTATCAAGGAACAGGCGGACAAATACTGCTACTTGTCGCCGGCTTACGGCAGCGAGCCCAGGGGCGACCTTGCCAAAATGGTGATTGAACTTCTGCCCGACAACATGGGCAAAATCTTTTTTACCAACGGCGGCGCGGACGCAAACGAAAACGCGCTGAAAATGGCGCGTATGTACACGGGACGGTACAAAGTTTTTTCACGTTACCGCAGTTACCACGGGTCAACCTTCGGCGCTGGCAACCTGACGGGCGAACCGCGCAGATATCCGTTGGAGCCGGGCATACCGGGCTTTGTAAAATTCTTTGATCCGTATGTCTACCGGGAACCGGTACAGTTTAAATCGGAGCGCGAAGCGTCCGGCTATTATTTGGAAAAATTACGCGAACAAATTGTTTATGAAAACGCTTCAAGCGTCGCGGCAATAGTACTTGAAACTGTTACGGGTTCTAACGGCATTATCATTCCGCCGGAAGGCTATCTCGAAGGCGTGCGAAAAATTTGCGACGAATACGGCATAATAATGATTTGCGACGAGGTCATGACGGGGTTCGGCAGGACAGGTAAAATGTTCGGGTTTGAAAA
>Ga0268262_10007075_pt1 | contig 10572 bp, 9 predicted proteins | sample TergutNc150P3_FD_190354 | JGI IMG/M metagenome (GOLD analysis project Ga0268262, IMG submission 190354) | Nasutitermes corniger P3 segment gut microbial community from laboratory colony in Florida, USA - Nc150 P3 (SPAdes) (version 2) | ecosystem: Host-associated > Arthropoda: Insects > Digestive...
TCATGCCGGGAAAGGAATCATCGGCGGATATTCCCGCGTTGCAGATAATTCCCCAAAAGGCCCCGTTTTCTTCTGACCACTTATCCAGTTTTTCCTGACATTCATCCCGGTTACTTACATCAAACTGAATCAATTCAACGCTTCCGCCTTTCCGGAGGATTTCCTGCCGCAATGATTCGGCGGCTTCCTTCCCTTTATGATAATGAGCCGTTAGCTGATACCCGGCGTCGGATACCGCCAGGGCAATGGCTTGGCCTATGCCCCTGCTTGCTCCGGTTACCAGAACTTTTTTTTCCGTATTCACTTCGGCCACTCTCCTCCGGTAAGCGTTTTGAATCGTTCATCGCTGACTTCCATAACCATCAATTTCCCTTCCATTACCTTTACGCCTTCCGCCAAAGCCGCCCCTTCAAAAGTATAAATCATCTCCGTACAATCAACTTCCTGTACGCGAACCTCTACCGGACTGCCGGGCTTCAACAACGGAACGTCTATCCGCATGGACGGAACGCTTAAAATAAAACCGAGTTTGGGTCTTTCGCCCTTTTCCCGGCTTCTCAGTCCCGAGAGAACGGAAATTGCCTGAGCCATACATTCAAAAACCGCCCAGGTTGGAACGCCGTCCAAAACAGGATCATAAAAAAGACAGTTCCTGGTAATATCATATTCCGCCCGTATGCCATGTTCAATATCATATTCGATAACTCTGCTGAGGAGCAGCATTTTTCCCTGGTGTGGTATAAGGGTTCGCAGTTCTTCCTGTTCGATCACCGGTTATCTCCCCCCAGAATTAAACTGACATTACATCCGCCAAAGGCAAAACTGTTGCTCATACATATTGAAGGCGCTGTTTGCCCGTTCTCTACGGCGGGGGAGACGGGAATCTCTTCATCCCTCACGCCGTCCCAGCAATGTACCGGCAGGCCTTTTTTTTCGGTCAAGACCATCCAGCAGATTGCCGCTTCCAATGCCCCCGCCGCGCCCAAAGTATGGCCGGTGATGGGTTTGGTTGAGCTAATCGGGGGTATTTTATCAAATACCGTTTTCATGGCGCGGCCTTCGGCTTTGTCGTTAAGTTCAGTGCCCGTGCCGTGAAGGTTGATGTAGCCGATTTGTTCCGCTTGCAATCCCGCGTCTTCAAGCGCGGCTTTCATCGCCCGCGCCGGCCCGGCCCCGTCCGCTTCGGGAGCGGTCATGTGATGGGCGTCGGCGCTTTCTCCCACTCCCAAAAGTTCAACGGTAGAATTCCGTTCTGAATCAAGGAGAAAAAACGCCGCCCCTTCGCCGAGGTTGATACCTTTGCGGTTTTTGCTGAACGGGTTGGTAAGGCTGTCAGAAATCGCTTCCAGCGCGTGGAAGCCCGCGAAGACGGTATCTGAAACAATATCCGCGCCTCCGGCGATGACCGCGCCGCACAGGCCGCTTTTAATCAATTCGGCTCCGCGGATAATGGCGCTCGCGCCGGAAGCGCAGGCGGTGGCAATGGTAAACACCGGACCGGAAACGCCGAATTTGCGGGCGATAAATTCCGCGGGAAATGACGCGCTTTGAAAACGGAGATCGTAATCTTCCGGGAAAGCGCCCCGCGCCAACAGCGCCTGATGGGCCAACGAGGAACCTTCGGAACCATTGTCGCAGGAACCGAGGCAAACCCCGATTTTTTCCGCGCCGTACGCGGCGATGGCTTTTTCTACAGCGGGACGTATCTGTTCCAGCGCCGCGTCAATAACACGGATGATTTTGGTTCCTCCCGCGTAAGCCGGCGGCGGAAAATCAACTTCGGGCAGTTCACCCGAAATAAGTCCAACGGGGAATTTCCCTCCCTGCGTTTCAACCATGACCATTCCGCCCTGGAAACCTTTCAGACAGGAGTCATACAATTCGTTTTTATTTTTTCCGGCGCAGCATATAAGCCCCGGAGCCGACAGCCAGACGCTTTTGTTCATTCGAAAATACCTTCCAGAGTATAGGAGTATTTTCGCAGGTGATTAACCAGCCTGACGGTATTCTGTTTTTTTTCAATTTCTATAATAATATTTTTCCCCTGAAGGATTCGGCGGCTGTTCTCCGTGTATTCAAAGGAAAGGCCGCAGTCTTCCAGAGCCTGACGGAGCGCGGGGGCGCTGTAGTAACAAAGCTGAAAATCGGCTACAATATATTCAGGTTTCAGCAGGGATGAGGGAATCACCGGGGATGAGAAAGATACGCGCCCGTCATGGTAGGAGAGTTCTCCCATCTGCGCGCCCAGTTCATTCAAAAGGGTCATTTCAATTCCTGTTTTATCCGCTTTTATCCAGGCATTGAAAAAATAATTTTTGCCCTGGTAAGAAGCGGAAACGCGCTGGGCCATGTCCAGGGGATTTTCAATATCCCCGCAGGGCAGTAAGAAAAACGGCGAGCCGGCGCTCAGGTAAGCATTGGGCCGGTTTTCCCTGACCGGAGCTTTGGGGGCGCAGGAACAACAGCAGAGGAAAAGAATTATGGTTATTTTTTTACAACGCAAAAAATCCCTCAAAATTGTATGATATGGTATATTATCTGGGCTTATCACTTTTGTCAAACAAGCGTGACAATCCGCGTAAAGCGGAACGGCGAAAACTTTTAAGCGCCGAAGCGCGGCGTATATTGTCTCAGCTTGAAGGCAGGCCCCTCGCGGAAGATGATATAGCCGCGGACGCGGCGGGGCGGCCCTTTTTCCCGAATCGTGATACGGATTTCAGCGTTTCCCATTCGGGAAATTTGGCGGCGGTTTCGTTAGCCGCCGGCAAGAACCCGCGTACCGGCTGTGACCTTGAACTGGTACGGCCCCGCGCGAAAGCGCCGGCAATAGCGGAAGAATTTTTTACCGTTCCTGAAAGGGAATATATTGAATCCGGCGGCAGTTTTGATGAAACGCGGTTTTATCAGATTTGGACGCTCAAAGAATGTTTTTTAAAACTCCGGGGGCTTTCGGTATTCGATATGGCCGGCGCGCCGTCTTTTGTTTCCGGCGAAAACACAAGCCGGTTTGCTTTTGACGCTGACGGTGTTTTCCCCATTTCATTTAACCTGTACGAACTTTCAGGCAGCGCCGGTGAACGGTATATACTGGCAACCGCTATCGAAGGGAAAGAAATGGAACAACCGGAAATACGCTGGTTCTCTCAGGAAACATTGGATTGCAAATTGGAGCGCCACGGAGTTTAGGTACGATAATCTTCTCTTCCTCTTACTCTACCTTAAACTTCGAAACTTCCTTTATCAAACTGTCAATGGCTTCACGGTTCTTGTTGGTCATCTCATTGACATTGTTTACCGCTACGTTTATCTGATCCGCCCCGCTCGCCATTTCGTTCATGCCGCCGGTTATTTCCTGCGTCATCTTCTCAAGGTTCTGGCTCTCATGCATAACTTCCTGGCTGCCGTTCAGCATTTCTTCGGAACCGGACTTTACCTGCTGGGTTATTTCATTCAAACCGCCGGCGCTTTTCAGGAGTTGCCTGCTTCCTTCGCCCTGTTCTTCCATCGCGTTGCGGATATTCGCTTCCTGATCCGCCACCGTCCTGACACCTGAGTCTATCAACTCGAACTTGGTCAGCACGTTCTCGGTGGATTTGGTTATCTTGTTGATTGATTCCGCTATTTTTTTCAGCACCGTGCCAATCGTTTTGGACTGCTCGCCGGAACTCTCCGCCAGTTTGCGGATTTCATCGGCGACTACGGCGAAACCTTTGCCCGCCTCTCCCGCGTGCGCCGCTTCAATCGCTGCGTTCATCGACAGCAGGTTAGTCTGGCTGGCGATGTTTTCCATGACCGAGTTAATCTCCAAAAGCCCTTCGGACTCGCGGGATATTTCCTGAATGTCCGCCGCCACTTCCTGCAATCCGCCGCGGCCTACTTCGGAGGATTCCTGCAAGGCATTTACATTGGCGGCGTTGTTGACCAGCGTGTTGGTGACTGAGTTGATATTGGCGACCATTTCCTCAATGGCGGATGACGCCTGGGAAATATTGGAGCTCTGGTTTTCAACATGGCCGTTAAGTTTGTTGATGTTGGCGATAACCTGTTCCATGGTGGCGTTGGTCTGGGTAACGCTGGCGCTCTGGTTGATGACACGGCCTTTGATGTTCTGAATATTGGCGGTAATCTCGTTGACCGCCGCCGCCGTCTCGGTCATGTTGCTGGACAGGGCTGTGCCTATATCTGATAACACATGGGCCTGATTTTTAATCAGAATAACCAGGTCTTTGATTTTCTTCAGCGTGTTATTGAAATATTTGGCAAGATCGCCGACCTCGTCATTGGAATGGAGATCAATGCTCCGCGTCAGGTCGCCTTCGCCCTCGGAAATATCCTTGAGTGTTTCCGTTACCCGGACGATGGGGGCGGTAGTGCTGTTCAGGACAAGGTAGATAATGACAACCGTTACTATCAGGGCTATCGACGCCAACATAATGACAAAATCTCTCAACGCGTTAACATCTTTCAGAATATAAGATTCCGTTGAACCGACCATTATCGACCATGTTGTCGGGGAAGCGCCGATGGGAATATTGGCTATCGCCATTACAATGTTTGTTTTCATATCGGGATCATACTCTACGCCTTCCCATTCTTGCGCGTTTTTAATGGTTTGTTTGACGGTGTTTAATTGATTTTTGTACTGCGGTTCATCATCGATTATTCCGCCTATGTATTCCGGGTCGTCATTTGCCAGAATAAATCCCTTATCGGTGTAAAGCGTAATGTTGGAAATTTCTTCCATATCTTTGACAGTCTGCTCTACCATGGGTTGTATCAGGGCAATATCCAACTGGGCGATTATGGCTCCGACTGATTCATTGAGACGTTTATTGATAACGGGGCATATAATTCTGACCGCGTAGGTGTCTTTTCCCTGATTTTTAAGCGGGGCGGGATCCATCATACCGACTACTTTAGCGTTAGGTCCGGTAATCCAGTCCATGGTACTCTGAGTGTTGCTGCCCGCCGAAGCTTGTATTTGCCCGGTTTCCCTTGACAGGGTATAAGCGAACTGTCCGGTGGGGGTTGAGCCTACCCTGCCTATATTTTTAGCGTCCTGCCCGTCAATGGCGTTCGGCTTCCATGTGGTAGCCAAGCGTATAAAATCGGGCATATCCTCAAAAACACCGTTTAAATTATCTTCAAACTGCTGGCGCCTCTCCGCCACCGGTATGCTTTCATAAAAGTTAAAAATATTTGACAGCGTTTCCAGCACGTTTATATAGCCGTTCAGGCGGCCGTCCCAGTACTGGGCGTACTGGCGCGCCAGATACAGGGTTTTCTGTTTGGCAAGACCCAAAGCAATGCTGGACGCCCGCTGCAATTCAATTATGGCAATGCCGCCCGCTACAATCGCCACAATGGCGATCATCATGATACTCAGTTTTATTTTGATTTTCATTTATTTCCTCCTTAATTGTTCTATAATTTAGGCGAAAAAAAGGCTCATAGTATTATTTTAATATTTTTGGAAAATATGTCAAGCGGGATGGCGGCAGCATCGCGAATATAAACGCCGCGCCCAGCCCGGCTGAAACGGTCAGGCCAAAAATATGAACCGGCATAAAACCGCTGAACGCCAGAGCGCCAAAAGAGAGCAGGGTAGTCAGGAACGATAAAACTACCGCGAGGGCGGTAAGGGGTTTTTCTTCCCCGCGTTGTGTTCCGATCATGTAAAAGATATAGTCCAGCCCCAGACCAAAGACCAGAACAAGCGCGGCGACGGAGAAAAAGCCCAGGGGAATTTTGTTGAGCGCCAGAACGGACAGGGCGGCAAGAACCAGCAGTACGGGAACGGCGCAAATTTTCAGGCTGTCCCGCCGGGGATATACCGCGCAAACCACCACAGATATAACAATGTAGGCGGCCAGAAAAAAGAGCAGCATGGTTTTGGTAAGGGTATCCAGATCACGGCCTATGTCTTTTGCCTTGTTGACAAAATATACCGAGTCAAACTCCGCGGCGACGGCCCTGAAAACCGCCTCATCTTTGGGCTTGAGGGGCAGAACGCAGGAGTAACAGTTTCCGCCTTTTTCCCCTATCCACAGTTTCGCGACACCGGCGCGTGAAGGGACGTCCGCGGGAAGGCAGTACCGTTCGGCGGCAAATTCATCTTCAAATGATCGCAGATAACTCTCCGGGAAACCCAGGTTTTCAAACTGGCGCGGGGCTAAAGGGAGCAGGGCTTTCATGGCGTTATAGGTTTCTTTCTGCTTTTGTAATGAAGGGACGAACACCGAAGTCCCCAGAAAAGATACCAGGTTTCCTTTGCTTATTTCTTCTTCCAAACGCGTGGTAAGTTTTTCCTCGTTTTCCAGCGTTTCTTCGGCGCTTGATCCCGTGACAATAAAATACCAGCCCGCGGAACCGTAATCCAAAACCCGCGCCGCCCGCTTTTCCGATTCCAGCAGGGAAGCGGACATGGTGTACAGGGAAGCGATATTATTTTTTATTTTTATGACAGAAAAATTAAACGCCAGAAGTATCAGGGCGGCAAGGATCAGGGCGGCGGCAAAAGCGGGTCTTGTGATACGCGGCAAAGACCGGTTTTTAAGACGGAGGAAAGTCTTGTTTTCAAAAAGCTGAAATTGTCTCGCGCTGTGTTCCGGCATTTTCAGGCGGGGGTAAATACAGAAGCAGGTCAGAAAAGAACTGAGCAGTCCCGCCATGGAGAAGACGGCGAATTGTTTGAGAATGGGAAAAGGCGCGAACAGAAAAACACAAAAACAAATTTCCGTGGAAATAAAACTCATGATAACGCTTTTTGAAATATGGGCGCGAATCTCCGCGCCGTTTTTCAGCTCCGGGTTCCCCTTCCAGTGAACAAAAAAATGGGCTGAATAATCCACGCAGGTTCCGATTAACGTGGTCCCAAAAACAAAAGTGATGATATGAATCTCCCTGAAAACCAGAAGCGCGGCGGCGGCGGCTATACCCAGTGAAACCCCGGCCGCCAAAACGGAAGAAAAGACCGGCAGGAGCGACCGGAAGGCATACAGAAACATAATCAGGATTATAATAATCGTAATGGCGCTGATAATCGAAATTTCCCTTTGAGCGCCGGAAGCGCTTTCATAACTGTGGAAGGGGATTCCCGAAAAATAAAATTCCAGTTCCGGTACGGATTCTTTTATAACAGGGACGGCGGCATAAATTTTTTTTATAGCGTTCTGACCCGCGCGCAGGGAAGCCGCCCGCGGCGCAAGTGTTAAGCGTAATAATACATACCATGTCCCGTCTTTTCGCGTGGCAAGGACATCGTCCTTAATACTCAGACTCCCTCCGGCAAGCAGGGAAGATGATAAAAATTCCTTCATCCGTCTTTCCGTAAGAAGGAAGGGATCGTTTTCAATATAAGTTAAGGAAGTAAAATTAAAAACGCCATAAGCGGCGGAAAGAGCGTCCCGCGCTATTTTATCCGCCCTGCCGTTTTCCAGCAGGGCAAGCGTTTCCTTCCCGGCGATAACATAGCGGTAATCGTACAGATAGCGGTTAAACTCCTCCATTACATCAGAATCAAAATACAGGGATATATCTTCAAAATCCGGGGAATGTTCAAATCGCGCGTATAACAGGGCGGCGCCTTTTCTCGCCTGTTCAAAATCAGGAGAAGCGGCAAGGATAACGATTTCCCGTCCGCTTTTTTCTCCCAGAATCGCGTCCGCTTCCATTACCGCCCTGGAGCGGCTCGAGCGTGGAAGCATGTCGGATAACATGGCGTTTACGCGTACCGGCCCGATAATAAAAACAGAAAGCAAAAGCAGGAGGGGAATGGTCAAGTGGACGGCAAGCCACAGCCCCAGGGAGGATATGTTATGGTAAAACGAAATAAGCTTTTTCAAATTCATTCAATTCCTCTGCGTAACTGTGGTTATATAAAGTATATTGTATAGTGTCGCCGTTTTGTTCGTATATCAGTATTGATTTAATGACAATATCGCCCTTCATAATAATTTTTTCCGCGAAAGCGCCAATCGCGTTATTCTTCGGAATAAGACCCAATTCCCAGGCGGAAACGCCGCCCGAAAAATAAACTTCAAAATTATCCAGCAGCCCCTGGCTGTTACCGGAAAATACGGCGCTGATTACTTCCGCCATGCGCAGAAATGTTTCGTTTCCCTGAGCGCTTAAAACAGTTTTTTCTCCGCCCCATCTTGATTGTATAAGGTAATCTTTCCCTAACGTAAGAGAGGATTGAAAAGGCTTCATGGTATCCCAAACCATGCCCAATCCGGCGGCGATAAAAAACCCTCCATAAGATTTTAAGGAACGGTTAAGGCGGCTTAATGTTTTTTCCTGTTCAAAGTTTCCCCGTATCACCGGATGTCCCGCAAGGCGCGAACAGGTTGTTGTAAAAGCGTCCATGGTTTTGGGTTCCAGAGGATGGCGGAAAATTTCTTCCCGCGGAGTTTGCGCCCATGCTCCGGCGGTAAAAAGCATAAGAAGAAGAATATAACCACGGAGGACACGGAGTTTCACGGAGTTTTTTCCTTTATCAAGGTTTCAACTTTGTTGACTAAAATTTGCGGGCACACAAAACAGGATTCATGGTTTTTAATATCGTAGGCCATCTGGATGCTGGAGCCTTTGGTGGTCAGAATGCCGGTTTGGGCATTGCGGATTTCATATTTTATTATGAGGCAGTTTTCATATTCTGCCAGAATAGCCTTTATCCGCGCCCGGTCTTTGAACCGGAGCGGTTCCAGGTACTTCGCGGAAACTTCAACGACCGGAAAGGCAAATCCGGATTTTTCCATTTCGTCGTAGCTGTAGCCGATTTTTTCCAGAAGCGCCCGGCGGCCAACTTCAAAATAGTTGATGTAATTTCCGTGCCATACCACCTGCATGGGATCAAGATCAAAAAATTCAACGTTAATTTCCGCTTCCGCGTAAAGATTATAGGGCCCATTGTTCTCTTTGGATTTCATCATCACGCCTCTTTTGACCAGAAGTTATAGAAATTATACCACTGGAAAGGGGTTTCTTTACAGTGGCTTTCCAGCAGCGCGGCAAAAGATTGGGCAAGAAGGGAACTTTGATTAAAGCGTTCCTTGCGGGAACATTCAAGGGGAAGCCGGCTTTTGTGGACGTACATATCATATTCCGGCAATACGGACAGATCCCCGCGGCGCAGGGCAAAGACAAAATAAACCGGCGCGCGCATCAAAGCGGCCAGATAAAAAATTCCCGGTGAAAAGGGCGCGTCCTCTCCCAGAAAGGGAATAATGAGGTTTTTCCCGCGCCCCTCGGCATTGGCGGCGGTTCGGTCGCCGGCAATCGTTACTATCTCGCCTGAGGCAAGTTTATCTTCCAGCAGGGCCGCGGTATGGGGGCCTATTTCACCGGCATTGATAATGTCCATGCTTGATTGGGGATTCAGTTCTTTCAGCATACGGGTAAATTTTTCGCTGACCTTCATATCAATAACGGCGGTAATGGGTGTTTTGCGCGATACCTTTGTCCGGTTAAAACTTGCCAGCCCCCTGAGCAGTTCGATATTTCCCAGATGGGAAGTAATCATAAAAATTCCCTGTCCGCTCTCCAGTTCCTGAACAAGTTCGTCTATGTCGTCATTCTGAAAATGAATATGCTTAAATTGAAACTTGCCGCCCCATGATTCAAGTTTTTCCACCAGGGTAAGGGAAAAGGAAATAATATGCCGCAGGGGGCCGAAAGGGGAACGGCATTTGCGCGCGATACCATGTCGTGTAACAAAAGGGGCGGCTTTGCGCAAAAAACGTTTTGATTCGGTTCTTCCTTTTTTTGAAAAAAGAAAATAAAAAAAACCAACCGGAAACGCCAGCACGCGCAGAATAATAACCGGAAACAGCCGGAATAAAACCAGCAGGAGTTTTACATGCCAATACCCCGCGGCTTTTTCCTTGTGCCGCGACCAGTGCAGCGGGGTTTCTTCCGGTTCTTTCATTGTCTCCCTTTTCCGCGTTTTATTCTCAGGGCAATCAGCAGCGGCAGCCGCGGAATCATACCCACACACAGCCGGGTGAACATCCAGCTTATGCGGATATTATCCCTGACCATGCGGAAATTGGAAACCCCGTCCGGCGGGTAACTGACTTTTATGGGGTAATACAGCGGAAACACCTTGTTCCAGTACAGGCGCACCATGATCTCCGGATCAAAGCCCATGCGCTTGTCCAAAAATAAATTCCGTGTTATGCGTAATACAGCGTTCACCGGATATACCCTGAAGCCGCACAGTACCTCCCTGAGTTCCGTTGAAAGCGTAACCACGGCGGCCCAGAAATTGGAAATTTTCCGTCCGGTTACTCTGCTCCGGGGAGCGGCGGCGTCAAACTCCGGGTATCCGCAGATGATCATGTCGGGATGTTGGGCGGACTCCGCGAGAAAAAAAGCGGCCTTTCTTTCGTCATGCTGGCCGTCGGCGTCTATCTGAAGCGCATGGGTCAGCCCGCATTCCGCCGCCTTTTTAAGACCGCCGATAACGGCCCCTCCCTTGCCGCTGTTTTTGTTCAGGCGTACCAGTACAACCCCCGGCGTTTTTGCGGCGCATTGCGCAAGAAGGGCCTGAGTTGCCGAATCATTACCATC
>Ga0268262_10007076_pt1 | contig 10572 bp, 11 predicted proteins | sample TergutNc150P3_FD_190354 | JGI IMG/M metagenome (GOLD analysis project Ga0268262, IMG submission 190354) | Nasutitermes corniger P3 segment gut microbial community from laboratory colony in Florida, USA - Nc150 P3 (SPAdes) (version 2) | ecosystem: Host-associated > Arthropoda: Insects >...
GTGACCCGGTAACTTCCGCATGGAAGGGTTATCGAACACGGATAAAAGCTACTCTAGGGATAACAGGCTGATGCTGCCCAAGCGTCCATAGCGACGGCAGTGTTTGGCACCTCGATGTCGACTCATCGCATCCTGGGGCTGGAGCAGGTCCCAAGGGTATGGCTGTTCGCCATTTAAAGCGGTACGTGAGTTGGGTTAATAACGTCGTGAGACAGTTAGGTCCCTATCTACCGCGGGCGCAGGAAATTTGAGCAGACTTGACCTTAGTACGAGAGGACCGGGTCGAACGGATCACTGGTGTTCCTGTTGTCGCGCCAGCGGCACCGCAGGTTAGCTATATCCGGAACGGATAACCGCTGAATGCATCTAAGCGGGAAGCCGACTGCAAGATTAGATTTCCCCACTAATCCTCCGGTAGACCACCGGGTTGATAGGCGGCAGGTGTAAGCATGGCGACATGTTCAGCTCAGCCGTACTAATCGGATGATTGTCTTTTTTCTTTATCGTTTGGCCTCGGTCAAACGATATGCTTGAATAGCAGGTTGTATTGTTATTCTTTGTTTATGGTTGATTACGATGCCGAAAGAGACGGACTTGTTCTGGTGATTATTGAGCAGGAGACACTCGCTGTTCCATCCCGAACCAGACCGAGAAACCTTGCATCGCCGATGGTACTTTGGCTTAAGCCACGGAAGAGTAGGTCGTCGCCAGAACTGGTCCGTTCTCCTTTTGTTAAGTTAAAAACCGATCAGAAAATCCCGCTTTATGCGGGATTTTTTTATGATATAATTTTATAAAAGGCAATAGTCATGACGGATAATGAAAAATTATTGGAATCGGCAGATCGGTGGGGTCGGCTGGACAATGTCGATATATCCAATCTTGATTTGAAAGACGCAATGGCTTTGCTACACGGGCCGCTGAAAGACTTTCCAAAGGATGACGCGGCGCATCAGGCGGACATACACGGCTGGACCGATACCGTGGTATGGCCCTCGGCCGACAAGCTTCCAAAGTTTTTTTATCCCCAAAAGCTGTTGGAATTCAACAAAAAGCCAAAGCTGATAAATGACATCCGCGCCGCCGGTCTGACAGGCAAAGGCATGGCTATTGCCATCATCGATCAAAATCTGAAACTCGATCATCCCGAATATAGCGACAGAGTGAAGTTCTACGAACGCATAAACAAATGGCCCGACAATGACGGCAATTATCACGGAAGCCTGGTTGCCGGAATCGCGGTTGGAAAAACAACCGGCGTCGCGCCGGACGCAGACCTTTACTATATCTCTTCCGACAATAAGGGCGCGGAATCCAGGGTCAAAGCCATAAAACGAATCATCGAAATAAACAAGGGTTTGGCGGAAAGCGAAAAGATTCGGTTTTTATCCGGAAGCTTCGGATTTGGAACCGCAAAAGAAGACCGGGAACAATTCGCCGAAGCCTGCAAGGCCGCCGAGCAGAGCGGCATTATGATTCTGATGTGCGGCGACGATAGATTCGAAAAAATAGTATCAAAGTTTAATCCCGCGTTGTCCGATATGGGCGCGGCGGCCCGCGGATTGGGAAATTTCGGCAGATTGGTGGCGGACGGAAAGGTCGCGATTCCAACGGACGGAAAAACCAATCCATACTGCAAAGGCGGGTATTTATATGAGAGATTAGGGGGATTCAGTTCTACGCCGCCGTATTTGGCCGGGCTTTACGCCTGCATATTGCAAAACAATAAGATATTTATGACGCAGGAAAACTGGCAGGACAAGCTTCGCGATATTTTAACGGCTACGGCGACAACAACAAAGGACGGGGCGAAAATCATCAACCCGGGCGGTATATTGCAAGCGGTCAACGAAATATCAAGAAGCCTGCTATTTAAAGGCAAACAGACCCAAAACTCGTAAGATTTCATTCATATTTTATACTTGACAATATAAATATTTATGTTATACTTTTATCTATAAAAAGAGGAATCGATGAAATTCAATGCCGAAAAAAAGTTGACCGAGGTTGCAAACTACCTGATGTCGGACAAATTCAAAGGTGCGATGTTTTCCATCGCGCCCCTCAAAAATCTGCCGCCGTCTGTCAGGCGAAAAATCGGCGGATACGGCTATTCCGTAAACGCCATGATGTTTTTCTCGCTGGCGATTTTGAATAATCTCTTGGAAAAATTTACCGTCGACAATGAAAAATTCACGCTGCAAATCGAGGAGGCGCTCCGCGATCCGCAAGCCCAGATCGACAAATACGACGCTCATCAGAAGGCATGTGATAAAGATCCTACGCTAATGCGCGGACTATATTCCAATCCCTATATGAAAAAGACACCGCATACCACCGGAAGCGCGGTCGATTTAATCAGACTTGTTCCCAATTATGCCGATGTGATAAAAGGGGCGAAAGCGCATCCCCATACCAAGGACCTCATGAAATACGGCTTAACGGACATGATAAAAGAAAATCTCGATCCGGGCGGTGGCATAAAGGAGTTGCACGATCTGGGGAGAGAGAATACGATCGAAGAAAATCCCGATCCGTTCGGAGAATTTATACCGAGGGAGCCGGTAAATTTGCAAGCGGAAAAGGTGGCCAAATATTTCAAAAACTATAATGGCAATCATGAGTGGGAACAGCAGATTCGGGACTATCAGTTTCAAATATTGAAGGATTATAATCCGAAATTGCCCAAGGGCGAGCGCAAGAGCGTTGCGGAAATGAGGGTCGAGGCCCTGAAAAACGCGGACAAGGAAATAGTCGGCATCGCGAGCAATATACATTTTACCACGCACGCCGCTTTGACGCCGGCGGGACTGGCCGATCCAAAGGCCGTAGAGGCCCTGGGAAACAACAGGCTTTTGACGCAGGTCGTCAGCACCGTGCCGTTCATGACGCCTATCAACGACGAATACTGGCATATTCAGCTGGCCAGTTATTTCTTCGATATCGGCGTGGACTTTCCGCTGCTTTTCAAGAAAGACTTCGAGGCGCAGGATCCGGTCAAAGTCGGCGCTTTGTCGAATGAACTGATGACCTTGGCCGCCGATTTGTTCGATCGCGACATATACAACCAAACCGAAATTATTCCGGGTCGGCGCATTGATAATTTTTCCGACAAGTCCAAAGGGAATAAAATCGAAATCGGTAGCGTAAATTATTTGGCCGAGAAGTTGCAGGCCATCGCCGAACGGCACGGTATGACCATGCAATGGAATCAATCCAATTCAAGATAATTCCGCAATCTTCCGCCGCCGAACACTAGCCGCGTTAGAGGCGTTTTGAAAATAATTCAAATTGGCGTATAATGCGTCCGATCGATTTGTCCTCTCTTCCCAGCGAGGGCATTTTTTTATGCATAAAAGATCACAAAGCAAAGGAGCAATCATGAGCGAGGAAGCAATCGTAAGCGGGGACAACATAGTCCATCTTGTCGCGAACGGACGCGTCGACGTCTTTTATTTCGACTTTTATTTTTTCCAAGACGAAGACGTGAAAGTTTTCGAAAACGACCGACCGGCGCCGTCGGACCAATATCATCTGGAAAAGAACAGCGTCGGCATCGCGGCGGACTATCCGTACAGGGGCGGATCCGTCAGGTTCGATTCGCCGCCGCCAGCGGGAACGAAAATCACGATCAAACGGCGTCTTAAGATAGAGCGGAGCATAGACTATCAGCCGACATTGCAGATCGATCCCGTGCATCTGAACCGCGACCTCAACTTTTTTATGGAATGCATAAGAGAGTTCGGCCAAAGGCTTCAAAGTCTTCAATCGCTGGAAAGCGTCGAGGCGGGGGAGATAGCCGAAAAGGTGGAGGCTTTAAACGCTCGGATTGCGTCCTTGGACGGCGCGACGGATTTCGCACGTACGGCGGATCTCGTCCAGATAACCGAGGCGATCGCCACGATAACCGCGGGACTGGCGGCATTGGAGGGACGAATCCCAATATTGCCACAACCGCCCGCGGATTATATAATCGATACCGCAACCATAAACGCGAACACTTGGTGGCGCAAATGGAACAGCGGCTGGGTCGAGCAGGGAATGCCGATAAATGTAGGCGCGACCGGCGGTAGCGTATTTCACCTGCCAGTAACTATGGCCAACACCGTATACGCGATAACGAATTCCGTGCAATCGCCCGGGTCCGGACAGGGCAGCTTTAACTTTTACAATAAGACCGCGTCTTCTTTCACGGCCAAGGCATATTGGAACAATAACGAATCAAATTCCTTGAGCGGGTATGTCATGATCGCCGGTTATGCGGCATAAAGGGGCAATCAGGTCGGCAAAATGGCGCCGCAATCAAGCCGGTCGGCGTTCGCAAATGCCGAGAACCGATCTGATAACGGCCCCAGCCTGATATGCTCCGTCGCTGATAATGCTGTTGTGATTATATCCATTCAGCATAAAGAACCGTCCATGCGCCGCGCGCGCCAGTTTCTTACCCAGCTTTGGCGGCGTCGCGGTATCGTTCGCGCCGTATATAAAGACCGCGGGGCATTTCACTTTCCGCGCCAGCGGCATGATATCGAAGTCCAGCGTAGAGCGCATGATATGCTTCATCACCGGCGACGAGTTCTTATAGTCGCTCGCCTGAAAGCCCCGGCCGGACAGGCCCATCAGTTTCGCCAGCTTTATCGCAGGCCTCAGCAACCTGAAAATCAGCTTCCCGCGATTCGATCCGGCGATAACAAATATCCCCTTCGCCTTTTCCGGATACAGCGCCGATATCGCGATCGCGATCTTTCCGCCGAACGAATGGCCCGCGATATAGGCGGGCTCGGTTATCTTGTCCGCGATCATTTTCACATATTCTAGAAAGGCGACGATTTTGTCCGGCTCGACCAAATCGAAAGTATCCCAATCATGCCCCACCGTTTCCGCCAGCGGCGCAAGATTCTTTCCCGGATTCAGCCAACCGGGCAGGTAAATGATTTTGGCGCGCGGCGCAAATTCCATTTGATTTTCCATGACTCTTATTTTATAATGAAAAAATATTAAATCAAGCGCTTTCAACAATGGCGCCTTGGAGGAAAAAAATGATAAAAGTAGCTATATTTTTCGGCGGCAGATCCTACGAGCACGACGTGTCCATAGTCACGGGACTTCAGGTCTGCCAAGTCATAGACATTACGAAGTACGAGCCTATTCCCGTCTACGTCAACAAGGTCGGACGCCTGTTCGTCGGGCGGCAGCTTTTGGATTCCAAATTCTATCCCATTTGGGAATTCCGCGAATCGCAACTGACCGAGGTAATTATTCCGGTCGGCGAAACGTACCCGTGCCTGCAACGCCGCTTCGGATTCTTCAAAAAGAAAATTCCGTTCGACGCGGCCTTTTTGGCCTTTCACGGCGCGGACGGGGAAAACGGCGCGTTTCAAGGACTCTTGGAGGCGGCTAATATTCCCTACACGGGCGCGGGCGTCACGGCCAGCGCCGTCTATATGGACAAGAAGCTGACCAAGGACGTTTGCCGCGCCGTCGGAATCAAAGTTCTGGACGACCATATCGTCAAAAAGCCGACCGAAGACTTTTACGACGCCAGGAAACTGTTGGCGGACTTTCCGTTGAAATATCCCGTGATAGCCAAGCCGCTGTCCTTGGGCTCGAGCATCGGGATACATCGCTGCAACGACATCGACGAACTGGCCGCCGCTTGCGTCGACATATTCAAATTGGGCGACGACGTGTTGACCGAGCCGTTCGTAGAGAACCTGGTCGAATACAATATCGCCGTCATGAAAAACGCGGACGGGAAAATAATCACTTCGGCGATAGAGCGGCCGAACGCGTCCGGAGAATTCCTGTCGTTCAAGGACAAGTATCTCGACGGCGGAAAAAAGAAGGGCATAAAGAAAAAGGCGATCGCAATCATGCCGTCGCAACAGCTGATAAATTCGCGCCGCGAATTCAACCCCATGCTGTCCCCCGAACGGGAATCGTTCATACGCGAAAGCGTGGTCAAATTGTTCTCCGAGCTGGGCGCGACCGGATGCCCGCGCATAGACTTCGTTTCGAACGGCATAACCGGGGAAATTTGGCTGAACGAAGCGAATCCGATACCGGGCGCCATGGCCTTTTACCTGTGGGCGCAGGCGAAGCCCTCGATTTCATACCAAGAATTGGTGAATATAATCCTTGCGAACGCCAACTGGCGCACGGACAACATCGATTTGAAGCAGGCCGCCAGCGTAGTATTCAGATAAAGGCCGCCGCGTTGTACGCGGCGTCCTTACGCATGGCCTTGGAGCGTTTTTTACTTGCCGAAGATTTTGCCGAAGAAACCTTTCTTATCGTCGTGGTCTGTGCCGCGCCGATGTCCGTCCTCGCGATCCTGGCCGCGGTGTTCGCGACGGCGTTCCTGGAACCGCTTGGCCGCATCTTCATCGCGCGAGACCAATTTGATGTTCACCGCCGACAACTTTCCGTCCCCCCTCGGCTCGTCGTCGAACGTAATAACATCGCCTTCGTTCAAAAATCGCAGGTCCGCCGCATGCAACGCCGACGAATGAACAAAAACATCATCCTGATTGCCCGATTCGTTCGGCGTGTCAGGCGCCACAAATCCGAAGCATTTTTTTCCGTTGTACCATTTCATTTTTCCTTGACGCATAATATCATCCTTTTAATTACTGTTTCGCGCGAAAACATTCCGCACGCGTTATTATTATTGCAACATTCTTCAAGTATTGCAAATTTAAAATTATCGTTGACAATCAAAGTCGTTGTGTTAATATACGTGTTGAGGAATAAAATGAGACCACAAGAAATACTTTACAGGATCAAAGTCAGCGAGAACGTCAATATAATCGGGAAACTTCGCCCGGACGATGCGGGCGGCGATATATATTGCGCGAAACTGAATGACAACATCGAGATAACCGGCTATCGCGACTATAGCGCGCCGATGGTCGAGATTGTCCAAAAGTGCGGGAAAAACGGGTATGTCCGCGAGGTGCTGGGCAACATGGGCGACGCCACCAAAATCGTGTACGCGATGGAGGTCAGATTCAAAGAACTCGCTTCCGGCAGCGCGGCGGCGTTTAAGCCGTTGATTCAGTCCAGCCAAAAGCGATATTCCGTTGATACCGACAAAGGGGAATCTTTGCCGGTCCCCGATTGGTTTGAGTATTGCGAAAGGCAAGGCGGCGTGTCGGACGCGATGAACAGCGCCGCCGCCCATACGTCATATTAGATTTCTGATCGGCGGCAACTCGCGGATTTGGGACAGGAAATATTTCGTTATCTCCAAAGACAAAGGTAGCGCGAATAATTTTTCCCTGAACGGCGCGCCGCATGATTCGCAGATCGCCCGTCCGGATTTCGGCGATATGTATTTCAAATTTTCGGCGGCGCCGCAATTGCCGCACCGGTCCGGCGCCAGGCCGTACCCCAGTTCCGACAGCAGAATCAATTCCCACGCCAAATAATCGAAGTCCTTTCCGGCGGCGTCGAACAATCTCAGCGTTTGGGCGTATAATTTCTCGTAGCGCTCGCGTTCCGGCAGCAATGCGGACAGCAACGCGAAGCAGGCGTTGGCGTATTTGACGCGCCCGGGCTTGGCAAACAGCGCCGCTATCAGATTCTTCTCGCTTTCGAAATGAAGCGCCCCAAGTTGCGAATCCAACCTGGCACTCCACGACGCGCGGCCGTACTGTCCGATCAGCGGCTTTTGTTTCGCGACCTGGCCGGCCTTGAATATGCCGCACAGCACGCCGAAGTCATGCGTAAAAACGCGCCCCAGCAAGTCGCGCTCGCCGAACGGTTTCAATTCTATAATGATTCCGGTGCTTTCCAATTTCATAACGCGTTATAAAAAACTCTGCGGGCCGACGTCGATTTTAAGCCTTATCGACGCGGGCCTCTTAACCTTGTCCAGCCATTTTTGAACCGCAGGCTGCAACGCGGAGGTTTCTCCGCCGGAAACCAAGAACCTCATGCGGTACCAATTCCTGACCAAATACATCTCGGCCTCGATCGGGCCCATGATGCGGCCGCCCGATATGTTCGGCGCCGCGGCGGCCAGCGCCTTGCAATAATCATTCAGCGCCTGTTCGCTCCGCGATTCCACTATCAGCGCTATCAGTTGTCCGAACGGCGGCATTCCCGCGCGCCGCCGATTCTCCAAATCAAGCACCACGAATTCGTCGCGGTCGCCCGACACCAGCGCCTTTATCGCCGGATGGTCCGGCTGATAAGTTTGGAGCAGCACGCGGCCCGGCTCGGTTCCGCGCCCCGCGCGGCCCGCGACTTGGAACAACTGCTGAAAGGTTTTTTCCGCCGCGCGAAAGTCCGTGCCGTACAATCCCATGTCCGCGTCTATTACGCCGACCAGCGTAAGATTCGGGAAATGATGTCCCTTCGCCAGAATCTGCGTGCCGATCACTATGTCCACCTCGCCGTCCTCGATTTTCTTTATCAGCGATTCCAGCGCGCCGACCGCCTGTATGGTATCGCTGGACACCAATGCGGTTCGCGCCGACGGGAATTTCTGCAGGACCTCTTCCTCTATCTTTTCTATCCCGGCACCCATGAACGAGATCTCGCCGCCGCAATCCGGGCAAGCCTTGGGCAACGCGACCTTTCGCCCGCAGACATGGCACAGCAGGCCGCCCGATTTTTTATGATAGTTTAATCCGCAGCTGCAATCCGGGCAGGACGCCGCCCAGCCGCACTTTCTGCATTGGACTATCGGCGAATGCCCGCGCCGGTTGACGAACAGCATGACCTGCCGCTTCGCGTCCAGCGTTTCCTTGATAGCCCGGCAGAGTGTTTCTGAAATATGGTTCATTTCTTTTTCGATTTAGATTTCGGCATTGGCAAAATCCGTGCAAGCAGCCGCGCCATTTCCGCCGAAAATCCGCCGTTTTCGATATCCAAAATATAATGCGGTTTCGCGCCTTTATACGGAGTTCCCGTTTCCGGGGTAATTCCGAAATCACTGAACAATGCCGAAACTTCGGGTAGCATTTTGACGTAGACCGTATTATCGCAGACCAAAAACACCGGCTTACCATCGCAGTATATCATATACTCGCCGAACATCTTTTTGAATGAAACGGCGCCTGCTTCGGCTATCTGACCCGACGCGAAATCGATAAAATCTTTAGCTGTTGCCATGACGGTATTTTAGCACTATAATTCTTGCATGACAAAGTATTTTTCAACTTTCGCCGCAGGCTTCGAAACCCTGGCGGAACGTTTTTTGCGGGCCGATATGGATATACGCGGCGCGCTTAAAATGCCAGGCGCGATCGCGTACGAGACCGACGCGGCGCCGGACGCGATTCGCAAAATAAAATACTTCAAAAATTCATTTGTAGTTTTGGACGAGCAGAGCGCCGCGAACCTGGAAGAATTGGCCGCGCGGGCGAACGTCAAAAACATAAAGGCGCCGCCCTTGGCCAGGTCGTTCGGCCTTGTGTTCTCCGACGCGAACGAGCTGAAGTCCGCGGACGGCGCGGTCAAGGCCCGTTTGATAGACAGGATTCAAAAGCAAACCGGTTTGGCGTATCGGTCCGGCCTGGCGGACGTCGAATTTTGGCTGATGCTGCGGTCGGACAAGGCCGGGTATCTGCTGCAAAGGATTACAAAAACCCATCGCCAGGTTCTAGCCGCCGGAGAGCTGGAGGCGCACGTGGCGATTATGCTGGCGCGCGCGTCCGACCCAAAGCCCGGCCAGATATTCATAGACCCGTTCGCAGGGCGCGGCGCGATACCGCTCGCCCGCGCCAAGATCGCCAAGTACCGCGGAATCTTTGCGATGGACGACGATTCGGGCGCGATAAACGCCCTCAGGTCGAAAGTCCGCGCCATTCGAAACGGCAGGATTCAAAAATCGTTCTTCGTAAAAAAAGGGGATTTTTTTAAAAACGCGTTTCACAAGTACTACGCGGACGCTATCGCGACCGATCCGCCGTGGGGCCTGTATCGGAAAGTCGACGATAATTTCTACGCCGCCATGATGACCGAGTTCGGGCGGCTGATGAAGCCCGGCGGGCGGCTGGTGGTGCTGGTCGCGCGCGAAATCGATCTGCCGCCAAGTCCCCGGCTATGCTTCGTCGAATCCTTTCCGGTTTTGATCCATGGAGAAAAAGCCACGGTGCATATCTTCGTCGCGACGGAAAGAGCCTAAATATCTTTGCTTAAGAATGGACTGTTTTTTATGCCGAAGCGGTACGGCAGATCCGCGTCCGGCCCGGCGTAATCGACGCCTATGCGCCGACCGACCGCGATATCCGGCTCGGCGTCGCGCGGCTCGAGCCAAAGCTTTTTGCCTATGGTCAAATCCAGTCCGTTATGTTCCCTTGTGATGCCGAGCGTTTTTGTCAGCTTCGCGGGGCCGTCGCAATCCGGCGCCTCCAACGCGCGGATCAAAACCGCGCGCGGCGTATTTTCTCCGCCTATAACGACATTGAACAGGTTATGCAATCCATAGCAGAGATAAACATAGGCATGGCCGCCGGACAGAAACATGGGCGCGTTGCGTTCGGTTCTGCCGTGATGGGCGTGGCAGGCGCGGTCGTTTTCGAGATAAAGCTCCAGCTCGCAGATTTTGGCGCGGCGCCTGCC
>Ga0268262_10007077_pt1 | contig 10570 bp, 4 predicted proteins | sample TergutNc150P3_FD_190354 | JGI IMG/M metagenome (GOLD analysis project Ga0268262, IMG submission 190354) | Nasutitermes corniger P3 segment gut microbial community from laboratory colony in Florida, USA - Nc150 P3 (SPAdes) (version 2) | ecosystem: Host-associated > Arthropoda: Insects > Digestive...
CAATGCCAATTAAATTTGAAACAAATACGGCTATTCCGGGGAAAATACTGACTATTACCAGTCCAAACATAAATAAAATCCAAAAAATAGTATTTTCTATATGCACCTGTGATTTTCTGATTTTTCTTAGTACAAAAAATAAAACAATTATAGAAACAACAGATAATAAAATTCTTAACAAAATATTCATAATTACTTCTCCTTTATCCTAAACCATTGGACAATTATAATTGAAATTAACATTCGCAGCATATAATTTATAGCATTTAATGATGTAAGATAACTTTTTCCGGCTTTTCGTTCCTGCATAGTTACAGATGATTCAACCACATTAACACCGTTATTCATCAAATAGACAAGAGTATCAGGTTCAGGACCAAAATTCATTTGATGAGCAAATTTATCAATCATCTTTCGATTATATAATCTCATTCCTGATGTAGGGTCAGATAATTTTTTGCCGGTTGTAATTCTTACTGCAAATTTAATCAGAACTTGACCCAAACCGCGCACCCCCGCTCGCGAGCTTTTTTGTAAATGACGCGATCCAATTATAATATCCGCAGAAGTTTCCTGCATTTTTTTAACCATTTCCGGGATATATACGGGATCGTGCTGACCGTCTCCATCAAATTGTAATGCCATATCATACCCATTATTATAAGCGTAACGCATACCTGTTTGAACAGCGTTTGAAAGTCCAAGATTAAAAGGAAGATCAATAATCGGGTAATTATTATTAATACATACACCGTGTGTATTATCCTTTGAACCATCGTTTACAACAATAAAATCAACATCCGGAGTCTTTTCCTTTAGATTTTCTATTGTGTTTTTAATACTTTCCCCTTCATTGTAACAAGGAATAATCGCTAATATTTTCATTTATACCTTCTATAACTTATATTAATTATACTTTGAAATACATACTGTCCATATACCACTTAACAGGATAAAACTCATAATTCCAAATATTATACTTGAATAAAGATATTTATTCATATTGTTTTGTATTTTAGAACTGCCTAAAATGTAAAAAAATGGGAAAAGTAATGGTAGTAAATATCTTCCTTGAACACCGAGAATAACAAGCGAACCAACGCTGGTAAAAGCTACATATAAAGCTGTTGCAATTAATACAACTGTTGTAAGTACTAGCGTTGAAATAATAATTCTATACTTAGCATTTGATGAAAAGACGTCTTTTTGATTTTTATCTGTAATTACGACAAAACCTAATAAAAATAAAATTAAATTATGATAAGGTATCTGTCCTAAATATGCGAATGATGTGGTATAAGTTTGTCCATTAAATATATTCAAATAATTTTTAATAAATTTTAATAAAATAATTGTATATGTTTTTGGGTTTTGTAAAATAAATTGTATTTGCTCGACAGCAGATACATCAGAACCACCGCGCATGTCAGAAAATTCCTCTCCATTAGTTGTTATTAATGGAAGCACAAAACTCATTACAACAAATATTATAAAAAAAGTTACGGTAAAAAGATAAATATTATAACTTGTTTTATTATTAAATTTTTCTTTTGGAAGAAAATATAGGATTAACATTAAAGGAAAATATATTGCTTTTGGACCTAACCCTAAAATAAATGAACCTATCATAATTATTAAATATTTTATCTTAATTTTTTTTTCAGGATTTTGTATTTCATGGAAAAAATATGCATATCCTAACATAAGAAAAGCTATTGTCCAATAATCATAAGTATATGTTACTGATTGAAAAAAAGCGGTTGGAAGCAAAGCAATAACTATCATTATATATTTTCCGCTGTTTAATCGCTTCAATGCAAAATAAACAATCAATGTATATAATAAATGGATACCTATCCTGCCTAATGAAAATATTATATTCCCAGGTAACGACAAACTTCTGCCAATGAAAATCATAATTGCCGCTGGGATATATCCAATATTTCTATATAATGAACTATAATTTTTATTGTATTGCTTTATTATCATTTGATTAGATTTCGAATTTATATCAGATAAATATTCCATTCTACTTTCTTTATTAAATAAATTAATATTAGTATAAGCCGCAAATTGATCAACATCATAGATATAATCGGATTTAATTTTTTTGATTTCTTTAATAAAAGACTGTTCTATTGCCTTATTATAATGAATATCTTCATCCCAAGTTATTCTTAAGTAAGGAGGAAACGATATAATATAAAGTATTCCAATTAATAATGATATTAATAAAAATATTTTTTCAGGATGATTCCGTAAAACTATAAGAAAGAAAATAACAAGTCCAATAAAAATATATAAATATACTCTATAAATATTAAAATTATTATTTGATAAAGATGAGAAAATACTCTCAATAAGTACGGCAAATACAATAATGGTAATTAGAATTAAAATATTTATCTTACGAATATTTTTTATATATTGTATTGTCCTAGCAAAATTCAATATTATTTTATCTATGTAGCCGGTTTTAATACATAATAACCAAAGTAAAACTATGAAAAAATTAATTATTATTGTCATTAAAATACCATCATAATTTCCAATCCAACTGCGAATATAATTTATTTCTACTGGCGTTTCTGAAACATAAATTCCCTTAATTTCAAATTTTTCACCAATTATATTTATATCGTATCTTAATAGGGTAAAGGTATCCTTTGGTAAATTTACAGCTACTTTTGAACTGTTAACAGAAAAAAACCCAAAAGCGGAATTTTCTTCAGATAAAGGTTCCCCTTCTTTCGCATAATAAAGCTGAACATTCGCCTTAACAGAAACAGGTCTTTCAAACTCTATCATTGTTGACGCAATTTTTTGTTCCGGTGGTAAGATATATATCTGCGGATCTCCATGTAAAGTATAAAACTGATTATCTATTAACTCATAGTTTTGGATTGATAAAACAGAATCAGGATATAAGCTAATTGATCCCTCTTTTTTAAAATCAAATATTTCATTCATAATAAATGATGAAATAGAAAAACAAAAATTACATAAACCAATTATCCATGTTAATAAAATAAAAATACACAAAACAATAATATCTCTTTTTTTTATCATTTTTCGAATATCATTGCTTGTCTTATTTTCTTTTTTAAGTAAAATCATGTTGGTTATTCTTTCATGGAATATGCTCATCATACCTGTTCTAATAACTAAAATCCATAATACTAAAATACAAATACTTATGATTAGTGTTATATAAAGCGTATTATTTACATATTTTAAAACATAAATACCTTTAATTTCATACCATTCGCCAAATATATCTATATCGTATCTTAGTGTAGAAAAAATATCAGATGGTAAATCAATAATTACTTCAGAGCTGCCCTTTGGTACTAATTTTAGTACAGAATTTTCCTCACTCAGATTCTCTTGTTTCTTTGCATAATATATTTTCACGCTTGAATCAATAGGAATAGGTTCGGTAAATTCTATCATGGTTGACAAAATTTTATATTTAGGCGGCGAAATATAAATTTGCGGATCCTCATGCAAAGTAAAATATTTATTTTCTATTCGCTCACAGTTTCTTACTGATAAAACAGCTTTAGGATATAGGCTGACAGTCTTTGTTTTATTATTATCTTCTGTTGTAGAATTAGCATAATAAACATTTGTCCCTATCAGCCAAGTTGCTATTTGGAAAACAAGTAATATGATTATATTTCTTATTAAATTTTTATTCATTAAAAACGCATCCTTTATCATCTTTATTCAATATTATTTCTTCACTCTCATAATACGTTGCTCCGTCATTCAAAATTACAAACGCAGAGAAACTATTTTTTCCGATATTCATTTCACTAACAGGAAAGAAAAAAGAAAATTTAACGTTGTTATATTGTTTATTCATATAATATTCGGCAATATCGGGGGAAGATAAATGATCTTCCGTTAAATACAATTTATTATTTACTTTCATATATATGCGAGTGTAAGGTTTTTTACTTATATAATCTATCGCCCAAGTATCCCAAAAAAAGATAAAATATTTATTATATATTATTGAGTCCGGATTAATTCCTATATCATGAGTTAATTCTATTTTACTTAATTTATCAAATTTTGAAACAGACGCTTCAACCGGGTTTATATTCAATGTTTTTTTTATTTTATATTTCTCGTATTGAACCAAGTAAACCCATGATCTTTCAATAAAATGAGCAAGCGTCATATCTAATTGACCGCTTTCAACAGGAAAATCAGAAAATTTTATATTATCTCCAAAAGCTTTTTTAATTGCTTTTGTCCTTGCCCAAAACATATTACCGGCGGTAAATTCAGGTATCTCACCTAAATTTATTTCAACGCCAATTTTTTTTAAATAATTCAAAACATCATCTTTTGCCTGTTGAATATCTTGCGGTTTATCAGCCCAGTTAATATTCGGTATAAGTGAAGGAAAATTTTCAGGATATATTAATCCAAGATTTTTATCCGCTAAGAATTCACCGAAAATACGATATATATTTTCTACGCTTCCAAGTAAATTTTTATACAAATATCTGCGCCAATCATCCCTAAATCCATTGCACGTAACGGATTTTTTTGTATGGATATGCAAAATAAAATCATAATTATTTATTTTATGTTTCATTTGCTCAATAAAAGGCGCTACATCACGTCCGCGGTTTTCAAACTTTTCTATAAAAACTTTATCAGCGTTTTTACACTCCTTATTAAATTCGTTTTGAATAATAGCGATTTTTTCATCACTGTCGGTTGAAATATAACAATGAAAAGGAAAGGGAATATAATTTAAATTCATAATAATTTCATGGATTAAATCTATATGGTATAAATGAATTTGAATACAAATTTTTATATTATTATTTTGTAAAAAATATTTATTAATCTCTGTTCTTGACTCATAAGAATAAAAATCAGCGTTATTTTGATATTCAATTTCCTGAAAATGTTCTACGATTTTTTTATGATCTAAATTTTCTTGCATTTCATTTTGTTTAAAATAAGAAATTATTCTCTTTACTGTAAATTTAACACCGTCATTTTTTATTGAAAATATCGTCTTTTGAAACAGACGTATTATTTTATTTTTCTTTTTTAGATTGTTATTATTCATAGTTATTCCGGTTGTTAGTTTTTTTGTTTTTCAAAATAATCGGCTCTATCAAGAGAATAGTTACAATTATAGTAGGGATCTCCTGCGGCGAGTTCTTTCCCCCATTTTGCTTTAAACTTATCAATGTCAATTACAAACTCCCGTTGTTTGTCCGGAGTATCTGGATAACCACGTGTTTTAGACTCATAATGATATGCCTCAGCAAAAGGTGTCCAAACAATCAAATAACCTGCATTACGGATTTTTAAGCACAAATCAACATCATTGAAAGAAGTTTCTAATTCTGAAGAAAAATTACCGACCTCATTAAAAACTGATTTTCTAATCATCATACAAGCGGCGGTAACAGCGCTCATATTTTGCACAATATGTAATCTTCCCATATATCCCATAGTATCACGAGGTACACCGGGATAAATATGTCCGGCTATCCCTCCCATTCCCATTATAACACCGGCATGTTGAATAGTATCATCGGGAAAATATAACTTAATTCCAACAGCGCCTACATCACTACGCTGACTGAACATAAGCATTTCTTCAATCCAGTTCGGTGTAATTATCTCAACATCATTATTAAGAAAAATAAGATGCTTACCATGTGCGTATTGAACGCCGTAATTATTTATTTTGCTGTAGTTAAACCCCTTCTCTTCCCAATATACAATGTGAATATTTGTTTGATTTTTTAATTCTTCATAATAAGCAAAAGTGGTCTTTTCTTCACTATTATTTTCTACAATAATAATTTCATAATCACCGTACGTTGTTTTTTCCTTAATTGAAGAGAGACATTTTTGCAATATGGGAACATGATCTTTATTGGAAATAATTATTGAAACTAATGGACGTTCCGTTAAATCATATATTATCTTATAAAAAGATGAATTCACTTTTGTACTTTCAATCTGAGCTGAGATACCTTGCTTTGTCAGATGTTCCATTATAGCATTTTTGGCGGCAGTAATCGCATACGATTTATTACCAATATCAGCCGCCGCGGAATCTCCATGGCTCCGCCAAAAATATAAAAGTTGGGGAATATGACATATTTTTGACGCAATATCCGTGTACCGGAGTATTAAATCGTAATCCTGACTCCCGTCAAACTCGCTCCTGAATGTACCGGCTTGCTCCGTGAGTTTCCGCGAAAAAACAGAAAAATGGCAAATATAGTTACAGGATCGCAAAGTATCAATTGCATAGTCCGGTTTATAATGTTTTACAGTAATTTCATTATTATCATTAGTAAAAGTCGCTTCATCGGAATAAATAAAATCGGCATCTTCATTGCATATTGCTTTCATTACTTCAAAGAGAGCAGAGGGATGAAGTACATCATCATGATCCAAAAGCCCTATATATTCTCCGCAAGCCATCTCCATAGCTTTGTTTGAATTCCCTGATATACCAAAATTATTATTCAGCTTCTTGTATTTTATTCTTTTGTCATATCTGGCAAAACTTTTACATATAAGCTTAACATTTTTGTGTTCATTATCACTTCCATCCGCCAAACAAAGCTCCCAATTACCATATGTTTGATTTTTGACGGACTGTATCATTTCTTTAAGAAAACGTTTCGGTGTATTGTATAAAGGTGTGACGATGCTTATTTTTATCTGTTTTGGGAATATTGTGTTTTTCTGGGATAATCTTTTGTCCTTAGCTAACAAAGTATATAAATCTAAAGAAGCTAATGGTTTATGCGATTTTTCTTTCTTATTATAAGCATTAACTTTCTTAATTGTCGCTTTAATTCCATTTTGTTTAATAAATATTAAACATTTTGCAAAAAGACACAATGTTTTATGCCGCCGTATAAAATCGAAAAATTTCCGTAATGGTTTTGTAAAACACCAGTATCTTGATTGATCTTTAGCAGGCCGTATCATTTATTAGAAGATTGTCTCGATGATTTTATCACAAATATTATCTAGATTATTTTCAGTCCCATCTAGATATTCCTGAACAGTTAATATGCCTTTTCCAAGAGGATATTCTGATGCCAACTGAGTCAGTGTTTCACAAATTGTTTCTGCATTAATATTATCAAGCGAAATAATATTTTCGTTGAAATCGGACAAATTTTTATTATCATAATTATTAGTTATAACTCTAACACCAAAAGTTGACATTTCTAATGGTGGGTAACTGGGATGAGGAGATACCATGAGAGAAATAGCCATATAAGTTTCTTTCATTAAATCTGCATAGTTATTCAATGTTAATTTACCTAATGACTTTAAAGTAGCACCATTTTGAAACGTTATGTCAGGATGTAATTCACCAACTGAAAGTATGCTCCATTCTTGAATATCTGATTGTTTTGTCGTCCATAATTGCAATGAATCTAAAATAAGTTCATATGCGTTCCGTGGTACAGAAGGTCTTCCATAAATAATTATCTGCTTCTTTCTGGGAGGCAGATAATTACTAAAAAGACTATTACGAAGATCTTTATTTAATATTGGATCAAAATAATATTCCTGTTCAAAAGAATAACCATGTTTTTTAAAAAAAGAATAAAGCATTTTTGAATTAAAAATACCTATAGTTCGTACATCATTTTTATATGTACTATTAGCCATTAAATAACGAGATGACCATTGATAAAAACCAGGTTCGTAATCCTGAATAAAATAAATTAATGAGTATGGATCGTTTTTAAATGTATTTTTTTGCCATTTTATAATAGGAATAAAAATATATGCCGTCCACCATGCAGTAGCTATAAAAACATCATTTATGCCTACTGGGATGGTCTTATCAGACCTATTAGAAAAATCAACAATTTGCTTTGATATTGAAGAATCTTTATCAGAATTTACAATCTCATATCCTTCAAGCGAAATAGAATCATCTGGTTTTATCGCAGCATCTGTTATAATTATTCTTATGTCAATATTTAATTTTTCATCGAATTTTCTTAAGAAATCAAAAGCTGTCGCTATTCCTCCAAAAAAATGTTCGTTGTTTATTGAAGGGATTATTAAATTTAATCTTTTACGATTATACAATTTATTGTCTTCACGTGGTATAGCCGCTATACTCTCAGTAATACTTGAAATAAATCCTGTAAGATAAATCTCATTATGTGGTGTTTTTGTTATTCTATTGATTTTTTTATCATATATATTTCTATTTAAATAATTTTTATAAGGTTGAAAATTAATATTTTCCTTATCTGCTAATTTTGGAATTATGGAATTTATATCTAAATTTGGATTAAAATAAGGATCAATATTTTCTCTATAAGGTGTATATACTTTGTAAGACATTTGAAAATCAATTTCCGGTATATATGAATCTCTGCTTTTAGATTCCAGATGTTGTAATTGTACATTTGCATTATACAAATTGTTTAACCCATTATTATATGCACGAATACAGTATTCTACATCGCTACCGCAAATAATAAAATTTTCATCAAAAACACCCAATTTCTCAATAGTCTTTTTTGATATACACATACATGCGCCAGTAACTGCCAATACATTGCGGTTAACCTTAGGTGAAACATATGGACTGCCAAAATGTACCGGTGTCATTCCTTTAAAGATATGATCTGCCCAACCATTTATACCTACGACAACTCCCGCATGTTGGATAGTTCCATCTTCATAAAGCAATAGAGGTCCAACTACACCAATATCATCACGTAATGCATTTTCGCATAATCGTTCTATCCAATCAGGACTTATTATAACAGTATCATTATTTAAGAATATAAAAACTTCACCTTTAGCATATTGTAAACCAAGATTACTCAGTTTTGACCAATTAAAATCAAATTTCGCTTCTATGACTGATATTCTTTTATCACGCTGAGTTATTTCATGAAACCAGTTGAAAGTTTCTTGCTCTATTGATAAGTTATTTATTAATATAATTTCCCAATTAGCATATGTTGAATTATTAATTATACTTTGAACACAATTATTAGTTAACTCTGTTTTATCACGCATTGGGATTATTATTGATATTAACGGATTATTTAGCATAGTATCAAACCTTGTATCCCAGACATATAGTTCAGAGGAAACCCGTGCGTTGGCCATACCGTTATATCTTCTAAGAAGATGTGAATTAAGCGCATTTAATCCTGCATTTTGAGCATAAGTTTTTGAATTGGGATTTATTGATGTTGAAGATTGAGTTTCACGCCAGGAATATAATATTTTGGGTATATGATAAATTGATTCTGTACTTTCACTAAGACGTAACATTAGATCATAATCTTGACTTCCATCAAATTCCGGATTTAGCAAGCCTACTTTATCCAGCATATTTTTTTTAACAACAAGTAAATGACATATATACATCTGGCTATAAAGTAAATCTCTTGACCAATCAGGTTTGTATAACGGGAAAAAATGATTAATTCCTGCATGATCAATATGGTCTTCATCTGAATATAAAACATCAGCGTTTGTTTCTTTTATTGCCATAGCATTTTCATATAATGCATCTAGAGAAATAATATCATCATGATCACAAAAAACCAAATAATCACCGGTAGTCATTTTGATAGCTTCGTTGCTATTATCAGCGATACCTAAATTTTCTTTCAGTTTTTTGTATTTTATTCTAGTATCCTTTTTTATATATCTTTTACAAATTCTTTGTACTTTTGAGTTAGTACTACCATCTGCAAAACAGAGTTCCCAATTAGTGTAAGTCTGAGAACGTATAGCATTAATTAACTGTTTTAAGAATAACGATGGCGTGTTATAAAGTGGCACAATAATACTGAATTTTATATTTTCTGTTATATCTATGTTATAAATTTGCTCAGAAATGATTAGATTTTTACGACGATAATAATTGGATATTTTTTTAACAGTTTCATTTATTCCATTCCTTTTTAAGGACCTTAATCCTTTCTTAAAAAGACGTAATGGTTTTGTCAAACGCCACGACCAGGAATTCAATAACCCGTCGCGATCCATTATCAGACTGTCTCTAACAGCAATCAGATTATTCAGCTCGGTTACAAGACCATTCCGTTCTCTTATTAAGTTATTTCGCTCAACTGTCAAGTTATCTCGCTCAACTGTCAAGTTATCTCGCTCAACTGTCAAGTTATCTCGCTCAACTGTCAAGTTATCTCGCTCAACTGTCAAGTTATCTCGCTCAACTGTCAAGTTATCTCGCTCAACTGTCAAGTTATCTCGCTGTTTACAAATTTCAAAAAAATTATCAAATACTCTGTAATGTGATAAAGCCGATAAAGGCAGTATATGATATTTTATTTTTATCCAATGCGCCGCTCCATGAAGTTCTATTTGAGGATCGGTGTTAGTAAAAATCATAGCGTTATTTTTATCTTTATAACCATTTACCGGTTCATAGTTTACAATTCCGCCATAAGAAAGTATTTCTAAATTACTTACAACACATCCATAATCTTCAATTGGATCTAATCTTATTGAGATAGTATTTCCGGGAATTTGACAGGATATTTCGACT
>Ga0268262_10007078_pt1 | contig 10569 bp, 14 predicted proteins | sample TergutNc150P3_FD_190354 | JGI IMG/M metagenome (GOLD analysis project Ga0268262, IMG submission 190354) | Nasutitermes corniger P3 segment gut microbial community from laboratory colony in Florida, USA - Nc150 P3 (SPAdes) (version 2) | ecosystem: Host-associated > Arthropoda: Insects >...
CAATATTTTTTTTAAATTTTTTGATTTTTTTTATTTTGACCCCCAAAACAGCGAATACGCCCCTAAAAAAGATTTGACTTCCGGCGGGGAAGACAGTATATTAATAAATGTGGACAAAAACAGCATAAACTCGCCGATAGAACAAGGTCGTCGTAATACGGAGCAAGGGCGGCCGAGCGCAATTTTACACATTGAAGGCGCAAAGCTATCGGCGAGACAGCAAACGCTTTTGGCTAAACTGCCAGAATACGACAGCCGAGTAACGGTCAAGAAAAATGACGTTTCTATGAAAGATTTGTCAGCGTTAACGGCAAAGATCGGCGTAGAATTCGCGATGTTTACGCGGAAACAGGAGCGATTGATTGTGCGCGGGGACGCTACGCACGTGAATATAACTCCTGACAACGCGACAGCGTTAAATGCGCAAGGGTATAAGTGGAGCGGACATACGCACGTGGGATTGCATAACGGATGGGAGTTAAGCCCTTCTGACGGAGATCGCGAAGTTTTAAGCAAATTTGCTCAAAAAGAAAGCGCTATTTATAATGTTAAAGGCGAAAGCCTAACATTTAACAACGATTTAAGAGAGGAGTAAGCAGATGGTTAAAATTATAGTGAAATATAAGAAAGAAATAGAAGAATATTGCGCGGAAAACAACCTGTCGATTGAAAAGGTTTTTCATGCGCCGCGCGCTTATAATAGTACGAGATTGATTTTGCAGCATCATGACCCGGAAAAAGGAAAGATGGGGCTGCTTGACGAAACCCCGGCGGCTGTTACTTTGGCGATTTTTCTCGAAAACGGCAAACTCCGCTTCGAACAAACCGAACACACACGTAAGTATCTAGGTACTGCGGATAAAACCGGACGGCGCGTGGCGTAGCTAAGGCTAAACTTGATTTTATTTTTTTTAAAAAAAAATTTGCTTTTCGACCCGCGCGGTATGTATATTATATACTATATATATAAGTAACGCCGTGTAATTCAAAGCTTAAACCAAGTTCATAATTGCGCGGACGCGCGGGGTTTATGTATACTATATACACTTGAACATAAGCCTAAGAATGCGGCAACGCTATAACTTGAATGATAATAATAGGAGAAAAATATGCTAAATTCCACTAATTTAAGCGTATTTCACGCCGCAAACGCCGTAAATACGCTATGCCCGTATACCCCCCCCCCCCCCCCCCCCCCCATACGCGCACACGCGCGCGCGTAAGCGCATCCAATCCGCGCCGCCGCGCACGTCCGTAAACCGCCTATATAATTATGGACTATCCCTATTATATACAGCCGTCGCGCTGTCAATTCTACCCTGCGCCGCCCGTGCCCAAAACGGCCCCGAACCGTTCCCGCGACCGATCGCCGTCTACGTAATCGGCAACGTTCCCAATAACGAGAAGAACGTCATCGGCACTTACCTGCTCGCCTCTCTCGTCAATAGCGGTACTTGCGTAAGCCACGAAAACGCTTTCGCGTTCCTTACCGCCGTCGGCGAGGAACAGTCAAAACGCAAAGAGCCCTTAGGCGACAGCCGGATTTGCGATATAGGCAAACGGTTCGGTATTAAATACGTCTGCGTAGCCTCCATAGCTCCCACATTCGGCTTTTTCACGGTCTCCGCCCGCATCATTAATACGGAAGCGGGAGAGAGCAGATTCAACGGCGAAGCCGTCAGTCCGCTAAAAACAATAGAAGACCTCACGCAAATTTCCAATAAAGTCGTGGAAAATATGTTCGGCAAAAACTTCTTCGGCGTACAACCCGAGCCTGAACCGCCGCCGCAACAGGAACCGGAAGCGGAGGAAGAACCGGAAGCAGACGATTATTTTGGCGAATCCTCACCAAACAGACCTCCATACAATCGATATACGGAACCGCCCGCCCGCACCCCCGCCTACACTTACTACGACGACGAGAAACCGCCGCGCCCTAAACACTCTTTGGGCATGCGGGTATGGGGGCTTGGCAGCGATTACACCTCTCCCGAAGCGTACTTTAGAGTCGGCGTAAGCCCGCATAGCCGCGTTTATGTAGGATTCGGATGGAACTCCGGTACCGGAGAAGACACGATAGTAGCTCCGTACATGACCGTAAACTATGACGTTGATTTTGACATTTATCAGTTCATCGGCTTCTTGGAATGGCATGCCGGAAATATCGCCAGCGTCCACGGCGGCCCAGGAATCGTGTTGAGCGGCTACGGCCTTAAAAGCACGATAACTTACAACAAAGAACCCATACCCATCCAAATATCCGGGTCGAGCGTCGATTTCGGTCTGCAAGGCGGGGCAGAATTAAAATTGTCGGTGCTCGTAATCGGCGTCAATATGCGCCTCGCCTACGGTCTGCACACTTATGAAGTAAAGGTAAACGATAGAGTGTCCCAAAGAGAAACAATCCCGGAGCTCACGTGCCTCTTCGGCCTTAACTTTGAGATCCGGTTTTAGATTTATTTTGCATTTAACAGTAACGAAAGGATATAAAAATGAAGCCGAACACATTATCTAACCTGCTCACAGCGGCGGCGTTCGCCGCCGCGCTGATACTCTTGTTGCTATCAAGCTGCACAGACATCAGCGTCAGCCCACCGGAAAATATGACCATAACGTACAATCTGAAGGTGGAAAGCGGGGGCGGCGGTTCCGTGAGCCCTACAGCCCAAAGCGGTATTGCCGCTGAAACGCCGGTTAACGTAAGAGCGACACCATACAACGGCTACATTTTCTCCAGCTGGTCGCTTACAAGCGGGCTCGCCCAGTTCGTCGATGCGAACAGCGCGTCAACAAGCGTTTTGCTGGGATGGAATGCTACGATTAAAGCTTACTTCGTGTCCGTATATAGCATAACGTTTAACATAAACGGGGCGACTGGAACTACACCGGCAACGGTTAGCCAAATATTATACGGCAACAGCATAAAACTTCCAGGTAAGGGAGATATGACAAGAACAGGATACCAAGACCACGATTCTATAAAATATACCTTCGGTGGATGGAATACAAACAATAGCGGGACAGGGTACAATTATAGTGCTGACTCCATGTACAGAGTTACGGGTAACGTTACGCTATACGCAAGATGGATTCCAAATTATACTGTAAGATTTGGAGCCAATGGCGCAAGCGGAGAAGAACCTGCAACGATTATAGTGGAATCAGGCAACAGCATAAAACTTCCAGGTAAGGGAGATATGACAAGAACAGGATACCAAGACCCCGATTCTATAAAATATACGTTCGGCGGGTGGAATACCAGCAACAGCGGGATTGGGAACAATTACAATGCGGGCGAAACGTACAAGGTTACGAGTAACGTTACGCTATACGCGAGATGGATTCCGATTTATCCAGTAAAATTTAACGCCAATAACGCGACAAGCGGAGAAGCACCCGCAACTATTACGGCTGATTCCGGTAGAAGCATAACGCTTCCAAGTCGTGGCACTTTAACGAAAGACGGATACTTTTTTGTCGGATGGAATGAAAAATCTGATGGTACCGGAACCAACTACAACGCGGGTTCTTCTTATATGGTTAGGAATAATATTACTTTATACGCGATTTGGAGTGATGTTTATATTGTTTATTTTAACGGCAACGGCGCGACAAGCGGAAGTGTCCCTGCGATGGAGGTAAAGTTGGCTGATTCCAACAAAAACATAACGCTTCCAGACAAAGGAAACTTGGTAAGAATGGGGTATAACTTTGTCGGATGGAATGAAAAATCTAACGGTACCGGAACCAACTATAATGCAGGGTCTTCTTACACGGTTAGGAATATTATTACTCTATACGCAAATTGGACGTACACATTCATCGATAGCAGAGATGGTAAAACCTACAAGGCGGTAGAGATAGGTAATCAGAGGTGGATGGCTGAGAATTTGAATTATGATACGGCAGACGGCGGCGGTTCTTGGTGTTATGCTGGTGACACTGGTAATTGTAATAGTTACGGTAGACTTTATAATTGGAATACGGCGATGGCTGGTTCGTCAAGTTCTAACGCGAATCCGAGCGGAGTGCGTGGAATATGTCCTAACGGTTGGCATTTGCCGTCTCGCGCGGAGTGGAATACATTGGTTGATTATGTTGGCGGTTCGGCAGGAACGAAGTTGAAAGCAAAGAACGGGTGGAACGGTACTAATGACCTTGGATTTTCGGCCTTGCCCGGCGGCGGCCGCTACTCAGGCGGCTCGTTCCGCAATGTCGGCGCCAACGGCAACTGGTGGACGGCTACGGAGTACGGAAGTAGTGACGCCTACTACCGGTATATCGTCTACAACGGCGTGGACGAGTACCTCAACGACAAGAGCGACGCCTTCTCGGTTCGTTGCGTGCAGGACTGAAGCGGGGTGCGGTAGGCGAAGCCAACCGCATCCCCGCCGTTGCTAGCCCATAGGGCAAACAACGGTGTTTTGGCATCGGTTTCAAATACATCAACAATAACTCAAACAATGGAGGTCTTGTATGAGAAAGCTCAAGGTAAAACTAGTACGCTTAGGCGAACTTCCTTTTAAGCTAAATTTTAACCGCATAAAAAAGTTCACATCGTCTATATTTGAAATAGATGCTGAAATAAGTGAGTTTAATTTGAAAAATACTCGATGTAGTAAATATATCGACACGTACAAAGATAATGAGTTAGAAAACCAGATTCCCACCCCAGAACAAGGAGTTGATTTTGTTTTGGCTATCACAAATTGTGTGCTGAAAGACGACTATTACGCGAGACGTCTTGCTGATAAAAAAGCTGTTTTCACATTCAGAAATACTAGGCATTGGCTTGAAAAGGCTCATCTACCTTTAGAAAATGCTGTTTTAAAAATGCTATATGAATATTGTATAATATTTAATCGGGAAACAAACTGCATCAGAAAAAATGTTGACATTGGTTTTTTACACCACGAAACGCGTTCGTGCTTGTTTGATTTTGATGACGTTCTTGAGGATGTAATTTTTTCGTTTAATCAACCCAAGATATGCGAAGAATGTGCGGCAAAATGGATAGAGCGTGGTACGCCTAAAAATATGATTGAAACAACCAGAAAAGAATTAAAGAGATTGAAGAAAACGCTTTTTTATAGAATATTCGATATAGTAAAAAAACACCCTTTAATTTCAATGACAATATCGGCAATAGGTATGATTAGCATAAATATCTTTTCATCGTGGCTACCACATTTAATATCGTGGTTATATCATTTTATTTGTAAACTCTGTAAATGAACGAAAATAATTGATAAGCGCATATCTTGTCATTAAAGATTTTCGGCTCTTTAAAAATTATGGAAAAATTCGAAAACAAGGGCACACCCCCTACGGTAAGCGGATTAATTTTTATATGATCCAGCGTTCTACCGAGCTACGCACCCCTAACAGGGTGCATAAACCACCGAAAATTTCTGCAAATATCAGGGGGAAGAATCTCCCATCGTCCTCTTATCTTCCGCCTAACTATCCTATCAGCATGAATTATGACATCCCGCGCCGCCCCCTGATCTGTTCGTCAACCCGTCCGAGGCCGGCGCGGAAGTCTTCACAGTTTTCTTCCGGCTGTTCATGGCGTTCTTGCGTCCAGTCGCCGACACCTTCAAAGTACAGCGTCACTCCTGTTTCGGCCAGCGTACTTACGATCTTGTCGAGTTCGGTTTTAACTTTTTGGTTCATATCGGCGCGTCCTTCTGGTTATACCGTATATAATATAATAAAAAACGGCGCGTATTGGTGAAAATTTTTGTATATTATACGTAACTCGTTGATATACAAGGAGTTATGTAACATACTGTATATCATGTACGCCACCTACAAGTCCCTAAAACACACATACCTATAAAAAATATTTGACTTCCGGCGCGGAAAGCAGTATATTAATAAATGTGGACAAAAACAGCATACATTTGCCGATAGAACAAGGGCGTACCGACGGCATTGGCGAACCGTGGGCTATAACGCGGCACGGCAAGCCGCTCAACGACAAACAACAGGCTCTTTTAGACCGATTGCCCGAATACGACAGCCGAGCGACCGTAGATAAAGACGACGTTTCTATGACGGACTTGGCGGCGCTTACGGCCAAAACCGGGGATGAGTTTGCGATGTTTACACAGGGTTCGCGGCGATTGATTGTGCGGGGGAACGCCGGACACGTGAATATAACGCCGAGCGACGCCGCAAAAATGAACGCGCAAGGGTATAAGTGGAGCGGACATACGCACGTTGACGGATTGATTGCGTCTAAGGGCGACAAAGCCGTTTTAAAAATGTTTAACCAAAGCGAAAGCGTAATTTACGATGTTATGGGGAAACACATCACGTTTGATAAATTTTAGATAAGGAGAACGTGTAAATGCCGTCAAAAATAATAAGAACTCACGAATCCGAAATAAGAGCGTATTGCGACGAAAACGGACTGTCGTATGACAAAATTATATCGTCGGGCGGGTCATATAATGATGAATGGGCGTTTGTACAGCATTTTGACCCGGAAGAAGGGGCTCTAGGCTTACTGGACGAAACGCCAGCCGACATTGCATTGAAAATTTTTCTCGAAAACGGCAAACTCCGCTTCGAACAAACCGAACACACACGTAAGTATCTAGGTACTGCGGATAAAACCGGACGGCGCGTGGCGTAGCCGCAGCTAAACTTGATTTTATTTTTTTAAAAAAAATTTGCTTTTCGACGTGCGCGGTTATGTTGCCACGCCCATTTGTCTTGTGTAGTCGGCATCGCCAATTTGCGTAAGAGCTAAATCGCCCATTGATAATGGGCGATTTGAAAAAACAGCGCCCCATTGCTCATAAAATTCGCGCATAATATAATAAAAAAACCATTGTGTATTGGTGAAAAATTTAGTATACCATGCGTAACTCATTGATATACAACGAATTATGTAATATGGTGTATATTGTGTACACCCTAAGCAATTCACCAACCTCACGTCGCCCCCGACTTGTTTATCTCGGCGAAGCCGAACCCCATTTCAGCCAACTTAGTTTTCGTGAACGCCAATACGTCCTGAGCATCCTTTATTGCCTGCTTCATATCATGTTCAGTCAGTTCTATATTTGATGGATAACGGGCAAGTGTGATGTACGGCGTTAGGCGTTCACATACAACCTTGAATTTATCGAAATCGGAGCAATACTGTATGCTCAATTTGAGCAGGTCTTTAAGGATGTGAGTTTTTATCAATGTATTTGTATTGGCAATAGTATATGCCTTTAAAATTTTCTCGGCGGATTGCTGACAAAGATAAGATACGACTTCTATAGGCGGTCGAAATTTTTCCGCCAACGCAACGGCACTGTCGAAGTCCATTTGTGCGAAGCGAATCCATTTTCCCACGTCAAGGCTATCTGTGCTCATACAGCGACACTCCTGTTTCGGCAATTTCGTATTCAAGCGAAGTCGGGCGTTTGGCGTGAAAATAAAAATTATCTTGGTTATACGCAAGTAAATCTAACGGAGTTGTATTAATATCCCATACCAGCAGTCGGAAGTCGGCGATAAGTTCAACATTGCTTTTGGGTTTTATGGGCGTGAGGACGCACAGATCAATATCGCTTTTGGGTGTCTCTTCGCCCTTAGCGTAGGAGCCGAACAGGATGATTTTGGTTACGATCCCTGTTTCGGCCAGCGTACTTACGATCTTGTCGAGTTCGGTTTTAACTTTTTGGTTCATATCGGCGCGTCCTTCTGGTTAACCTCGAACCCCATTTCAGCCAACTTAGATTTTGTAAATTCCAATACATCGTGAGCCTCTTTTAACGCTTGCTTCATGTTTTGCTCGGTCATATTTCCAAAAGGTGGATATCGTATGGTCGTATATAGCGTTAAATCTTCGCAAGCGTCTTTAAATTTATCGAAATCTATATTGTGCCTTTCGCATTTATTAACGAGATCGTCAAGATCATGTGTTTTTATCAAGATATTTTCTTTGGCAATAATATATGCTTTCAGAATTTTTTCGACCGATTGTTGGCAATGATAACACGCCGGCGCGTAATAAGGTACTTTAGCCAACACGGTCGCGCAACCGAAATCCTCTAATGCCGCCGAAATCCATTCACTAACAACTAGTTCATTTGTGTTCATATAGTAACACTCCATTTATCGCGATTTCATGTTGAAACGAGGCAGGGCAGTCAACATACGAATAGAATTCATCCTGATTGAATGCTAACAAGTCTAACGGCATAGTCTTAACGCCTCGCAGTTTTTTTCTGAAGCCGGACATGAGTTCAATAGGGCGTTTATCGTTTATCGGCGTGAGGACGCACAGATCAATATCGCTTTTGGGTGTCTCTTCGCCCTTAGCGTAGGAGCCGAACAGGATGATTTTGGTTACGACCCCTGTTTCGGCCAGCGTACTTACGATTTTGTCGAGTTCGGTTTTAACTTTTTGGTTCATATCGGCACGTCCTTCTGGTTAACCTCGAACCCCATTTCCGCCAACTTAGATTTTGTGAACTCCATTATTTTGCCGGCATAATTCAGAGATAGTTTCATGTCCGATTCTGCCAATGATAATTTGGGCGGATAACGAGTATCGGATATGTACGCCGTTAGTGTATTGCAGAATTCGGCATAGTTATCAAAATCAGATGAATGCCGTTTGCAATACTTTATTAAAACAATAAGATCGTGCGTTTTAACCGGCGTATCGCCATGTGCGGCGATATAGGCCTTTAATATTTTCTCGGCGGCTTGTTGACAATGAAAACATATTATTTCCACAGGGGCAGGATGAAAAGTATTCGCTGATTTTAGCGCGTGATCATAATCCATTTGAGCAAGGTAGATCCATTCGCCGACTATGCTATTATTTGTGTTCATACAGCACCATGCCTTCCTTTGCGATTTCGTGTTCAAGCGATCCCGCGTATGCCGCGCGATAGGAAAAATCATCCTGAGTACGAGTAAACAAATCTAACGGAGTTTCTTGAATATCGTATATCTTTCTCCGTAAATCAATGGTAATATCTATCGGCCTCCTATCCCGCACCGGCGTAATAACGCACAAATCAATATCGCTGTCCGGGGTCTCGTCTCCCCTCGCATAAGAGCCGAACAGGATGATTTTGGTTACGATCCCTGTTTCGGCCAGCGTACTGACGATTTCGTCGAGTTCGGTTTTAACTTTTTGGTTCATATCGGCACGTCCTTCTGGTTATACCGTATATAATATAATAAAAAACCAACGCGTTTTGGTGAAAATTTTTGTATATTATGCGTAACTCGTTGATATATAAGGAATTATGTAATATTTTGTATATTGTGTACGCCACCGACAAGTCCCTAAAACACACATACCTATAAAAAATATTTGACTTCCGGCGCGGAAAGCAGTATATTAATAAATGTGGACAAAAACAGCATACATTTGCCGATAGAACAGGGGCGTACCGACGGCATTGGCGAACCGTGGGCTATAACGCGGCACGGCAAGCCGCTCAACGACAAACAACAGGCTCTTTTAGACCGATAAGCGTTATTTATAATGCGGTAGGAGCGCATAAAACTTTTGGAAAAACGTAAAAACTGGAGGCGGATATGCGATGCGAATTAATAAAAAATCACGAGGCGGATATAAAGCTATATTGCGAGAAGAACGATTTATCGTATAACACGCTCATTACGTCGATACTGTCGTGGGACGAAAAAGAAGTGTCCGTATTCGACTCGACTCCTGATCCTGAAAGGGAAAAATTAGGATTGGCGGACAAGGTACCCATGACCTCCGTATTGGAAATTTTTCTCGAAAACGGCAAACTCCGCTTCGAGCAAACCGAACACACGCGCAAATACTTAGGCGTTGCGGATAAAACCGGACGGCGCGTGGCGTAAATATACCATCAACCACGGCCGCCATGCTGAACCTAACTTTCGCCCCGTCCGCCGACATACTCGCTCCGTTGGCCAAAGAACGGATACTCGGCGCGTGGCGCGACCCGTTCGACCCGCCGGCCGTGGTCGTCCCCAATCCGGCGGTCGGGAAGTGGCTGAGCGTCAAACTGGCGGAGGATCCCTCTATCGGGTGCGTCGCGAACGCTCGGATGCTGACGCTCGAGCGGTTTCTGTGGGACGCGCTCGGGGCCGACGGCGATACGATCCTGATAGACGCGGAGCATCTGTCTCAAATCGTTTGCGCGCTTTTGGACGAAGGGACGCTCGAAGGCGGCGTTTACAAGCCGCTCAGGGAGTATCTGTACGCCGACGGCGTCAACCGCCGCATCGACCCCATAAAGCGCGTGCAGCTCTCCGCCCGCATCGCCCGTCAGTTTTTGGAGTACGAGTACAACCGTCCCAGCGTTTGGAGCGAAGAGGCGGCGCGGTGGGGCCGCCACGGCATCGACGCAAAGTGGCTGCTGGGGAAGGAGTACTTCAAGGGGCGCGAACACGAGGCTTGGCAGATGGATCTGTACCGCCGAACATGCGAATGCCTCTCGAAAAACGCGCCGCCGCGCCGCACGACGCTGCCGCACCTGTACAGGCGCAGACGCGAGGAATGCGCTAAAGATAAACGTCCGTGGTGCGACGCGGGTTCCAACGGTCAAA
>Ga0268262_10007079_pt1 | contig 10568 bp, 5 predicted proteins | sample TergutNc150P3_FD_190354 | JGI IMG/M metagenome (GOLD analysis project Ga0268262, IMG submission 190354) | Nasutitermes corniger P3 segment gut microbial community from laboratory colony in Florida, USA - Nc150 P3 (SPAdes) (version 2) | ecosystem: Host-associated > Arthropoda: Insects > Digestive...
AGGACTTGGAGACCGATATGTCCGACCTTCGCAAAGCGCGTCCTGAAAAGCAGATTGCTTTTAAGTTTGAACTGGAAACGGCGTTCAGTGTTTTACGCGAAGTGCAGTGGAGCGAATCCGGCGCGACGTATACGCCGATTGGAATAGTCGATCCCGTGCACCTTGCCGGAACTACAGTAAAAAGGGCGAACCTTAACAACCCTGACATGATTCGCGCGATAGGGTTAAAAATAGGCTCGACCGTTTCTGTTGTCAAACGGGGGGAAATAATCCCAAAAATCGAAGGACTTGCGCCTATTTCCAATCAGGAACAAACAGAAGAAATTGCCTTGCCAAAAGTTTGCGGCGTGTGTAAACATAAACTTGTTGACGCGGGGACAAAACTGTACTGCCCGAATCCTGCCTGTACAAAGCGTCTTTTGCACCGTCTGGAAAAGTGGGTGTCGGTGCTGGATATCCGCGAACTGGGAGAAAAACTTTTAACCCAGCTTTTTGAAAAAAAGCGCGTTACCCAAATTCACGAGCTTTATACCCTTAAACCTGAAGAACTCGCGGAATTCGAAAGAATGGGAGATATTTCAGCAAAAAAAGTAATACACCACATTCAAACAGATCAGGAACTTTCCCTTGCGAAGTTTATCGCCGGTTTTGATTTTGAAGGAGTCGCCGAGACCACAATGGATAAAACCGCCGCCGCAGGTTTTGACACATTGGAAAAACTTCGCCTGGCGTCCGCGGCAGACCTTGCCGCTGTCCTGGGTCTTGGAGAAATAACTGCGGAAGTAATCGTAAAAGGCCTTAACGAATGCGCCGCCGAAATGGACGAGGTATTAAAGACAGAAATTATAACGATAGCGCCACCGCCGTCAGAAGGCTCTCAACCCTTGCGCGGACTTTCTTTTTGTTTTACCGGAGAATTAAAAACCATGAAAAGGGGAGAGGCGGAGGAGAAAATAAAGTCATTGGGAGGGCAAGTAAAGTCATCGGTAGTAAATGACCTTTCTTTCCTTGTTACCAATGATCCTGAGTCAAACTCCTCAAAAAATAAAAAAGCGCGCGAGTTGGGAATAAAAATTATCAATGAAGATGAATTCCTGAAAAAAATAACTTTGGAACCCCCAAAACAGCCTGAGTTAAAAAAGCAGTCAGCATCAAAAAAGCAAACGGGCTTAAAACAGGGAGAATTATTTTAACAGATGAAAAAGAAAGAGGTTCTTTATGAAGTATAAAGTTCAATTTTCCAAAGGATGGTCGGGAATGTGGATATTCGACGCTTCAAATGACATCAGGGCATGGGAAAAAGCAAGAAAATTTATTTTTGAACATACTCAAACCATTTTTGTCGCAATCGGCGAGATTTGGGAATTGGATGAATCTGAAAACGCGGTTCGTAAACTTGACAATTATGATGAATACTTTGAAGCTAATTCGAAAGAACGGCTTGACGGCAAAGCCGAAGGTGAAAAAAACAAAAATAAAAACATAAAAAAGAAGAACGAAATAAAAAACCGGGATGATCAAAATGAATTTGCTCTTTATATTGCATATTTTAGCGACGGGACTTGTTCCGAACCGTATATTGTTGAAATTTCTGATGAAGACAGGACTAAAGACGCTCTTGCGTTAGAGACGGCAAAACAAAAATTTAAAAATGAAGTAATACAGACAGAAAAAATTTTAAAAGAAGAAAAGGCGGTATATAAGGCGTATTTCAGCGACGGCGAGTGTTCAGGGCCTTATATTGCCGAGATTAAAGAAAATGATGTTAACGCTTTAGAAACGGCAAAACTAAAATTAAAACAACATATTGAATATAACGGACTTGAAAATAAAAAAATAAAAATTATTAAAATTGAGGAAATAAATGAAGGCAATGATTTTATATTAAACATAGAGCGCAAACAAAGAAATGAAAGAAGGGTAGAGAAAAATAAAAAACAGGAAAGGAAAAACCGCGTTATAGAAAAGGTATCTTAATACCGATTATCCATTGCCTGGAATTTTTCGCGTACTTTTTGCAGAAGGTCAAGCTCGCGTTTGATGGTTTTTCCGTAATCAAGAGTGCCGTTTTCTATCCTGAAAACCTCGTCTTCCCAAAATTGAACTTTTTGCAGGTTAATCCACCTGAACCGTTTTTCATTGGCTTTTTCATGCCACTTTAGCGCCTCGTCCCAGTAGTAAAGAGCGGCGCGGTAACAGGTTTCCGCCGTTTCAAGGCTTTCAAGGTTCTGTTCTTTCCAAGGGGCGTTGTAAAAATATGCCTTGCGTTTGTTCCACTTGTTGCCTAAAAAAAGATACTGCTCGATAAGTTTTATGTTGATGTGCATGTTAAAAAGATAGCGGTATTTTTCCCACTGAACCTCGTTTTCGATAAGGGTAAGCGCGTAAAGCGGGTTCGCAAAATCCGCCTTCATTGCCTGTTCCAGCCAGTAGATGTTTTCCATGGAGTCGTCGGGGTACTGAATATGGTGAACGTGAAAGAGCCTGTAGTACTGTTCTTTGTAGGTAACAAAATAACTGTTTACGGGCATGGAAACAGCGATAAAAATTAAAAGAAAAGCTGTTTTTAAAAGAGTCTTCACTATGCTTTAAATATCGGCATTTGGGAGACTATGCTCCATACCTTGTCCGCGACTTCCCGCTCGGTTTTCGAGGCGTCTAAAGTTTCTACCCTGACGCCCGCCTGTGCGTACATTCCAAGCAGGGATTTGTACTTTTCGCGTACCTTAACCTGAAATTCCAGGTATTCGTATATTTCAAGAGAAGCGCGGTTTTTCATGCGTTCAAGGGCGATTTCAGGCTCAATATCCAGAAAAATCAGCGTTTCGGGGGCAGGGAAGCGGGAATTCAGGCTTGCCGGCAATTCATCCCCGCATTCAATGCCTTGATAAACCAGAGAAGACAGGACGTATCTGTCGCTTACGACCAGTTCGCCGCGGTTTACATGCTCTAAAATGCCGTCATGACCGTAAATATGCTCGTTTCTGTCCGCGGCGAATAGCATTGCAAGGGTTTGCGGGTCAAGGGGCGCCGTTTTTGTCAGCGCACGGCGTATTATTTTGCCTATTTGCCCGTCGGTAGGCTCAAAAGTGGAAAAAAAACACGGACTGCCTGATTTTTTCAGGCGTTCCGACAACAAAGACAGTTGGGTAGTCGTTCCGCTGCCGTCGCCGCCTTCAAACACCGCAAAATTCGGGATAATTTTCATATTACGCTAAGAACTTTAACATAAAAACTCAAAAAACACAATGAAAAAGCATAAAATGCGATACTTTTATCACATAAAAGTGTTATAATTTATAGAAGGCAAAAAAACGTAAGGAAAAACTATTGTTAAAGACGCAGACCCGTATTATTTATATAAAAATACTCGTTTTTTCAGGTTTGGTCGCCCTTTCGATCTTTGCCATGCGTCCTGTACATTCCGCGCTGACCGGGGCGATAAGCCATATTCGCACAAATTTCATCGAAAAAATAGAATCCCTTACAGGTATTGAAATACGGTATTCGTCAATCCGCCCGACATTTTTTGGATCTTTTGACGTTAGAAATCTGTCGTTAATTAAAAACGAAAAAACGTTTCTTTCCGTATCCAGAGTCAGAATTTCATTTTCCCTGTTAAAATTGTTAAAAGGAAATAAAGCCGCCTTTAACAGCGTCCAGCTTGAACATCCCTCGATCACGCTTGATTTACAGGAAGACAAGGATACGTTTGATTTCCTTTCGTCATTGAAGAACGATGAAAAGAAAGATAACAAAGAGGCGCTCCGGCAAGTTTCGCAGTTTTTTCCCGGAAATATGGATCTGCACATACGGAATTGTTTTGTAAGTATTACCGACAGCGTCAGAAAATATCAAATTCAAAATATGAATATTGATATTACAGGAGACGGTGCGCAGTTTTCGTTTAACGGTAACCTTGGCGCGGAATTTATTTACACAAATTTGTTTAACAAGACTTTTAGCATAAACAGTGAAGTTTCCACAAGCGGCGTATGTTCGGTTAATATGAACGAAGGCAGCGCGAAACTTGCTTTTTCATCTATCTCAGGCAGCGAACAGGAAGCAGTAAAAAGAAAGGCGTCATTTTTCAGACCGCTTGCGAAAGAAAGTATAAGTTCAAAAGAATATTTTACTGTGCAGCCGCTAAGTTTCACGCTTGACTTTAAAGACGGAATATTTAACCTGAGTACGTCGGGTGAAAATCTGCCTTACAGCGGATTTATTTGTTATAATACCATAACACATGACATTGCAACAGAAGTAAGCTGCAATGATTTTCTGCTTGCAAACTTTGTTAAATTTTCGAATCCGCATACTGATATTAACCGCATATTTTTCATGCCTGTGACAGGCAGCGCTTCATTTAATTCCGGCGACAATGCAATGCAGTACACGGCGGATTTTCAAGGGGCGGATGCGCAAAATAATTCTTTTGAAGTTAAAACTCACGGTAATGATAAATATATCGTGTTTGACAAACTGTGTTTATCTGCGTCTTACAATAAAAGTAAGAACAATTTTTTCAGCGGAGAATTGGATATTTCCGGCAGAATAGGATTTAGCCCCCTCACATCGGCCGGAACAATAGCGTTTAACCAATTCAGCCTTGGTACGGGTGAATTTTTCAACGCTTTTTTTACTATTTCTACGCAAAATAATGAGATACGGATATCAAGTGATAATATTGCGGCAGGGCAGTTAGCGCTTAAAAATTTAGGCATTTATATTGTTCCTTCGGACAGGGATTTGAGCGTTGTAATATCGCTCTGTGATGAAAAAGAAAAAACAGCCGATGTTTTTGCTACGCTTAATTATTCACCAAGACATCTTGAGGTTTCTGCATCTGTTGTTTCATTTTCCGTTTTGGATTTGATGCAAATGGCTAGCCCGTTTTCAAAAGCAGTCATTAATCCGCCTGTAGGAAAAAGTTATCTTGCCAATTCATCAATAACGACTGAATTTTTTTTAACAACAGATTTTAATCAGGTTGTTTACAATGTGCCGAATATGGTTTTTCAAGCGCAGGATGTTACCGGGCGATTTTCATTTTCGGGCACGGATCGAATGTTTACTTTAAGTGAAAGCGTTATCACAAAGAACGGAGTAGATTTAATTATCGGCGCTCAATATAATTTTGCTAATCCGTCGGAAATAGGTTTTTTATTAAACGCAAAATATCAGGATTTATCATGGGATGTAGAAGGTCAAATTCTTGATAAAACTACATTGATTATCCGGGACAAAGGCGGCTTTAATGTTTACGGCAGCCTGTCCAATTCAGGCGGTGTTTCAGGCTACATGGAAGGCGTTAGTTTTCCGTTATTGGTAAACAACAAGACGGTATATTTAAATTTTTACCTTACATTGCGTTATACATCAAATGATTTTTGGTATGTTGATGTCGAGCATTTTAACGCCCGCGATTCTAATTCATCGCAGGGAATTAAATTTATCAGCGTTTCAGGCGCCATTGATAATAACGGGGCCAGTTTTAAGAATTTGCTGTTAAGAGACAATATCGGAGACCTTACGGGCAATTTAAATTTTTCATGGGATACCGACTTTTCATACATTCAATTCATGATAAATTTAACGAATGGGCGGGAAAAAGGAGAAAGTTATTCCGCCGAAGGAATAGTTAAAAAAAATCATGTTAATATTCTTGCTTCGGCGTCTGATATGCGCCTTGATCGTCTGCTAAGGAATGATAAAAACGGCAAGGGAACAGGACCAATCTTTTTAAGCGGACAAGCCGAAGTGACGGGAGATTCAATTAAATCGTTTACCGCCAAATGCGATTTGAAATCTCTTTATTTTAAGGATAACGCGGTTAAAGCTTCAGGAGAAGTTGTATTTACAAATGATGATTTTACAGCCGCTGATCTAAAACTTGAATATAAAGAAGTAAAAGCAGTATTGCCTGTGTTACAGTTAAATCGGCTTGAAAGTTACGCAAAGTTAAAAGGGGAAATTCAGGGGGTTGTTTTAAATAAATGGCTGGAAAGTAATTTTGAGTTTAACGCGAATTTTCATAATATTGATTCATGGTTAGAAATAAGTCAGGCGCTTACCTCAATTAATGGTTCTTTTAAAGCGGATAAAATACAATATGGATATGAAGAACAAGCTCCATTTTCATTTGTATTTTCAAATGATAACGGGGCTGTTTCAGTTTCGGGCGGTCCAAAAAACATGCTAAGGCTGGAAATGGACAGGGAAGGTAATTTTTTTACAAGCCTTTCGAGTCCGTTTCCTATACGAAGCACTGTTGTAGGAATTTATAAAGACGGTATTATTAACGCCCATTGCAGCGACTTTTATTTGGATTTATCTGGAATATGGAAATTCGCAGGAAGTACGCCTGACTTTGCAATAACCGGAGGATACGTTACGGGCAAAGTTGATATTCGCGGGCCTATTTTGGCTCCTGAATTTTTCGGCACCGCAAGAGGTACAAGTATACGTTTTCTTGTGCCTAAATATATCGTAGAGGATATAAAACCTGTTCCTTTTAACGCCGTCATTGAGGGAAATGAAATAGTTTTTGGTCCTGTACCGGTAACAGCCGGAAACGGCGGAGGAACAGTAAACGGCTGGCTTCGTTTCGAAAAATGGATTCCTGAAAATGTAGGTTTGGAAATTACGGTTCCAAGAAATACGCCGATTTTGTATAGTTTTAATTTAACAGGTTTTATCGCAAAGGGAGATGTTTCAGGAAATATTAATATACTTCATGAGAACAGAATGATGGAAATTTCAGGCAATCTTTTTGCAAATAATACCGAAATGGGCGTTATCTTTGATGAAGTTATACAAGCTCGTAATGAAAAAGAAAAGCCTATAGCAAACCCTCCTACTGTTGTGAATTTAACTGTTACAACCGGACCTGTGGTGGAATTTATCTGGCCAAATACAAGCGCTCCCATCTTAAGGGCAAACCCAAGAATTGGGACTATGGTCTCGGTTTTTGCCGATACAATGACCGGACAGTATGCAATTAACAGCGATATAACGATTCGCTCCGGTGAATTGTACTACTTTGATCGCAGTTTTTACATACGGCAGGGAAACTTGGTTTTAAGGGAAAATGAGCAGCAATTTGCCCCGCGTATAAGCGCAAAAGCGGAAATTCGGGAACGCACAGATTCAGGACCTGTAACTGTTTATATGATAATAGATAATGAACCGCTTTTAAGTTTTATTCCCCGTTTTGAGGCAAGTCCTTCGCTTACACAGCTTGAGATTTACTCACTTTTAGGTCATAGTATGTATGCAATGAATAGAAACGAAAACAGTAGTACGGCATCGCGTGTTCTATTAAGCTCTACTACCGATATTATATCCCAATTTTGGGCGAATAGTGAATTGGGGCAAATTATCAGCGTAAGTCAATTTGAACGTATGGTAAGGAATTTTCTGCCATTGGATATGTTCAGCGTCAGAACTCGATTTTTTCAAAATGCATTTGTAACAGGCGCTTCTTCCTGGTTTGGTCAGTCTTCAGATCAAAATGCTGTTGACAGAAACAAAGTAGGTAACTATTTTGATAATACAACTGTTTATTTAGGTAAATATATTGGTCAGGATATGTTTATTCAGACAATGGTTAAAATGCGCTATGATGAAAACAGCCTGAATATGGGCGGATTAAAGCTTGAACCGGATTTTGGCATAGAGTTTACAACTCCGTTATTTAATATCCGTTGGGATTTTTTCCCATATAGCCCGGAAAACTTGTGGGTTAACGATAATTCTATTACTCTGATTTGGAGTAAGTCATTCTAGGAGTTTTGATGCGGATTAAAGTTTTTTTTGTTTTGCTTTTTTTACTTACAACGGTTTGCGGCTTTTCGCAGCAAGAGCAGGATTGGTTTACCGGAAAACCAATCAACGATATTATTTTTTCTGGGATAAAAAACACGTCGCAGTCGGAACTGGATACGCTGGTTTTTCCCTACAAGGGACGTGTTTACGATGAAAATTTATACATCGAAATTTTAACCAAATTATTTGCGCTTAATTATTTTATTGATATAAATGTCAGCACACAGCGTGCGGACAGCGGCAACAAAGTAACTTTGGTGTTTACAGTTACCGAATTTCCTGTTATCGGCCGAATCAATTTTTTAGGAAATTCGGGGGTTAGACGAAGCGATCTTTCTGATGTAATAAGTACCAAAGTATCCGATTTTCACAGTCCTGTAAAAATTCGCGCTGATGTAGAAGCAATAAAAAATAAATACACGGAAAAAGGTTTCCCAAACGCGAATGTAACCGTAACGGAAACGCCAAGCGGGGATTCTTCCATAACGGTTAACTTCGTTATCAGCGAAGGCAATAAAATTACAATAAAAAATATTGAATTTCAGGGAAATTCAAAATTCTCTAATTCGGCGTTGAGAGGCCAGCTTTCTTTAAAGGCAAAAACACTGTTAAACGACGGCGCGTTTCAGGAAGCGAAACTTCTTGCGGACATTGAAGCGCTTGCCAAGTATTATCATGATAGAGGCTATGTTGAAGCATCTGTCAAGGATGTTACACGCACTTATGATACTGACGACAAAGGGACTAATATGACCATTACCTTTATGATAGAAGAAGGAAATATTTTTAACTTTGGCGGAGTAACATTTGAAGGCAATGTTATTTTTTCTAACTCGCAGCTTGAAAAACTTATTTATTCAAAAACAGGCGAAATAATAAATTTTACAAAAGTAATGACGGATTTACAGCGGGTTTCTGATCTTTATTATGAGAACGGATATATTTTTAATACTATTGAACGGGTAATTCATAAAGACGAACAGACAAATGTAATTTCCTATACGATATTTATTGTTGAACGCAGCCGCGCCTACATAGAAGATATAATAATCATTGGAAACGAGAAAACAAAAACCGAAGTAATTTTGCGCGAAATTCCTCTGGAACCAGGAGATGTTTTTTCAAAAACAAAAGTCATGGATGCGATGAGAAACCTGTATAACTTGCAATTTTTCTCTATGGTTATGCCGGATACGCAGCCCGGAAGCGCCGAGAACCTTATGGTATTGGTTTTTACTGTAGAAGAACAGCCGACAACTGATGTTCAATTTGGTTTTACTTTTTCAGGAACCGCTGATCCCGAAAGTTTTCCGATATCAGGAATGGTAAAATGGAATGATCGCAACGTTGCGGGTACGGGAAATCAAATCGGCGCCGAGTTAAACAGTTCTGTATTAGATTCAACTACTGTATCGGTGAATTATCTGCACCGCTGGATTATGGGACTGCCGCTTTCCGGGGGAGTTGATTTAACGGCTGATTTTTCAAAGCGTTTCGCTACCATGAATAATACGGCTCCGTTTTTTAACGGCGATGAAACTTATGCCTTTCCTGATGGTTTCCAGTCTTGGGAGGAATATAAAGATCATAACAAACTGCCTCCAAAGGATTATCTTATGGAGTTCAGGCAATGGTATATTTCTCTTGGGTTTAGTACAGGTTACCGATGGAATACATTTTTGGGTATTTTTAGCTTAAACGGCGGAACCCGTTTAGGTATAATAAAAAACAATTATGATAATGTATTATTCAGGCCGTTTGATCCGGCGCTCAGGGATGGAAATAACGAATGGGTGCCAAAAAATTCCTTTTGGTTTTCAGCTACTCTGGATCAACGTGATATTTTTTATGATCCTTCAAGGGGTTATTTCTTTTATAACCGCACCGGTTTTTTTGGAATCTTTAATAGTGAACGTGAACATTATATCCGTAACGAGCTGAAAATACAATATTATTATACTTTGCTGAATATTCCTGTAACCGAAAAATGGAATTTCAAGGTTGTTTTTGCGGCACAGGCCGGATTGTCTACAATTTTCAAACAACCTGGACGCACAGATATGGATCCTAGCGTTCCTATTCCAATTGAAGATACAAATAAACTTTCTGTCGATGGGATGTTTGTCGGAAGGGGATGGACAAATGAATACCGTAAGAAAGGTTTATTACTTTTAGATAACTGGTTGGAATTGCGTATTCCGGTTGTAAACGGAATTTTGGCATGGGATTTTTTCTTTGATGCCGCAGGCATTGAAACAATGCAGGGATATTATTTTGGAATAAACGAAAACGGAGATCCCAATTTTACCCTTGATAATTTCCGCTTTAGTTTTGGCGGAGGATTAAGGTTTACTATACCGCAATTTCCCTTCCGAATTGGTCTTGCAAAACGTTTTAGGTTCGTAGACGGAGAATTTAAATGGGAGCCGGGACAATTTTTCGGAGATGACGATAATCCCGCCAAGGGACTCGATCTTGTAATCTCGTTTGTGTTATCATATTAGAGGTAGTTATGAAAAAAAGAGTATTAATATTTTTATTATTACATGTTTCCTGTATTATATATGCCCAGCAGCTTACGCGTTTTGCCGTAGTAGATATGCCAAAAGTATACACAGCGTTTTTTCGGGATTCACGAGTGGTAAGGCAGTTTGAGGAAAAAAGCGCAAAAGTACAGAGTGATATTGATAAGATGACAAAAGAAATACAGGACTTAAGATCACGGCATGCCGACGCGTTAT
>Ga0268262_10007080_pt1 | contig 10568 bp, 6 predicted proteins | sample TergutNc150P3_FD_190354 | JGI IMG/M metagenome (GOLD analysis project Ga0268262, IMG submission 190354) | Nasutitermes corniger P3 segment gut microbial community from laboratory colony in Florida, USA - Nc150 P3 (SPAdes) (version 2) | ecosystem: Host-associated > Arthropoda: Insects > Digestive...
GCCGCCGGGCAAGGCCGAAAATCCGTAATCATCTGTACCCGAATAGTGCCAACCGCTCGTCGCTCTCAATTCCGTCACCGTCGAGTGACCCAAATCATTCCACTCCTGACCTGTCGATAAATGCCAACCCGCAGGGCAAGCCGTCTTCGCCGCGTCCCAAGTATACAATCTCCCATACTTCGCGCAACTGTCAGCACTGCCGTTATAACACCAAGAATCCTCCGTCTGATAATTCAGATTCTCCGCCATCCACGTCTGTTCACCTATCTTCACCGTCATGTATGTCTGACCGTCTCTAACATCTGATAGCGTACCCAATTGAATATTTGAGTTTATAAAATATGCCGTTACCGTCACCTCATTCGCAGGCATTATAAACGAGGTTGTTGCGTTGTTCTTGTTTGCAAAAGATACTGTCCCAATCCAATTCTTAAACTGCTGACCGGTAGGCGGAGTTCCCGCCGATATATTAACCACATCGCCCACCGCGTAACTGTCGGCACCTGTCGCGCCTGTCCCGCCCGAAACTGTTACCGTATATTTGATCACCTCAAACACCGCAATCACCGTCACCGCGTTCGCTGGCATGGGAAACGAGGTTGGCGAACTGTTTGCATCGGCAAAAACTACACCGCTTGGAGTTGATATCCAATTTTTGAAATTATAACCATCTGGCGGAGTTCCCGCCGATATGGTAACCGTCGCACCCTCCGCGTAACTGCCGGTGCCAGAATGGTTTGTACCTGCGCTTGAAACCGTTACCGCGTATGCGGATATCGGTATCGCCTCAAAATTCACCGTAACCGTCACAGCACTCGCCAGCATGGGAAACGAAGTTGATGGACTGTTTGCATCGGCAAAAACTACGCCGCTTGATGTTGAAGTCCAATTCTTAAACTGCTGACCGGCCGGCGCCGCTCCAGCCGTAATGTTGACCGTCGCGCCAACAGCGTAACTCCCGCCGCCCGTCCCACCTTCAACTGTCACTGTATATGTAGATATCGGTATCGCCTCAAAGTTCGCCGTAACCGTCACGGCGTTCGCCGGCATGGTGAACGATGTTGACAAGCTATTTTCATCGGCAAAGACTACGCCGCTTGGTGTTGAGGTCCAATTGGCGAACCGCTGACCGGTCAGCACTGTTCCCGCCGATATGGAGACCGTTGCGCCCGCTAAATAGTCGCCGCCGCCTGTCGCGCCGGTACCCGCGCTTGAAACCGTCACAGAGTATGTTGGTATTACCTCAAAATTCGCCGTCAGCGTCAAATTGCCGCTCATTCTAACCGTAACGCTTGCGTTTGCAGATGCCGACGCACCCGACCATCCGGTAAACGTATATCCGCTTGCCGCGTGCGCCGTTACCGTAACATTCGTTCCGGCGTCGTAATCGTCTTGATTAAGATTGCGCGTTACCGTCCCGCCCTCAGCGGGGTTAGCGCTTGTTGTAAGCGTATATGTAGGTATTATTGTATACTCTTCAAAGTTCGCCGTCACCGTCACCGCCCTCTCCGGCATGGTAAACGCAGTCCTCGCGCTGTACTCGTCCGCAAACGTCACGCCGTCCGGCGACGTCCAATTCTTGAACTGCTGGCCGGTCGGCGCCGTCCCCGCCGATATGCTGACCTGTTCGCCCGCGTAGTAATCGCCGCTGTTGGAACCGGTGCCCGTTACAATCGTTACTCGGTACGTATTCGGTTCAAAGTCCGCTCTCACCGTCACCGCGTTCGCCGGCATCTTAAACGCGGTCGCCGCGCTGTTCGCGTTGGCCAGTGTTACGCCGCCGCTTATAACCGTCCAGCTTTTGAACCGCATATTTGCGGGCGCTGTTCCCGCCGATATGTTAACCGTTTCACCCTCTTTGTAACCGCCGCCCCCGGTCGCTCCGGCGCCGGCGCTTGAGAGTGTCACCGTGTACAGTATATTTGAGCTATCTATGTCTGCCGGCGGATTAAAGTTAGCGGTTACAGTCACCGCATTCTTGGGCATGATAAATGATGTTGACGGACTGTCCGCGTCGGTAAAGGTTACGCCGTCGTTTGTAGTCCAGCTTCGGAACGTATAGCCGGTCGGCGGCGTTCCGGCCTTTATATCTACGCTCTTTCCGGCTTCGTAACTGCCGCTGCCTGCCGCGTCATTGCAGATGCTTGAAACTGTCGCCACATACAGAGTCGGCGTCACCACGGCAAGTTTCCCAAAGTTCGCCTCAAGCGTTTTATCCTCGTCCATCATAATCAACACCGTCCTCGTCGTAGCACCCTCCGCCGCCCCTGACCACCCGATAAACTTGTATCCTTCTTTCGGCGTAGCCGTAGCCGTCACCGGCGTCCCGACGCCGTAGTTTGTCGCGTCGGGGTTGAGCGACACGCTCCCGCCTTCGGGATTTTTGCCGACTGTAAGCGTGTATGTAAGCGGCTGCGATTCCGTCGCCGTCCCGCCTGTCGCGCCGCCGCCCTTCTGAAAGTTCGCGGTAATCGTCGTGCCGGCGTCGGTCACTGTGATTGTGGCGGGGTTGCTCTTTCCCGCCGCGTCGGCGGACGCTGATCCTGACCAACCTGTAAAAATGTATCCTTCCGCCTCTTTGGCCCACACTACTACCGACGCCCCGACATCTCTCGACGTATTTCCGGCAAGCGCGGTGCCGTTGACGAATACCGCGCCGCCGGCCTCCGGGTTTGTTTTGGCTTTGATTGTGTGGACTACGGACGTGAACATCGCCACCAGCGTTTTGCTATTGTTCATCGCGAGCGTTATCGTTGGATTCTCGGACATCGCGGACGCAACATCCCCTTGCCAGCCGGCAAACGTATAACCCGGCTTCGCTTTGGCGGTTACCGCCACCTCCGCTCCGATGTCGTATTTATCCATAGCGGGGGATGCGGAGACGTCGCCGCCGTACTCTGGAAACGCGGTCGCGGTGAGAGTGCGCTTGGCATCGTCTTTGTCGATTGGTTTGAACATGGCGACTATCGGCTTATTGGCGTTAATGCCGTTCATTTTGACCTCCGCCACCTCGTTCTTCGCCGACGTATGCGCCCCGGCCCAGCCTACGAACGTGTACCCGGCTTCCGGGATCGCTATCAAGGTCGGCTGATCTCCGGCCTCGTAGTTCGATTTGTCCGGGTTGCGGCTTACGCTGCCGCCGTCTTGCGGGGTCACGGCGGTCGTTAGGATGTACCCGCCGCAGGGCGTGCCTTTGGGGACCGCGCTCGCGTCTTGGCACCTCGTGCCTACGGCGTCGTTCGGGTCGCAGCCCTCAACGAGCGGGTTATATTTCTTGCCGGCGCACATATTGTGCGCCCTGCTGCCGAAGCAGAATTGGCAGTCGGGATCATACAGTTCTCCGGTGCCGCAGAAGTCGGGTGTTCTTTCGCAGGTTAAAAGCATAGCCGCGGCGGCTAAAGCGAGCGCTAACGCGAATAGAAAAATTTTGCGGCTTATCATTATTATATCTTCCTAAAAGACAATGTGAATGGCGGCTCCGGAGGCAATAAGCGCGGCGCCCGCTATGTACGCGGCGTTGCGCCTTGTTTCGGCTCTTAGCGCTTCCGGACCGTTTTTGATGTGAGCGTCGTCCACCCGCTCCGCATTCCGTACCACGTTACTGTTTTCGAAATACCCGTAAACCAGCGTCCCGGCGCCCAATACGTTGAGGCCGATAGCCGTATAGCGAAATATCTTTCCCCGTAGAATGCGTTGCCGCCGCGTCTTCTCGGCCTCCAGAAGTTCCAAGGCGATGCCGCGCCCCACGCGGGCCATCTCATCGGCGTCTTTAAGCGTGCTGGTCGCCGTGACGGAACGCTTTATTTCCGCGGTAACCACATCTACAAAGCGCGTGTCTAAGTAGTAGCGGCTGCCTACGGGGCTTATATTGGATATGCAGAGGTACTCCACGCCTAGCTGGCGGCCTATGGCTTTTATCTGGTCGTCGTCCACCGCGCCGCTGCGCTGGTAGACGTGTTCGCGGTCCAATTGCTCTAAGATCGCCTCCGTGCGGTCTACGGCTATGTATTTATCGCTTTCGCTCATGACCCTTGCCAGCTCGCCGCCCATGATGTTGTGCACGCCTTTGGCGCCTTGTGGTTCCTCGCCGGCCATGTAGACGGCTACTACCTGCTTGCCGGTTTCGGACGCGGCGGGGGCGGGTGCTGGCGGTTCCGGCTCGGCTATTTGGGGTCCGGGCGGTTCTTCGAGGGGCTCAGGCGCGACGATTTCTTGTTCCGGCGCGGCTGCTTCGGGCTGTTCCGGCGCGGTGGCGGCCGGCGCTTTCGTCTCCGCAACGACAGGTTCCGTTTCGGAGGCGGACGGGTTTTGGGCAAAGGGCTCCGCGCTTAGAATAAGCAGCGGCAATAAGACCGCGGCAACTCTTCTCATATTGCTTTAGCATCTCCTTGCAGAAACCGCGTTGCGGCGGCAGCGACGTATAGCGCATTGTATTATACCATATTATAGTAATATATTTTATGGAGCATTGGAGAATCAAATATCTTTCGGAAAAACTAATCGCGTCAGCAAAACGATATTTTCTGCGCGGCGACGCCGGAGTCCATGTTTTTATACAGCTCGCCGACCGTGAGCGTCTTGCCGGATATCGGGATTTTTATCGACGGATCGATATCTATCAGCCCCTCCAGACAGAAACGCCTGTTCAGCAGTTCCGGATGCGGGATGATGAGTTTCGGAGGGTCGTTTATCTCTTCGTCCCCGAAGAGGAGGATGTCCGCGTCGGCGGTGCGCGGCGCTTTCGCGGCGGGGCGGGTTCTGCCTAAATCCGCCTCTATAGACAAACACTTGTCTAGAAGTTCATACGCGCCGCCCGGATAATGACCGGCGACGATACGGTTCAAGTACGCCGGCTGACCGATGCAACGGACGCCGACGGGGTCGGTTTCCATTACGCGCGACGACCTGACGCTGCCGTCAACTAAGATAGAGCGCAGGGCGCTTTCCATCGATTCAATGTGGAAAAGGCGGTCGCCGAGATTGGAGCCTAGGCTTATGGCGGTGAAGGTCATATTATAAAATATATAGCCGGCCCCTAAATCTTTACATCTTCACATAGTATTTTTATTATTTTTATTATCTTTGGCATTAATGTCATATTGATTATCAACGATTCGCAACCTTCGCAAATAGGGAACCCTATGAAAAATACGTGGAATGCGGTTAATATCGTCCTTATCGCCGCTATTTCGGTGATAACGGGCCTCTTTGCGGCTTGCGGATCGTCCGGCGGCGACGCCGGCAAGGGCGCGCAGCAGCCGGCTCAGAAGGCGGCGCCCGGAGGCGGAGGAGGCGGGGGCGGCGGGCCGCGGCAGCAGGGGCCGGTGCCGGTGGAGACGGCGGATGTCGCGGTGCGGCCTATGGTCGACATCCGCGAGTTCGCGGGGACGGTCAAGGCCGCCTACACCTACGTGATCTCCGCAAAGGTCGGCGGGCGGCTCTTAGCCATAAATAAGCGCATCGGCGACGCCGTCGCGGCAAACGAGTCCATAGGGCGCATAGACGACACCGAATACCGCAACGCTTTGGACGAAGCGCAGACCCAGGTGCGTGTCAGCCGCGCCTCGCTTGAGGAGGCAAAGGCCCAGTTGACGCACACCGAGCGCGAATTGGAACGGACTAAGGGATTGGTCAGCAAAGGAATCGCGTCGCAATCCGAATTGGACGCCCAAGAAACGCAGATGGAGACGCAGAGATCGCGCCACGAACTGGCCAAGGCGCAGCTTGAACAGCGGCAGGTCGTCCTCAGCCAAGCCAAAACGAATTTCGAGTACACGCAGATCAGGGCCTTGCAAGGCGGCTTCGTCGCCGTGCGCCACGTGGACGGCGGGACGCTCTTGTCGGTGGGCAGCCCGATTGTCACGGTCGTAGGGCTTGACACGGTGTTCGTGGAACTCTCAGTCACGGAGAAGGACTATCAGAGTATAAAACCCGGCAAGACCGCGTCTGTATCGACCGACGCCATACCCGGACAGACCTTTGAGGGCGTCGTTTACCGAATGGCCCCGTACTTCCAATCCGCCTCCCGCACAGCGACGGTGGAAATCGCCCTGAAGAACAACGCGAGGCTTCTGAAACCGGGAATGTTCGCACGTATCAATATAAAATTAAATGAAGACGGCGCGGCGCGCGTAGTCCCATCGCAAGCATTGGTCGAGAAGGACGGGAAATACTCCGTCTTCGTATTGGGCGACTCGGCGACGGCGATAAACATCCCCGTGCAAATAGGAATAAACGACGGAACTTTCGCCCAAATTTTATCACCGGCTAATCTTGACGGAAAAGTAGTGACGCTGGGACAACATCTACTAAAGCCTGGATCTAAGGTAGTTGTACCAAATGGATAATAAGCGATATCTGTTCCTTTTGGCGTCAGCTCCCTTCGACTTAGCTCAGGGAGCTTTCGGGTTGCCAGACAACTTTTTGAACGCAACCGAAAGGTCATTGAGCGAAGTCTAAATGACCTGACGTCAGATTAAGCGTGTGTTTTGATTTTACTATCACAAAAGGCAAAAATGACCAAAGAATCGCCGTTAATTTCTTTCACCGTAAAACGCCCCGTCCTAACCACGGTCATCTATCTGGTGATCCTGGTGATGGGCCTCTTTTCCCTGACCCGTCTCCCCATCGACCTGATGCCGGAGATCACGATGCCGACCATCACCGTCATCACGACCTACGAAAACGCGGGGCCGCTCGAAGTCGAGGAACTCATATCGCGCCCCATCGAATCGGCGCTCTCGGCGTTGCAAGGTATCGAAGAGATCACCTCCACCTCCACCGAGGGGCGCAGCATCGTCCGCGTGACTTTCCCGTGGGGGACAAATCAGGAAGCGGCGGTCAACGATATGCGCGACCGCATAGACAGGATACTGGGGGCGCTGCCCGACGGCGTCGACAGGCCGCTCATCCGCAAATTCGACGTGTCGGCGATGCCCATCCTGATCCTCGGCGTGGTGTCGCAGGGCAAGGACATAAACGAGATACAGCAGATACTCGAAGATCAGGTGCAGTACCGGCTGGAGCGCGTGCCGGGCGTGGCCACAGTCGACATCCGCGGCGGACGCAAAAAGCAGGTGCAGGTGGCGTTAAGGGCGTCGAGCATGGAGGCCTACGGCATATCGACCGACATGGTGGTGGCGGCGCTTCAGCGCGAGAACAAGAATATCCCGGCCGGCTCCATCGCTTCAGGGAACCGCGACATAGTCGTCCGCACATTGGCCGAGTACTCCGGAGTGAACGACGTGGCGGGGACGGTCGTCACCGTGAAAGACGGCGTGCCGGTGCGTCTGGCCGACATCGCCGACGTCTACGACGGGTACGAGGAGGTCAAGTCGCTCGTCCGTATAAACGGCCAACCCGGCATCCGCTTGGCGATCAGCAAGCAATCGGGAAGCAACACCGTGGCTGTAGCGAACGGGGTGAAGCGGGAGGCGCAACGTATCAATCAGGACATCCCCGAAATAGATATGATCACGCTCATAGACAACGCGGTGTACGTGGAACGCTCAATGAAGTCGGTGGCGCAGTCTTTGCTCATGGGCGGCGCTATCGCCATATTCATACTGCTGCTCTTCCTTCGCAATATCTCCACTACGATTATAATAAGCACCGCCATCCCCATCTCGGTGATCGCCACTTTCGCGCTCGTCTACTTCTGCGGCTTCACGCTTAATATGATGACCTTCGGCGGATTGGCGCTGGGCATCGGTATGCTGCTTGACAACGCCATCGTCGTGTTGGATAACATCTACCACAAGCGGGAGCACGGCGTGGCCGCATACGAGGCCGCAACGACCGGCGCGAGCGAGGTGTGGTCGGCGGTGACGGCGAGCACGCTGACCACGCTCGTGGTCTTCATCCCCGTTATCTTTATGCGCGGAATGTCCGGCGTGATGTTTCAGGCGCTGGCCTACGTGGTGGCGTTCTCGTTGGTCTGTTCGCTGTTCGTGGCGCTGACGCTTGTCCCGATGCTCTCGGCAAGGTATTTGAGCGCAAAGAGCCTGCATCACGAGGGCGGCTCCTTAGTGACGCGGGCTTTCCGCCTCTCGGAGGCGTTCTACGTAGCGGTTGAACACAAGTACAGGGGGCTTATACATTGGGCGCTGCACAACAGGGCCAAGGTGATAACGGCGGTCGCGGCGCTCTTCATCGCGGCCTTCTTCGCGCTGCCGCTTGTTGGCGTGGAACTCATGCCGGCGACCGACGAGAGCGAGGTCCGCGTCACGATAGAGATGGAGGTGGGGACTAAGCTGGCGCGGCTTGACGAAACGGTAAAAAAAGTTGAGGAAATTATAAGCAACGAGGTGCCTGAGGCTATCTACACGCTGTCGAACATAGCGCAGAGCGGCGGCTTCATGGCGTCGGGGGCTAATATCGCCCAGCTGCGCGTGGCGCTCGTGCCGGTGGCGAAACGCCAGCGTTCGTCGGCGCAGGTGGCCTCAGACCTGCGTCCCAAACTTTCTGGACTGCCTGGCACCACGATACGCGTCCGCGAGGGCCAGGGGATGTTTTTGATGCGGATGGGGACTAACGCCGATCAAGCCATCGGAATAGAGATACGCGGTTACGATTTGCAGACAGGGCAGACGCTGGCGCAGCAGATAAGCGCGGCGGTGCGCGATGTCGAGGGAATAACGGACGTACAGATAAGCCGGGAGGCCGGCATGCCGGAGTACAGGGTACGAATAGATAGGAACAAAGCCGCGGAGCTTGGATTGTCCGCCACGAACATCGGCAACACGGTACAGACGGCGATGGGTGGCACGGCGGCTACCAAGGTGCGGGTGGAGGGCAAGGAGTACGACGTGATAGTGAGACTCTCGGAGTCAGACCGCAAAAGCGTGGACAACATCAACAACTTGGCGGTGCTGAACTCCGCTATGAAACCCGTCGCGCTCCAGAGCGCCGCGTGGATACAGTCAGGAGAGGGCCCCGTCCGCGTGGAGCGGCGCGACCGCGAGCGCATTGTGACGGTAAGCGTAAACTACGAGGGCCGCGACATGGGCAGCGTGGTGGAAGACTTGCGGAACGCGATGAAGGGAATAAGCGTCCCGCCAGAATTCGCGGTGCTGATACGCGGCGACTGGGAGGAACAGCAAAAGGCGCAGAGAGAATTGATCTTCGGCATAATAATGGCCATAGTGCTGGTATTTCTGGTGATGGCCGGCCAATTCGAGTCCTTCAAAGACCCGTTCATAGTGCTGTTCTCCATCCCGATGGCCCTTGTAGGCGTGGTGTCTATAATGCTGCTGACAAGGACGCCGTTCACCATTCAAGCGTTTATAGGCTGCATAATACTCGTTGGAATAGTGGTCAACAACGCCATAGTATTGATAGACCTGGTGAACCGCCTGCGCCGGGAGGACAAAGTGGAGCTCTTCAGATCATTAGAGATAGCCGGAGAGCGTAGGTTAAGGCCTATTATGATGACATCGCTATCAACCGTGATGGGTTTGCTGCCGATGGCGATAGGTCTCGGAGAGGGCAGCGAGGCTCAAGTTCCTATGGCACGGGTTGTGATCGGCGGATTATTGGTATCTACACTCATCACACTCGTATTCATACCGGTCATTTATTCGCTGGTTGAAGAACGCGCGGAGAAGAAGAAGCTGGCGAACGGTTGAAAGAACATCTGAACGCGGACACGGACAAGCGAGGCATGACGCCGGCCGATCCGTGCTTTCCGCCTCCCTCAAACCATAAATTTACCTCTTACCCTTTTTAGCGGCAGCGCTGCGCCGAGTTTTCTTCTTGACGGACTTGCCTGACGCGGCGGCGCCGCGTTTAACTTGCTTCTTCGCGACCGTAGCGGCGGCTTTGCGCTTTACACGCTTCTTGGCGGACGCTTTGGCGGCTGTTTTGGAGGCGCTGCGCCGGACTTGCTTCTTTTTCGCGGGTTTTCTGATAGCGCCGTGCTTGATTAACCCGTCCTTTACTCCGGTAGGGTCAACGCCGTCGCGTTTGAGACGCAGATACTCGGCCTCTGTCACCGTCCTGCCAGCCCTCCCCACACGAGCGTCGGGCGAGACCTTTATCAGACCGACGATTACGTAGTTGTAAACGGTGCTTTTACTGCGGTGCAACAACTTCGCAACCTGCGCGAGGCTGTAGACTTTGTTGGATTTAGATCTCATATCCATCCTCCTGCGGGATTCCACCCGCCGTTAAATTATGTACCTATAATATACATTATGGCCGGTATGTGTAGCAAAAAAGATATTGGAAAAAATTGGAGAAAGATACCCGTAAGTGCAATTTTCCGCCGCGCCGCTCAATTCGGCAATGCACTCTTGAGCCACCGTATATTTGTTTCCACTGTAATTTTGCAAGTTCGGCTGTATATAAAGTTCGGCGTACCGTTTAGGATTGCTTCTTACCATCCAAACAACCACCCGTACCGTCCTTCTTGATAGTGTTGACTTTGATTTTGACTTTGCCGTTGACTGAATATGCGGGGTTTAGCCCCGCATATATCTATGAAAGGCGCGTAGCGCCTTTCGTCTAAAAAAGAACTTGACTTTGACTTTATTAAAAGCCTTCAGGCTTTTAATGATTTTGACTTTAAG
>Ga0268262_10007081_pt1 | contig 10567 bp, 11 predicted proteins | sample TergutNc150P3_FD_190354 | JGI IMG/M metagenome (GOLD analysis project Ga0268262, IMG submission 190354) | Nasutitermes corniger P3 segment gut microbial community from laboratory colony in Florida, USA - Nc150 P3 (SPAdes) (version 2) | ecosystem: Host-associated > Arthropoda: Insects >...
GCGAATGGTTTTGCTTTTGCAGGCATAGTCTTCTCCCGTCAATGAAATTTAAATATGCGAATGAGTTCCCCGGCAATCTCGGTACTATCCAAACGCATTACGCTGTCCTCCTTGGCTCCGTACCCCAACAGCGAGATACTCCCGTACCAAACGACACTCTGGTCAATCACTGCGAAGCGCTGATGGGCATCCAGGCGTTCTATCACTTGAACACCCGCGCCGTACAGCATATCCGTAAGAGCCTGCTGTTCTGGCCTTGTCATAACCACAATCCGCGTGCCATTGATCCGCGCCGCTGACAACGGTTGCAACAATTGATTTACGCGGTACTTTTTGAGATAGGGGCAGGCAATCACGATTTCGCGCGCAGCAGCATAGATATCATTCTCAAATGCTGGAAGATAATTGTGCCCATCATATATCGCGCCTGTTATTTCATTAGCCTTGCCATTCCCCATCGCCTGATATCCCATGCTGGCGTAACCCGTGATGCGCTTGTGATACATGTTTTCAAACATGTGCACGTGCGCGTCAATATAATCATAGACAATCACGTTGTTCTTGTTTTCATGGTCGCGGTGCAGCCGTCCGGCGTACTGTTGCAACGTGCCCTTCCATGAAACCGGCGCGGCCAGAAAGAGCGTATCCAAGCGCGGTTCGTCAAAGCCCTCGCCCACATATTTTCCTGTAGCGACGATCACGAAAGGCTCGTTCGCGGGAATAGACTTTAGCCGCTCCATAGCGGCGTTCGTCATTTTTTTCGACGCCCCACCCACTAGGCGTATCACGTTTTTGCAGTGCATTTCTAACTCGCTGACAAGAATATCAACATGCTCCCGGCGCTGGGCCAGCACAATGGGTATCCGCTTTTGAGACAGCGCTTCCCGGATATCCGCAATAATCATGCTATTGCGCGCGGCGTTCCCGGCCAGCAGCTCATGTGCTTTTGTGATCGTGAACTCTTGATCCGAAAGGCTCAGCGGCTTTCGGAAAGACGTAAATCGCGGCACGACATAGCGCGCTATGCCTGACTGCTCCGCCTGCGTCTTTGCGTCAACACGATAACGGACAGGCCCGCATTGCATAAATATAATAGGTTGCTGTCCGTCCGCGCGTGCCGGGGTGGCGGTAAGGCCATAGACATATTTCGCGCTTGCCATTTTGAGTATGCTTTCGAAGCTGACGGCGGATATATGATGGCACTCATCCACGATCACCATGCCGTAATCCCGTACAAGATCTTTCACTTCATCGCCGCTGACCAGCGATTGCATGATTGCGATATCAATTTTGCCGTGCAGCGTGTTTTTTGCCGCTCCCAATTGCCCGACTTCACATTCTGTTTTTAGGAATTGCTGTAATGACTTCTTCCATTGATTCAGTAGAGCGCTGGTATGCACCAAAACAAGTGTGTTCGTCTGCCGTTTTGAGATCAAATATGCTCCAACCACGGTTTTGCCAAAGGCGGTGGTCGCGGAAAGAATACCGTTTTCGTATTGCAACATAGCTTCGGCGGCAATTTGCTGCTCTAATCGCAGGGTGCCGTTGAATTCCGCTGTGGTAGGCTGGCCTGGATTGCGCTTATCTTCAACAAAATAATCTGTATTTGCATCACTCAACAGCGCCAGCAACGCGTCCTCACAACCACGCGGAATACTTAAATACCTTGCGGTTTCTTCGGAGCAATCAATGATGCGCGGCTTGCCGAAGGTGGGCAACCGCATAGCCTGTGCCTTGTAAAAATCCGGGTTGCGGAAGGCGGCAAGACGTTTGATGCGGTTAAGCGCGTTTTGCGAGACGCCGGTCTTGTCTACGTGCAGCATATTTGCTTTTACGATTTGCACCGGGCCGCTAAAATCCAGCGGACTTAGCGTGGCGGTGGGCTTAGGGTGTTCCCAAGGCTTTGCTTCTTCTTCCTGCGCTGAGGCCAAAACGCCCAGCTCAGAATTTGCGCATAGCCGATTGATATAGCTGTCAACAGCGTCACTGGTCAACTTCGTCACGCTGGATAAAAACGCCCACTGGTCAGGGTATGGCGAGAAAATTTCGTCCACGAAAACAGAGTTCCCCTCTTTTCGTGCTTGCCCTTGCAACGGCAGTGCTATCAAGTTTCCGAAGCCGCCTTTGGGCATGGTGTCCTGATTGGGGAACAGCCGGTCATAGGACTTTAATTTGATTTCGTGGCGGCGGGCCATGGCCTGTGTAAGCAGCACGCTGCCAAATTTTCTAGCTGTAGCGGCAGGGATTTTCTCCTCGAAGAAGAACCACGCATGACCTCCGTTGCTGGAACGGGAACGCTCAATCGCCGCCGACAGGCTCAGTTCTTCACAGGCGCTGCGAAACGCCGCAATGTCCCGCTGCCAGTCATCGCCGTCAAAATCAATTGCCAAAAACCAGCAGCATTCATCCTCCAGCAGTGGATACACACCAACCACATCCGTTGCGTTGGGCTGCTTGCCGCGCAAGTGCTGGTCGATAATTTTTCGGCTCAGCGGGATCAATTGCCGGTTTGGGCAAGCCGCGCACTTGTGTTTTTTCTTGTCGCAAACACCGTATACCCACTCGTTCGCACAGGCAGGCACATAGCCCGCCGCACCACTTTTCTGGTTGAAATAGCGCTTTGCATAGACATCTTCCCGCCCCCGGAACAGCGACATAAACAGCGCGATCTTTTCATCGGGCGAACTTGTTTTGGTTATAGTTGCGTTCGGGAATGGATTTTCTGCCGGTTGCGGCGGCCCGGGCAGTACATCCAAGCCTAATTGCTGACGCAGTGTGCGCACTTCATCCCGCAGGGCAGTATTTTCGGCGAGCAGCTGCTCGTAGCTGGGGGTAGGCGGGTTCGGCATGGCGGCGGCTCACTTTCTGCGGGATATGTTTATTATAGCCCGAAATGAATAAAAATGCAAGTAGAATAACCGGGTACAGCTTATCTCAGCGCTAGAGCCATTCCTCTTACCGCCTTGATGACTTTGAGCAGTTCTCCTTTTTCTTCGGGTGATAAGCCTTGCAGCAGGACTCGGACCTCCTCTTCGTTGCTGCTTTGCTCCGGCAAAAACAATTCAAACAACATCACGCCCAGCGCGTTTGCTAGAGCGCCGCATATTTTTATGCTGGGGCACCGCCGCCCTGTTTCGATTGCCTGGACATATTTCACTGAGATCCCGGCACGTTCGGCAAGCTTGTCCTGGCTCCAGCGCTTTTTTTCCCGCCTGTTGCGGATATTTTCCTTGAGCAGCCATTTGGGTTGATCGTCACGCATATGTACCACGCTCCGTAGGTAAAATTTCGACTGACAGTAGGTGTTACACCAGTCAGTACTATGATAAAATTATTTTGTTGCATTTGGCAATAAATTGTCATTGAGAGCGGAGAAAAATATGAATCCCAATAACACAGTACCAACGAAAAATGAACTCGCTAAGGCGAGAAAACGCGCCCGTTATGCAATGGCATCGCCAGAGGGCATAGAGGTTACCCTGGCAAAACCTCGCATCAAAATATTAGAAAAAACAGGCGTCCAGCGCATTGCGATATATGTGCGGGTATCCACTGACAACGCCAGCCAGACAACGTCGTTTGAAATACAGCAGAAGTATTATGTTGACATGGTAAATCGGAATGAAGGCTGGGTGCTGGTGAAAATTTATGCCGATGAAGCGGTTTCAGGTACGACAACAGACCACCGCGACGCGTTTCTTCAAATGATCGAAGATTGTGAAGCGGGGATGATCGATTTAGTGATCACAAAAAATGTATCGCGCTTTTCCCGCAATATTTTAGATAACATTGGTTATGTACGCAGGCTCGCCGCGCTGAAGCCATCGATAGGCGTATACTTTGAAAGCGAAGGGTTTTGCACCCTGGATGATGACAGCGAACTGAAGCTTTCGTTTCTTGCCGCTATGGCGCAGGAAGAATCCCATATCAAAAGCGTTTCAATGAACGCCTCAATTGAAATGCGCTTTTCACACGGCATATTTCTCACTCCGCCTCTTTTAGGATACGACAACGATGAATATGGGCAGCTAATCATTAATGAAGAAGAGGCGGGCACCGTGCGTCTGATTTTTTTCATGTATCTGTATGGGTACAGCACAAATGATATTGCGCAGCAGCTAACCGATTCAGGGCGCAGGACCAAAAAGGGCAACACGGCCTGGTCGGCATCCAGCGTGCACGGCGTGCTGACAAACGAGCGCCACTGCGGACATGTAAAGTCGCGAAAATCTTGGACGCCTTTATTCCTAGACCACAAATCCGTAAAGAATCGCACGTACAGTGATGGGACAACAGATAAAAATCAATATTATAAGCGCGATAACCACGAAGCAATTATTTCTCCAGACGATTTTACCGTAGTACAGCACATGCTTGCCAATACAAAATATGGCCGCCAGTGCTTCCTGCCACAGTTACAAGTGATTTCTAGCGGTGCAATGCATGGATTTGTTTCTGTCAACCCGTATTGGGCGGCTTTCACGGCGGAGGATTATATCGCAGCCTCGGAAAGCGTCGGCGCAAGCGCCAATGATGCCCCTGTTCAAATGAAAGCCAAGCGCGGCAGCATCGATTGGCGCGGCTTTGAGGTGGTGCGGGCACAGCTTTTCAATATCGCCGAAATCACCAGCATTACGCTTTCTGCCGAACGCATCCGCTTCAGCAGTTGTTGCGTGCGCAAGTTTGGCGGAGCGGACCATGTTGAGTTGCTGGTACATCCCAAGAAAAAGCAATTGGCGGTCCGGCCATGCTCTTCAGAACATAAAAATGCCCTGCGCTGGGCAGGGCCGATTGGCGGCAAGTTCTATGGGAGGGGAATCGGCGCTGCTGCATACGCAAAAACGCTTTTCACATTGTTTGGCTGGGAGACGGAGCAGACATACCGGATGCGCGGCGTAAAGCACACAACTGATGATGAAACAATCGCTTTGTTCGAAAAGGGAGAGGTGCTGGACAGCTTTGGTGAGAGCTATTACAAGCATGTACAAAAGCAGCGCATACCCGACGCAGGCATACCCGGCCTAATCGCGGAATACAACGCGAACCCGGATTTGAATCCAACAGCCCCGGCAGCACTGAAAAGACAAATACGCCAACTGACGGAGGCTGTGAATGGAGTCGCTTGAACACACCCTGGTTGCGCAAGGGAGCGCCTTTGCGCAACTGACCGAGCCTATGCTCACGTTTTTCAAGGGGATGGTGAAAATCAATGCTGCATGCCTAAAAAAATTGCCCGGGACGGAATACGTGCTTTTTCTGGTTGCCCCAGAGCAGCGTAAGCTGTACATCAAGCCTTGCGCGGAAGAAACACAGCATTCCATGCGCTGGCGAACACCCAGCGGTAAGCCCAGAACCCTCGTTGGGCGTGATTTTATTGCGATGACAATGGAACTAATGCAGTGGGATGCCGAGCAGCGCTACCGGATACCAGGGCGGACATCATTTGATGAGGAATGCACTTTCATTGCTTTTGATATGACGGTTGCTGAAGGCTCAAGCGGTTTTGGGCAAACGCTGAAAGAGCATAAACAAAATCCGCTGGTCCGGCGGCTCGTGGACGATACTTTAATTATAATGGAGGATAATAGCGATGGGCAACTTTGACGAAACCATAACCGATCAGCAACGCTGGTATCAAATCGGGAAAGAGTGCATAGAAGAACCGCTACATGGGATATCCCGGAATCAGGCGCTTGATCAGATTGGCCATAAATATGGATACGCCGTTTCAAGCTTGAAGCGGCTCATGGACTACAAAAACGCGATTGACCGCCTGCGGGCTGTTGTTCCAGAGGCCGTACCGGATATCCTCGCCGGGAAACGGCGGCTTTCACTTGCAAACGCAATTTCACTTTCACATAGGCCAGCAGAGGAGATTATAAATGTGATGGATTCCCTTGACGACGAAGGAACCAAAGTCACCTTGATTTTTCCTAGCAGGAACAACACTGCTGGCAACAATGTAAGAACGCGACGGCAGATACAGCCTGATGAAGGAGATACATCCAAAGAGCAACGCTGGTACCGCATCGGGAAGCAATGCCTGGAGGAAAGAGAGGCTGGGAGGACGGGTTTATGCCGGACGAGCCGGCAAATTGGCCTGGAGCACGACTACGCCGAATCATCTGTGCGCATGTTTGCAGATTACGCAAAAGCCATTGATTTATTACAGAGCAAAGCGCCTGTGGTCGTGCCAGATATCCTCGGCGGCAGGCTACGGCTTTCGCTGGTGAATACAGCTACGCTATCCCGCAAAAGTCCGGAAGAGATTCTCCGCATTGCTCAGTTCCTTTCCGAGCCTAGCAATTCCGTGAAAGAGGTTTTTCCAGGGGCTTCCCATAAGCCGAAAGAAAAGAAGAATGCTGGGCATGCGACGGTGAAAGATATGCCAGCGTATGACCCGGATGCCCATGTGATAGGGCTGGCCTACACCATTCCCAATTGGGTAAGCCAGATTGACAATGCTTTCAGGATAACTGATTTTGGAACGATTACTGTTAAAGCGCACCGAAGGCTCGTCAGCGCCTTGGATGCGTTGAAAAATATCGCTGAAACAATGCTGAACATTTTGATGGAGGAACCTCGCGATGAATCCAAAGGATAGCTACAGCTCATTTGTTCCTAATGTGCATTTCGAGCAGATTCCGATTAAAAACCTGGTATCCAACCAGGACTACCAGCGCAATCTGTCGTGGGTGCATATCCGGCGCACTGCCGCCAATTTTGATCTGTATCAGATCAATCCCGTGAAAGTGAGCCGCCGGGAGGGGATGAACTATGTTTTCAACGGCCAGCACACGATTGAGGTCATCGCCGAAGCATCCGGCTCAAGGGAAACCCCGGTCTGGTGCATGGTGTACGATGATTTGGAATATACAATAGAGGCGGAAATTTTCGCCAATCAGCAAAAATATGTAAAGATGCTAAAGCCATACGAAATTTTTATGGCAAACATAGAAGCGGGCAACGACGAACAGCTCATGATCAAAGCATTGGTAGAATCGTATGGGCTGGTTCTTGCCTCTGGCAGAATGGCGGGCGGCGTATGCGCCATCACGACGATGGAAACGATTTTTCGCAGATACGGCTATCATATACTCAACCGTGTGATCCGGCTGTGCGTAACTGCCTGGGAAGGCGATCCGCTGTCGCTAAGCGCTAACATGCTCAATGGGATAACGAAGCTCATTCTGGCTTATGGCGAAACGCTGAAAGATGATGTTTTCCGGGACAAAGTCGGCATGCATACCGCGCGCGGCATTACCCGGATAGCCAAGGAGCGCGGCGGCGGCGCGCTGTGCTTTGCCGAAGCGATGCTGGAGGCCTACAACAAACGATCCAAAACTGGATTGCACCGGGATAAGCTATACAGAAACAGAGTCGCTGCCTCGGTTGCCATGGATACGGATAAGGGGGAAAACATTGATGAGTAAGATCACAGTGGTATATTTGCGCACACCAATGGATGGCATCAATATGAGTAGCGAGCTAATGCGGCAATATTGGCGGGAATATGCCAAACAGCAGGGATATGCAAACCTGATAATTTATGAAGATTGCTGCCGCATGATGGAAAGCATCTACTCACGGCCTGAAATGAAAAAGCTCAATGAAGACATTGAGCAGGGGGAAGTAGAGCGGGTCCTGGTTAAGGCCGTCAACGTGCTTGGAAGAAATTTTGCCGAAACAATGCAGTGGATAAGATGGGTTAGGGAAAAAGGTGTAAGCTTGTTTTTCATGGATAACAACATGATATTTAGAAATAATCCAGAAAATGCAGAAGATAATGCGAATCAGGAAAAGATATTAGAGTTGTTCTACGCGCTTGCGGAAGCAGAGTCACACAATAAAAATAAATTTATGCTGCCGCCTTGATTTTATGGCAAAGCATAATTGCTCGAATTTTTCCTTGCTTTTCTTCGGCGAATCCGGTATAATAGAGAAAATAAGCGAGGAGGTGGGCAAGGTGCGCTCCATTGAGATATGCGCCGGGGCCGGCGGGCAGGCATTGGGGCTGGAGCAGGCCGGGTTCCGGCACGTGGCGCTGATTGAGATCGACCCCGCCGCTTGCGCTACCTTGCGGCATAACCGCCCGAAATGGAATGTGCTCGAAGGGGACGTAAAGTCTTTTTCGGCGAAAAAATATGTTGGGATTGATCTGCTGGCAGGCGGTGTGCCATGCCCCCCGTTTTCGGTGGCCGGCAAGCAGCTGGGGCAGGAGGACGAACGCGATTTGTTCCCCGAAGCGCTGCGCCTGGTGCGAGAATGTCACCCGAAGGCCGTGATGCTGGAAAATGTGCGCGGCCTGTTTGACCCGAAATTCAAAGAATATCGTGAACATATCAAGGGGCAGCTCGAAGCGTTGGGCTATGATTGCAAATGGGAGCCTGTGCAAACGCATCATTACGGCGTACCCCAACTGCGCCCGCGCGCGTTGCTGATCGCGCTGCAAAAGGGGTATGCGCCATATTTTATTTGGCCGTTGGGCGTTGTCGCGCCGCCGCCGACCATTGGGCAATTGCTGCAAAATGAAATGGCCAGCAACGGCTGGGAAGGCGCTGCTGCCTGGGCGGAGCAGGCCAATGATATTGCCCCCACGATTGTGGGCGGCAGCAAAAAGCATGGCGGCGCTGACCTAGGCCCCACGCGGGCAAAACAGGCTTGGGCAAAGCTCGGCGTGGATGGCATGGGCATCGCCGACGAAGCGCCCGAAAAAGGCTTTGAAGGAATGCCGCGCCTGACCGTGAAAATGGCCGCGCTGGTGCAGGGCTTCCCGCCGGAGTGGGAGTTCGTCGGCAAGAGAACCCCTGCCTACCGGCAAGTGGGCAACGCGTTCCCGCCTCCTGTGGCGAAGGCCATGGGCATCGCGATCCGGAAGGCATTACAGGCGGGCGCAAAAAACAATCATAAGAACGCGGAGGATCTGGCCGGATGAAGGAGATGGGCGCGCGGGATAAATTAAGGGCATATTTTCTGGCGCATCTCGGCGAGGTGCTGGATTCAGATACCCTGCGGGAAGTGGCGGAGATCAGCGAATGGGCGCGCCGTGTGCGCGAGCTGCGCAACGAGGAAGGCTATCAAGTCCTGACGCACAATGACCGCTCCGACTTGAAGCCGGGGCAGTATTTGCTTGTGAACCCCAAGCCGCAGCCCGCGTTTGCCCGCGAGATCAGCAAGGAAACACGCGCCTATGTGCTGGACCGCAACGGTTTCACTTGCCAGATGTGCGGGGCCGTGGCCGGTGAACCGCACCCACACGATCCGGAACGCAAAACACGCCTGCATATTGGGCACATCATTGACAAGAGCATGGGCGGCACGGACGACCCGGCGAACCTGCGCGCGCTGTGCAGCGTGTGCAACGAGGGTGCGGCGAACCTCACGCTGGATAGGCCGTCTTATGAAAAGCTGCTCATTCAAATCCGCCGGGCCACGGGAGCCGACCAGTTGAAAGCGCTGGAGTGGTTGGTACAGAAGTTCCCGAAGCAGGCGGCGGAGATGGTGGAAAAGTAATGGCAGGCAAGCGAACGCCAGAACATTCCCGCCAATACAACATGCGCCGCATCAAAAGCAAAAACACAAAGATAGAAGTCCTGTTCCGCAAAGCTCTCTGGCATGAGGGCATCCGGTACAGGACGAATTGCCGTACTTTGCCCGGTAGCCCCGACATCGCGATCACCAAGCACAAAATCGCGATCTTCTGCGACGGGGAGTTCTAGCATGGCAAGGATTGGGCCGAAAAGGAGCGTAGGCTGAAAAGCAACAGGGAATACTGGATACCCAAGATTGAGAGAAACATGCAGCGGGATAACGAGGCGGACCAGCAATTGCGCGGCATTGGCTGGATTGTCATGCGCTTTTGGGGGATGGATATTAAGAAGGACTTGCCGACCTGCGTTGAAAGTGTCAAAGAGGCGATATTTCAGGCCAAGATAGATTGTTACAGCAAAGATGGTACTGACGATAATGCAAACTAGTAAAGGCGATGTAAAAGTTCTTATTTGAAATTATTTCAATGCTGTGTAGAGGCAATTTCTTCCCCAGTGTATCTGCCATACTGCACCCCAGCATCTTCGCATAGCTCTCCCTCGTCGCCCACAACTTGCAAAACAGTCGGGCTGGGTCGTTAGCCTCCGATAACAACCGCAATTCAGCCTCGCTACAAACTCGCCGGGCAATCGAAGGATCATATGGCCGGACGTCTTGTATATCAACACCTATTTCAAAATCAGCAAGGGCGCAGGCCACGCCATGTTTGCAATGGCTGATGTTAAAGAAAATATTGGGATGGCTTTTCAGGCATGGCTTACCGTGCGCTCCATAGGTAAATATAGCCTGATCTGTGATACCGTATTCTTCCCGCAGTCCTTGCTGTAAGAGCAGATACGCAATGACGCAATTCTGTTGGTCAATGGCCTGCCGATAACGGAGGCATTGCTCTTGCCGGGCCGATGGAAGCAGAAGCAAATGCTCTGCGACGAACCCATCCGGTAGGGCATCGTATTGGTCAAAAAGATACAGATGAACCTTATCCATTGGCGGCAATAAAGTCCAAGACATGCTGCAC
>Ga0268262_10007082_pt1 | contig 10564 bp, 10 predicted proteins | sample TergutNc150P3_FD_190354 | JGI IMG/M metagenome (GOLD analysis project Ga0268262, IMG submission 190354) | Nasutitermes corniger P3 segment gut microbial community from laboratory colony in Florida, USA - Nc150 P3 (SPAdes) (version 2) | ecosystem: Host-associated > Arthropoda: Insects >...
ATAAGGTTATTCCCCGCCTGTTTTATATCCTGCGCGTAACTTCTTGCTTCATTGGAGAGTTCGCTCCGCAGCAAAAGTTCCGCCATTCCGGTAATTGCGTTCATCGGAGTGCGAATCTCATGGCTCATACTCGCAAGGAAACTGCTCTTTGTACGGTTTGCCATTTCCGCTTCTTCCTTGACTTCAACAAGACGGCGGTTCTGCGTTTTGATTTCATCTACAATATTAAAAACATATTCTCCCGTTTTCTCTACGTTGTTTTGATAAACAACCAGCATTTTTTCAATATCCTGTTTGGAAATATTGGATTGATCTATCATTGCTCCGATATTTTTCCTGATTGCTTCATAATTCGCAACATTATTTGCTTCGTCTGTTTTCCCTGACAACATATCGGAAGATTCTGCGTCAATACTGCCGGATAGATAAGAGATAGTAATATTTAACAGTTCACTTCTGCTGACAATATCAAACACAAGAGATTTAAGCTTGCTGTCGGTATAATGAAAGAGGCGTTTTGCTTTATAAGGGTCTGTCATTCCGGGGTCCGGCAAAGTTCCGAAAAATACTGCGGTTAACGTCTGATTGTGATGTGTAAAAAGTTCTTCTCCGTATGTATTGAATCCAATCATCGGGTGCATGCTGAATACATCGTTAAAGGCTTCAATTTCATCCAATTCCTTTAATTCCATGTAACGCTGAACGCAATTGAACAACAAACATCCCTGTATTCCGGGAAGAAATTGTACAGCGCTATTTATGCTCTTTTCCGCATGACTGATTATATCCCCCTTTTTAAGCATAAATACTCTTGTACCTGCTTCTATGTAACAGTAAAATTGAAGTCCTTTGCCTTCGACAACAATTTTGGGACTTCGGACATATATACTGTCACCTAATATAAGGCCTAGCGGATTTTTAGCAAAATCTTCCATTGTCAAGAAGCTTGCGTCTTCTTTACCGATTTGATGAGCATAAAAATCAGCCGCAGGTTCACCGTCAATCTCCCATGCGATACGCTGCATTATTTCTACTCTGGTAATTGTAAAAGAAGTTTTGGCAGGTAAAAAATGCACATAATGGTTAAAAAGGAACGGAATTTTCATTTTTAAAATGGCAACAACAAGTCCGTCTCCGGAAATTTTGTCTCCGGCGCTGACAAGTGTTTTTATAAAACTCATTTCATCAGCTGCGGCCCCTCCTATAAATGCCATGTTGAGGTCCTGATCCATAGTAAATTCTTTCATTATCAATTCACCCAAACAGAGACCGTCAAAAAAAATCAAGCCAAGGTACTCATCAGGATTGATAAATTCTCCCACGGTTTTTTGTTTTAATTCAGCGATAGCCAAGTGCGCAGCCATGACGGGATCTTTTTTTACCCCTTCCTGAAAAGAGACATATGTTTCCTCTACTTCATCAGAAGAAAAGGACATGGCAGCAATACCTGTTTTTACTACTCTTATACTTGACCATCCGCCGCACATGGAAGCGCCTATGCAGGCAGCTTCGGGGAAAGCATCTGCTATTATTTTTTGTACATTTTCAGTTTCTAAAGACGGAGAAAAAAAGTAGACAACTGCTTTAATATTCGGCTGTTCAATTCCGTGAATGACTTTATTTATATCTCTATCATGTGACGATACTTTTACAGCCATAATTAACCTCAATAAAGATTTTTATTAGCGGAAGTTGTTTAGAAACTGAAGTTTCTAAACAACTCTATTTATCTTTATTTTATCACAGAATCAAAAAATCTGTTGTTGATAATCTGATGAAATTTCGGGAAAAGCGCGTCCTGCTCCGACGTAAGTGCGCAGCCATGATCCTTCGTCAAGAGTTGTATAAATTACACCTGTTCGCTTACCGAAAGAAGCGGCATGAATAAACCGGCGGTTGCCAAGATAAAGTACAACATGTGAAACATTGCCCGTGCTATTAGTTTTAAAGAAAAGTAAATCCCCGGGCTGCGCTTTTTCAAAAGGGATTTTTTCCACCCATGAATAAAGACTTGACGCTGATCTGGGTAATGAGACTCCCAAAGCATCCTTGAAACTGACATAAATAAGACCTGAACAATCCAACCCGCTTGAGCTTATTCCTCCGTAGCGGTACGGGGTATTCTCGTATTTAATCGCAGCGTTAATTACCTTGTTGCGCGCTTCCGAATAAGCGATATCTTTTTCTTCCTGAGATGCCGAAGCGCCAGGCGCATTAGTAAATTTACCTTCTAACGGCGCTACGGCAAAAATAAGTGAAGTTAAAAAAAACAGACAGACGGAAAAACAAAGTCTCATATAAATAATATATCGGCAAAATTGACATACGGTAATCTCTAAAAACTTCAGTTTTTAGAGATTTTCCGATTAATTTATACCTTTATGTAAAATAAATACCCTAATAAGCCCAAGTATTGTCAAATGCAGCGGATAATATATATAAAAAAACCATTTCATTCCTTTCCACGACCCTCTTTGACCGTTATATTGATATAATAACGGAATAGCCAATACAATTAACATCTGCATTAAGCCATAAACGACATTCAGAAAAATTGCGTATATTATCGCATAAGCCGCTATACAAATAATAAGAGAAATCATTTGTTTCCTGAAATTTCCGTAATTTAATCCCATATATAGAATTGCAAAAGCGGCTGGAGAACTCCAATCTGCCGGAAATGCTAACCATATAACAGGAAAAAGTATTAAATGTTTTTGCCACGTTTTTAATTTATCGTTTTCTCTAACTATCAGCGCAATTAAGCCAAGCATATATGCCCAAATAACGCTTGTCTGATCAAACACTGTATTAAAATGTTTATCAAAACAAAACGCATAGGCAAAATGTGAAATAATCGCCAAAATAAATAATCTAAAAAGATATTTTTTTACATTTCTTGTATGATGATATCCTTCCACAATAAGAAACATCATAATTGGGGCGGTTAATCTTCCGATACCGTTCATAAACAGCACCGGTACATCCAAACTGTAACGGGGAAAGAAAACAGTGGCGATATGAGCTATGCTCATCGTAAAAATAGCGATTAATTTTAACGCATTGGACGTAAGACCCGATTTTACATTTTCCTTAGGTAAATCCATTTAACTGATTATTTCATTCTTTTTACTATTATTTACAGAAATTACACCCACACGCCTTAATTCACTACCAAGATGCAGAATTAATTTCTTTATCCTTTAGTTTTTGCAGCAATTTGTTAATTTCTTTTATATCCCTGCGAACTCTGATAATGTCAAGCAAATAGAATAATATATAGACAATAAGCACAATGGCAAGAGGAATCCATGCCTGTATAACAGAATACCATTTAAACAATATTCCGGATAAACCAATAACAGCCATCATAAAACCAATATCAAGCAGGAATTCAAAAAGCACATAACGAAATTCAATTTTGTGAGTAAAATATAAACCTGTAGAGATCACTGTATTTGCCACGATAATTTCCAAAATAGTACTTGCGTTGATATACTTATTTTCTTGGAAAATGGCATAAACCGTTAAAAAAAACAATACAGCTCCTGTGCTGGCAAATATATATGTAATAATTCTTTTTATATTATCACTTTTCATCAAGATTCTCCTGTAACATTTTCTTAATATCATAAAGATATTTTCTGGTAATAAAAACCTGTTTCCCGTTTTTCAATATCGCTTCCATGCGCCTGTTGGACAGCGGTATTATTTTATCAAGCTTGTTTATATTTATCAGGCAATATTTGCTGATTTGAACAAAACCCAATCCCGCCAATTTTTCGCTGATTTGATACAATCGGTACTTGGTTCTGTAATTTCCTTTTTCACAAAAAACTACCGCTATTTTATCTTCACTCTCTATGTAAAAAATATCCGGTACGTTTATCTGTTTTATGCTGTCTTCTGTATAACCTTCTATTTTAGTACTGAGTGAATTGATAAATGAGATAAGCTTTTCAACAGTTTTATTTTTTTCCGGGTATATAATTGATACTTCAATATCCTTGTGTGTCTTTCTATGTTCAAGGTTTAGGAGCATAATATATATTATACTTTATTTTTCCTTTTTGAGCATTAGTCCGAATGGATTAAATAATATTAAACTATGAGTGATTTACGCACGACTTTTGCGTCAATCGGTATTTTCAAAAGTTTTGTGTACATTATCCGATTCCGGGTTTTGATTTTCTTTTTGCAGCTGTTTATTCACTCTTAATTTTACATCCATGGCGCTGAAGGGTTTTTGAATAAAATCCGCAGCATCAAGAGACAGTCCTTTTTCTTCATCCTCAAGACTGTCAAGCCCTGTAATAAAAATTACCGGAATATTCTTTGTCCTTTCGTTATTCTTTAATACTTTAAGTACGTCATACCCATTCATATCCGGCATTACAATATCCAGCAAAATGACATCAAGCGCCAAATTATCAGCCATTTTAATGGTTGAAGGCCCGTCTTTTGCCATATAGACGGTATAATCAGAACCTAATATATTTTTCAGTATTTCACGATTGATCTTTTCATCGTCTACAACAAGTACATTATTTTTTTTGTCGTTATCCATTACGTCACCTTGATACTCTGACATAAGGGAACCTCTAAAAACCGGTTGTTTTATCGGTTCCCCTTACAGTTCCTCGCCCTACGAGCTACGAAACATGCATTTATTATAAAATTCCTGCATAACGTAAAAAGCCGGTTTACGGGTTTTTCGATCTGCGTCTATTAACCCTTTCCGGTTAAAACCTTCCTGATAACGGTTTAACCGCCGTGGGCAGCGGAAATCGTAGAGTATCCAGGGAGTTATCCCCGCAATATACGGACACTTTTTAAACGTTTCCACCTGCTGTTCATAAATTCTTTTTTGTTTATCCTCTGTCCATAGTTCGTCCGTTGTTCCCCTCTGCCCCAGCCTTGCATCGCCGCCGAATTCACAGATAAGCACAGGCTTGTCAGGATTTGAATTGGAAAGTATTTTCGGCAATTTTTCAAAATCAGGATCGTACCAGCCATAATATTCGTTAATGCCGATAACGTCAAGATATTCGGCAAGACGGTCTTCTATTTTGAGCTTTTCATATTTGATAAGGCAGGCAGCCGATACAAGCCTTGAATTGTCAAGCGTTTTTGCTTTTTTCGCAAGACGGGACATAAAATCAAAACGCTCGTCAGTATCGGCATTTTCGTTTCCGATTGACCATATAATAACGCTTGCACGGTTACGATCCCTGAGTATAAGTTCTGAAAGCTGGTTTTCCGCATCATTGTAAGTTTCTGGATTGTTAAAAGCAATTGCCCAGTATACGGGGATTTCTTCCCATAACAGAACGCCTTCTTTATCGGCAATACGCGCAAAACGCGCGTCATGCGGATAATGGGCAAGCCTTAAATATATACCATTCATTTCTTTTAAATCCCGGATTGCCGCGCGTATTATTTCTTCGCTTGTTGTTTTGCCTAACTTAAAATGATCTTCATGAACGCATACGCCGCTTAAAAATATTTTTTTCCCGTTAAGAAATATTTCCTGTCCCTTTACGTTGATTATCCTGAAACCGATGCGATCACTTGCCGTATCAATATACGATCCTGTATTGTATGTAAAAATGACATCATAAAGTTTGGGATTTTCCGGGCTCCACAATTCCGGCTTAACGGAAATTATCGCTTCTCCCTTTCCGTTCTCAACAGGAATATCATGACGTATTCCAAGCTCAGGAATTTCCATGCATACTTTTCCGTTAACCTTCGTTTCGCCGGTATCCGCCACGTATACATCAGCTGATACTGTTGAAAAATCACCGCCGAGACGCACAAACCAGTCTTTGATATAAACGGGAGGAAGACGGACAAGATAAATGTCGCGGTAAATGCCGCCATAGTTAAACCAGTCGGTATTTTCCATAGGTACGCGGACAGGGCTGCGGCTCGCGTCAACCGAAACTATTATCCTGTTATCCGTTTTAACAATATCCGTAATATCCGCATTGAACGGAGTAGAAGCGCCGTCATGCGTTCCTATTATCTTTCCGTTCAGAAAAACTGTCGTCCTGTAGGCGGCTCCCTCAAAACGGAGCAGTAAATGTTCGCCTGCCGTCTGCGGAAAATACCGGAATGTTCTTGTGTATACGCCGCAGCCCTCGTAATAATGCAGTTCATCTTTTTGCAAATTCCAGCAGGAAGGAACATTGATATATTCCCAGCTCTCCCAGTCATAATCAACCGGAAATTCACATCCGTCAACGTTGAAACGTTCTTCCTTCCACCAATGAGAGCGCCGGCAGGTATCGTAAAGATCAATACCGAAATTCCACTTGCCGTTTAAAGATTCAACCTTCCTCCCCGTAATATTTACAAGCTGTGAAGCGTTAAGGCGTGTTTGAAGATATTCGCTTTCGTAATCGTCATTATGAATGCCTTCTGTAAAATTTCCCGGTCTTTCTTTCATGCTTTAATGATACATTGTAATTATACCAGCCTGTCAATCAGGATTTTTACAGGTTATCGTTCTGCAATTTTTTTGGTATCATTTAATTTCCGGCAAAGATTTGTTAAGGAGCAGAAATACAGATGAGAAAGATTAACGAAGAATGTGCTGTATTCGGCGTCAGCTTGACTGTTGATGAAGCCGCAGGCATTACATATAATGGTTTGCTTTCACTTCAACACCGGGGTCAGGAAGGAGCCGGCATTGCGGTTGCAAAAAATAGAAACATTACCTGCCGTAAAGATTTGGGTATGATAAGCGAAGTATTCTCAGGAGATGGGCTTGAGAGCCTGCCAAAGGGAAGAGTTGCCGTCGGACATACGCGTTACTCCACAACAGGCAACAGCACAAAGGAAAATGCCGGTCCTTTTGTTACGGAATATCTGACAGGCAGAATTGCGACAGCCCATAACGGCAATATAACAAACGCAAAAGAAATTCGGGATGAGTTAAAAGGATACGGCCTTCATTTTGGAGCGACAAGCGACAGCGAAGTTATTTCATCATTAATCGCATATCACATAACCAAAGAAAATAATTCCATGACGGGTGCCGCTTATGCAGCCGGTTTATTAAGCGGGGCGTTTTCTCTTGTTATCGTTACCAGCAAAAACAAATTGATAGCTATCCGCGACCCAAACGGTTACCGTCCTCTTTGCATAGGCAAGAACGGCATAGGTTATGCGGTTGCGTCCGAAAGCTGCGCTCTTGATACATGCGGTTTTGAATTTGTGCGTAATGTGACACCCGGCGAGGTTATTGTATTTGAAAACGGAGAGATAACGCATGAAAGCATACTGCTGGAAAAAAAGGAAGAAAATTGTGGACTTTGTATTTTTGAATATGTGTATTTTGCGAGACCGGATTCCGTTATAGACGGATTAAGCGTGTATGAAGCGCGGTACAACATGGGACTTGCCCTTGCGCAGGAATATCCTGTAGACGCCGATGTTGTCTGCGGCGTGCCCGATTCCGGTTTGGACGCCGCTTACGGATACAGCGCAAAAAGTAAAATTCCGCTTGTTACGGGATTTGTAAAAAGCAGGTACATAGGACGCAGTTTTATTTACCCGACACAGAGCCAACGCGACAACGCCGTAAGACTTAAACTCAACCCGCTGGCTGCAAGTATACGGGGAAAAAGGATCGTGCTTGTAGATGATTCTATTGTACGAGGTACAACAAGCGAAAAAATCGTAAAGAGCCTGAAAAATGCGGGGGCAAAGGAAGTCCACTTGAGGATTTCTTCACCTCCGTTTCGCCATGTTTGTCATTACGGAACAGACATCGACAACGAAGAAAACCTGATCGCCAACACAATGAGTCTGGATGATATATGTCAAAAAGTCGGTGCGGACAGTCTTGGATACATAAGCCTTGAAGGGTTAAAAAACGCATGCGGTCAATGCACCCTTCCGTTTTGTACCGCTTGCTTTTAAAATGTAAACATCGGGAAAGTACATCATGTGGCATCCAAAGATGGTTGAATTTGATGAGCGAATGAAGAAGCTCTTTGACGAGGTTGACGCCTGTATTGAAAACCTTTACGGCGGCAGATACAGCCTGCACCCAATGCGCCCTGTACGTGGTGAAACATCCAATCCTGAATCGGACGGTCTCTTTAACATCGGTGCTGTCTTTACACCGGGCTATGGCTCGGAACACGGACGCGGTTACCTTATTGACGTATCAATCTCCACATTGGAAAGCGTAGACGAGGATACACGCCAAGAAATCTACGAAGCTGTTGCAAATAAAGTAAAAGAACTTCTTCCTGTTCATTTTCCCGAACGGGAATTTACCGTTCTGCGTGACAAAGATCATTTTAAGATTATGGGCGATTTTAGTCTTGGGATAATTTGAGAAATCATTTTTTTTAGGCCAAATTTTGAGTTTTAAGGAAGAGAAAATAAGTAAATAAAAACACCCTTCATCCTATATAGCGTCTGTCCACAAAGTCGGTTGCTTTACGAACAGATACTAATTAACGACAAAAACCTATTGGGAGGGCAAGCGTTATGAACGGAACAATGTTAATTACATGAGGATTTTCCAAAACTTCAGTTTTTGGAAAAAGCTCAAATATTTATATTTTCTTTAACATATTTGTAATTTTTCTTGCAATATACCATAACATTACAGGTGGTATAGCATTTCCTAAAGCGCGGTATTGCGCACTCTCAGTTCCAACTAATTCGAATGTATCAGGAAATGATTGTATTCTGGCTACTTCTCGTGGTGTGAATCTTCTATATTTTCCTTTCTGATAAAGTACCGGGTCGGTACTGTTAAGTGATACTTTTGCCAGGTGCGCCCCTACAGTATTACAAGGTTTGTTTAATTTTTGCGCACGCCCTTTATTCATATTTTCTCTTTTTTTCATCATTCCGGATACCGCTTTATCACTAAAATAATATTTTTTGTCAACGGCTTTTTCAATAACTGACTTTAGTGTTTCGTATTCATTTTCAGATGAACAAATTATGTCCGGAAATTCAAACCGTATATTAAGATCATTTCTAAATCCTACAATAATCACTCTTTCTCTTTTTTGTGGTATTTTATAATTTACCGAATTTAGAAGACGATAATCAACCTTATATCCGCATTTTTCAAATTCTTCTATTATCAATGGAAACGCTTCTTTATTATTTACTGATAAAATACCTTTAACATTTTCTGCAATAAAACATTTTGGCTGTTTTTCGCGTAATATACGGCACATTTCAAAAAATAATATACCTCGGTCATCTTTAATGCCAAGACGTTTTGGGTTTTGAGCAACTATTGAAAATGACTGACAAGGGAATCCGCCGGTTAGAAGATCGAAATTCGGCAGTTCAGAAGTTTTTATTTCTCTTATATCACGATTATCAGGTTTAAATTTAAAATTTTTCTCAAAAATCCTGCACGCGTTATCATCAATATCATTCGCATATACAATTTCAATCTTGTTCTTTGTATATTTTTTCCCGAGAAATTCAAAGTTTCCAATTAGTCCTACATCAGTTCCGCCGCATCCGCAAAATAATGAAGCAGCTTTTATTTTTTCCATATTAATAATTCCTCTTCTGTACCTGCATTGTCATTGAAAATAACATCTGCTCCATCCCGCGGAATCATCCGTATAATGTCCTTCTTGTAAAGTCCTACCGGATCTTGAATTATATATAATTTTATTGTATGTTTGCTTAACAATAATCTATATATAAAATATCTATCATTGATAGATTCGGCAGCAACCCATTCATTTGTGGTCATATGAAATTTATTAAATTGTATGGGTTTTGAACTTATTGTAGTTTTTACTTCAATGTAACGCTTCCGTTCATCTAACTCTAAAGATTGTATATCATATCCTATAGCTAATTGAGTTGGAATGCGTTTAATAAGGTGGATTAAATCTTCACGTCCGCCAAGTATAATCCGTTGGCATTCATGAGAATGCACAAGACTCTCTCCCATATCTCCGATTGTTTTAGAGTCTATATTGTTGTCATTATTTTCTATGGATTCTTTAAACGCTTCAAGATTTTCTTCCTTAATTTCATTTTCTTCTTCTGTATCTGTTGAAATAAGAGTTAATATATCTGTTTGAAAGTCTGTTTCATTAAATTCTATATTTGCATAATTAAACCAATTTTCATTTTCATTGTTTATTGCATCTAAACTGCCTTTTTTATGTTTAATCATAAAATCGTAACCATTAAACCATTGATTGGAATTAATATATTTCATAACAGATTCGGTTTCAAATTTGTTAATATAATATTTATTATTATCATAACAGTTTAGTAAATTTGCTATTTCCATATAATCAAGAATATCTCCCGCATAACGAATAACATCACCGGTTTTATCATAAGGGAACCTCTAAAAACTATAATAATTATATGGATTCTCCCTGTTTTCATATCTATGAAAATTTTAGTTAATTTACAGTATAAGTATAAACTAAAAATACAATTTATTTTCTATTAGAAGATGCATTGCCTGCTTTTTAATCATTTTATTTATACTTTTGCCTCCATAAGATAAACGTATCTGGTCAAGTTATATGCCAGATTTAACAGT
>Ga0268262_10007083_pt1 | contig 10563 bp, 9 predicted proteins | sample TergutNc150P3_FD_190354 | JGI IMG/M metagenome (GOLD analysis project Ga0268262, IMG submission 190354) | Nasutitermes corniger P3 segment gut microbial community from laboratory colony in Florida, USA - Nc150 P3 (SPAdes) (version 2) | ecosystem: Host-associated > Arthropoda: Insects > Digestive...
TACGTGGAGGGCAGAGTCAGACAAATATTGCCCAAAAATTGGGTTTGTCATACCAAGCTTACCAACGTCTTGAAAATCCAAGGAAGGCAAATCCGACCGTAAAGACACTGGAGAAAATAGCGCATGTTTACGGTAAAGAATTAAGTATTTCTCTTTAAGGCGCGAAAAAATGACGAGTGTTCCAGAATGGTTTCATTATAAATATTTTGAACATGGAACTATAAAAATAAAAGACGGCACGCCTGTTGAGGAACGTCGCAAACTTGAAGCCGCTATTACAGCATGGTAATCTCAACTTGTGAAAAATTTCTTCAAAAACAGTCAAGCAAAACGCATAGTCCGCACCCATATAGGGGTATGAAAACTTTTAAGAAAATCTTTTTGCAGGCGAAAAACCTGCTCTTTCCGGACGCTTGCGCTCTTTGTGAAAGCGCGTTAATTGAAAGCGATGAAGTACGGTTGGGAGTATGCCGGGACTGCATTTCAGTGATTGATTCAGTCCCAACTGACAATGGTAAATGTATGATATGCGGAAAACCGCTTATTAGTGAATTTGAAACATGCCTGTCCTGCCGTAACGTGCAACATTACTATGACAGACTATGGACGCTTTTTCCGTATACAGGAAAATACCGTAAACTTCTTACGGCGTATAAATTTGAAAAAAGGCTGCCTATTGCGGATTTTTTTGCGGAAAAAATTACGGAAGTAATTAAAAATGAGCCTCTGCTTGAAAATGCGGTAATTGTTCCTGTTCCGCCAAGACCCGGAAAAGTAAAAGAGACGGGCTGGGATCAGATTGAGCATCTTGTAAAAAGACTGGAAAAATATTTACCGGGGGTATGTGTCAGCCGTATCTTAAAGCGCAGTAAATCTAAAGTACAAAAACAGTTAAACCGATCTGAACGCCTTGAGAATTTAAAAGGACGCATTACAATTAATGGTAATGTGCCAAATACAGTCCTTATAATTGACGACGTTATAACAACCGGCTCTACAATGGAAGTTTGTTCCAATGTATTAAAAGAAGGCGGGGCGCAAAAAGTTTATGGAATCTGCCTGTTTTATGATTAACGTAAATCTTTAGGCTTAACGTGCATTCCATGTCCTTTAACGCCCGTGAGCTTGCCGTCCTTCATTACAAATTTTCCCCTTACTATTGTCGCGACGGGACAGCCTTGCGTTTCCATTCCCTCATAAGGGGTTGTTTTACTTTTTGAATGAAGTTCGCTTGCCGTGATTACCTTTTTCATGTTCATGTCAACAATGGTAATATCGGCGTCCGCCCCGTTGTGGAGATTTCCCTTTTGGGGGTATATGTCCCAAACTCTGGCAGGCGCTTCGCTTGAAAGACGCACATAATCGTTAAGAGTCAGTCTCCCCCTGTTTACTTCGTTCAACATAATTGGAACTGAAGTTTCAACTCCGCAAAGGCCGGCGGGCGCTTCCCAAAGTGGAAGAGACTTTTCCGCGGCGGTATGCGGGGCGTGATCGCTCGCAACAAGATTGATTTCGCCGTTTTTAACCGCCTGCCAAAGAGCTTTGTTGTGTTCTGTGCCGCGAATCGGCGGGTATACCTTATGCGCGTTTTTAGTATCATCAAATAAAAGATAGTGAGGGCAGGTTTCCGTTGATACATCAATTTTTTTTTGTTTGGCTTCCGTTGCAAGTAACAGCCCGTTTTTGGACGTAATGTGATGTATATGTATTTTTGCCTTTGTATATTCGGCGTAATAAATAACAGTCTGAATCGCCAACGCCTCCGACATTACGGGCCTTGCCTTTGACAGCAGTTGGCCGTCGCTTAATTTTGTTTTGTTTTTACAGACGCCTGTAAAGTACGAATTAATCTCGCTTGTTTCACAATGAAACCCTATGCGCAAATTAAGTTTTACGCTTTTTTCCATCTGTTGAAGCAGAATTGCGGCAGGCGGACAGGCAATGTCTCCCGTTGAAGTCCCGAAAAAAACTTTAAACCCTAAAGCTCCCAATTTTTTTAAATTTTCCATTTCGTCTAAATTATCGTTCGTTAAAAGCGCGAAAAGGGCAAAATCAACACAGGATTTATTTTGCGCTATTTTTATTTTTTCTTTAAAATTTTGCGGTGTTGACGTAACGGGAATTACATTTGGCATATCAGCTACCGTAGTTACGCCGCCAAAAGCCGCTGCAATGCTACCTGTTTCAAAATCTTCTTTTTCAGTAAGACCGGGATCGCGAAAATGAACGTGAGCGTCGATAATGCCGGGCAGTATATGTTTTCCTTCAGCGTCATAAACATCATCGGCGGTATCACCCCGGCGCAATTCTCCGGTTCCGGAAATTTTACCGTCCTTTATGGCAATATCAGCTTTGAGAGTTTTTGTAGCGGTAACAAGAATTCCGTTTCTAATAATCAGGTCGTAATGCAAACTGTCAGCCCGGCACTTTAACAGACATTAGCATACGGTTCAGAGAGACCAACGGGTCTTCATACATTTCAAACCTGAAACGCATCTCGTATTTTTTATCTGAAACAACCTTTATTGTTTTATTTATGCAGTCCTTTACCTCACTAGAGCCGATCTCGGGGAAATATTTTGGTTTTTGGGGAACAAATGTAAGCGAGCTGCCGTTCCTGCGTATCTCACCTATATGCGCGGGCATCGGAACAAGGAAAATAAGATAGTCATCCGCATTCCCGCCGCCGATCGACAAACCGTAACCTGATTTTAACGAATGAATATTCCTTTTTCCTATTTCCGTGTTTTGATCATCTACGACGAAATTTAAAAAGAGCGGACCTGAGGCGTTAATTACAGGCTGTTGTTTGACTTTATCAAGTTTTACAGGTCTGTCTTCGTAGGGTGTGGACCGCCTGCTTTGGCCGGCCGCGTAACTTGCAAGATCTTTGCTGTGATCCTTGAATCTTGTTTCTCTTGATTCGGAAGAAGAGACTTCGGCCATCACGCGGTTGGGGCTTGAGCCGAGCCTGCGTGATGCGAAATAAATAATAAAAGCTAAAATAATAAGTACAATAAAAATTATTAAAAGAATAAACGGCAATGAAGAGGGAAAGGAGAAGTTTCTTTTTTTCTCTTTATTTGCCGCATCAGGCATATTGCCAGACGTGGGCGTGTTTTCAGAAACAGAAGCTCCGTTATCGCCGGATGCGGTCTCTTGAGAAACGCTTGTGTCTTGTGAGTCTGTAGAAACTTCCCCTGCTTCGCTTAAGCCTGTTTCCGCCGCAGAACCCTCTGCAGAGGCGGTTTCAGCCGCGGCGGCTGAATTTGCGCCCGAAGATGAATCTGGCGCGTTTGCTCCTGAAGACTGATTTGTTTCGATTGCCGTTTCATTTCTTGAAGTACCGGCCTCCGGAGGGGTACCTGCCCCGGAAGTTGGTTCAGCTTTTGTTTCAGTTTGAGAAGAAGAAGGAGGCGATGCCCCTACCGGTTTGGAAGCCGCGGGATTTGTTATTATTTCAGGACGGCCTGACTTTGGCAAATTGGAAAGAGGACGGCCCGGAGTCACTTGAATAAAATCCAGCGTTATATTTTTGGAATTAAGCCGTTGTTTTGAAGCGTTTACAAGGGTTGTTGTATCAGAGCCGCCTGTGGTAATAAGCACGATTTTTTTTGCCCGCGAGGGCAGAGAAGTGACGTAACGTTCGGCAAAAGTTAACGCGTTTGTAACATTGTTGCCGTTTTCTACAGGGTATTGAATGAGCATTCGTCCTATTATTGTTTCAATATCGCCTACTCCCAAAATTATTCTTGCGGAGTCAAGTTTTGGATTGGCGGAAAAAGTAATTAAATGAAAAGTGTCGCCTACACGCAGGAATTCTTTAAGGAAAGGGCCGGTGATATAGTTATTTACATTATCATAAGAAGAACTCATTCCTTGCGAAGTGTCCAGAAGCAGTACAAGATCAATAGGGGAATTATTTTGTCCGTATGCGCAAAGAGCGGCGCTTATAATTAATATTAAAGTTAAAATGTTTTTTTTCATAAATTCACCTCTTTAATAACACAAACATTAAATTTCCGCCGCCGATATTTTTTCAATCAAGTAGGAAATTTTCTCTTTGTTAATGGCAAATTCGAATTTTTCACCCTCTGTCCTGTTAAGTATAGCACTGCCAAACGGAGAAAGATAGGAAATAATGAATTTATTCGGATCTGATTCCCATGGTCCCAGAATGGTAAATTCTTCACTTTTGTCCGCGGTTTCGTTGAAAAGAACGACTTTTGTGCCAAAAGATACCTTTGACGTATTTACGGAATTCAAGTCGACAAACTGCGCCCTCTCGATTTCTTCCTTGAGTTTTGCCACCTGTGAATTGAGCTGTTCTTGTTTTTCCTTCGCGGCCTTGTACTCGGCGTTCTCGCGCAGGTCTCCCAAAGAAAGCGCGTATTCGATTTCTTTGGAGTTGGCGGGAACTTCCACTTCCATGATGTGGGCGAGGATTTTCTTTTTCTCTTCGTACATAACCTGGGTAACCAAAAGCCCTCTTGAAACTTTCTTTTCAGTATCGCCGAAGAATTTAAAGCCCGGATATTTATCAATGATTCTTGAGCGCAGATTGAGTTTATCCTGCGGGTCAAGGTCTTTTACGTCGTTAATAAATGTGAAAATCCTAATAATCGCGTCTTCATCGGAATTATCTATAAATGATTTTAATTCGCCGTCTTTAAAAAGTATGTTATGAACAAGTTTGTTAATTTTTCTGTTTTCAACAGTGTCCTTTGAATTTCCTATGTCGCGGAAAGTAACGTCTAAAATGTGAATGAGCGTTATAAGCTGTTTTTCTTTGCCGATATTCGCCGCCTTAAACCAGGGTTTTTCCATCGCGTTTTTATAAAGCCACACGACAGCCTCGCGGCATTCACGGTAGCGGTCGAAACAATCGGTACACAATGCGGAAAGTTTGTCTTCATAACCTGCTTCCTCAAGCTGTTCTGTAATAGAGACAAGTTGTGAATAGGGAAACAGTTTTATATAGATATCAGGCCAATTATTAAGATAAAGTTTTACATTGGCAAGCAGTTCCGTTTTTAGTTTAGTGTCCTTTAAATTCTTGAAAAGTGAAGGAACATCCTTAATGTTAGAAAAAATTTCCGCAAAATCAGAAGAAAAAGACGATTTAAGATGCGAATAATTTTTATTTGCGGTTAGTTCATTTAATAATAGAAAAGAGGCTACGGCATATTCGGCGTTTTGATTTACGGTATCGGCGGATCTGCGGGAATCTTCCGTTTCGGAGCGGGAAGGAAGGCGCAAAAATGCCGTAAAATAGGAGAACATCTCCATAAATAATTCCGAATCGGCAGAGGCGTTTTTATTATTGACATAATCGCGAATCGCGGATACTTTGTCGTAGAAATTCTTCTGAGCGCAGAATTCGTTGTAGAGTTTTTCCGTAACGCTTACAGGCCTGTCGCGCACGATGAAAATATCGCTGTTTTCAGGGCTTACCCCGAAATCGGGATTTGATTTTAAAATATCGCGCGCCTTTGAACTCCACGTAGCCCACTCGCCTGCGGAAAGAAGGGCGGGGGAGAGTTCCGCTTTGATTCTTTTCATGTCGCAGGCGTTGCCGAAACTTTTAATTATTGTTTTCAATGTCCAAATAATATTCTCGTCTTTATCTTTAATTTTTTCGCGGATTTCTTCTTTTTTCTTTGTGGCTTTTAACACCCATATATGATCTTTTGAAAGCGTTTGAAGGGCGTCTACCGCCATTTTAAGCGACATGGAATGGCCGCGTTTTTTGGAGAAATCAATTTTTATTTCATCGCCTACAATGCTTGCGATACGCCCGACCCCCCATGTGCGGTGATACACAAAATTGCCCTTGTCAAACGCTATGTGTTTTTCAAAATCGGCAATCGCCTGATGAACGGCGCGGTAATTCTGGGACAGGTTGGAAATGCGGACGTATTCCTCAAGCTGGCTGTGAGAGGCGTATTTTTTCCTGTAACACTCGATTATTTCCCTTCTTCCGTGAACGTCTTTTTCGTCGTACTCAAGAATGATTTTTAAAATGTTAATCGCTATATCAATGTCAATGTTTTTGTATTTGGCGTAAAGTTCATTTAACAAACTTACGGTCTTGTCTTCGCTTATCGCCTTTGCTATCTTTTTTTGAATGTGAAGGAAAAAATCAATGTCTTCGTATGAAATGTTGATAAGTTTTTCCCATATTTCCTTTACGCTCGCGAAGTTTCCTTTATTAATGTAACGGTGAAGGGCTTTTTTATAGTAATCTATTGTTTCTTCTTTCTTGCCCTGTTTTTCATAATGTTCGGCGAGGGATTTTGTTATATCGGCTTCTTCAAAATCTACTTTTACAAGCCTTTCCCAAACGCCCAGTATCTTGTCTTCTTCATTGTCATTTTTATAACATTCAGCTAACGTCCGCAGCGCGTACTTTGACTCTCCGTGATCGAGAATCCTGTCGCACAGGTATTTGACGATACCCCATTTGTGGTTATCCAAAAATATCGATACAAGATTGATCATCGCAGAGTCGTCGATAATCTGGCGCGACAAGGCGATCATGCCTGACAGGTAGAGTGCGATTAAACTGTTTCTTGTGTGGACTAAATGTTCGTCGCAGTCTTTTTTAAGTTCGTCAATCGCTTTTTCTTCGCGGGCGGTTTTTAGAATCGCGTCAAGTTCCTTGAATTGGCCTGTCGAGTAATTGCTTAAACTCGCCCTTGTCCATTTTTCCTCATTTAATGTTTCATGTAAATTTTTTAACAGAGTTTGCGCGTTTTCTGATAATGTTACTGCTGTTTCAGCATTATTCATACAATTTTTCTCCTGTCCTACCGGGCATACATACTGTAAATATCCGGATCGGTTACTTTTATTTTTAATAAGGTCTCTTCAATCAACGAAGGATCCTCATGGCTGTTTTCATAATAATCAATAAGCCAAAAATAATGATTTAAAAGCCGGGGCTTTAAAATTGGCCGCCTTGCGGGATTTGAATCATATTCGGCTTCCAGCGAAAAAATCGACTGTTTAAGCCTTCCCGCTTCGGTTTGTTTTAATTCACGTTTTACGGAAAATACCCCCCATAAATATCCGTAAACAGGTATCCACTCGCTTAATTCCCCGTCTCTGTAACCAAGCTGTGAAACACTGTCGCGAAGTTTTAAAATAAAAGCCGATTCCAGAAACCTCATGTCAATCTTTGACGGGTCTATGAAATAAGCTTCCCTGAACAACGTCTTGGCGGTTTTTGTCTGAGCCAATAAAGCGTTAATATCCGCTACTTCGGCAAGAGTCTCGGCATCGTCTTTTTTTATTCTGAGGGCCTGCTCAAGGTAATTAAGAGCCTCGTCATAATTGCCGATTCCCTTATAACAGCGGCCTGCCAAAAGCAATAAACCGCCGTCATGCTGGTTTGCCGGGTTTGAAAGTAATCCTTCAAAAAAAAAGAGCGCTTTTGAATAAACAAAGTACCTTATGGAATATTGGCACTGTTCGAAATTCTGATTCAGCTGCTCCAAAAAAACATAGTATTGCTTTAACAATGAAATTAAGGCAGCTCCTTTTTCGTAAGGGTTTTTTATCTCGTCAATCCTCCTGATGTGTTGAAGCCACCAGTTAACGCACTTAAGCGCGTGTTTGATTTCTTCGTTTTCATAGTCATAATCCATAGCTTGTTCTAAAAAATCACAAGCCGCCGCAGGATCAGAGGCTTTCAGTTTTTCATAGGCTTTTTTTAACAGCCCCGCAGCCTGCCCATTTTCCATTTTACCTTTTTTCAGTATACCATTTTTTTAATATTTGACACAAGTGTATTAAAAGTGTATGATGTTTAAAATGAACAAAATTATCGTTTCACCATCAATTTTATCAGCTGATTTTGCCAATTTTGGCAATGCTGTTTCAGAGATTGAGGCTTCAGGCGCGCCATGGGTACATCTGGACGTTATGGACGGTTCTTTCGTGCCGAATTTGACCTTCGGACCGCAGCTTGTCCGCTCTTTGCGCTTAAAAACAAAGGCTTTTTTTGACGTTCACTTGATGGTGGTAAACCCGGAGCATTTTTTAATGGAATTTGCCTACGCCGGAGCCGACGCAATCACATTCCATTATGAAGCCGCGGTTCATTCCCATAAGTTTTTAACGGAATTGCACGAACTTAGAGTACTTGCCGGCATTGCGATTACTCCCTCGACGCCCTGTTCCGTGTTGGAAGAAGTTCTGCCCTTCATTGATATTGCGCTGATTATGACCGTAAACCCCGGTTTTGGCGGACAGGAGTTAATTCCTGAGTGTCTTAAAAAGGTTGAAAAATTGGCAAAGATTAGGGAAGAAGCGGGGTATAAATTCAGGATTTCCGTTGATGGGGGAATTAACGAGAAAACCGCCAAAAACGCTATTAATGCAGGGGCGGATACGCTGGTTATGGGGTCTGCTTTTTTTGGGAGTACTGAGAAGAAAGAGCTTGTGGAACGGCTTCAAAAATAAGAATTTCTACTACTAACAACACGAACATAACGAAAAGTGTGGGCAATTGGATTTTGTCCCTTTGTATTCTTAGTGTGAACTCTTGGCGATTTAAAGAATATTTTGCATAATTCAAAAATATATGAAATAATAAAATAAAAGGAGTAAAAAATGAATATCAATATCAAAGATTATTTAATATCTGAAGGTAAATCCGTAAAACTTGATTCTTTTCCCACTAAATATGACGGGAAACTTGATAAAGAAGAAGGAGTAAATCTGTTCAATGAATTAATTACAAAACTGCAAAAGTTACAGGATCTTCTTTACGCGGACGGTTCTAAATCGCTTCTTGTCGTTCTGCAGGCAATGGACGCGGCAGGAAAAGATTCTACAATAAAAAATGTATTTGGCCCGATAAACCCGCAAGGGTGTAATGTTGTTTCTTTTAAAACTCCAAACTCAACGGAACTCTCACACGATTTCTTATGGCGTATCCATCAAAATGTTCCGCGCAAAGGGCATATCGGAGTATTTAATCGCTCCCATTATGAAGACGTGCTTATCGTGAAAGTAAAAAATCTTGCGCCTAAGGAAATAGTAAAGCAGCGGTATAACCATATAAACGCTTTTGAATCATTGCTGAATGACGAAGGAACAAGGATCGTAAAATTCTTTTTGCACATATCAAAGGATTACCAGAAAGAGCAGCTTCAGGAGAGATTGGACACTCCTGAAAAATTATGGAAATTCAGCCCTGCGGATATTCCGGAACGGAAACTTTGGGATGATTACCAAAAGGCGTTTGAAACCGTATTTGAAAAGTGTTCTTCTCAAACAGCCCCGTGGTACATCGTACCCGCGGAACGTAAATGGTTTAGGAATTTGCTTGTTGCGAAGGTATTGGTGGAAACGCTGGAATCAATGGATCTTCATTATCCTGAGGCGCAATTTGATCCTAAAACCATTGTAATTCCTTAAAGCTGTTTCTTTGAATCTTGCTCAATTCCCATGAATTTTTACAAGTTGGGGCAAGATGTATGCCTAAAAATTTTATTACGCACAGCGAAATTTCACAATTCATTAATTACATCTTCGGGAGTGTGGGCGTAAAGCCATACCGGCTCCTGGTTGGCTGGCTGCGATTGACGCACGCTTTGGCGTGGCCGGGTTGGAAATTCAGCCAAATGTCGCCGTTATGTCTTTCCGCCCACACTCCCTGAAAATGTTAATCAGTAAATAAAAAATATCTGCCCTGCCTTTGTAACATTTATTCGGCATACATCTTAATCGCGCATTAAAATGTTGTCTGATAACTTACCCCATATTTATCGTAAGTGTTGCACATAACGACACTACGCTAAACTGGTGTCTGGCACACCGCGCCGCCAGGCACTCTGCGCCGCCTACTGCCCATCGCCCCATTGAACAGTCAGATTCCCATTGTTAAAAGTTCCTGATGTATAAGTTTTACTAGCAAGCTCGGTTGTTTCAGATGCATAATATGGTGAAAACTCGGAACCTTTATCTACAATAATGACATCCATTTCATAACCCATAGGACTGGAGGCAGAGGAATAAATTCTACCATTCCCATCATAAGCCTCGAACTTATTACCATACAATTCACCTTTAGCTATATACAGAGGTATTTCCACTTTTCCACCGGATATTGCTACCGGTGTATAGTAGATAGAAGACCCTTTAACAGCCATCTTAGCACCGCCAACTAAATTATCATATGGGGGGTCATTAACCTTAAACTGTCCTACATATGCGAACTTACCGTTATACTCGCTTGGTATACCAGTTACGGTCAGTTTACCCTTTGGCGCGGGAAATTTTTCTCCACCGCCACCACCGACGCCGTCATCACCGCAAGAAACCATTGAAAATCCTATTACCGCTACAATGGCAATAATCCCTAAAACTTTGAATACGTTTTTCATAAAAACGCTCCTTTGTGTTACACCGCCGTTTTAGACGGGTAAACATGAATGTTTATCCGCCCTTAAGCGGTTACCCTCAACGAGGATATATATGCTAAAACCGTATGTATACGGCCTGTTGCCCGAAAAAATGAGTAATGTAATGCTGTAAAATAATTGCCTATTACAT
>Ga0268262_10007084_pt1 | contig 10562 bp, 7 predicted proteins | sample TergutNc150P3_FD_190354 | JGI IMG/M metagenome (GOLD analysis project Ga0268262, IMG submission 190354) | Nasutitermes corniger P3 segment gut microbial community from laboratory colony in Florida, USA - Nc150 P3 (SPAdes) (version 2) | ecosystem: Host-associated > Arthropoda: Insects > Digestive...
GGAGCCGTAACCGGTAAGATCAAAGCGGGTAAGAGTGGCGGCTCCCGCGTCAAGGGCGTATAAAGAATATCCCATTCTATCAAGAGCGGACGCTCTGATAAATGAACCTTCACGGTTACCGACTCCGCCGAAAGCGTATAACAGATTTCCCTGAAAGTCATACATAAAAATGCGTCCTCGTGTTCTGTCGAAACAAGCGTACGAATCGTTTTCAAAAGCCACAACGTCAATAAAGCTTGAACGACCTGATATACCCCCCGCATTGCCTGTAGCTAAATCACCCATAGGATCTTCATAACCGTTACGAATTAAAATATCCTGCCCCATCGCGTTAAGCCGCCTGACAGGTTTTGTCTGTCCGAGAGAATTGGTAACATAAACAAATCCGTCTCTATCCATTGCGATGTTACTGTATTCTGTAGGAACAAAAAGATCCATGCGCTCTTTTTGCGCCTGCGTAGAAAGAAGTTTCCATAAATAATCAACAGGATTAACGCTGACTTTATTCGCGCCCATATAACCGGAGAACTCCCATCGGCTGTCAAACTCCATAAGTCCTTTGTTAATATTTTGCGCCTGAATAAAAACACGGTTTGCAAAATCAACAACCAACTTAACGGGAAGAAAATCTACAAACTCGCCGATACTCTCATCATCAGGTTTTTCGATTTTACTAATATATTTCCAGTTACGATCAAGTATAAGTACGCGGTTGTTATCGGTATCCGCAATATAAAGATTACCGTCTCTGTTTTCAAAAATATCTTTTGGGTTGTTAAACGGCGATACTGTTCCGTTAATGACTACGGAAGAAACAACTTCTTTAACATTGTGTTTGCCGTTTCCATCAACTTCTATTTTAATTATTCTGTTATTACCGGAATCGCAGATATAAATGCGGTTTTCACGGATAAACAATCCTTGAGGGTCTCTAAAGTGTCCTACTCCCAAAGAAGTTCCAAGTATAAATTCACTCACACGGTAGGCGTCCGGCGAGGCGACTTGCTCCCACCAAAAATCATAATTGTATGTGTAGTTGCTGGGTTCGGCATGAACCGAAAAAGCGCAAACAAATAACATAACTGCGAGTAAAACAAGAGGGAGCGAGGAGCGCCGATTATAAACAAATTTTATTTTCATTTTTATTCCTTTATCCCCGAATTTGCCATAGTCTGTAAAACATTACTTTGCGCGAATACAAACATTACAAGCGGAACAATCATTACAAAGAGCGTTACCGCAGCTCCTACGCCGGCGCGGGCAATACCGCCCGTGATAATCTGCCCCAGCGCATACGGCAGTGTTTTTAATTGTTCCGAATAAATAAAGACGGACGCTCTTGCGTTCCAAAGGTTCTGCACGGAGAAAATCATTACGGTAAGCCATGCCGGTTTAACCATAGGCAGAACTATCCATATAAAGATACGGAACTCCTTCGCTCCGTCTACCTTTGCCGCTTCCAACAATGTATCCGGTATAGTGTCCATAAATTGCTTTAAAAGGAAGAATCCCATAGGCATCGCAAACGCCGGAACAATTACAGACGAATAAGTATCCACCCAACCCAACCACGCCATAACAAGATAGTTGGGGATTGCCGTTACATAGCCTGAGAACATAAGTGTTATAATTACGCCGTTAAAGAAAATCTTTGCGCCGGGGAATTTGTATTTGGAAACAACAAACGCACCCATTGAGGCGACAATAATCAAACCGGCAGTTCCTACAACCGTAATAAATACCGTATTAAAAATATAACGTGAGAATGTAACCCATGATTTACTCATAAGGATAAACATATCCTGAAAATTATTCATTGTCGGACGTTTTACAAAAAGCGTCGGCGGATAGCGGAATATTTCGTTCAACGGTTTAAACGCATTGTTAATCGCAAAAACAAGCGGATAGGCAAAGAAAAGTCCGAAGACGGTGAGAATCGCAATGATAAAAGCGTCGCCTCCGTATGAACGGTTTAGTCTTTTGCCGCCGACTAATTTTTTAGGTTTTTTATTCATATTAAGTTCCTACCCGTTTAAGCATTTTCTGAATAATCGAATTTATTATAATCATTGTAAAGAACAATATTGTAGCGATAGCGGAAGCGTACCCCATCTCAAAACGCACAGAACCGTAATCAACAAGATGGTTGACTACGGTATGCACGGCATAGTCCGTACTTGGAGAGCCTGCAAGCGCAACGGTAACATCCGCCACTCCGAACGATTGGGTAATAGCCATGACCGCTCCGAACATCAACATTCCTTTCATGTTTGGAAGAGTGATATACCACAGTTCCTGCCAACGGTTGGAAATACCGTCCACAAGACCGGCTTCGTAAAGCGAAGGATCGATCGTTGAAAGACCGGCAAGGAAGGCGAGGAAGCCTGCGCCCAAGCTCATCCACAGAATAACGATAAGCATTACAGGCATCATATATTTGGGGTCTGTCAACCAAAGCACAGGCTGATCAAGAATACCCAAGTTCATTAAAATACCGTTTATGTAACCGTAAGCGTCGCCTGAGAATATCAGTACCCAAATCATGTAAACAGCGCCGGAAATTGAAGGCGCGTAAAAAACCAATGTTACAAAGGCGCGGATATAGCGAGGCAGTTCGTTAATAAACCACGCAAACAGGAAGGCGGCTATATAGCCGATTGGTCCGGTAATCGCAGCCATAATAAATGTATTTTTAAGTGAAATCAAAAATACATCGTCGCCCAACAGCAGGTTGATATAATTGCGCAGTCCGATAAATTTCGGCGGCTCAAGAATGTTATAATATGTAAAACTGAAGAATATCGATATTATAACGGGAGCGACAAAGAAAAGAATAAAAACAATCGCGTAAGGCGCAAGGAAAAGATAGCAAATTCTATGCCTGTATATTTCTCTTGCGCGAATTTCATCCTTGTGTTTTATTTTGTTAATATATCTTAAAAGACTCATCTTTCCCCCTATTCCAAACCAAATTCTTTTCGTTTTTTAATCAACTCATCGTTGATCGTTAACGTATAATCCAACAAAGTTTCGCGCGTATCCTGACCTTCGTTCAAGATTTTACGCGCCGCATTTGTAATATGGCGGCTGATAAAGTATCCGCCGGGAACTTCCGGCACTCCAACCGTCCACTTGCGCTGTTCATCAAGAACCGCCATTTGTTCCGCCCCCCACGAAAGCCGTCTGAAAGCGGCGTAATTCGCAGTCGGGTAACGCGCGGCGGCGCCCATAATGCTTTCAAGCTCACGTCCGTACCTAAGCTGAGTATCCGCGCTGATCCACCATTTCATGAATTGCCACGCGGCGTCTTTATTTTTCGCCTTGGAAAAAATCATTGCGGCTAAAGTTCCGGTAGAAACAGAGCGGTTAACTTCTCCGTTTTCTCTGCGCAGACCCGGCATCCTTGAAAAACCCCAAAGACCGCGAAGCTCAGGCGCAAAGACTTCCAGAGTATTAAAGTTTGTATAATCCGCAAACGCAAGCGGCATTTCGCCTGTACGGAAGCGGTTAACAAAATCGTAAACTACAGGAGTTTTATAGTGGGTGAAAAATTTCGTGTAAACATCAAAAGCTTCTATGGCGACTTCGCTATCCAAGAGCGTTCTTGAACTATCTTCGTTGTACATACGACCGTCACGCTGGAACAGGTGCGCAAGGAAGTTTGAAAAGTCGATATTAGCCTGTATGTTGGTAGCGACAGAAGGAATACCCACATTCATATTGTTCTTTTGAATAACAGGCAGAATATTGATTAATTCTTCCCATGTATCGGGTACTTTCAGTTTTAATTCTTCAAAAATATCCTTTCTATAGAACATTACATGGAAGTACTGTGTTTCCGGTAAACCCCATACGCCGCCATTGAATGTAAAAGGAATGATTACGCTAGGACCTAAATCTTTTATCGCTTCCTCATAATCAGGAAACTGTGAAATATCTATAACCGCTTTACGAATAGCATAGTTAACAGGATCGCCCTGCGGAACGGTAAGAGCCATATCGGGTCCCGTACCCGCTACAACCGCCGGCATAACAGCGTCGGCGGCTACAAGTTTTACGTTTACTTTTATTCCCGTTACCGGAGTAAAAGAATCGTCTATCATCGCTTTTAAGATTGTACTTTGATCGCGTCCGGCAAGAATCCAAACATTGACAACATCGGAACCTTTACGGTGAAAATCGCCGAGGTTATTGTAATCAACAAAGAACGACGCAAAGAAGGAGCGTATTTCGTGCGAAGCCGCAACAAAGAAATTTTCGTTTACCTTCGGCAGTTTCGCTTCGGAAGCGCTTACTACAATATAATCAATATCAAGCTGTGACTGAGAGAGGGCGAGCAAACTGTCGCCCAAAGAGCTTATGTTTGTTTTAAAATTGATAAGCGTTCTTGGAATTTTGTCGGGGCGTCTTACAAAAAGTTCAAGTTGACGGGCAAGAGTAAGCGCAACCGCCGCCTGAGCGCTTCGCTCTCCCGAGTATCTTGTTAAATCGTCCACCAACTTATAAAGAATTCTGCTCTCATGTTCCATCGCTGTTATGACTTCGGGATATACGACATCAACGCGGTAATCGCGGTAAATATCCGGTTCAAGTCCCGTCAAAACAAGTATCTTGCGGTAAATCGAGTTCAGGCGGAAAACGCTTTCTTCCATTACGTTAAGCATTTCGCCCATACCGCCCAGAGTCGCCTGAACGCGAATGGAATTTGCTCCCGCTTCCAACGGGAAATAGAAATATTCGGTTTTATTTCCTAATGTGGTAATTTTCCATTTATTGCTATAGTTAAAAGGTACGGAAGAAAGTTCTTGAACGGGGATTTCACCGTTGACCATAATAGAACGATTTGAAACATAGCCTCGGTTGTAATTTTGTCTGCCCTTAATCGAAATACGGTACATTCCGGTTTCAGGAACTTCAAAATCCCACTCGATCCACTGCCCTGCCACACGCCAACTCTGACCGCCAATCATGTTAAGTCTTATTTTTGCCACGCTTGCGGGTTCTGTCGCTCCTGAAGAACGATCATAAATAGGATACAGGGAAGGATCGGATCTTCGCGTCGCTTTCTCTCCTTGAATCTTTAACGAGTAATTACTGCGGTTGTTTTTATATTTACCCGTATTTAAGGCGGAAATATATTCATTGTAACTTTGCGTTTGTACAGGGGCTTTTATCGAAAGAGAACGAATCACTACAGGTTCGTTTACGCCCGTAAGTCTGATAGTATTTCTGCCCTGCTGCAAATAAAACGAATAGGGTTCCGAGAAATAACCCAAAGAATCTTTGAACCATGCGCTTTCCCAACGCGGTTTTTCAACCTGTGAGGCGCGGATTTCGTTGCCTTGATTGTCAAAACGGCTATTGCCGCTGTCGCCCCAAACGCGTTGGAATGAAAGCCTGTCGGCTCCAAGGAAAGGAATTTTGCCGTTAATCAAAAGAGCCCGTTCTATCGGGATACCCCTCGACGCAACGGGGAAATAATCCATTTTTATAAAATAAAGCCCCGCGCGTTCAACATTGACCGTGTACTCAACATAACTAACTTCTTCCGTGCGCAAAACCCGCGGTTCATTTTCAAAATTGTCAATTATGGAAGCTCCCTGCGCGGATGTCCACGAAAAAATGTTAATAGGAATATCCCGCTGTCCTGCAGGCGCGTCAATATAATTTTCCATGTAGCGGGAATATGTATTGGTTCTCCCCGCGCTCGCGCCGCCAAGATCGTAACCGGCATATTTCACCGAGAAGTCCTGTTCTTTCCTTGTGACGGCAAAAATGATTAATGCCACGACAACGATAACAATTGCGGCAGTTACCAATACCTTAGTTTTAGAATTGTTTTCATCCATATCCATAGACAGCCTTTATTCCTAAAATTTATTATACTATTTTACACTATTTATCATAATGTTGATAAGGGTGGAACTGTCCGCCGAATTGGCTTGACCCGTCCTTCGGTCAAAAAGACCGAATTTTTCCCCATTACCGCTAGTAACCCCATTGTCCCAATAAATTGGAACAAGCCCGTATTTTTTGGCAGTAACAAATATACTTGTAAAGTAATTTATTCTGCTTTGACGCGCCTGCGCTTCTACTCCCTTATCATTCGGATGCAATTGCAATACAGCGCCTGTTTCTCCGATAATTACCGGAATATTATTATCTATAAAAACCCTTTTAAAAGGCGCAAAATCACTGTCTACTTTTTGCTTGTCGCCGTCTGTTCCCCATGCGGAACGTTTTCCGTTTATGCTGAATTCGTTTGGATCATAATAATGAAAAGTGACTATCTGTTTGCCGGGTGTAGTATCTTTCGGCAGAACAAAAGAACCGGAAAGTGTCTGTTGGGGCTGAGTACAGTAAGCGGGAATAATCAGAAAACGTTCGGTATTATTGCCGCCTGCCGCCCGCACCCTGTCCGTAAAAACCTGATTCCATTTATTGATTATATCTGTTTGGAATTTCGGAAAAGTCTGAAAATTATAACTCCAACCCCAACCGCCGTCGTGAATCTCGTTCATTGATTCAAACATCAGCCAATCGCCGTAGTTCTTAAAATAAGCGGCTACTTGATCCCAAACACGGGCGAATTGATGCGTTATCTTTTCGTATTCAGCCGGTTTAATCGCCTTTGCCATTGAAAGCCAACCTTCGTCTTTTCCCTCTGAGGGCGTTGAACCGTCATGGTGAATATTGATAATAACTTTTAATCCGGCTTTACGCGCCATATCCACAATTTCCGCTACCCGTTCAAGACGAGCGGAACTAATACGGTAATCCTGCGGCATACCGAAATGACCCATCCATGTTACCGGAATGCGGATAATATCGAAACCGGCTTTTTTTACGCCGTTCATTATCTCCTGATTAACGGAAGGGTTGCCCCAGATTGTTTCGCTTCCCACTCCGCCGGAATGTGAGTCTAATGTGTTTCCCAAATTCCAGCCGGAAAATATTTTTTCCGTTTTAAAATAATCAATCGCCGTTTTTCCGCTGACAGTTTCAAGCGGATATTCCCGCACCCTGTCCGGCTGAGAGGGGACATAATTGTAAGTTGAATCAGCCGCCCCCCCAACGGAAGAGCGGCAACCGGTCAGCAGGAGAGTATAAATAACAAATGTGATAAACAGTATTTTTTTAAAATTCACTTAATACTTCCCCTGCAAATCGAATTATCGTTTTCAAAACGCGCTTTTTATAAGAGCGTTTTTATTACATTAATTATAAACGGTAAAATCCCACATTTTTATATCAAAGGGATTTTTATTCGGATCTTTTCTCCAAACTTCATGCGTCTGCCATTCAATGCCTGTTACCAATGACTGTTTCATTATTGTAGAATCTCCCCAACTTGGCTGCATAAAAAATTTTACAGGAACTTCGATTAATAAAGGCACGCCTTTTTCAGTGTTAAATGAATATTCAAAATACGCGTAATCTTTAACATTGCTGGTTTTAAATTTTATAGTGTATCTTTGACCGTCGCCGAGAATCCAAAAAGAAAAAGATTTAGCGGTTTTATAAAGGTTTGTCGTTGCTTCATCGGCGTTAAGCCCCCAACCGGCAAAACCATATTTGAATTTCGTGGTTACATTTCCGGTAACATGATGTACCATCACTTTCTTTCCATCAATAATTTCTTCCGCAGATTTGATACTGACAGTAGATGATCCACCGTCGCTTTCAACATCGTTGTATACCATCCATTCGCCGGTCGCTAAAGTTGGCGTACCGGGTCCTGTATCGGCTTTAGCTTTCCCGCCGCCTGATGAGCCGCAGGAAAGGATAATTGCGCAAAAAACAGCAAAAAGCGTTAAAAAACACAACTTTTTTGAGTTTTTCATAAAACACCCCCTAAAAAACTATAATGACTTAGAATTGGGCTTAAAACCTTTATCAATTCCGTAATGATTATAATACTCTCATTATCAACCGCCGTCAACAAATATTTACAATAATGAGAGTGTATTTAGAAATTAACTATTAATTTATCAATAAACCCGGGATATGTAACGGCGGCGCTCTCGGCGGTGGTTATTTCGACGGGAATGGGGCTTCCAAGAGCCGCAACGGCAAAAGCCATGACTATTCTATGGTCGCCGTGACCTTCAATAACGGTGTTTTCAGGCGGAGACAATGCGCCTTTTCCGTGAATAATGAGACCATCGGGTAACTCAGTGCAGTGTATTCCAAACTTTGCTAACTCTTGCGCCATTACGGCAATTCTGTCGGTTTCTTTGATACGGGCGTGAGCGACGTTGACAAGGGATGTGTCTCCGTCAGCAAATGCGGCTGTAACCGCCGCCGCGGGGAGCAGATCGGGGGTTTTGTTTAGGTCGAAGGTTCCGCCTTTCAGGGGGGTGTTTCGGGATACTGCAATTACCGTATTTTTCTCGCCGTCATAGGTATATTGAATATCACAGCCCATTTCTTTCAGTATTTCCAGAAAAAACTTGTCGCCTTGGGTATCTTGCGGATCAAGACCGAGCAGAGTTACGGAACCGCCTGTAATTGCGGCGGCGGCGGCAGGGAAGGCGGCTGACGAGAAGTCCGCCGGTACTGAGGAGGAGAACGGTTTCCACGATGATCCTCCCGAGATTGAAAAATGCGAAAAATCAGGCGAAGCATTGTAAGGAATACCGTGGGCTTTTAAGTAGGAAAGGGTCATTTCGATATACGGTTTTTCGTTAAGCAGGGGGACATCGATTTCCGTGACAACGCCTGCGGGAGCCAACGGGGCGGCAATTAAAATTGCCGATAAATATTGACTTGTGGGGCACGGAAGGCTCACCCTCCCGCCCTTCCAACCGCCCTTGATTGTGATTGGAGCGCAGCCGTTATTGCTCTGCGAATTAACGCCCAGCCCAGCCAATGCGTCAAGAAGCGCAGCGGCGCTTCGTTTTTGAATTTGTTCATCGCCTGTAAATTCAATCGCCTGTTGTTGAAGAGCGGCTACGGCGAGCGCAAGGTACAAAGTCGTTCCCGAATTGCCCACATCTATTTTCGCGCCGATATTTTTTGCTTTTTTAAAACCGCCGTTGCCCCGTACTTTCCAACTTACAATCTCTGCCCCGTTACGCTGTTCCGCTATTTCCGCGCCGAACGCCTTGCAGGCGCAAAGACAGGAACGCGTATCCAGCGAATCGAGCGGGTATTTAATTTCGGATTCGCCGTCCGCAAGGGAGGCAATCAGTAACTGCCTGATTGTATGAGACTTGGAAGCCGGTATTCTGACGGTATCCGTAAATCGGCGCGGGGTTATGCGTACATTCATTTAACAATAACCGCCAATATTAAAATTAAGTTTCCAGTATCAGCAGAGTTTTCGGATCAAGTTTCATCGCCATCGCTTTTGAAATAACGGAATCCCTGTCTTTGGAAATTGAAAGCTCAACGTGATCATGTTTCGGCTGTAAAACAATTACGATGTCTAAACTATCGATAAAACCGCTTAGTATTACGGGAATGTTTTCTTTATCGTACTGCTGTCCTTCGTCTTTTACGGAACAGCTGTACCAAACGCTTACGCCCAATTCCGTAGCGAATGTTTTAACAGCGGCAATGGTTTCTTTATCGGTTTGCGCAAAATCAAAACCGTCAATTATTATCGAGTCCGCCTTAAAACCGCCTTCTATAATCATCGCTCTTAAACTTTTAAGAAGCTGATCTTTTGTTATGCCTTCCTGATTAAAGTTCATTAACACACGGTTTTTAACAAGGTTGTTTTTTATTTCTGCGGCGTTCTCAAGATTTTTTTTGTTGATAAACTCGTCAAAAATATCGTTATACCAAACAGGCACATGATGAATGAGCTGTCCCAGTGAATTGTGGCTTGAAAAAGAAACGTGAATTACTTTTTTCCCCTGAAGAAGTTTATCAAGGGCAAGCTGTACAAGAACGGATGTTTTTCCCACTCCGTTAGGTGAAGCGATAACACCGATTTCTCCGGCTTTTAATCCGCCCTTTATTGTCTGCTCAAAAATGCGGATTGGACTGCGTTGAATAAGTTCATTTAATACCATTATTTTCTCCTAATTAACGGGCGGCGCTTTTCTTCTTTTCCGCTGTTTTAATCAATTCTTCGGAAACGCCCTGCGGAACTTTTGAGTATTTCTCAAATTCCATTGTAAACTCGGCTTTACCCTGAGTGAGCGAACGTAAAACCGTAGAATAACCGAACATTTCACTTAACGGAACTTCGGCTTCTACGCGGGAAAAAAGCCCTTCCTCAACACTCGATACAATTATACCACGCCTTTGGTTAATCGAACCAAAAATATTTCCTTGGAACTCCGTAGGTCCTTCCACCGATACTTTCATAACAGGTTCAAGGATACAGGGTTTCGCCTTGCCGTACGCCTCGCGGAAAGCGCCGATTGCCGCAGACTGGAACGCAATGTCCGATGAGTCTACAGGGTGGCTCTGACCGTCGTTAATAACACAGCGGATATTGACGATTGGGAAGCCGATAAGACTGCCTTTTTTAATCGCCTCTTTAAATCCTTTATCGCAGCTTGGCACATATTCATTGGGAATAGAACCGCCCTTAATCATATCTACAA